>ENA-ORNZ01001185-ORNZ01001185.1-human-gut-metagenome-genome-assembly--contig:-NODE-1185-length-26852-cov-5.017278_pt1 | contig 26852 bp, 20 predicted proteins | sample MGYA00242124_ERZ509040 | MGnify/ENA primary metagenome ERZ509040 (study PRJEB26280, sample SAMEA2338733) | human gut metagenome | biome: human gut; feature: human-associated habitat; material: faeces... | reverse complement strand
CTCCTCTGCTTCAGATCCGAGATGCTTATCCGAAAATGATTATTGCCAGAACCAAACATCCAAAATATAGTTATGAAGGAATCGAAATCCATGATATAGCCGATTGGTTGCTACAAGAATAAGCAGGGCGAAATATCTCCGTCATTACAAGTAAAATGATGGAGATATTTTTATTATGGCAGAGATTACAGAAAATTGTATCAGGCTGCAAAAATCCTTCCGGAACTTTTAAATCAGATGACAAATAGCACCACGGATGACGCTATTCTTGACGCTGATGGCGCTAATCATGGTGCTGATAATATGGAAGGCAGCTTCGTTATCTATCCCTATCAAGAATATAAATCACGCGAAATGCAGATTATATAAGACACGATAGATGCGATAGGAGGAGTGAACAATGGACCAGAAAATGTTTTGTTATCAATGTCAGGAAACGGCCGGATGCAAGGGCTGTACGGTGGTCGGTGTCTGCGGTAAGCAGCCGGATGTGGCGGCAATGCAGGATTTGCTTGTGTGGGTGACGAAAGGTATCAGCGCGGTGACGACACGGCTTCGCGAGGAGGGACGTGCGGTGGCAGATGAGGTCAACCATCTGGTTACCGAAAATCTGTTTACGACGATCACGAATGCCAATTTTGATAAGGCAGCGATTGAAAAAAGAATTGAAAAGACGCTGGAAATGAAGACGGCACTGTGGGAGCAGCTGGAACGTCGGGACAATCTGCCGGAGGCGGCTGGCTGGACAGGTGAGCCGTCTGAATTTATAAAAAAAGCGTCGGAAGCGGGCGTTCTGATCGGGCAGAACGAGGATATTATTTCCCTTCGCAGCTTGATTACGTATGGCTTGAAAGGTTTGTCTGCCTATACCCGGCATGCGAACGTCCTGCTGCAGGAGGACCGGGAGGCGGATGCATTTTTACAGCGGGCGCTTGCGGCGACGCTGGATGACGGTCTGAGTGTGGATGATTTGATTCACCTGACGCTGGAAACTGGCGAATATGGTGTCCGGGGAATGGCGCTTTTGGATCGAGCAAACACCGAGACTTATGGAAATCCGGAGATTACTACGGTTGATATCGGTGTCGGAAGTAATCCGGGCATTCTTGTTTCAGGACATGATCTGCGCGATATGGAAATGCTTCTGGAGCAGACGCAGGGAACCGGCGTCGATGTATATACGCACTCGGAGATGCTTCCGGCGCAGTATTATCCGGCATTTAAGAAATATCCGAATTTTAAGGGTAATTACGGCAATGCATGGTGGCGCCAGAAGGAGGAATTTGAGATGTTCAACGGACCGATCCTGATGACGACGAACTGCATCGTGCCGCCGAAGGATAGCTACAAGGATCGTCTCTACACAACTGGTGCGGCGGGATATCCGGGCTGCACGTATATCAACGGTGGAATCGGAGGAAAGAAGGATTTTTCAGTGATCATCCAGCATGCGAAGCGCTGTGAGCCGCCGACCGGGATTGAGCAGGGGCAGATTGTCGGCGGCTTCGCCCATGCACAGGTGCTGGCGTTGGCAGATAAGGTAGTGGATGCGGTCAAATCGGGAAAAATCCGAAAGTTTGTCGTCATGGCGGGGTGTGATGGGCGTGCTAAGAGCCGCACTTACTACACCGATTTTGCAAAGGCGCTGCCGGAGGACACGGTAATTCTGACGGCTGGCTGTGCGAAATACCGCTACAATAAGCTGAATCTGGGCGATATTGAAGGAATTCCGCGTGTCCTGGATGCGGGGCAGTGCAATGATTCATATTCCCTGGCGGTCATTGCGATGAAGCTGCAGGAGATTTTTGGGTTGGATGACATCAACGACCTGCCGATTATTTACAACATTGCCTGGTATGAGCAGAAGGCGGTCATTGTTCTTCTGGCGCTTCTTTCACTCGGTATCAAGAATATCCATCTTGGACCGACGCTTCCGGCATTTTTAAGTCCGAACGTGGTAAATGTATTGGTGGAAAAGTTTGGAATCGCGGGAATTGACAGCGTGGAGAGCGATGTGGAATTATTTTTCGGGGAGAAGTGATAAATACAGGACGGAACTGGCTAAGAGGGAATCGAACAAAGTCGGAATTTGGATCTGAAATCTGGAGATAGATTTGCAAAAAATCTGTGTTGGTTTTACAAAAAGCGGTCGGAACGATCTTGAAAATAGGAATTAATGAAATAGGGGGCGGTTCTCTGGCAAATGCAGGGAACTGCCTTTTTCGTGTAATAGGAAATTCCTTGGAATTCCCTATTACACAAAAAGGCACTAACGTGCCAATGATGCGTATTCTTTTTTATTTATAGAAATATTGATATGGAAAATGAAAGTGTGATATGATGGGAAAGATGAATGAGTTCTAAAATATAAAAGAAATTGATACGGCAGATCAATCGATAGAGGATACGGGAGGAAAACAACCATGTCACTGGAAAAAGCAGAAAGTTACTTAAAGAAAGCCGGATTTTTGGATCATGTTATTGAGTTAAAAGAGTCCACAGCGACGGTTGCGCTGGCAGCGGAGGCATTAGGCGTGGAGCCGGGGATGATTGCGAAAACGATGTCTTTTTTGCAGGGAGAACAGCCGGTATTGATTTTGACAGAAGGTACTGCGAAAGTGGATAACCGGAAATATAAAGATACGTTTCACGTGAAAGCAAAGATGATCCCGTTTGAGCAGGTGGAGGAGGTTACCGGTCATGCGCCGGGTGGGGTCTGCCCGTTTGGTATCAAGGATGGAATTGAAGTGTATCTGGATGAGAGCCTGAAGCGTTTTGAGACGGTTTATCCGGCAGCAGGAGACGACCACAGCGCGGTACGTCTCACGATCCCGGAGTTGGAAGAAGTGTCCGGAGCGAAAGGCTGGGTGGATGTCTGCAGGGAGCCGGAGGATCAGCAGCACGAGTAGGTGTGGGAGATTTTAGGAGAATTCATATGAGAGATGTGAAAGCAACGGGGAGAAGCAGGGGAGAAAATGAAAACGGCGGAATCAGGGTGGGTTCCAGATTGGGAAAGAAAGGTCGCCTGTGCCGGAAAACGTTCGTCCGCCTGCTTTGCCTGACAGCAGCCATGATGGTTCTTGGATCTTTTACCGCCTTTGCCAGAGCGGGAGGTGCTTCTGGCGGCGGAGGCGGCGGAGGTGGTTCTTCCCATCATCATACAAGCAGCAGCCGGGGACAAGGCGGACGAGCGGGTGCGTTTCAGGCGCTTTTGCTTACGGGAACCTTTGTGATTCTGGGAAGTGCCGGAACCATTACATACCTGCACCGGGCAAAAAAGAAACAGGCAGCAGCCCGTGAAAAATTGAAAGAATTTTCCATTGGAGAAGATCATTGGGATCGGAGTGAGATACAGGAGCGGGTGCGGGAATCATATTACCGGATTCAGGAATGCTGGCGGGATCGTGATCTGGAAAAAGGGCACCCTTACCTGAGCCAGAAGATGCAGCAGGAGTTTCAGACGAAATTTGAGTGGAGCAGGATGCGCCATGAGGTGTTTGTCATGGAAGGGATCCAGCTTCTGGATGCGATTTTGGTGGAAGCGGAGAATGAGGACGGCGACGACCGCGACTATATCTGGTATTTGATCCATGGAAAGATGATCGACTATGTGTATCACGAAGAAACAGGAGAACTTTTGAAGGGCTCCCGGAAAATGGAAGATTTCTTCGAATATTGGAGGTTTGTTCTGGAAGATGGAAACTGGGTGCTGGATGAGATCTGCCAGAAGGAAGAAGTGGATAATGGGCGGAAGTTGTGCTGAGAGGTGCTTTGAGTTGAGTGCTCGAAACACGGCAGCTGCGGATGCTGTCCGGTAGAGATGCTTGAAGAGGAAAAGTATAGAACCTAAAAGTGAATGGAGCAGGGAAAGCGGAGCAGCAGGAAGAGTGAGGATACTTTAGCTGCGGCGCAGAAATGCCAGAATTGCGCGCAGATAAGGCGTCGGTGTCCGGAATATGGAAGTATGCCGTCCCCCGGTCATTAAAAGAAGCCGACTGGTTGGAATCTGCCTTGCTAACCAGCGGGAGTGTGAGGGCTTAATGAGATCCCGGGTTCCGGCGATCAGCAGCACAGGAACGGAGATGGTTTGCAATTTCCGGGCACTTAAACGGGGCGAGTGAAGTAAAAGAGAAGTCAGATTTCGACGGCGGAGGACGCGGTGCGTCAGCCGGGTAAGAAAGTCAGGCTTCTTTTTTTGTTCTGCCGGAATCCGGGGGAAAATTGAGCCGAAATGACCTTGCCTTTCTTTGTCGGCACAAACTGCGGATGTGGCGGAAACAGAGAAATTCTTCTGAAATGGCAGGGAAACTTTCGGGGTGGACAGTGCAGAGACCGCGGAGGACCCGGAGGATGCAGAGGCAGAAGAGAAGCTGCATTTTAAAACAGGCAGCAGGAGATTCCCCAGGAGATTTAAAATGCTGTGCAGCATTTGGGCGGCAAGGTATAGCGGCGTGAGCAGCCCGTCCGGTGAGGCGTTGGCGCTGATACAGATGAGCGTTTTCAGCCGCTCCGGGTATTTGCATGCGATCTCCAGCCCGATATTGGCACCATCGCTGAATCCCAGCAGGTGGACGGAGGAAAGATGTAAGTGGTTAAGCAGGGCGATAACGTCGTCTGCCATATCCTCTGTAGAGAACCCGTGGAGCGCTGTGTGGACAGACAGCCGGGAACGCCCATGTCCCCGGCTGTCCATCAGAATCACCTGAAAATCGGGCAGAAACGTGCGCAGAAATGGGTAAAAGACGGCAAGGGACTGGCTGTTTCCATGCAGGATAAGGAGCGGTGTGCCGCTGCCGTACTGTTCATAGTAGATTTCTGCGCCGGAGGTGGTGAGATAACCGGAATATTTCATCGTAAGAGCGCCTCTTTTCTGGTAAAAAAATGAAATTTATCAGGCTGCATCCAGCATGATAAAAGCTGAGTTTAGTCTGCCTTTTTATCTGCATCTGTCTGCTTTCTTGTGTCGGGCTGCTTCGTGCTGGAAGAAGCAGTCCAACTTACCTGGCGAGATGGTTTACTCTGATGTGTCAGGGAAGCCCTCTTGTTTCTCAGTCGCTGAGCCCATCCTTTTACCAGATCCTCCGCTGCCTCGCGGATCTGATGCGGATTCTGAATCGTCACAAGGGCATAAAACATGTTTGGTGTTGGAATCTTCGGCAGGTAAATATAATAGGAAGGAACCCATTCGGTCGGGCTGTATTTTTCCTTGGCACGGTAGAGGTCGCGGAATCCATAACAGTCGTTCAGGTGGTTGTAAGCGAAGCAGAGTAGCTTTTCGACCGGATTAGAGCTGTCATTTTCCAAGCCAGCGAGCGGGGCAACACCGAGGCTGCCATACTCAATGCCCTCGTCTTTGAAAACCTGAAATGCGTCGTAAAGAATCGTCTCCATCACGCCGCTCGGTGCGCCGGTTCCGTGGCGGGTGACGTCCGCCATGTAGCCTCTTTTGCCGAGAAATGGGACAAACACGATGAATGCCACGATTTTTCCGTCGGCGTCGGTGGCGTAGAAATATCGCTTGTCCATCGGATTTTCCAGCCCGACAGTTCCCATAACGAAAGTCAGCATCGAACTCTTTTTCTGTTGCAGCCATTCGTTCGTGATGCGGTTCAGATCTGCCTCAATCTGTGCATCCCGCTGTTTCAGCGGGCAGTATTCATGGACGACGACCCCGGCTTTCCGGGCGTGGTTGATGTTCATACGCATCTTGGCGCCTTTCTTGCCAGAGATTTCATAGTCCGCAAGGTGGAAACGGGCTTCCTCCCCGTTTTTGACCCATCCAAAGCCCTGCTTTTTATATTCTTCCAGAAAATGGTCAGTGACGCTGATAAAAAACAGGTTGTGAGCGCTGCGCTGGCAAAATTCTTTAAATTCTGCCAGGAGAACCGGAAAATCGCTGTCCGCGCAGATGGGATCGCCGTTGATGACGATGGTGCTGCCGACGACTCCGTAGGGGATGACGCCGTCCACCTTCTGACCGAAATATAGGAGCTTGTCATCCTCCAGCGTCAGGTAGGCGCTGGGATTCTGGCTGTACAGGTTGACGAGGGTGCGGGCATGCATCAAATCCGAAGCATGGCTGACTGGACGAAGCAGCCATGGGCGGACCGCATACAGAATGGAGGCGAGGATGCAGCTCCAGCTGAACCAGAATGTAACCAGTTCGACTACATGTGTTTCACGTGAAACATTGCTCGGATTTCCCATGCCGAAAATCATGGCAGTTCCCTGAATGAGACTATCCATTAGCGAGTCAAGTGAGGTTTCTCCCAGCGGTTTTACCGAAAAATGATAGCTGATACCGGCATTGACGATGATGCCTGCCAGTGCCAGCAGCAGAAACAGGAGAGAGCGTCCGAGGCTGCGCCGGTCAGACGGGCAGCAGAAGTCCTTCCGAAAACACAGGAGAAGCAGAAATAATACGGCTTCTGCCAGGTGAAACGGAAGATACAAAGGCGAAGAAAGTGCTGTCAGCCCGCGTAAAAAGCTTAAAAACAGCAGGAGAACAGCAATGTTCCAGGCGGCGCGCTTCCGTTTCCAAAGCTGGAAGGTCAGGATGAAGAGCACGACAGAAAAGGCACGCTGTACCATGTGCCCCATTTCCAGAAGGATACCGACGCGGTTTGCCAGTCCCAGCCCTGGCAGGAAGCTGAGAATAAAAAGTACAAGGGAAAGAACGCCAAGTGCGCCGATCAAGGTGTTTTCCAGTTGGATTCGTGAGTTCTGTTTCATATTATAATGTCCTCCGTGTCAGTCTTGTACAGATATAATCTGTAAGGTGCTATGAAACGGGCATAAGCGCACAGGCGGCTTATGCTTGCCCTTGTTATAGTACGGAAAAACAGGGATGTCAAGATAAGATTTTGCATGGAAATAGGAGTGGAGAAATTCCGTTACTGTTTACGGGTAGGCACTTTTGGAAACGAAGGTGCCGTAAGAAAACATGGTGGCAGCAGGAATTCTTTATGATAGAGGCAAAGGCACAGGGGGATTATGCAGACAGAAAAGGAACGGGTCAAAATGGAGAAAAGAAGCAGTTTGTTGGATGATTGACAAGCGAAGAACGCAGTTTCTATGGAAATCAAAGTAATAAAATGTAAAATTTTTGAAAAATACACAAATATATCAAAAGTGAATAGTTAAAACAGTTGAAATCCACCAGAATGCGTGCTATAATCTGGGCATAGGGTGGTTAAAAAATTAACAGGAGGTAGTATCAATATGGCTAGATTTACATTACCGAGGGATCTCTATCATGGAGAAGGATCTTTAGCGGAGCTGAAAAATCTGAAAGGCAAAAAGGCAGTCGTTGTCGTTGGCGGTGGTTCCATGAAACGCTTTGGTTTCCTTCAGAAAGTAGAAGATTATCTGAAAGAAGCTGGCATGGAAGTGGCTCTGTTTGAGGGAGTAGAGCCAGATCCGAGCGTTGAGACCGTTATGAAGGGCGCAAAGCTTATGCAGGAATTTGGTCCGGACTGGATCGTAGCGATCGGCGGTGGTTCTCCAATTGATGCAGCGAAAGCGATGTGGGCATTCTACGAGTATCCAGATACCAAGTTTGAGGATCTGATCACTCCGTTCAATTTCCCGACACTGCGTACAAAAGCAAAATTCTGCGCGATTCCGTCTACTTCTGGTACAGCAACTGAGGTTACGGCATTCAGCGTTATTACCGATTATCATAAGGGTATCAAATATCCGTTAGCAGATTTCAATATCACACCAGATGTAGCGATCGTGGATCCGGAGCTGGCTGAGACCATGCCGCAGAAGCTGACCGCAAACACCGGTATGGATGCGATGACCCATGCGATCGAGGCGTATGTATCCACACTTCATTGTGATTACACCGACCCGCTGGCACTTCACGCAATCAAGATGATTCATACCTATCTGGTTAAATCTTACAATGGCGACAAAGAAGCGAGAGCACGTATGCACAACGCACAATGCCTGGCAGGTATGGCATTCTCCAATGCACTGCTTGGTATCGTCCATTCCATGGCACACAAGACAGGTGCAGCTTACTCCGGCGGACATATCGTTCACGGTGCAGCGAATGCGATGTATCTTCCGAAGGTTATTAAATTTAACTCCAAGGAACCAGAGGCAGCTTCCCGTTATGCAGATATCGCGAAGTTCATCGGTTTGCAGGGAGACAGTGACGAGGCTCTGGTTGACGCTCTGATCGCCGAGATCAAAGAGATGAACAAGCAGTTAAATATCGCTCCGAGCATTAAGCTCTATGAGGGCGGAATCATTGACGAGAAAGAATTCAATGACAAACTGGCAACCGTGGCAGAGCTGGCAGTTGGCGATGCATGTACCGGTTCCAACCCGCGTTCGATCAATCCGGAGCAGATGGCGAAACTTCTGACCTGCTGCTTCTATGATACAGAGGTTGATTTCTAATTTAAGAAGCTTCTGAATTTAGAATGCAAAATTAGAATGTAAAACATCGTGTTTCGATGTTGGAAGCGGTTCTGAAAAGAATCAAATATGTAAAAGAAAGAAGCCATCCGGCTAAAAACTGGATGGCTTTTATCGTTGTGTTTTTTTGTTATCTGGTGTTTTGCATTTTTGGTGATTGGCGCGTTTGTGTCCTATGTGTTTTCTGCGTGGCTGTTTTTCTCACCGTTTTCTCCGTCTGCCATTGCGTCATGCTGTCCGGTCAGCTGTGCCAGAAGTGCTTTCGCTTCCTCCGTACAGCGGAGAATCTGTGTCTGGTCCGGCAGCTCGATGTCGTGGATCAGGACATTCCGCAGCTTGCGGAGCTGGACAATCTGGTTGATCATTTCTTTGTCAAAGAGATCCATCCGCTTGAGTGTATTGATATTGAAGGCACCGCGGGAACGCGTCGAGGTGCGCCGTGCAGTTTTGTTGAGCAGGCGCTCTAATGGTACCCACTCCTCGAGGAACTGGTTGACTGCCTGCAGGGTTTCCGGTGAGGCGGTCTCCGGTTCCGTCCGCAGCTCCTGGTAGCACTGGTAGCGCTTTTCATTGCCGGAGATAATCTGATCGATGATCTGCTGGGAAATGGTGCGCCGATCCTTTTCAAATTTGACAGACCGCAGAATCGGGGTAATATCTTTGAGACCGGTGAGCTGTAAACGTTGCAAAAGCCGGTAGAGCAGGGCAATATTTCCCATTCGAAGCTCGATGTCCTCGGTTTTGAGATGGCTGCTCAGGAAATTATAGAGATAGGACGCCAGCTCGTACTGGCTTCCAAACGCGGCATTGCGGCTGCGGAGCCGCTCATTTCCGGCTGCCTGTAGGCGTTCCAGCGCGATCTCGCCGGCAAGGACCAGACCATTTAACTCATCTAAGATCGACAGCTCTTCCTCGGATAAAGTTCCCTGCATTGGCTTGTAAATCAGATCATGTTCAACCTCGGACCAGGCGTGCATGATCAGGGACGCCACCTGGATCTCGATGCGCGCCGATCCGTATTTTTTCTGTGATTCATTCAAAATTTCATCGCGCATCCGCGCGCGGTAATGGTTCGCCCAATAGCCGGAAAACCGTTTGTGGTAAGTCGGGGGTTTCGACTGTTCCGGGAACTGTTTAAATTCCAGGATGTTGAAAAGCTCCGAGATGATCGCATCTACCTTGCCGCGGTCACCGGGGAAATACAGGGAGACGCGTACACCGGACAGATCGGCAATGTCGTCGTAGATTTCCTCGAGTGTTTGGTATGGTTCTTCACGTCTGGAATTGCGCCGCTGCACTTTTGTGCGGAGTCTGGCGGGATTCTTGGCGCGAGAGGTCACGATCGCCCGGATACCGGCATTTTGCAGGGCGAGCTGGAGTTTCTCTGCCGCGAGCCGTCCGGCTGCGTCGTAGAATGTCCATTTCATCTTGTATGTATCGATAAATTGTTGTATTAAATCCATAAGCAGCCCCTCCCAAGGTGCATAATAAAGCTTAGAAGAAAGCATTCTGATAAAAGAAATGCTTCTTCTTTCTATCATGAAGTATAGCAAAGATGGAAGCACTCTGCCAGTGGTTCTATGTAAAAAATATGTTACTGTACACGCATACGTGTCCAGTAACGGAATTTGCCGTGGCTTCGCATTTAAATACGGCAAATTTCTGCTGCCACCACGTTTTCTTACGGCACTTTCGGTTCCAAAAGTGCCTACCCGTGTATAGTAACCAAAATATTACTGTCCCCACATGTGTGCCCGGTAACCTAATATGGACTTATACACAGATTTGTGGTAAAGTTATGGACAGTGACAACGTGAAGAAAGAAAAGTAAGAGGTAACGCGTAGAAAACGGAACCGTTACAAAGAGACGAGAATTATGGGACAGTTTATAGTATTGGATCTGGAATGGAACCAGAGTCCGGCGGGCAAGGAAGGCTCGATGAACCGGCTTCCATTTGAGATTATTGAGATAGGCGCGGTAAAATTAAATAAAAATCTTCAAATCATTTCGGAATTTCGCCGTCTGATCCGCCCGCGGGTGTACCGGCAGATGCATTATAAGATATCAGAAGTGACGCATATGTCGATCGAGCAGCTTGACACAGAAGGCGAGGATTTTGTGCGTGCGATGACCGAATTTTTAGAATGGTGCGGGGATGATTACCGGTTCTGTACGTGGGGCTCGATGGATCTGACCGAATTGCAGCGGAATATGGTATATCACGGGATGGAGCTGCAGTTTCCATCGCCGCTTCTCTATTATGATTTGCAGAAAATCTATGCCCTGATCCACGGCACCAAGCAAAAGGAGTCGTTAGATACCGTGGTAGAGGAATTGCACCTCACGGAAGACCGCCCGTTCCACCGGGCGCTGGATGATGCGTACTACACGGGGCGTGTCATGAGTGAGATGGACTTTTACAGCATGATGGAGTACGTTTCAGTGGATTATTACCAGCCGCCGCTGACGGAGGAGGAAGAGATCTACCTGGAATTTCCAGAATATGCGAAATTTGTGTCGCGTGAGCATGAGACGAAGGAAGAGATTTTGGAGGAACGGCGTGTGGCGGAGATGGTTTGTTACAAATGCCGCCGGACCTTGCGGAAAAAGATCCGCTGGTTTTCCTCAAACCAGAAATTTTACTTCTGTCTGGCGGTCTGCCCGGAGCACGGTTATATGAAGGGAAAGATCCGGATGAAGAAGTCGGAGGACGGCTCGTTCTTTGCTGTTAAGACGACGAAGCTGGTCGGTGAAGAGGGAGCGGCCTACGTGGAGCAGAAGAAGGAGGAAACGAAGAAGAAGCGCGCGGAACGCAACAAGGCGAAGAAGTCTGGAAAGGCGGCAGAAGCAGCCGAGTAGGGTGAAGGTGGCCGAGCGGATGGAGCGTATGAAATAGGAATTAGAGAAAAGAAAAAATTCATAGAAAAGAGTTACTGGATATGGAAATGTTTCTCCTGCCTGTTTAGAGTAAGGTAAAAGAAGGGAATTTCCACATCTGGTAACTCTTTTTGTGTCAGTTATGGGATTTTATGCGAACGTTTCTTCCTTTTTTTCGCCAGCGCCGTTCGGCGGTCCTGCATCATCAGGTCGAAATCTGCTTCGGACATTCCGCTGTCGCGCAGACGTTCCGCGCGCCGTCTGCGGCGTTCTGCGAGGGCGTCCTCCTCCTGGCGGCGCTGCATCTGGAGAAAACGGATGCCGGCGGTGACCGCGCCGATCACGACAAGAATGGCGGTCAGTGCGGCGATGAATGCCGGTGGAACGCGGACGGAAATATGAAACAGCTGTCCAAAGGATTTACCGGTGGAACTATTTTCCTGATTAGCAGCCGATTCGGGCGGATTGGAGAGCGGCAAGGCCTCCGAGGAGCCGTCTGAAAGGGCAGTGTCGGAGCTGTCCTGCGCGGCAGCTGTTGCCGTCTGGGATACAAGCTTTTCGGGAATATCTGCCGCTGTCTGGCTGCTGTCGGTGAGGGTCAGATATGCCTGGCCAACCTTGTGTTCGCCGAGCGAATAAGTGACACAGGCGATCGTGCCGTCCGGTGCGCCAGCCGGGATCTCATAGTCGAAGGAGGTCGTTGTCTCCGAGAAATCCGCTGTTTTTGGAAGTACCACGCGGCTATCTGGGTCGATGGACAGGGATTCGCCCCCGGCGGTAGATACATCTGCAATTTTCAAATCTTTTCCGATATTTGAAAAAGTTTGATCATAATCTGCAATTTTGACCGACTGGAAATTGTTAAATCCAAAGTCGAGCAGCCGGCTGGTATCCTCATACTGCGTGTTGTTGCTGTGCAGGATGACGGTAATCAGTGTCGTATCGCCCTGTCTGGCACCATTGACCAGTGTGTTGAGGGCGATGGAGGTATAACCGGTTTTGCCGCCGAGGACGTCCGGACGGTAGTACTGCGGCCAGTTCTTTTTGACCAGCTTATTGCCCGGGGAGATGCCCTGTCCCTCGGGATTTTTCTGGTTCGGCGGCAGTTTATAGTAGGTTGTCTCGACGATCTTGGCAAACGTAGGATTTTCAAATGCCGCCCGCGTGATGAGCGCCATGTCGTAGGCGCTGACATAGTGTTCCTCGTTATTCAGACCGCTCGGATTTGCAAAATGCGAATCCTGGCACCCAAGCTCGGCGGCTTTTTCATTCATCAAAACAGCAAATGCATCAGCAGAGCCAGCAACGTGCTCGGCGAGGGCGTTGGCAGCCTCATTGGCTGATTTTAAAAGCAGGGCATAGAGGCAGTCCTTGACGCTGGCAGTATCGCCTGTATCATATCCGGCGCTGCTGCTGTTGGACTCCACGTTGTAGACCGCGCTCTCGGAAAAGGTGACCGTCTCATCGAGGGAACAGTGCTCCAGAACGATGAGGGAGGTCAGAACCTTCGTGATACTGGCGGGAGAGTAGGTTTCGTGGATGTTTTTTCCATATAAAACGACTCCGGTGTTGGCGTCCATGACGATCCCGGCATCGGAGTCAATCGAAATGTCCGACGGCCATTCAGTGGAAGCAAGCGCCTGCATCGGGGCGGCGAGCAGGGACAGCAAAAGTGAACCAATTAAAAACAAGGACAACTTGCTGCCGGTGCTGCCCGCTATTTTCGTCTTCAAATCCGGAGCAGCCGGGTGGCTGGAACTACCTGGAGAGCTGCCGCCTCCGGAATTTCCGGAATTTTCTGCCCCTGATTTGCCCCTGCGGTGTTCCCGCAGGATACATGCAAGGCAGAGAAGAAACAGGGCGCCGGTCATCAGGCAGAAGGTGATGCCGATCCGGGCGGCGGTGTCCATGAAAAATGGTTCCGGCACGATGTTGATCAGAAGATCGGTCCGCGGATCGAGCTGCCAGAGATCGTTGGTAAAGAAGATTTTGTGGAAAATAATAAAATATTTCGTAAAATCAGTGGAAATGATCCCGGCAAGCAGGGCGGTCACGCCCAGAAATAAAACCGTCCCGGCGCAGAGCATCCGTGGCAGCAGGTTTTTTAACGGAACCTTGAAAAGTGCCAGCAGTGCAACCGATGCCGCTGCCAGAAACAGGCAGAGGCGGCGCAGCGCCAGTCCTCCGAGAAAGAGGTTGCGGACATCCGCCATGTGCGCCTTCTCCCTGGCGTTGAAAAATTCGCGCGGCGTCCCGTCTACGACGGTGTCAATGTTCAGATCGTCGCGGCTGCCGCGCAGATACGCCATCATCTCGTCCGTCACGTAAAGCAGGTCGTCCATCTCCATATGGACATCATCGGCAACCTGGTAGCGGGTATATTCATTTTCATAATAATGCGGCGTCCAGTAGGCGACGGCTTCCACCGAGGTGATCAGAAACACGATCATCAGACTGAAAGCACAGATAAGCCCCAGAAGCCAGCTTAAATATGTTTTTTTCTGTGTCATATAAAACCTTTCGCGGCTGTCAGGTTGTGGTACAGCTGCAGCCTTTCATTTTATGTGATAAATTTGTAAAGAGGTCGTTTGTTCTATTTTCCTTGAAACGGCTCTGTATGTTAAAGCTTCCGTTTCGTTATCCAGTATAACAGTTTCGGGGAAGCATGAAAAGGCGCGAAATGGAAAAATATGTGAAATTTTTGTTACTGTTTACGGGTAGGCACTTTTGGAACCGAAAGTGCCGTAAGAAAACATGGTGGCAGCAGGAATTTGCCATATTTAAATGCGAAGCCACGGCAAATTCCGTTACTGGGCACGATGCGTGAACAGTAATAAATTTTTCGAAAGAATGGCGGGAGGGTGGAATAGGGGCTTGCCAGCTGGCGGGGGATTCCTGTATACTGGGGGAAGATGTTATAATCTGGAGCAGAAAGAGAGAGGATACGAATATGATAAAGGCAGTCATCTTTGATATGGATGGGGTCATCATTGACAGTGAAGGAATTTATCTGAATTATCTGTATGAATATGCAAAAACGAAAAATCCGGAGGTGACTCTGGAGAGTCTGCACGGGACGGTGGGGACGACGAAGCAGGACTGCTGGATGGTTGTGGAGAAGGCGATCCACAATGGTCAGACCTGGCAGGAGCTGCATGACGAGTATCTGGGGCGCTGGACGGACATTTTTAATTCGATTGATTATCTCTCGATCTTCCGCCCGGAGATTCTGGATGTGATGGATCGCCTGAAAGCAGAGGGCTTCCGGCTGGCGGTCGCATCCGCGACGAATATTGAGCAGGTGGAGCGCATTTTAAAGGAAAATGGCGTGGCGTCCCGTCTGGAGCGGATGATCAGTGCGAGTACGTTCAAGCGCAGCAAGCCGGATCCGGCGGTTTACCTCTATACGGCGGAGCAGATGGGCCTGCAGCCGGAGGAGTGCCTTGTGATTGAGGATTCGACGGTCGGCATCACGGCGGGGCACTGCGCGGGAATGACAGTGGCGGCGCTCATCGATAACCGTTTTTCCTTTGACCGGAGTCTGGCGGACTATGAGTTAAATTCGCTGGAGGAGATTGTGCCGCTGGCGGAGAAAATTCGGGATTTGAAGTAAAATTTGAGTTGAGTAAATTCAGGGATTCATTGCGGAAAGTATAATTGCGAAAGTAATGAACCATTGTACAAAGAAAATGAAAAGGAACCATGTATGTCAGGGAGAAGAATCACTGCATGTATGGTTCCTTTTTTGGCTGATTACTGCGAAACCTGCCGGATAAAGTCTCTGGAAACGTAGGCTTCCTGTCCGTTGTAGCTGATTACCGCCCATTTTTCGTCGTAATCACGGAGATATTCCACATCGGTATCTGGTGATAGAACACCAATCCTGTCGGTGTCGGTGGATGGTTCCGGACGGACATTGACTGTGTCGGTGGTCCGGTAAACGGTCGATTCTGCGGCAACGGTCTCTGCCTCAGTTTCTGGAGCCAGCGATTCGGTGCTGACGGCTGCAGTAGAATCCGGTTTGGCATCCGTCGCAGGGCGTATCATCTTGATGATCAAAAGCAGCAGGATGATAATAATAATCAGAAGCACTGGTTTAATAATGCTTCGAAATTCAAAAGATGGACCGCCTGCATAGGCGCGCGGACGGTGTCCCCCGGAGCTGCCGGAACGTGTGCCGGCAGGTTTTCCATTTCCAGAGCCGGCAGAGGAATGACGGCTGTTCCCGCGAAGGCGGGAAGAAGCGGAGGTTGGAGCTGCACTTCGGGAAGTCCGGGTGGATTTTTGTGTGTCATTGTAGTCGTTTGCGAAGGTGTAGACCTCCTGCGACAGAAGATGATGCGCCTGATTGGCGTTGTAGGCGCTGTTGTCTCCCTCATGGATCGCCTTGTTGCCGATCGTGCGGATCTTGTGGTAATGTTCGCAGGTGGTCTTGCTGATTTTTCCGGCGCTGTAGAGGGCGTCGATCATCTCCAGAAGACTGGTTTCCAGAATGTCATACCGCTCGCAGAGGCATTTGACCATGTATTCAAGGGTCTGGCGGGCTTTCACCATCGCCAGGTTATAATTCTTCTGTCCGATCAGGCGCTCGGTCTCGCGGACCCCGCCGTGGATCTGTTCCCAGGTGCTCTGACCTGTGTTAGCTGTTGTTCCCATAGGCATATCCTCCTGTGTATATGATGCAGGTCCGAAACCGGCGTGCCGGCGGCTGTTCCCGGACGGATACTGACTTTTGAATGTCAGGCGAAGGGGTGAAAAGACGGCAGTCATTTCGTGACCGTATGTTTGGTTTGATCCTAAAATTATTATAATATAATCGCTTGAATTATTCATCTATAAAATGATAAAAATTGGAAAAGTTATGAAATTTGTAAGAAAAGGACACAAAGTCGGACGGATTAAAAAGGACGGCATGGAGGAGAGGGGAGGCTGTTTATGGGCAGGCATTTTTGGAACCGAAAGTGCTGCAAGAAAACGTGGGGGCAGCAGGAATTTGCTGTATTTAAATGCGAAGCCACGGCGAATTCCGTTACTGGGCACGTATGTGTGAACAGTAACACGGGGATCGTAAAATGGTGTGAAAATAGAGCACCTTTGCTTGCGAAATGGGGGCTTCAATGGTAAGATAAGGATAGATCCGGCGGGTAAGCCGGGGCGTCTCAACGGAATGATACGGTACGGAAGAAAGTCCATCCGGGACGGCGCAGATTGTAGACAGCAGGAGGAACGAAGATGAGATTACGCCATATACCGGGCGCAGAGCAGATGATAGAAGAAAACCCGCATGTGGTTCATGGGGCGAAGGAGAAGAAGGGAACCTGGCAGCAGATTTTTGGAAATGACCATCCGATCCGTATCGAGGTGGGTATGGGTAAAGGTCAGTTTATTTTGGAGCAGGCGTCCCGCAACCCGGATGTGAATTTTGTGGGTATTGAGAAATATTCGACGGTTCTTTTAAAGGCGATCCGCAAGAGAGAACAGATGGAACTGTCCAATATCTATTTCTTATGTGAGGATGCCAGAGAACTGGCAGAGATTTTTGGACCGGGGGAAGTAGAGCGGATTTATTTGAATTTTTCGGATCCGTGGCCGAAGGACCGCCATGCGAGACGGAGACTGACCTCGCCGCCATTTATGGCAGTGTACGATCAGATTCTCCAGAAGGATGGAAGAGTCGAGTTCAAGACGGACAACCAGGATTTATTTTCCTATTCCCTGGAAGCCATCCCGGAGGCGGGCTGGCGCATCACAGAATATACCCGTGACCTGCACCACAGCGAGATGGCAGAGGGCAACGTCATGACCGAGTACGAGGCAAAGTTCTCGGCGCAGGGCAAGCCGATCTGCAAGCTGGTGGCGGTGCGGTAGGGAAAAGAGTGCTGCAAAAGCATTTCGCTGTATATATTAGTTATAATGAAAAAATTGGATAGCGGAATGGATATTAAAAAGCAGCTTACACGGAAACTCATTCAGGCGACCAGCGATAAGGTGGAATTGAATAAACAGGCGTTAAAATGGAAAAAATCGATGGAAGAGGCAGCAAAGGCACTGGGAGGCGGTAAAAAGAAGCCGTCGTAAAGAGAAACAGGGACTTCTGTTGAATGCCTGTATGGATAGAACGAAAGGAGAAAATGAGTGATGGAAATGAAGTTTACGACCGCGAATTTTGAGGAGGAGGTACTGAAATCGGAGATTCCGGTACTGGTTGATTTTTATGCAGACTGGTGCGGTCCGTGCCAGATGATGGCGCCGGTGATCGGGCAGCTGGCGGGCGAGTATGAGGGAAGAGTGAAGATCGGAAAGCTGAATGTCGATGAGAACCCGGATATTGCAGTCCAGTATAAGGTTATGTCGATCCCGACGATGATTATTTTCCGGAATGGGGAAGTGTTCAGCAAGGAAGTCGGCGCTAGTTCAAAGAAGGAAGTGGAGAAGGCGATTGGGCGGGCGCTGTAAAAGCTGCGTCTTTGGAGTCCGGCGTGGGGCGGGGTAAAAAAGGTTGCGTCTTTGAGTCCCGGCGTGCGCAGCTCGAAAAAGCTGGCGCTTTTCCTCGCTGTCGGGCATTCGCCCTATAAAACAAAAAAGGTATAACTTCTGATGCTTATGTGCGAGCACAACGCCTCAGAAGCCATACCTTTTTTATTTTGCACGCCTCATTGCCTAAACACAAAGTGCCTGCCCCACAGCTCTCGGTCTGCGAAACAAGCACTTGATAGTGCGCCTTCAGGGACTCGAACCCTGGACAAATAGATTAAGAGTCTACTGCTCTACCAACTGAGCTAAAGGCGCTTATTTTGTTTTCTTGCGGATGCCTCATCCGTAAGACATGTGTTATTCTACTCCATCCAGAATAAAATGTCAACAGTTTTTTAAATATTTTTAAAAATATTTTAAAAAGCATTATTTTCGGTATTTTTAAAACAGATAAGGGTATGGGCAAAGGAGACGCAGAGGGTATATGGGATGCAGCCATGGGAGAAATGACGAGGTGGGTTTTGCACATGGGACGGTGGATAAGTCTGGAAAGAACGTCGTGGAAAGGGGATCACAGATTTGGGTGTTTGTAAAGGGAGAAAATGATTTTTGTGCAAAATTCTGATTCGAAAAAATATAGGGGAATCCTCTTCCATTTTTAATCTAATTGGTGTATGCTTAAATACGTCACGACGAACACACTATATATTGTGTTATGAAAGAAAACGAGTTCAATATTTTGTGTGTAATTCTAAAAATTACCTAAATACAAATCGAAAATAAAGCCAATCGTAAGACAAGTCGGAACGGAAAAGAATCCTGTCAGTGAAGGCATCCGGACATGAAAAATAGCCTGTCAGAAGAAGGCGCTGCTCTCATGAATGAGGAAATGAGAGTAAGCCGGGGGACGGGAAATGGATACAGATGGATGTTCGATGTATGCCATAAAAGTAGAAAGAGAAATCACAGAAACAGGAACCGGCGAGTCAATTTATAGATTATAGAAGACAAGTCATAAAACGGGCTTAAGGGTAAGGAGAGGGAACAGGGATGGAAGACACAGTAACAACCAATGTAATCAAACGAAATGGAGAAGAAGTACATTTTGACCGGGCGAAGATCGTAAATGCGATCACGAAAGCGAACGGCAATGTGGAGCGTATTCACCAGATGAACCCGTACCAGATTGAAGCGATTGCAGATACGATCGCCGAGCAGGTGCAGGAGATGCCGCACGCGGTGAATGTGGAAGACATCCAGGATATGGTAGAGACCAGCATTATGGAGATGCGTGGTTATGAGGTTGCACAGAAATATGTGCGCTACCGCTACCGCAGGGAGTTAAAACGCAAGTCCAACACGACCGATAACGGCATCCTGGCACTTTTGGACCATATTAATGAAGAAGTGAATCAGGAAAACTCCAACAAGAACCCGGTTATCAACTCGACCCAGCGTGACTACATGGCGGGCGAGGTCAGCAAGGACTTATCCAAGCGTGTGCTGCTGCCGGAGGAGATCGTCCGCGCGCATGAGGAAGGCATCATCCATTTCCATGATACTGACTATTTTGCACAGAAGGAGCACAACTGCGACCTGATCAATCTGGAGGATATGCTGCAGAATGGCACTGTGATCAGTGAGACGATGATCGAGAAGCCGCACAGTTTCTTTACGGCCTGCAACGTGACCACCCAGATCGTGGCGCAGGTAGCCAGCAACCAGTATGGCGGACAGTCCTTTACTCTGGCGCATCTGGCACCGTTTGTGGACATCAGCCGTCAGAAGCTGCGCAAGAACGTGATTGCAGAGCGCACCGAGTGCGGCGAGGCACTGGATGAGGATATCATCAACCGCGTGACCGAACGCCGTCTGCGCGAGGAGGTTAAGAGCGGCATCCAGACGATCCAGTACCAGCTTATCACCCTGATGACCTGTAACGGACAGGCTCCGTTTGTCACGGTATTTATGTATCTGGACGAGGTTCCGGAGGGACGGACCAGAGATGACCTTGCGATGATCATCGAGGAAGTGATGCTGCAGAGAATGCAGGGCGTCAAGAATGAAAAGGGCGTCTGGATCACACCGGCGTTCCCGAAACTTATCTATGTGCTGGATGAGGACAATATTACAGAAGGTTCGAAATATTGGCACCTGACTGAGCTGGCAGCGAAATGTACCGCGAAACGGATGGTTCCGGACTACATTTCCGCTAAGATTATGAAGGAATTAAAGAAGGGCGAGGTTTACCCGTGCATGGGCTGCCGTTCTTTCCTGACGGTAGAAGATTCCCAGATGCTGCCGAACGGTAAGCATAAATTCTATGGACGTTTCAACCAGGGTGTTGTCACGATTAACCTGGTCGATGTGGCTTGTTCTTCGGAGGGAGATATGGACCGTTTCTGGCAGATTCTCGATGAGAGACTGGAACTGTGTCATCGTGCGCTCCGCTGCCGTCATGAGAGGCTGCTCGGCACGATCTCCGATGTGGCGCCGATTCTGTGGCAGAATGGTGCGCTTGCCCGCCTGAAAAAGGGTGAGACGATCGACAAACTCCTGTACAACGGCTATTCTACGATTTCTCTGGGATATGCAGGTCTGTATGAGATGTGTATGCGGATGTTAGGAAAATCCCACACCGATCCGGAGGCGAAGCCATTTGCACTGAAAGTTATGCAGCGTCTGAATGATAAATGCAAAGAGTGGAGAGAGGCGGAGAACATCAGCTATTCTGTATACGGCACGCCGATGGAGTCTACGACTTATAAATTTGCAAAATGCCTGCAGAAGCGCTTCGGTATCATTCCGGGCGTTACGGATAAGAACTATATCACGAACAGCTACCATGTACACGTATCCGAGAAGATTGACGCGTTCAGTAAGCTGAAATTTGAGGCAGAGTTCCAGAAGCTTTCCCCGGGCGGTGCGATCAGCTACATCGAGGTGCCGAATATGCAGACTAATATTCCGGCAGTTCTCTCTGTAATGCAGTTTATCTACAATAACATTATGTACGCGGAGCTGAACACCAAGAGTGATTTCTGTGAGAAGTGTGGCTATGACGGCGAGATCAAGATTGTTGAGGATGAGGCTGGCAAGCTGGTGTGGGAGTGCCCGAACTGCGGCAACCGCGACCAGAACAAGCTCTTTGTCGCACGCCGTACCTGCGGCTACATCGGAACCCAGTTCTGGAATCAGGGACGTACCCAGGAGATCCGCGATCGGGTGCTGCATCTGTAGGATGTAGTGAAAGCCTCCGAGAGTACATTGGTCTAGGGGAGGAAGATATGTATTACGGAACCATCAAAAAGTATGATATTGCCAACGGTCCTGGCGTGCGCGTCAGCTTGTTTGTGTCGGGCTGCCGCCATCACTGCAAGGGCTGTTTCAATGCGGAGACGTGGGATTTCCGATATGGACAGTTATATACAGAAGAGACGGAGAAAGAGATTTTAGCGGCATTGGAGCCGGGATATATACAGGGCTTTACGCTGCTCGGCGGAGAACCGTTTGAGCCGGAAAACCAGGTGGAGCTGGTACATTTACTTCAGAAGGTGCGCGAGACGTATCCGGAGAAGGATATCTGGTGCTATAGCGGCTATCTCTGGGATCGGGATCTGGCAGCCGGCGGCGTTGTCCATACAGAGGTGACAGACGAGATGCTGTCCTATGTAGATGTGCTGGTGGACGGAGAGTTCGTGGAAGCGGAGAAGGATCTGACCCTGCAGTTTCGCGGAAGCCGGAACCAGAGGATTCTGGAGCTTAAGAGAATAGGAAGAAAATAATAAGAATGAGATAAAAAGCTGCTGCAGATCGGAAAAAAACTTTCTGATCTGCGGCAGCTTTTTGCATTACAAGGGAGATACAGCAAGCATATACGTGCCTTTGTAATCCGGGGCAGGCTATCATAAGTGGATATTTTCTTCAAGGGGCATAAATAACCCACCTAAGCATCCGTATTTGTGGTAAGATGGACTTAATAGGGGGTATAGCTATGGAGTCTGGAATTCTGATGATTGTGATAGTGGTTATTGGTGTCTTTTATCCGGTATATACAGCCTGGATTTCTCTGGTGGCGGCACCGGTGTATCTAAAGATAGGTTTCCTGTTTGCGATGGCAGGAGCACTTCTCGTCATGAGAATCCTGCGGAAAGAAAAGCAGATAAAATGGATAGTTCTGATCGGCATTCTGGGGGCATATGCCTGGAGTCTGTATAGTTGGTATGACGAAGAGTGCCATTACCAGTATGCGAGAAGCGTGCATGGAGATTCGGGCAATGCTTTGATGCTGTTTGTTGGCACCTTTACATGTCTGATACCGTTGTTTTTGCTGGATGCCGAACTGACCTGGTGGATGGAGTCCCGGAAGAAAAAGAAAGAAGAGAGTCCTGAATCTGAGAAGGAAACAGAGAAAAAAGAAAACCGTCTGGCAGCAGGAATGAAAAACTGGTTTGGAAAGCATCGCCAGACTCTCTGTACGCTGCTTATCTGTGCGATGGGCTGTGGACTTCTCGTGGTTCTGCTATATCCGTATAAGTGCTGGGAAGAAGGATGTTACAATCTGGCCTTTGATGGCATATACTGTGAACAGCACAGGGCAGAGAAGATAGAAGAAAGTAAACGGGAAGAAGAGGAACGTAAAAAAAGAGAACGGGCTGAGCTGATAGAATTACAGAAGAAAAAAGAAGAAGAGGAATCCAGAAGCCATGAGGAATATCTTAAGCGGATAGAAGAGGATCCCTTGTAGGAACTGAAACAACGGAGTCGTAAAAACACACCTGCGCAGAGGGGAATACCACCGGTGCAAAAGAATCTCCAGAATCCCTATGCGGCTTATGATGCAGGATATGATGATGTTATGGAAGGTGATGATTATGACTGGGATCGCTACCGCCGGGATTCAGAATATGCCGATGGCGTAGATGATGCCCTGGATGAACGGGAAGAGTATGGACGGGATGACTGGTAAGGTATCTTGTTGGTGGACACTTATATATAATATTCGGATAGGTTAAGCGATACTGTCTTTTCAGAGGCGGTACCACTTCTGTTTTTAAAAATAGGATCACCAAAAAGAGCTGTCACAAAAGCCGGTGCAAACCGTCGGTTGACAGCTCTTTTTTGGCGTGCGATCCGCACATGAAATCACTTGTTTCCGAATGTTTAATACATTCCATCGTAAGGATCTTCTTCCTCATGAACTTCAAATAGATCGCCGGGCGTACAGTCCAGTGCGGAGCAGATGCGGGCGATGGTGCTGAAACGGATGGATTCAGTTTCATTGTCCAGAATTCGGCTGGCATTTTTATAGCCAAGCCCGGTCATGGCGATAAAACGGTATTTCGTCAGACGCTTTTCAGCCAAAAGTTTATGAATGCGAAGTTTAATCGTGACAGTTTTCAATTCGGAATTTCCTCCTTTGTATACACACAGTGTTACCTTAAATATAAAGGATTTTCAATGTGCGGATAACTGGCTTAAACAATAGCTGATGTAGAGAAACTGATAGATACATTAGAAACGATTCACTGGTTTGGGTATAAAAAAAGAACTGCCACGCTCATGACAGTTCTTACGAAAACAAATAGTATAGTAAAAAAACATCAGCTGTGAATCGCCTCTAAGGCGCCTCACTCCCCCCATTCTCTTCTGCGTAAAACATCCGGTACTGCGCCGGGGTGATGCCGATCTCCTGCTTAAATACGCGGATAAAATAGGAGGGGATCCGCAGTCCTACCATCTCACCGACCGACTGGATCGTGGCGTCGGAGTGGAGGAGAAGCTGGGAGGCGTGTTCGATGCGTAGTTTTTTCAGGTACTGCATCGGGCTGGCGCCGTATGCCTGGTGGAAACTGCGGATTAAGTGGGACGGGCTGTAGGAATACTGGCGCGCCAGATCGTTTAAGGAGATCTCCTCCGTGTAGTGGGCATCCAGATAGTCGCGCAGCATCCGGGCGATGCTTTCCTTCTCTCGGCTGTAGCAGTACGGCGCATAGAGAACCTGGAGAAATTCAATGAAATCATTCTGGATCTCAAACGGCGTCCGCACGGAGGACGGAAAGCTCTTTTTCTGTGTGTATTTGCTGAAAGAAACCAGGTTCATCCGCTGCAGATACTTTTCCAGCTTCTCCCGGTTGGGTTCCGGCACGGTGCCGGTGCGCGGCAGGGAGAGAATGAAATTCTGCGGCGAATAGTAAAATTTCGGCGCGGCGCGCCGGGTTACGTTGTCCGGGTAAAATTCATCGGACAGGCTGTATTTGCCGTTGGTATAGAAATGCACCCAGCTCGTCGTGGTCTTTTCCTGGCAGACACGGCTGCCGCGGTGCGGGGTATCGGGGGTAATGATAAAAAACTGCCCGGCATTCAATTCAACGCGGAACGGATCCTGTTCGAGATATAAAGTTCCGCTGTGAACATAGATAAGATCAAAGACATTTCGGATCGTCCGGCGCTCATGGATATCGCCGGGGCGGTAAACACATCCGCCTCCGACGATAAAATAAGGAAGGGGTGGACAGTTTAAATTAATAAAATTCATGATGTATGTACTCCCGTTAAAAAAAACAGCCACGTAACAGGAATCCTGTCTGAACCGCAGAGAAGCAAACGAAAAACAGGACAACTTTGTCAGGTTGTTAAACAAATTTAAAATATCAATTTTATTATATCAAATAGAAAGAAAAACAGCAAGAATCTGTTTGGAAAATCCCTTATATTTGCAGAAACAAAACACTCTACTTGGGAAAATAAGAGGGGATGAATGAAGAATAAAGAAAAATCAGAGAAAAAGAAGGAATGAAATCAGGCTGATTTTGTTCTATAAAAATACGCGTATTCTTTTCTATAATATGCAAAATGTGTTAGATCGCTTTTCCACTATTTGAATGGTATACTTATAAGAAAACATACAAAAAAAGAAGTCTTTTTCAGATTATTAATAGGCGCTTACGGATAAGTGAATAATAAATCAGGAGGTTTTCTGTGAATGATAAAAAAGGAGACAAGTTTCATTGATTTGAAACAGGTAAAGATAGACGACCCGTTCTTTTCGCGGGTACAGAATGTGGTAATTCACACGATGCTTCCGTATCAGGAACGGGTGCTTCACGATGAGGTGTCCGGAATCCGAAAGAGCCATGTGATTAAAAACTTCCGCATTGCAGCGGGAGATGAGAAAGGAACATATTACGGGCGTGTATTTCAGGACAGCGACCTGGCGAAATGGCTGGAGGCGGTGGCGTACTCGCTGACCGTCGAGGCAAATCCAGAGCTGGAGGCGCGTGCCGATGCGATCATCGACCTGATCGGGCGGGCGCAGCAGCCGGACGGCTACCTGGATACCTATTTCATTGCGGCGGAGCCGGAACATAAGTGGCAGAACCTGACGGACTGCCATGAGATGTACTGTGCCGGACATATGACGGAGGCAGGCGTCGCGTACTATCAGGCGACGGGAAAGACGAAGCTTTTAGATATCTGCTGCAAGCTGTGCGATCATATCGATCGGCGGTTCGGACGGGAAGCAGGCAAAGTAACCGGCATTCCGGGACATGAGGAGATCGAGCTGGCGCTGATGCGGCTTTATCAGGCAACCGGGGAAGAGAGATACCGGAAGCTGGCGGCATATTTTATCGATGAGCGCGGACGGGATCCGGAGTTCTTCCATAAAGAAGCGGCGGCTAGAAGCTGGAGCCGCACCGATTACATGGACAAGCAGCCGCCGTCCTACATGCAGAACCACAAGCCGGTGCGTGAGCAGGATACGGTGGAAGGACACGCGGTCCGCTGTATGTATCTTCTGACGGCGGCGGCAAACCTGGCAGCGCAGAATCACGATGAGGCGCTGATGGCAGCCTGCCGGAAGATGTGGGACAACATGGTAGACCGGCGGATGTACATAACGGGTGGAATCGGTTCCACCTATTACGGCGAGGCATTTACCGTGGATTATGATTTGCCGAATGATACCGCTTACGCGGAAACGTGTGCGGCGGTGGGGGTCTGCTTCTTCGCGAAACAGATGTTGGAGGCGGATCCGGACGCGCGGTATGCAGATATTCTGGAGCGGGAGATTTACAACGGAACCATCAGCGGCATGCAGTTAGACGGAACGAAATTCTTTTATATCAATCAGCTTGAAGCCAATCCGGGCATGCCGACCAACGCATATGGCGAAGAAGAATACACACCGGAGCGGATCGGCTGGTATGACTGTGCATGCTGTCCTCCGAACCTGGCGCGTCTGATGACCTCACTTGGTTCCTATGTATGGTCTTCAAGTGAAGATACGATCTATTCCCACCTGTTTATCGGGGGAACGGCTTCCTTTGAAACAGCGGGCGGCGTGAAGATAGCGCTTACATCGAAATATCCGTGGAACGGCTCCGTTACCTACACGGTAGAACCGGAGCAGGCGGGAGCAGAATTTACTTTGGCAGTCCGTTATCCGGGCTGGTGCCATCAGATGCAGGTGAAGGTCAATGGCATACCGGTTTCCGGGGCAGTCAAGACAGACAAGGGCTACTGGATGATCCAGAGAAGCTGGCAGCCTGGTGATACTGTTTCCTGCGAGATGGAGATGGAGCCGGAGCGGGTCTATGCACACCCGATGGTGCGGGCGGATGCCGGATGCGTGGCACTCAGACGCGGACCAATCATCTACACCTTTGAGGGCGTGGACAACGGAGAGGATCTTCAGACACTGCGGATTCCGCGGGAGGCGAAGATTGAAGCGCTTCCGTATCAGGCGGATCTGCTGGAAGGTATCGTGGCGCTGCGCGTGACGGGCTGCCGGAAGAAAACGGCGGTTAATCCGGCGCTTTATGCAGAAGATGCGGCACCGGAAGAGGTGGTAACCCTGCAGGCAATTCCGTACTATGCATGGTGCAACCGCGGCATGACGCATATGCGCGTGTGGATGCAGGAATAGAGAGATAAAACCGTTTGTCTTATTTTATACTTCGGGGTTGAAAGAATATCCGGGCTATAAGAGAAGGAGAGAGACGTATTATATAATAGGCGTTTGCGAAACGCCACAAGCCGCATAAATACGGCATTTTTTGTTACCTAA
>ENA-ORNZ01001179-ORNZ01001179.1-human-gut-metagenome-genome-assembly--contig:-NODE-1179-length-26893-cov-34.819398_pt1 | contig 26893 bp, 37 predicted proteins | sample MGYA00242124_ERZ509040 | MGnify/ENA primary metagenome ERZ509040 (study PRJEB26280, sample SAMEA2338733) | human gut metagenome | biome: human gut; feature: human-associated habitat; material: faeces... | reverse complement strand
CTTTTCCAAAAATCAACTGCGTTTTTCAATGTTTCTTTCACCTTACATCTTTCCTCCTCATTAGTATATGAGGATATTATAACATTTTTCATCTGATACGCAAACAAAAAACGCCCTGCAATTTGTGCAGAACGTCCTCTGTTTTGGTTTGTGTGGAACAAGCCATCCAGCTTGTTACCTTTTGGCTCTAGAATAATTATATCACGCTATTTTGTTTAATTGGTTTAATCTTTTAAATAACCGGATATAATTTGTGACACCCGTCCTTTGCTATATCCAACCTTTTCTCCTGCCTTTTTCACTGTCAATCCCTCTATGTACCGGAGTTCAAATATCTGCCGATCTCTGCTGTCCGGAATCTCCGCAATGAACTGTTCAATCTCTGTGATCAGCTTTTCAACCTGCTCTCTGCGTTGCTTCCGGATCCGTATCTGCTTGCTAATCTCATCCGCCTCTTTCGGCTCATCCATCAGGACACTTGTCCGAACTTCCGTATACGGAAAATCCTTGCTTGACCCAACCACTTTTCCTAACACTACCGGTACGTTTTCTTGCCGGTCATACAGCCTGTCCAGTTTTTTGTCGATCAGCTCCAGCTCTTTCTTCAGTGGCCGTAACTGGCTGAGTTTTTTCTTGTCCATCCGCATCACCCCTTAATCCACATCGTCTCTGTAAATATTCCCACGCTGTCTCCCGCCGGATCTGCTGCCCATGCGCTCGGATCAGCTTTGCCGCACACATATTATGAGTATCGTCATACTCATTTAATGGATATTCTTTCTTACTCATATCCAGAGTATCTACATACTCTTTGCGTGGATACCGGACTGGATATGCCGGACGCCGGAAGTCTGTCATATCCGCATTACTATGTTCCAGTCCCCCGTAATGTCTTTGTAGATCACTCCTTATTTCTGCCAGACTTCGGCGGTTGTCTGTGCTGCGTTTCATTTAATCCCGCCTTTCTCGACAATCTCTGCTATCTTCTCGTCTCCCTCAACACAATATTTTTCAAAAAGATAATCTTCCAATTCCTCGATCACCTTTTCCTTGTCAAAGGCTGTCGGCTGTCTATCAAAATCTTCGAGAGTAACAATTTCTCCAACGTTGTCTTCTCTTGCATTTTCCACATCTAAACCAAGGTATTCGATAAAAGCGTCCGCATCAATCAGTCTCATTGTCTGCCCTCCTGTTCCATTTTTCTATTACTCTGTATATTGCACCGCCACATGGTTTTCCTTGTAAATTTCCATCAACTAAACTTATTGTTTGACATCCACACTCTTTACATATCACGCATACACCATCACCAACATGTATTACAGCATCTCCGCCGCATAACGGGCACGGCTTTAATTTAATCTCGTTCATTCTCCATCGCTCCTTTCCGTCTTATCCGCAGGACGGTACACCTCTGGCATAGGACGCCAGGCGATGACATGATAATATGTGCCATCTTCCCACCAAGTCCCGTCTCCTGCATATCTAAGGGTTGTTGGTCTTTCTGCTCCATCTATCATCACAATGTATTGTTCCAGATCATCCTCATCGCCCACGTATTCCGGTGGCTCTGGCGGAAGATCTTCCTCCACCGGGATCCAGCCGTCATTCATGCGACAAATAAAATCTCTAAGCCATTCAACGTCCCGGTTAAAGCTTGCGATATCCTCATCCTGCACATCTCTCGGCTTATCGTTCCACAGTTCTCGCCCCGCTCTCTGACCGCCGAAGAACGAGAGCTTATCAAGTATTTCAATAGCTTTCTCTATTTCTTTCATGTCAGTTCTCCTACCTCAATATCATCTGCCCGCAGTCCGGACAGAAATCATAATCATCGTAATCGACCTCGTACTTTGCTCCGCAGTTTGGGCAGATCCATGTATCATATACCATCTCTTCGTCCGAGTATCCGTCTCCCTCGTATATGGCTTCTTTCGGTGTATTTCTCTCCTTCAGCTCCATGATCTCCGGCGGGGTGAGGTCGGTATCCTCGTAAGCCGCCAACTCGCTTATTGCATCCCAGTCCTTTGTATAGTTTGTATAATCTTTTCCAGATTTCGTTTTAATCCAACACGACGTTTTTCTTTCCGTTATTCGCTCCATCTCCACTCTCCTTTTCCCCTTATACTCTTACTCCGTTTTTGTACCACTCAAGTTCAAAAGGACCGTCCGGAATCTCGATAACAAGCTCCGGGGAATACTCGACTTTCGCGCAATATCCCGCCACGATCTTCCAATCCGGGAAATCATCATACTCTTCCACCTTGCTTACGCCTATCATCCAGCATCCGTTATCCAGCGACGCTTTGGTATACTGGCCAATCACCATCAGCCTTCCCTGCTCTCCGCAGTCTATAACACACTGGACTGGCCCCAGACTTCCGTAGTTATCCACGTCCTGTCCTGTCTCTCCATATTCTCCGAATGTATCATCACTGTATCCATGAAATTTAAGTATTCTCATTGTGCTCTCCTTTCGTTTGTTCTGTTATAGCCGATTCCGTCTATATTTTTGATTTACAGCCGGAATTATGAATAACTTAAGCGAACCTGATCTGCCCCGTCTCTTCTTCATCTATCCTGAAGTTCGGCACTCGTTCCCCAACCTTCAAATACGGGCAGTTCGCCTCTACCAACTTTTGTGCCATGATCGGCACCACGCTATTTCCGATCCGCGCCACCTGCTTTGCAATCGGGTACGGTTTCCAGTTGTAATCCCGGTCGATTATGTAATCCTTCGGGAATCCCTGCATCAGCTTCAGCTCTTCTGGTTTCAGCATCCGTAGGAATATATCTTTCAGTATGTACTTCTCGCCGTGAATATCCATCACCACATTTACCAGTCCAAACCGGTCCTTTGTGGTAATCGTGCCCAGGGGTCTGTCAACGTCCTGGCAGCTCCCGCCTGATCCGTAATACTTGATCAAAAATGCGGATATCAGTCCGAAATGTCCCGGTGATGTCGTAATCGTGTGCAACGGTTCGTCGCATCCCTGTCCTATGCCACTCTTGTAGAACTTGGTGATAAACGCCGTCACAAGCCCGTAACGGTTACTTGTGTCTATCGTCTTGATTGGATCTGCCAGGAACTGTCCCCGGGACTCTCCCGCCTTCGTCTCGCCGTGGTACTGGATCAGGAATGCAACCGCCTCTTTATTTCTCACGATATAGGGAGATGGATTATCAATGATATATTTCCGGATTCCATTTGCGATCCGCTTCATTGTTGCATCTGCCAGCGGCTTCTTTCGGTCATATATGGATTTCCCCAAATCTGACCAGTCTATATAATTCCCACAGGCTTTCCACCGCGGCTCCCGATCTTTAAAATGTGTCGGTACCAGCCAGACAACCTCACGGCCATCACGCCGGAATATTGCATACCAGCGTTTTCGTGTCGTCGGTGCTCCATAGTCTGCCGCGACAAGCTCCCGGCAGTCAAATATATATCCGAGACTCTTCATTGCTGTTATGAACTTCTGATAGTCCTCTCCGCGGCGCTCCTTGATCGGATGCCCGTCCGCATCCAGCGGTCCCCACTGTTGAATCTCTTCCACGTTCTCCATCAGGATCACATCTGGCAGGATAGCCTTCGCATGCTTGTACACCGCCCAGGGCAGGATCCTCAGACCTCTCTCACGTGGCTTCCCGCCTTTCGCCTTGCTATGGCTCGTGCAGTCAGGTGACGCCCACATCAGAGCCACATGCTGACCTTTAACGTACTTCTTCAGATCCACCCGGAAAATATCCTCTGTCAAATGCAGCGTGTCCGGATGATTCGTCTTGTGCATCAATATCGCATCAGGGTCGTGGTTGATTGCAATATCAACCGGACGCCCCAGCGCCATCTCTATTCCAACGCTCGCCCCGCCACCTCCGGCGAAGCAGTCTATGATTAACTCTCTCATGGCAGCACCTCCGGGAAATCAAAAATTGACATTTGTCCTTCCACCTCATTCGCCGCTTCTTCTTCACGCCGTTTTCGTTCTTCTTTGTAGGCGTTATATCTTTTCCGGTACTCATAGCTTTTCCCAAAGATATTCCACGCCGCTTTCACAACATTCGACTCGTAAGGTCTGATCTTCTCCAGATCCTCAACAGCCTTATACGATATCGGACAGCCGCAGCACCCCGTCCGAGTCAGCCCGTACACTTCATAGGCATCTGAATACCTGATCCCGTAGAAATCCTTGTACCATGCCTTATCAGCATCCGAGACATAATAGAGCGGTCTCAGTCGATATTTCCCGTCACCCGTCTCTGTAAAACACATGGATGAGTTGTCTTTTCTTGGAACAGATCTCATTCCGCCCTCGTCTCTTCTTTCTCCAGTGATAACCATGTCGTAGTCTTTCTGTGCTCTGTGTGCGACTTGTTTCTTGCAGTAGTCACAACACCTCGCGCTGATCTGGAAGTCCGGCGGGTACTCCGCGATGAAATCCCGCATGTATTTTGAAGAATTGATAACCAGCTGAATGTTTGGTCTCGGCTCCCCGGCGGAATTACGGCAGCATAAAAAATTGATTGTCGTTTCACATCCTGGATACCGTTCTTTCAGTTCCTTTCGCTTTGCCGCCTTATCTTCTGCATTTTCATATTCCTCTGCAATGGAAAGTGGTATTCCTTTTTTCTGCCATCCTTCCAGTCCAGCTGACATGATTTTCGACACAAACGGCACTCCATATCTTCTCGTAGCAGTTACTATGCTCACCTTCGGTCTATATTCTTCAATTTCAACGCCGTACTTTTCGGCTGTCGCTCGGACGTGGTCTTTGATAGCTTTCATCTCCAGTCCTGTGTTAAAAAACACATATTTGATTTCTGGAAGACCATATCCTTTTCTTGTGGTTTCCAGCAAATGTATTAAGATATCGCTATCTGCTCCTCCAGAGTACGAACATATCGCGTTCGGATGCTCGTATAAGCGCCTTGCGATAATACTCTGAATTGCTGTGAATTTTGCAGGCGCGTCAAAATCTGCGTATGCAGGTCTCTCTGTGTAAACTCTACTTCTGTAAACTTCTTTCTTTGACATTTCATCAAGAAGCCCGGTATACCCTTGCCCCGGCCGGAGGCTGGCTCCTTCCTTATGATTCGTTATTTACGCCGTGTTATTGGAAGAACAATTCCAATGACATCTTCATATCTCGTAAAAACAATGATATTCGTATTATCATCTACAAAGTAAAACGGTTTGCATTCCACAAACATCTTATAGTATTTATTGTTTATGTACGATTCACCATCTTCTCCGCAGTCAAAACATCTTTGGATCGTCGTTCCATTTATAATCGCCTTCTCTGTAAGTATCGCTGGTTTCATTTTTTCTCTTATCGTTTCCGCAGAATATCTCTCCATTCCAGCCTGTTGAAATTCTCTCAGCTTAGAAACGTCAATCATAAGCTCTTTCGACTTGATATACACTATAAAATGCCCTTCTGTTATCATAGCCGTATCCTGATATAGACCGCCTAAGAAATCCCTGCTTTTTATAGCGTCAATCTGAATTTTCAGTTCAGCTGTCATTTCCCTCTCACCTTCTTCTTTCTTTTCCGCTTCGTGGAACCATACATGAACGCCGCCATGTTCCCCGGCTTGTATCCGGCAGAAATTTTCATCCTGCCGTTAAAGCTGTGTTTGTATTCCTGTGCCATGTTATCCTCCTCCATTTTCCCGCATGATCCGGTCAATGAGATCGACCGTAGCCGCTACAATTTCTGTGGCAAACTGCGTCTTATCTGACCTCTCATATATTTCCTGCGCCCGCTCGTGCACTTTGAAGCACTCAACGGGCGTCCCTGTCGCATCGCAGAACTCCCGAATTAGCTTCCAGGACTCTGCGATCGGAAAATAAATCTTCCTAAGCTGCTCATCTGTCATCCGATCAGCTCACTTTCGAGGGCTTCAAAGTCATACTTCCGCCGCTCAAAATTGTTGTTATTCTTCACAGTAGTTCTGCCCTGAGCCTGGCTTCCGGAGTTCTGCGCTTTCGACAGCCATGAGTTCACGAAGCGCTTCACTCCTTTTCTCGTCTTCCGTTTTTCTGGATTACTGTTACTCCAGGACCGCATTTCCCGAAAGGATTTTCTAACGTCAACACCCGGATAGAGTCTTACATACTCGTTATAATCATCAAGCGGGCATTTCCACTCAGTCCCATCATTCAGTGGTATGGCTTCTACATCTGCGAGCGGCGTTTCCGCGCGCACACTTCCCGAATAGGATTCGGATTCTCGAATAGGATTACGATTCTCGAATACGGTGACATCTGCATGCATCTGCTTACAATCGTTTTCATCTGTTATCATTTCCCCATCATCTGGACTCGGATACTTGCTTTTCTTCGCTCTCACACTCTGGTGCTGCTCCCAAGTTGGCAAGGACAGGTACGGCTTTCCGTCCACAACGTAGCGTTTCACCAAGCCTGCCGACACTAACTTTGATAGAGCTTTTTCTATGTTATTTGTAGTCACACCATCTTTGAGCGGAAAGCATGATCCTTTTATGATTGCCGTCCTCCCATCGAATCTCCCGTAATCGTCACAACTTACGATCAGTCTGTAAAACAGGCATTCCTCAAACCAACTCAGCTCATTTATACTGTCACTTGTCCGAATGGACTCTTTTATGATCCGATTCGGCATCTCATGTCACCTCCTCGATTTCCACCTCTATCCTCGGATTGTGAGCGTCAACGAAAAACTCATCCGAGAATCCCACAATCTCTTTCCAACCGTCATTCTGAAGGATATGAGCCCGCACAAGTGCATCCTGTATGACCTTTCGGCCAAACGAGCTTACATTATCAAGATCACGGCGGCGGTTCTTCTCAAACCACTTGTACCGCATCTTGACTGGCTTTCTAATCCTCAGCCGTCCAAGCTGGCTGTATATCTCAGCCAATATCTTATTTTCGTTCCTCGCCTTCAGGCTCGCTCCCTGATGCGGGTTTGTTCGGCAGGCTGCTATGTAATCGTTCAGATTGTCGAGCCTCCCGGAAATGATTAGCATATGCTGCACTGTTCCTCCACCCTTCAAATGTTTTCTTCATGCAAAGCCGTTTTAGTTGGATTGCCCGCGCTCTATGAAGTTCTTTATTTAAATATTCATTTAATTCCTTTTCATCTACCGGATCACCCGGAATAGGTCTATATATACCGTTCCCTACATTAATAATGCAGTCTCCGTTATTATTTGCTTTTTCTATCATTTTTCTCAAGCTTCGGTCTACAAGACGATCCCACGGTCTTTGTATTGCATTTCCGTGGCCGTCAGGAATTCTTTTAAAATATTCCTCTGCCTGCTCAAATAATTTTCCCAACGCTTCCTCCTTCTTCTCCCCGGATACACCGGGGAGATTCATCATGGCTTACTTAGTATCGTGACATACTGCCTGCCATAATTCGGTATTGTATATCAACGCGGCAGCCGAGTAATAGCCGCGCAGATACCATTTTGTTGACCTCAACAAAATCAACTTGAATAAAAAAACTCTTGCCGAAACTGCTCCTCAGTTCCATAGTGTGCTATATAATATTCTCTGCATCGACAACGCAGATCCTTATTGATTTTCTCCGCTTCTTTTCCCGCATGTACGCCATTCGGATGAAGACGCGGTATAAGTGGAGCAACGAATCCATACTTTTCACATAACTTACGTTCCCGACTTGTATGACTAAAAACATGATGCCGTTCAACTCCATACATTCCGGTATACATACAGTGATCCATATCATCCGTAAAAATACTCCATAACCGTTTCATAGCTCTACACCGTACTTTTCTTTCAACAAACGCTTTTCATCAGGCGTGGCAATTTCAGCGTCCGAAATCCCTGCATCCCTGCAACATCCGATCAAACCATCAATCAGTCGAGCCATTTCCTCACTGTTAAATGTGTGTGATCCGCGAAGGAGTTTGTATGTCCTGTACATAACCCCGTCGTTACCCTCGCGAACCTGGGAGGTCGGCTGAAGGTGGTAGTCTGTTGCATTCGCTACCTTTTCCTCAGCCGCCTCGGTATCCGGGATGGTCATATACACCGCCTTCCCCTCAAAGATTTCAGGCTGTCCGTATTTGCACAGCATCATATTATGTGTCTCAGGATTGGACAACTCCAGCACCTTCGCCAGCTTCCCGATCAGCACCCAATAATAGGCATTTGCATCCAGGCTTCTCTTGCGCCTGTATCGCTTGATTTCAAGGCTCAGCTTCTCGCAGCCTTTCAACTCCTCGTAGGTCTGCCGGAAGTCCTCACAGGGCTCGAACAGAATGGTCAGACGCCCCGTGAGGTAGTCGATGATCGGTTCCTTCAATCTGCCTGTAAATCTCATTTCTGGTCACCGAAATTCTCTTTGATCCACACTAACATACTATCGATCTCACTGTCCGTAAGGTTTTTAACCGTCTTGTTTTCTCCCCAGCTCTTCGCCCACTTATTAAGATCAATATTGTACTTTTTGCACTTATCTCTCAGTTCATCAATCGGAGCGGTCTCCGCCGGTTCTTCGCTCTGCTTTTTCCCAAGTTCAAAGACAATTTTATTATTCTTCTGATTGCGAATCTGTAACCGGTTGATAACTCTTTTATCATCATATCCAATGTCGCTCACATAGAATCGGTCATAACAGGCATACCCAGATCCTCTATCCTTTTTATCTACCTTGCAATCGCCGGAGTTAACAAAAATGAACGGAGCCGAATACAATTCACGACCGATCCCCCAGTTAAAGCACGCCCTCTTGAAACTGTCAGATGCAAGCCCCTTCTCTGCTTCGGTGAAGCTCTCTTTCCCGGTGTCTTCTTTTGACACCCACTGCTTCTTATCACCGTCCCATATGCTTACTGTACAGTTCGCATTCTCCCGGCTGTGGCTGCGCATCCAGTTCAGCGGACCGACAGTCTCATCAAGGATATTCATGTCGCACCGGGCATCCTTGTATAACAGCAAGGTCACCCCGGTACTTTTTACGGTCGCGACTCTGCAATCTATCTCATCAGCCCTGAGAGTCCTGAATTTCTCCATCATCCTCGCCTCCATTCTCGATCACCCGGCTCGCCCACATGTCTGCAAAATGCAGGAGCATGTACAGCGGAGTTTCCTTCCCCTGGATCTGATATCGGAATGATCCATACAACCCATTATGCCAAAGGATTGCCTGCTGCTCTTCTTCAGTCAGTTCAATAAAGCGGGAAGCGATTGCAACGCTGCGCACTTCATGGTCCACATACAGCAGGTCAGGGTTTGAGATATAGGGTTTCTTTTCTGACTGATACGGCTCAGGGTTCGGATTTGACCTTGTAGCGCGTCCTTTCAGCATGTTCGGGACATAGTTCGGCTTATTGTACTGTCCCATTTTCCCGAGATCATGCAGGAGCGCGCTGATCGTGATAGCATCCTGCGTCTCCTTGTCAAGATTCTCTGGTCCGTTGCACAACAGGAATGACAAATCCTGCGCAACACACAGCACGTTGTAGCTGTGTTCCGCAAGCCCGCCCTCTTTTGCAAGGTGGTGTGATGTGCTGCACGGCGCGCGGAAAAAACCATACTCGTCCATATATGCGATCAGGTCTTCAATGCCTTCTCTTCCAGTCTCTCTCAATAATTCAACGATTCTTTCTTTCATGTCAGTTCTTCCTCCATATAATGTCTTTTTAACGTCTCCCTTAATGTCATCTGCCCGTCCTGCCCCTCGGTCAGAAGCTCGTCCATCATTGCCATGTTGCGCTCATGCGTGTCTCGGCAGGTGCAGCGCTCACCGGGATCAAGATAGGCTCCGCAGTTGTCGCAGATGTAGTTATACATGCAACCACTCCTTCAGATCATCGAGATCTCTGATTACACGATCCAGACTTGTACCATATTTGTCCCCATCAAGATATGCCTTTGAATTGAAGTCATTATGCGCATAATCATGCCAGCCATGAACGTACCCACTAACTTCCACCTTTCCAATGTGTCCGCTTATTTCAAAAAACATAGTCGGCTTATCTCCTGTTTTTTTTCTTTCTCTGGCTTCCAGTCCATTTATGTCAAGAACCTGATCCAGGACTCTGTGAATCTTTGCCCTGCGGATCTTCTCAGCTTTCTTCTTCTGTCTTCTGTTCATTTCCCGTCCTCCTGAATCTTTTTTCCATCAGTGCCGCAAGGTCGAGGTATTCCTCGGCTATCGCAGATTCCCCGTGCGTCTCCCGGACCTTATCCCGGAACTCCGGCAGCGTCCCGTAGAAGCATCCGCACCGTACACCCACGCCACCATCTTTGAGACGGAAGAAGGTCGTTGTACGGTTGACAGATCCAAAACCGTGAGCGTATGCATAGTCCCCATCGCCGTACACCCGCGCATCGCCGTACACCCACGCATCGCCGTACACCCACGCATTGCCGTACACCCGCGCATCGCCGTACACCCACGCATCGCCGTACACCCACGCATTGCCGTACACCCGCGCATCGCCGTACACCCACGCATCGCCGTACACCCGCGCATCGCCGTACACCCGCGCATCGCCGTACACCCACGCATTGCCGGAAACCCGCGCATCGCCGGAAACCCATGCATCGCCGTACACCCGCGCATCGCCGTACACCCACGCATTGCCGGAAACCCGTGCATTATCGGAAACCCGCGCATTGCCGGAAACCCGCGCATCGCCGGAAACCCATGCATTGCCATACTGACTTAGGTTTCCTTCTTTCTCTATGTATCCTCCTAATCCCCCTGCTTTTACGCTCGGAAGTGTAATCAATGCCTTGATACGAAACAATTTCGCCCCGTAACTATTTGTTACAAATTCATTTGTTAATTCAAATTTCTTCACTTTTCTCGTCCTTTCTGTTACAATAATGTTGATTATTTATCTATGCGCCCTGAGGTTGCCGCCTCATTTATGGGCGCTCTTTTATTCTGCAAACGAGGTCTTCGTGATCTCCTATACTTCCCCATGATGTGATCTGATTATGTTTCACAAGCACAACCGCGTTTGCATAATCCTGATCGTATTTCAGACACCATTCTTCGAGCAGATCTAAGATGCGATTCATTTCTTCTTCGGCGTCTTTCTTTATCTCTTCGTCCATTTCTTTGTTCCCTCCTTTCAAATCGGCCCTGCCTGCAAGATGTAAATAATTACAGCCATCACCGCGTTTAACATCATGCTGGCGACTGTTACTGTGACCAGTCCTCTTGCAGCATTGTCTCTTTCTTTTCTTTTCCGCTGGATCTTCTTCCGCTTACGATTCGCTTTCGGAAAATTTCTCCGCTCGATCGGGATCAGTTCCAGCTTCCGTACCGCTGGTAATTGTTTTTCCATGCTTGTCCTTCCTTTCTACCGCTTACGCGGTTTTCTCTTTTCGTATTAATGCTTCTCTGATAATCCGACTGCATGCGTCTATACTGCTTTGGATCTCTTCTTTTGTACGGTTTACATAACTGTCGTCATGCACTCGGATTGTTGCACCTCTTATGCGGATTTCTTCAACAATCACGTTCTTCACCTCCTGTTTATGTTTATGTTTTAATGTTTGTACTTGTTGCGTTGTCCCTAAAAATCTCCTATACTTTAAATACAGGCACCGGCATGCCGAGTATTAAGAAGGGAGTAGCTACTATATGTATGATGTTTATTTTTCATATTTCGATGGAAATGATCACTTGTGCACGAATGTAGATAAAATCGAAATTCCTACTTCATCCGGAATAAGAACATATTCGGGCGATGAAATTGCATCTCAGCATTTTAGGATTCACTCAGAGATTTACCTGTATAGTTCTAGTACAAGTTACACAATTTCTACAACTGGGCTAAAAGCCATCGAAATCAGAAAGAAATAATCTTTCTATATTAGAACCTCTATACTAATTTCTGTATGGGGGTTCTCTTTCTTTAATTCTTCTGCTTTCTTCAAAACATCACTAACATCGTCCATCCTTGTTATGTGAAAAATTATTTTTATTCTCATTATTACCTTCACCTCCTCTTCTGCTTCAAAGTCATGTTTATCGAACACCTTTCCTGTTACACTACTCTAGGAAGTACTCAATAGATACTCCGAAGTAGTCGGCTATTTTTACAAGTTTTTCTAATTTAGGTTTACTTCTCCCTGATTTCCATTCGGAGAATGTAGATTTAGGAATACCTGTATCCATAGCTATCCGATAATCAGTTACTCCGGCTTTATCACGTAGCTCCTCATATTTTTTGTACATTAAAATTTATATCCTCCTTTCCGAACTTAATGTTGATTTTAGTTCGGAAATCAGTTATAATTTCCTTAAGGATATATTGTTAGGATAATTCGTACTGATTTCTGAACTTTGTAGCTATATCATAGTACAGTTATCTGTATTTGTCAAGCGCTTTTTGTACAGAAATCCGAATTATTCCGAAGAAAGGAGTATTATGGCTAAAAGTGCATATGAGCGTTACTGCGAAATAAGAGATAAATGCGGGTTAAAGGATTCTGATGTAGCCAAAGGAGCAGGTATTACGAAATCTACTTTTTCAGATTGGAAAGCCGCAAGATATACGCCCAAACAAGATAAGATGCAAAAAATATCCGATTATCTAGGCGTATCAGTAGAATATCTTATGACCGGCGAAGAAAAGGAAGGCTGTGAGAAGTATTATTTAAACGAAGAAACCGCTGAGATGGCTCAAAAACTATTTGAAAACAATGATTTGCGCGTACTTTTCGATGCTGCAAAAGATGCTACTCCGGAAGATTTGAAAACAACATATGATATGCTTATGGCATTAAAGAAAAAGGAACGTGATAATAATGAGTTTTGATTATCAAATTTTTTTCATGGACGGAATGACCGTTAATGAAGTAATAACCGAGAATGAAGATAATTCATTCACTATTTTTATAAACGCAAATTTATGTGAAAGCAAACGGTTAAAGGCAATTAACCATGCGATTAGGCATATAAAGGAGCGTGATTTTGAGAAAATAGATGTACAGAAAATCGAAATGTCTGCGCATAAATAAGGTATAACCGCTTCGGCGATTATATAAAGTGGTGTTAAAGGAACGGGGGAAAGAGAGGAAAAGAATATGAAGAAAAAAATTGTAACAATGATGATTGCTGGAATACTGGCGGCATCCATGACAGCTTGTAGTAATAATTCTTCCGAAATGGATTCGTTAAAAAGAGAAAACAAGGAATTAAAAGCGCAAATAGCAGAATTAGAGAAAAAAGCGCAGCAAGAAGAAACTTCGGATTTCTCCGATTCCGACCTTGAGAGCAAACAAGAAGAGCAAAACAAAGTATATGGTTTGAATGAAACATGGACTGTTGATGGTTTATGGTCTTTAACTTTTACTTCCGTTACTCAAACAGAAGAACGTAATCAATATTCAGATAAAACGCCAGCTCAAGTTATTTATCTAAATTACGATTATGAAAATATCGGTTATCAGAATGACCTTCAAGACTTATTCATTGGCTCTACTTCGTTCCAAATTATAGACAGTGCCGGAGAGATTGCTGAAACCTATCCATTAACTTCAACGACTTACCCGCAGCAGATTCCTGTAGGTGCAAAATGCGTTGGCGCGCAAGAGTGTATTGCTCTGAACAATGCGAGTGACAACATTAAAATAATAGTCTCTTTGTATGATAACAATTATACAGAACACACTGCAACATTTGAGTTGCCAGTTCAGTAATAAGAATTCAAGCGAAAAAAGTTTGTCGCTTGAAAATTAAAAAACCGCCCCGGTGCGCCAACACCAGGACGGAAATAACTAACATCTCCTGCCCCACAGCGGGCAGGGGAACAACTAAATAATGTATTTACCCAGACAACTGGGAAGGACAGCTTTCCATCTGTTCCGGAGTCTTACGGAAGAGGTGGTGTCTATGAGTACTTACGAAGAGTTCGTGATACTTTTGACAGCTTGCAATTTACTTATAGCAATTCTGACTTTTACACATAGAAAATAGCCGTCCTGCTCCCTGACAAAGAATAGGACGACTATTTCAATAGTAACTTAATTATTTGCCCGGGTCGGATGTAGTGCACCCATCTTTCCCAGTTGTCTTGCTAAGTACATTATAGCAAATGTACCATAAATGTCAAGAACACGTACAGCTATATAGAATATCATAATTTTTGTGCATATACAACAAAAATTATTGATTCAATAAAAAACTATTGATTTTTTACTGTAAAGGGCATATTATAATAATACATCACAAATGTGATGTAGAAATTCAGCTTAAATCGCAATTTTTATTGCGAGCACAAAGAGAGCATATCCCTAGCAGTAATCCTCCCACCATAAGGGAAGTGATGAGCCTAGGGATATTTTTTTACATAAGGAGGAAATTTAGTGCATAAAACAGCTATTTTAGTTGATGGGGCATTTTACAGAAAACGTGCCTTTAATTTATTCGGAGATGTTTCTCCGGCAAAACGTGCCAAAGAGCTTTCAAGCTATTGTCACAGACATATTCGAGAGGAAAAAGAAGGGACTTCATTATACAGAGTGTTTTACTATGATTGCCCTCCAAGTTCTAAGAAGATTTATCATCCATTTTTAAAGAAACAGATTGATTTAGCTAAAACTGAAGACTATCTTTGGGCAAATGAATTTTTCACAGAATTGAAACACCAGCGTAAATTCGCATTAAGACTTGGACGATTGGCGGAAGAACAAGCTCAGTTTCAAATTCGTCCAGATTCGTTTAAAAAGATTTTAAATAATCGATTGACTTTAGACAAGCTTACCGAAAACGATTTTTTCTTATCAATAGATCAAAAAGGGGTTGATATGCGAATTGGCATAGATATCGCATCTCTTGCTTATAAAAAGCAAGTAGATCAAATTATTCTTATATCTGGAGATAGTGATTTTGTCCCTGCTGCCAAACAGGCAAGGCGAGAAGGTATAGATTTTATATTAGATCCGATGCGCTCCCCTATCAAAGAAGATTTATTTGAACATATAGATGGAATGCGTACAAAAGCACCTCAAAAACCAAAGGAAAAAACGTCCTAAATTAGTATTAACCATTATCCAATGATAGAACAGGCGGCTATCACACCCCAGAGGTCTTAAAGAGATGTCAGATTGCCACCTGACTGGATAATCTATAAAAAGAAAACCGCTCCCGCGCCAACAGGAACGGTCTTGCAATATCTCCGAAGAGATACATTGGTAGACAAAAACATCTACTAAAACCATATCTTTCAAAATATATTGTATCATCTTCGGTCAGCTATCGCAATCAGAACATTTGTTTTTGATAGCTGTTATTTTTATACCTTTTTACATATAATTACATAGGAGTGTGATGCAATGTCTTATTTTATTTATGCTCGTAAATCAAGAAAAGACGCCGATCTTGAAGCGTTGGGGATTGATGTTCTTGAACGCCATATCACCACTTTATTAGAACTCGCGAAAACGCTGTCACTTCCGATCGGGGCGATTTATCGTGAAGTTGTCTCTGGCGACAGTATTGATTCCCGCCCGGTGATGTCTCAAGTGATGGCTGAAGTAGAGTCTTGTATGTGGGACGGATGTCTTGTTATGGACGTTGATCGCCTCGCCCGCGGAGATACGATCGATCAAGGGCGGGTACAGCGTGCATTTTTCTATTCAAACACGAAAATTATCACCCCTAACAAAACGTATGATCCGGCAAACGAGTACGATAACGAATACTTTGAATTTAGTCTGTTTATGAGCCGAAGAGAATACGCAACAATTAAGCGCAGGATGCAGCGTGGCAGAGAACGAAGTAGCTCTGACGGATATTATGTCGGAAATATACCGCCCTACGGATGGCGCCGTGTTATCGCTCCTGATGGCAAGCACTTCTCTCTTGCTCCCGATCCGGCCGAAGCCCCTGTACTCGATCTGATGTATGATTTATGTGGGAACAAACAATACGGTTATCAAAAAGCGTGTACTTATATGACTGAAATGGGAATTTTATCAAGAAGTGGACGCCCGTTTACGCCGTCCACGCTAAAAGGAATTATATCTAATCCGGCAAATATCGGAAAAGTTCGCTGGGGACATCGGAAAACGGTTCGCACGGTCAAAGATGGAAAAATTTCCCGTTCTCGCCCGCACTCGTCGGATTATATTCTTGCCGATGCAGTTTGGCCGCCCCAGATCAGCGCAGACCTTTTCCAGCGTGCCAACCAGCCAAAGGGGAGCTGCTCCGCTCCGGTGCGTGATGACAGACCAATCCAAAATATTTTTGCCGGTCTTGTTCGGTGCTCCCAGTGCGGCCGGCTGATGGTTCGTAAAAAAGCGCATACTAAAACGCCTTATGACATTCTAATTTGTCAATACACGGAATGCCCTACAGTCGGTATCCGAATTGATGAGTTAGAACTCGCCTTGTTGGAATGGCTGCAAAATTACATAGATAAATACGAGCTTACTGACGCGTTACCTGAAGACGCAGAGAACGTCACCACAAAAGAAGCGATTGTTAAGAATTTTGAAAAAGAACACGAAATGCTTTTAAAGCAGCGTGAATCCCTTTTCGATTTTCTCGAGCAGGGTATCTATACAAAGGAGATTTTTATCGAGCGGTCAAACGCTCTTGAACAACGCGTAAAAGAATGTATGAAGCACATTATCTCCGCGCAGAATGACCTTCACGCCACGCTCGCACTGCAGGCAAACCGTAAAAACTTCGTTCCGCGCTGTAAGAATTTACTTGGCGAATGGAACGGTCTTACGATCCCTGAAAAGAACAGCGCTTTAAAGGTTTTAATTGAAAAAATCATGTTCACGAAGACAAAACGAAACAAAAAAGGTCAGGATCGTTCTGATTTTGAAATTGATGTGTTTCCAAAAGTACCGAAATAGCGGCGTTTTTCGCTCGTTGCATCTTCTACGAGCGAAAGAACTTGCTCACATGGAAATGGTATGCGCCATCGTTTATCAGCTCACCAAGGATCTTTCTCCGGAGGAAATCGAACGCTCCGGATTTGCTCCTTATTATGTAGATCACACACTTGCTCTCTGGCCACAGGCAGCAAGCGGCGCCCCATGGACAGCAACTTATTTCCAATCAAAAGGAGATCCCATCACCGATCTTCATGAAGATCTTGCGGCTGAGCAGAAAGCGCGTACAACGTACGATAATATTCTTCGTCTCGTAAAAGATCCTGAAGTATGCGATCCGATCCGTTTCTTAAGACAACGTGAAATCGTCCACTACCAACGTTTCGGTGAAAGTTTACGCATTGTACAGGAAAAACTCGACAGCAAAAACTTCTATGCTGTCAATCCTGAGTTTGATAAATAATCACTGTAGCACAAACTTCCCCTCCCGTTTCAGAGTTTTCTCTCTCCGGGAGGGGAAATAATTTTTCATTTATATATTTTCAGAAAAAGAATTTCTCTTTCACACTTACTGCAGCGTCACTTCTATAGTCTGCTCTTTATACTCTCCGTTTGTCTGAGGAATCTGGATTTTTAACGTCACAGTTGTACCTTTCTCATAGTATTGCAGCTGTTCCTGAAGAGCCTCCATGCTGTCTACTGTGATGTCATCAATAGCTGTGATAATGCACCCTTTTGTCATTCCTGCTTTTTCTGCACCGCCGTCTTTTGCAATTTCTGTTACATATACTCCTGCCGGCATCTCAATCTGCTGTGAAAAGGCATCCGAAACACTGATTCCGGTTATGCCGATAAGGCCTCTTTTATCTTCCGCAACTTTTGTTTTTGTTTCTCTGTTCATAAGGTTTTCAATCAAATCACCGACATCACTGATCGGAATTGCATATCCGATTCCTTCCACACTGTCACCTACAAGTTTTGAAGAGTTAATGCCGATCACTTCCCCATTTACATTGACAAGAGCGCCTCCGCTGTTTCCTTCGTTGATCGCCGCATCCGTCTGGATCAATTTCACACCACTTTCCTGTGTATCTCCGGTCTCTTCATTTGTCATAGAAACAGAACGGTTCAATGCACTGATAACGCCTGTTGTCACAGACTGTCCGTATCCAAGTGCATTTCCGATGGCAATCGCAGGTTCACCGACTTTCAGGCTCGTGGAATCACCCAGAGTGGCAACTGAGATTGCATCCAGTGTATCATCCGAAATATTCTCAATAGGCACTGCAATAACTGCAACATCATACTGGGCATCTGTACCCTTAATGTTTGCTTCTACAGTTGATTCATCCGTAAAGGCAACTGTAAGAGTATCGCTTCCCGCAACAACATGATTGTTCGTCACGATCAATAATTCTGTGTCTGTTTTTCCGATAATAATTCCGGTACCTGCGCCTTTTGACTGCTGTTCATAAGTTCCGCCGAAAAAGCTGCGGACTTCTTCTACCGACATACTTGTGATAGAAACGATAGACGGCATCACCTGATCCACAACTTCAGATACATCAGATGTCACTACGCTGGATGATTTTGAAAGAGGAGTCCCTTTACTTACCTTATCAGAAGATGCGGTTGTAGATTTTGAAGAGTCAAGCAACCCAAACACCCGGTTTCCAACCACCGTTGTTGTAAGGAAAATCCCGCTTGAAACAACACCGAATAAAATAGCAAAACCTACGACTGCAACCGTCCTCATCAAATTCTTATGCGGCTTTTTTTCTTTTTTCAAATGATCGCCGCCCGGCTGCCACTGTGGGGTATTTCCCTTTTGTTCTCCGTTTTGGCTGCCTTCGCTCTGAGAATTCATTCTCTGCCGATCTTCGTTATTTGAATTTTCATTTGGATTATAATAATTATATTGATTGTCCATAACACTACCCGCTTTCTTTCTTTTTTTCTATGGTTTTATCATAGCGGATTAATGTGATGAATTTGTGTTTATTCATTTAACAAATATTGAATTGAAAACACAAAAAAGACCGGACTTAGAAAATAATTGAAAATTTCATCTTTTCTATCCGGTCTTTCATTTTATAAATCTACTTATAAATCTACAAAATCAATATCAAATCCATCTTTTTTTGAAGATGTTCTATTGCTTCTGCCTGCTGCCTGTTTTTCCTCAGGCTCATCAAACGCTTCATCGTCGTATTCATTCTCATAATCGTCATCATATCCGACTTCAAAATCATCGTCAAACCCATATTCATCCGACTCGTCGTCCAGATAACCTTCTTCCTCATAGTCATCGTCGTACTCGTCGTCATATTCATCGTCATACTCGTCGTCATATTCATCGTCATATTCATCCGAATACTCATCATACTCTTCTGACTCATCCGATCCATCATCAAAGTCATCATCGTAATCATCTTTTGCTTTTCCTTTTTTAGCGGACTTTGCACTCAGCTTTTTCTCTTCTTCCTCGAATGGAATGTCATACTCATCATACAGATCATCTAATTCCTGATTTCGATGGACAAGTTTTACCGCAAATACGATTGCCAAAATCAAGAGAAGCAAAAACAATGCTGCCGCCGCTACAAGAACAACCATTGTATTTTCCGCTACAAATTCGCCCAGCTTCGCAACTATGCCGCTCTCACTGTCTTTCTTTTCCGTCTCCTCTTTCGGAGCCTCAAAATACTGATATGTTCCGTCTTCTGTATCGTACTGATAGAAAGATTTTTCACCTGTTCTTGTATTCAATGCATAAATAACATAATATCTGGAATTGGACGGATCAGACCATGCCGGGAAGCTTTCTTCCTGAACTGTCATGTCCACTTCCTGATAACTGCTCGGAAGTTTTGCCGACTTCGGTGCATCAACAACGATCAAAGATGTTGTATCCGATATTGCAATTTGTGCGAAAGGAGCAAATGTTGCATCCTCTGTATTAAACAGGAAAAATTTTCCTTTTCCTGCGTCATCCATTAAAAATCCAAGATAAACTCCCGCGTCATTTGCTACAAATTTTCTCTCTTCTCCGTTAAATGTCATCTTTGTCTCAGAATAACCTTCCGGAATATCTGTTGTCGTAAACGCCTCTGAAAAATGATAATCATTTCCGTCTACAGTCACAACAATATCTGTACTTTCACCTGCCGGTGAATTAGAAGCCGATGTCGGTTCTACACTTGTTGTTCCATCGTCTGCCGCTGCAATCGAAATTGCGGAAGATCCATTGTTCAAATTTAATGTATCTCCGGAAGAAATCGTAGCCGAACTGCTGCTTACAGAAATCTGCGTATTTGCAACCGTAAGAGCTCTGAAAACTACCGCCGTTCTCAGCTCTGTTCCGCCGCCTGTACCTTTATAAGTCAGCGTACCCGCACCGTCTGCCGTAAATCCATCGCCGCTGACAAATTCAAGCGCCTTCGGATCATAACTCATTGTAACATCCACACTTCCGATCGTACCGCCTGAACTTTGAACAACAAAATCAACGCTCACATTTTCTCCGACCTTCGTTGACGGATCAGAAAACATCAATACGCCATCCGCCGCAAATACCACCGTACTCAACACCGGAATCATCAAACATACCGCAATAATAATGCTTGCAAATTTCTTTAATACTTTCATATACTTAACCTCTTTCTGTTTTTTATCTTCCCCTGTTCCGGTTGGATATTATTGAACTGTACCTTCCGGAGGCGCTTCGGTCTGTCCGCCGCCGCTGTCTGTTCCGCCATCCGGCACAACCGGAGGTTCTACTGTTGTACCGCCTGTATTATCCCCGGTACTGCCATTTCCTCCGACGCCGCCTGTTTCTCCCGAATTTCCGGTATTACCACTGTTTCCGCCCATGCTTCCGTCATCATAATTTCCACCGGTGTTTCCGCCTTCGTAGTTACCGCTGTTATCGGTATATCCACTGTCATAATAAGATTCACCGCTATCATATGACGACTCCGATCCTGTTCCCGAAGACTTCTTTGCACTTGCAGTATACGAAATATTAGAACCGACCGTCTGCACTGTAGACGATGGAACATATCCCGTAGTGCCAAACAGGAATTCATGAAGCTTTGTTACATTCGATACAAGATCATCCGGCACGACAACGCTTCCGATCTCTGAAAGCATATCTGTATACTTATCTTCCGGGAATCCCATATTTCCTACCAGTTTATATTCACTGTAAGCCGAAGCATATTTCAAAATCTCCGGCAGCGTAAAACTTGTTGAAACTTGCGGGAACACTTTATCGATGATCTTGTTTAACGTTCCGATATCCGCTCCCTTCGCCTTTTCAAACATTTTTTCTATTACAAGGCGCTGACGCTCCGTACGGGTAAAATCTCCGCCTGCCGTAGAACGAATTCTGGCATAAGTTGTCGCCTGCGTTCCGTCTAATTTCTGAAGGCCTGCACTTTGAAGAAGATTTGCCGCCTTTCCCGCCGAATTTGCCGTTTCAGGAATATATTGATTAATATACGGAAGTTCTTCCTCCGTAACTTCAATCTCTATGCCGCCCAACAGATCTACCGCATCTGCGATCGCGCCAAAATCAACCGTCACATAATCCTGAATATCAAGATCAAGATTCATGTTCAACATATTGATAGCAAGTACGGGACCTCCGTAGCTATATGCCGCATTACACTTCTGATAAGTTCCTTCTGAAAGATCAAGCAGCGTGTCTCTGTACACTGACACCATCTTGATTTCCTTTGTCTTATTATTTAAGCTTGCAACGATAATACAATCCGTACGATTTCCTTCTCCCAAGTCACCGTCTCTTGAATCCACGCCAAACAACGCGACATTTGTGTATCCGTCTCCAAGATCGACATTTTTATTTTTCTTCACTTCTTCATTGATAATGATGTCGTCCGCTTTAATTGATTTCGTATCGATCTTACTCCACTTCGCATAAACATACATTAATCCGAATGCTAAAAGCGCTGCAATGAAAACTCCTACGCAGATTAATGCGATCTGCCATGGCTTCATCTTATGAACACGTCTCTTTTTGCGCTTCTTTCCTTTTCCTGAAGCGGAAAAATCTTTCCTTCGGGTAACCGGTTTCTTTGGCTTAGTTGACGTCTCTTTTCCCCTGTGCATTGCCTGCCTTCTGCGGGATGAATTACGCTTCACCTTGTTCTTTGACATATTTTCTCACCTATTTTAGTATATACTTAATCTACATCATACCATGATACAACAAATCTCTACATTATTCAATCATTTCCCCTGAAAAGATTAAATAAAAATCCCCAAAGTTCCCCGGGGATTTTTATCTGCATATTGAGGCTATTTCGCACAATATACTTATTCATATTTTTTTAATTGTTCAAGAATCGTTCTCGCCTTTTCTTCCCATGTATTCTCTAAAGCCTCTTTATCCAATAACGCCTTATATGTTTCATCTGTTTTCAGCAATATTGCCTTATCTAACTGCTCTAAAAATTCTTTATGGTCATGTCCGATCAACACCGATTCATATTTCCTGCATTCGTCCATATCCGTTGTCACGATTGGTTTATTAAGCGCCATATACTCAAATAATTTAACCGGAGAAGTCGCTTTCGTAATATCGTTGATCAAAAACGGAATCGTTAAAACATCCATACGGGCAGCATAATTCTGAAGGATCTCATACGGACGCGCCCCGCAAAAATGAATATTCTTACATTGATCTACTCCCGATTTATCATAAGAATCATCGTATTTAATTCCAAAAAGTACAACTTGATATTTGTTCTCACGATCAATTTTTTTCAACAGGTCATAATCAAACCATTTTGCCAGCGCTCCATAATATCCGATAACAGGCTGTCCGCTTTTCAAGACAGTCTCAAACTCTTCGTCACATTTAAAATTCGGATCACATCCGTCATGAAAATGTGCATAATCCACGCCATTGCCGGAAAAAGCAAGCCGAACATCTCCACGCTTTTCAATAACATCTTTTTTCAGCGCCTCGGCAGTTACAACGACAAAAATATTTTTATCTGTCATAGCCAGATCATACTTTTCTTTTACATTCACCGGAAGTTCATCTGTTCCCGCAAGATGAGGATTCAGATCATCAATATATTCATAGACAATTTTATAACCTTGCCGCATATATTCTTTAATCTTTGCCGCAGGCAAAGTCCAGTCTGTTGAATAGAACTGAACATATTTCGGGGCTTTACATTTTTCAAGTTCCTGAAAAAGCAGCTTTGAAAATGCTGTATTCGCATAGTTGACCAGATATAAATTATCCGCCTGTTTCTTGATTCGTTTTACATCATCCGTAAAACGTGTCACTTCATAAAAGACAAGCGTTCTTTGCTTCGCAAAATTGCTGAAAATATGCTGAGGTCTTTGGTATAAAGGCACATCCCAGCCAAACGAACTTCTCCAGATCACAATCCGATCGTAAGAATTTTTTGAAAGAATCCGGTCGATTCCCTCGATAAATTTCTTTTTATTAACAGCGACATAAATTCTTTCTTTTACAGAAAGCTTTACAAGATAATTAGAATAAATATATCCTGCCGCCTTTTTCATCGTTCCTGCCAACCCATATTTTTTTACAAGATTTTTCAATTTACTGATCTTATCTTTCATTTTTCTCCCATTCTCCCATATACGCTTTCAATTCTGCCGCTTTCACAGACCAATCGTTTTCCCAAGCGCACTTTTTCAAAAGTTCCTTTCGTTTTTCATCCTTACATTCTTCCTTACATTTTTCAACTATTGAAACGAATTCCTGCGCATTCCGGGCAATCCTTACAGCGCTATATTTTAAACATTCCGGAAGCGCCGTTGAAACAACCGGCTTCTCCATTGCCATATATTCAAATAATTTAACCGGAGAAGTCGCTTTTGTAATGTCATTAATTAAAAACGGAATGATACATACATCCCAAAAATGCACATATCCTGCCAACGACTCATAAGGTTTTTTCCCAAAGTATTTCACATTTTTATAATCAAGCAGTCCGCTTTTTTCCAGTGAATCATCATGCTCGATTCCGATCAGTATCAGCTGAATATTCTCATTATCTGCCAGTTTTTTCAAAATGTCATAATCAATCCAAGCCGCCAATGCGCCATAATATCCGACATGCAGCATATCTTCTTGAATCCACTGCCTGTAAACCCGATCCTTTGTCACGCTTTCCGGTTTAAACTTGTCACACTCTGCCCCATTAGAAATCTGAACGATCCTTGCCTTTGTATTATTAGACCTTGCCTCTTTATACAGTTTATCTGCAGTTGCTACTGTCAGCACATTCTTCGCTTTTAATAGATATTGATGTCTCGATCGGATCTGTTCAATCTTTTTCCTAGAAATAAGCTCCTCGTTAATGTCGTCTACATATTCATAAATGATCCTAAAACCAAGTTCGGAATATTGTTTTATTCTACTTACCGGAACAGTATCTGTAGAATATACCATTATATATTTCTCTTTTATCTGCCCCAATGCTTTTAATAAATACGCTCTATAATAGTACAGATCCAATACATACACATGCCGCGCGATCAAAGCAATACGCCGTCTGTCCTTAAAATCTATATCATAATATGAATTGTATAAAATGAGCGTCTCCTCATCTCCCATATTTCTAAGCATATGCTGGGGACGCTGCATCATTATATTGTGATAGCCAAAATGATTCTCATAAATAACGATCCGGGAATAACCTCTGCCTAAAATCCGATCAATAAGCTCCTTCCGCACCGGAGCAATCGGAAGATTCCACAAGTCACGCTCCGTTTTCTTCCACTTCACGGCAACCATCTTAACAGTTCCGCACACACCCTTTTTTCTGATTTTATTTATGAGTTCTCTTCCCGTCATGACTTTCCTTTCTCAATTCAAACAAAAATTTCACATTACTGTTCCAAAAACGCTTTATGCGCTTCGGTTCTTTCGTGATCCTATACAGCCACTCCAAATTATGACGTATAAAAAATGAAGGAGCACGTTGTTTCTTACCGCTTAAAACATCAAAACTCCCACCGACGCCAATATAAATTCCTTTTCTGTCAGAACGGAAATATTTATGAATCAAAAGTTCCTGCTGAGGAGCGCCTAATGCGACAAACACTAAATCCGGATCAAGCTCCGTTATCTGCCGCATTACCTTTTCTTTATCCTCTACATATCCATCTGTATATCCGGAAATAATGACATTCTTGTACTCTTTCTCAATCCGTCTGACAAAAGAATCCAAAACTTCTTTTTTAGCTCCGAACAAATAGATTGAACAGCTCTTTTCATCTGCGTATTTAAGCAGAGCCTCACACAACTCCACTCCCGGCATCCGTTCTTTAAAACGGAATCCCAACTGTTCTCCGCCTTTCACAACACCGATACCGTCTGCCACGATCATTGTATTTTTATCCATAAGAACTCGATCCATCTCCGGCAGTTTCTTGCCAAGCATAAAAATCTCCGGATTGGCTGTCACAACAAAACAGCCTTTCTTTTCATCAAGCCTTTTCTGCAAAAAATCTAAAAATCTATTTTTACTTCCTCTATATGTTCTCCCATAATATGCTTTTATAGATGCCATCACTTCTTTTCCTCGAACCCTTCCGTACTCTCTTTTACAAAAAGTATTTTTCCTGTCATAATGATCAATTTCAAATCAAGCAAAATCGAATAATTCTGTATATACATCAGGTCAAGCTTCAGCTTATCATACGCTGTCGTATTATATTTCCCGTAAATCTGAGCATATCCTGTAAGTCCGCCCTTGACTTTTAGTCTGTAAGAAAATTCCGGCACTTCCGCCGTATACTGCTCTACATGCTCCACCCTCTCCGGACGAGGACCTACAACGCTCATATCTCCCTTTAAAATATCGATAAATTGCGGCAGTTCATCAATTCTGGTCTTTCTTATAAATTTTCCAACAGGTGTGATCCTTTTGTCATCTTCTTTTGCCGGTATGACTTCCCCCTCTTTTTCCGCATCTACGATCATACTTCGGAATTTATGAATTTCAAACACTTTTCCCCCGATCGTACATCTTTTCTGCCTGAAAAAGACAGGACCTCCATCATACAATTTGATCGCGATTCCGGTAATAAGCATAATCGGAGATGTTATCACCAGCATAAAAACAGAAATAATAATATCTAATGTTCTCTTTACAAACTTTTGTTCAAAAGTAAACCCATTATTACGGGACAACAATAATGGAGTGTCAAAAAAGTGAATATTTTCGGAGCTGCGAATAATGATGTCCGAAATTTTCGGTGTAATATACGACCTGATCCCTTCTGCATAACAAAACTTTACTAATTTATTACGCAAAGGAGAATGTATATCACAGAGAAATACCGCGTCAAACTTCTTCATTTCTTCTGTGATACGATTCCAGCCTTCTTCTACGTTCATGGATTCTTTTATATTATATCGATCTTTTCTTGAATTTACTTTTCGCAAAAAAGGCGTCGGGTCATATTCTTCATACAACAGCAAAATATCTCTCGGTGGAAATAATTTTCTAAAAATCCAGTTTACGACTAACGTCCACACTAAAATAACTCCGACGTCAATAAACGTCAGAACGATCATAGCCTCAACAGGAATGAATTTCGCCGACAAAAGAACTGTCTCCAAATAAATCAGCACATTTGATGCCAGCAAAGCAAGCGTCTGCGACAACATTAAACTGCTGCTTTTTAAATATCCGATCTTCATTCCACCTAAAATATAAGAAAAAACCGTAAAAAAGAACGCGTAAAACGCAGCCATCATCAGATAGCCTTTATAATAAAACGGAAAAACAATTCCATCGTTATAATTTTCATCCCATATATGAATGAAAAAGAATATCAATATCGCCAATAATAATATATTAAATCCAAAACGTATCAGCCTCTTATACTGTTCCAGCTTCCCAGTATGCATCGCTATATACTCCTCTTTTCTTCTGCATTGTTCTATATCTGTTAGATTATAGTATATCTTGTACCTTTTTTCAAGGTTTCATCATTCTTGAGTTTCCGCAGTTTTATCCACAGACCTCTGTTTTTACTAGTTCCATTATC
>ENA-ORNZ01001141-ORNZ01001141.1-human-gut-metagenome-genome-assembly--contig:-NODE-1141-length-27841-cov-6.839236_pt1 | contig 27841 bp, 17 predicted proteins | sample MGYA00242124_ERZ509040 | MGnify/ENA primary metagenome ERZ509040 (study PRJEB26280, sample SAMEA2338733) | human gut metagenome | biome: human gut; feature: human-associated habitat; material: faeces... | reverse complement strand
ATGGAACTAGTAAAAACAGAGGTCTGTGGATAAAACTGCGGAAACTCAAGAAGTTCCTTAATTGAAATAACAGGAAATATATGATAAAATTGAGAAGGTTTAATAGTTTTTTCCCGATTTTGCCCCCTTTACATTGCACACACTTCGGCATACGTTTGCTACAAGAGCAATCGAATATGGCATGAACCCCAAAACATTGCAGAAACTTCTGGGACATGGTACATTACAAATGACAATGGACTTGTATTGCCACGTAACAGAAGATACGCTGTTCTTGGAAACGGAGAAGTTTAAGAGAAGGTGTAGTTGAGCATGAAGTGGTGTGAAAATGGTGTAGCAGGGGATGAAACATAGAAAGTAAGGGCGAGAAAAGCCCGTAAATACGGAGGTTTTAAGAAAGATGGAAAGTTATAAGCAGGAATTTATTGAGTTTATGGTGGACAGCGATGTGCTGAAATTTGGAGAATTCACATTGAAAAGCGGAAGGAAATCTCCGTTTTTTATGAATGCAGGCGGATATGTGACAGGTTCACAGCTTAAAAAGCTCGGCGAATATTATGCGAAAGCGATCCATGACACATACGGAGATGATTTTGATGTGTTGTTCGGACCTGCTTATAAGGGGATTCCTCTTGCGGTTGTAACTGCGATCGCTTACAGTGAGTTGTATGGAAAAGAAGTACGATACTGCTCGGACAGAAAAGAAGAGAAAGATCACGGAGCAGACAAAGGAAGCTTCCTCGGAAGTAAATTTAAAGACGGCGATCGGGTTATCATGATCGAAGATGTAACGACGTCAGGAAAGTCGATGGAAGAGACCGTTCCGAAAGTAAAGCAGGCCGCTGATGTGGAGATCGTCGGATTGATCGTATCTCTTAATCGTATGGAGGTCGGAAAAGGGGGAGAAAAATGCGCCCTTGACGAGGTGAAGGATCTGTATGGTTTCGATACGGCTGCGATCGTGACGATGGAAGAAGTCGTGGAACACTTGTACAACAAGTCGTATAACGGAAAAGTTGTGATCGACGATACATTAAAGGCTGCGATCGATACATACTATGAAACATATGGAGTAAAATAAAACGGGGAGGCGCTTTATGGAAAAGGCATATCTTACAATGAAAAACAGTGGTGCAAGCAGCATTACACTTGGGATTATCGTTCTCGTTGTCGGAGTGGCAACAGGAATACTTGCAATCGTGAACGGAGCAAAATTACTCAAACATAAAAAAGAGATTACATTTTAAGCAGCTTGACAGCTTTCAGGGAAACTGTGAAAGGACACGGATGAAAGAGAGATAAATAAACAGAAAGAAAAATAAGGGACTAAGCCGGAATACAGGCAGTCCCTTTTTGCAACGGCGGCGGAACGAAGTCTGGGTTTGCCTGAGACCTTGCGGCCGTGTATAGTCCCGGAGCGCGCTTCTTTAGCGCTTCCGGTGATTTGAAAAATTACTGATAGGGAGAGTTCCTTGTGTGAGGAGAGTTATTTTTGAGTATAAAAAAAGAGCGGATTTATAGGATATTTGGGAAAATCCTGTTTTTACTATATATTGTTTTTTTGATTTATTTTCTGTTTCTTGCGGAATGGTACGGAAGAACGGAAGTGACGGAAGAGTATAGATATAATCTTGAATTATTTAAAGAAATCAGACGTTTTCTTACTTATAGAGAACAGCTTGGCATGTTTACGGTGCTTGCGAACCTTCTCGGGAATATTATGATCTTTGTTCCTTATGGTTTCTTTATTTCCATGGCGGGAAAGTCCATGGGATTTTTTAAAATATTATTTTTCAGTATGGCGCTGAGTCTGGGCGTGGAAACAATACAACTTTTTACGAGAGTAGGAAGCTTTGATGTCGATGATATTTTATTAAATACAATCGGCGGAGTTTTAGGATATATTTTGTTTGTGGTATGCAGTCGGATAAGGAGAAAACGTTATGTTCGGAAAGGAAAAAAAGGCAGAAGATAAGAAAAAAGAAACTGCTTTGAAACGGGAGGAAAACCGGAAAAAAAGCGGGGTGAAACATAAAAAGCCAAAGCAAAAACAGGCAGGCAACGGAAATCTTTCGTGTCTGTTCGGATTAGGTTCGGCCGCAGTGCTGGCGGGATGTATAGCATACGCGTTTGTCCGAAGAGGAGAAGCCCCCGGGATCATAGGAGGTATTACGATCATTTCTTTGATACTGGCAGGATACGGAATTTATTCGGCAATTATAGGATTTCGGGAGAGAGAACGCAGTTATCTGACGTGTAAGATCGGTATTGTCATGAATGCGGCGGCGATTATTTCATTTTTTGCGGTATTTATCAGAGGTTTGAATTAGTAAGCAAAAGATAAAAAGTAGTGAAAAAAGATAAATAATAAAGAAAAGTAAACAGATGAGCGGGAGGGAAAGGAAAATGCAGGAAGTGTCAGAAAAATACAACAACGATTCATATAGGGAACGGCATGCGCTGTCGGTAGAACGTCTTCGCACGCTGCCTTTTGAGGAATCTGTGGAAGATTCTTATATCGCGTATTTCAGATTGGTTGCCCTGTTTTTGCTTGAAGTGGAAAATGTGCGGATTCAGGTGGAAAGCGGAAAATGGGATCAATACAATGAAGAAGACATGAGACAGATCAACGAAATCCTTTATAGTGATATTGTCGGGGATGCTTACGAAAAAAGCTATGCAAATCCGAAATATGCATGTAGCTGGTTTGAGCCGGAGATGGGAAGGCTTTTGAGTTTTCTCTATGTGGAAATGCGCTCCGGCATCCCTTATGCTTTTGAAGGCAGACTTGATTATCTGACGATTTTGTATGAATTGTTTATCGAGGTATATACGTATTTTGAAAATTGCCGGGCGGATGGCGCTGAACCGGAAATACGAAGAGTAAGAGATATCGTGTATTGGTATGCAAGCGATTATTGCGACGTATTTTTGGCAGATCGGATCAAAGAACAGATCGATCCGTCGTATTCGTTTGCGGCAGATATTATCGAAAATGCAGATTTGAGCAGCGACAGGTATTTATATCGTTTCGGAGAATATATTACAGAAAATGAGCTGGGAACTGCGCGCCGTCTCAGGTCGCTTCCCGAAGAGACGATTCAAAAGATGGCGGACGTTTACACGGAAGGATATCGGATCGGATTTATCAATACAGGAAAAGATCTGTCCAAAAAATCAGTCGTAAATATTCGTTACAGCCTTGGATTTGAACGGGTCATAAAAGCGGCGATCGCAAATTTTCGCGCCATGGGGTTAAAACCTGTAATATACAGGGCGGCGTCGGGGGTGATCACGAAAAGAGAGCATCACAAAATCGGATATTTCGGCGCTGTGGCAAACTGGCAGTATGAGTACGATCACAGACAAGATCAGGCGTTATTTATGGATAAACGCTATATTGAACGGCGTCTGGAAGTGATGCATACTGTTTATGAACAAAATAAAGAGCAGGCAGCACAGTTCGCAGGACCTGCCGTGATGGAAACATTCGGAGAAAAGCCGTTTTCACCGAAAGCAGTACCGGAAGCTCCGGCTTACAGTGAAGAGCAAAGGGAGCTCGCGCTTCAATACGACAGCAGATCCGGTCAGATCACAAATGAATATATCAAAGGGGAAGAGAGAAGTTTTACGATCATTGCATATCCTGTTCCGGAGATCGGTCCGAAATATGAAGAAATTTTCGATGAAGTAATACGAATTAATACGTTAGATGCAAAATTATATGAGAAAGTTCAACAGACGATGATCGATGCGCTCGATCAGGGAGAAAAAGTCCGTGTGATCGGAAAGGGAGAGAACCGGACGGATATGGAGATTCGGCTTTGGACGTTAAAAGATGCTCGGAAAGAGACGATTTTTGAAAACTGTGTGGCAGATGTAAATATTCCGGTAGGCGAGGTGTTTACATCACCGGTGCTGGAAGGAACGAACGGAGTTTTGCATGTCAGCCGGGTGTATCTTGACGGTTTGCAGTATAAAGACCTTGAATTGAAATTTAAAGACGGAAAGATCGTTGATTATAGATGCGGCAATTTTAAAGACGAGGAAGAAGGCAGACGATATATTTTTGATAATGTTTTGAAAAATCATGATACTCTTCCGCTTGGCGAATTCGCGATCGGAACAAATACGACTGCTTATGCCGCGGGGAAAAAATACGGGATCGAAGATAAGATGCCGATTTTGATCGCAGAGAAAACAGGACCCCATTTTGCAGTGGGAGACACATGCTATTCATGGAGCGAAGACGTCCGTGTATATAATCCGAACGGGAAAGAAATCGTTGCAAAGGATAATTCTTGTTCGCTGAAAAGAAAAGAAGATCCGTCTGCGGCATACTTTCAATGTCATACAGATATAACCGTACCTTATGAAGAGTTAGAAGAAATAAGTGTAGTGACAAAAGACGGGAAACACATTATACTAATTAAAGACGGAAGATTTGTGCTTCCGGGAACTGAGATTTTAAATGAACCATTAAAACAACTCGAAAATTGATTTGAGATTTTAAGGAGGAAATAACGTGCCAAAAGTAGGAATCGTAATGGGCAGTGACTCTGACCTGAAAGTGATGAGCAAAGCTGCGTCAATGTTGGAAAAATTCGGAATTGATTATGAAATGACGATCATTTCCGCACATCGTATGCCGGATGTATTTTTTGAGTGGGCAAAAGCTGCGGAAGGAAAAGGGATTAAAGTAATCATCGCGGGAGCCGGAATGGCTGCACATCTTCCGGGAATGTGTGCGGCGCTGTTCCCGATGCCGGTGATCGGAGTGCCGATGTCAGGAAAGAATCTGGATGGTATGGACGCTCTTTACTCGATCGTTCAGATGCCGCCGGGAATTCCGGTTGCGACTGTTGCGATTGACGGTGGAATGAACGCTGCGATTCTTGCGGCAAAAATCCTCGCTGTATCAGATGAAGAAGTATTGAAAAAGTTAAAAGACTATTCGGCAGAGATGAAAGATACCGTTCAGGCGAAAGCCGATCGTCTTGCCGAGGTCGGATATGAGGAGTATTTAAAGTAAAGGAGAAAGTGGTATGGATTATAAGAAAGCAGGAGTTGACATAGAGGCCGGTTACAGATCAGTAGAACTTATGAAAGAGCATGTGAAAAAGACGATGCGTCCGGAAGTGCTCGGAGGACTCGGAGGATTTTCGGGAGCATTTTCTCTTGATAAGATCAAAGAAATGGAAGAGCCGGTACTGCTGTCGGGAACAGACGGCTGCGGAACGAAAGTGAAGCTGTCGATGGTGCTTGACAAGCATGACACGATCGGAATCGATGCTGTGGCAATGTGTGTGAATGATATTGCCTGTGCGGGAGGAGAACCACTGTTTTTCCTTGATTATATTGCATGCGGAAAGAATGAGCCTGAGAAGATCGCATCAATCGTAAGCGGAGTAGCAGAAGGATGTCTTCAGTCTGGAGCGGCGCTGATCGGAGGCGAAACAGCGGAACATCCGGGACTTATGGCAGAAGACGAGTACGATCTTGCCGGATTTGCGGTAGGAGTATGCGATAAAAAAGATATGATCACAGGAGAAAATCTGTCTGCCGGAGACGTTTTGATCGGAATGGCGTCTACGGGAGTTCACAGCAACGGATTTTCACTTGTAAGAAAAGTATTTGATATTACAAAAGAATCTCTTGATACATATTACGATGAATTGGGATGTACTCTCGGAGAGGCGCTTCTCGCTCCGACAAGAATTTATGTGAAAGCGCTTAAGAGTATTAAAGAAGCGGGAGTAACGGTGAAAGCATGCAGCCATATTACAGGCGGCGGTTTCTATGAGAATGTTCCGCGTATGCTGATCGACGGTACTCGCGCGGTGATCGAAAAAGACAGTTATCCGATCCCGCCGATCTTCAAGATGCTTGCAAAAGAAGGAGATATCGAAGAGCAGATGATGTACAATACGTTTAACATGGGACTTGGAATGATCGTTGCCGTTGATCCGGCAGATGTGGAGAAAACTCTGGAAGCGATCAAAGCGGCAGGAGATGCGCCGTATGTAGTCGGCCGCATCGAAGCGGGAGAAAAAGGAGTAGACTTATGCTAAAGGTCGTTGTGCTCGTATCCGGAGGAGGTACGAATCTGCAGGCGATCATTGACGGCGTAAAAGACGGCGTCATCAGGAATACAAAGATCGTCGGAGTTATCAGCAATAACAAGAATGCATATGCGCTTGAGCGGGCGAGAGAGAATCACATCCCGGCAAAATGTATCTCGCCGAAAGATTATGAATCCAGGGATGTGTTTAATGAAAAACTTTTGGAAGCTGTAAATGAATATGAACCGGATCTGATCGTTTTGGCAGGATTTCTTGTTGTTATCCCTCCGGAAATGATCGCGGCTTACAGAAACCGGATGATTAATATTCACCCGTCGTTGATTCCGGCGTTTTGCGGGAAAGGATATTATGGATTAAAAGTGCATGAAGCAGCGCTTGCAAGAGGTGTTAAAGTAGTCGGCGCGACCGTTCATTTTGTAGATGAAGGAACAGATACAGGTCCGATCATCCTGCAGAAGGCAGTAGAAGTTGAGCAGGGTGACACACCGGAGATGCTTCAAAGAAGAGTGATGGAGCAGGCAGAGTGGAAAATCCTCCCGGAAGCGATCCATTTGATCGCGAACGGAAAAGTGCATGTTGAAAACGGACATGCTTTTATAGAAAATTTATAGAATGTCGAAACATTAAAAAATGACCGCCGGGACGAAAAAACCGGGCGGTCATTTCGGAACGTAAAACGGTTTGTACAGACAGGAGGAATCTATCATGAAAATATTGATCGTCGGAAGCGGCGGAAGAGAACATGCCATTGCGGCAAGTGTGGCAAAAAGTCCCAGAGCAGATAAGATATACTGCGCGCCCGGAAACGCGGGAATTGCAGAATACGCAGAGTGCGTGGACATCGGAGCAATGGAATTTGAAAAGCTGGCAGAATTTGCCAAAGAAAAAGAGATCGATCTTTGCATCGTCGGAATGGATGATCCGCTTGTCGGAGGTCTTGTGGACATATTGGAAGATGCGGGAATCCGTACGTTCGGTCCAAAGAAAAACGCCGCTATTTTGGAAGGATCAAAAGCGTTTTCAAAAGATCTTATGAAAAAATACGATATTCCTACGGCAGGATATGAGAATTTTACAGATCCAAAGGAAGCGATCGCCTATCTTGAGAATGCAAAGTTCCCTATCGTATTGAAGGCAGACGGACTTGCACTTGGTAAAGGAGTGCTGATCTGTCAGAATTTTGAAGAGGCAAAAGAAGGCGTAAAGACGATCATGCTTGACAAAAAATTCGGCACAGCCGGAAACGAGATGGTCATTGAAGAGTTCATGACAGGCCGCGAAGTATCTGTTCTTTCATTTGTAGACGGAAAGACGATCAAAACGATGACAAGCGCGCAGGATCACAAACGTGCCGGTGACGGTGATACAGGGCTGAATACAGGAGGAATGGGAACATTTTCACCAAGTCCGTTCTATACAAAAGAAGTAGAAGAATTTTGTGAAAAATATATTTACCAGAGAACGGTAGATGCTATGGCTGCAGAGGGTCGCCCGTTTAAAGGCGTTATTTTCTTCGGTCTGATGCTTACAGAAGAAGGACCGAAAGTGTTGGAGTACAACGCACGCTTCGGAGATCCGGAGGCTCAGGTTGTGCTTCCGCGTATGAAAAATGATATTTTGGACGTTGTTGAAGCATGTGTGGACGGAACTCTGGATCAGATCGATCTTCAGTTTGAAGATAATGCGGCCGTGTGCGTTGTGCTTGCATCTGAAGGCTATCCGGTTCAGTACGAAAAAGGCTATCCTATCACAGGCCTTGAAGAATTCAGTAAACATGAAGGGTATTACTGTTTCCATGCAGGAACAAAATTTGAGGACGGAAACATCGTGACAAACGGAGGCCGCGTGCTTGGTGTAACTGCAAAAGGCGCTAATCTGAAAGAAGCAAGAAAAAATGCCTACGCAGCGACAGAGTGGGTACAGTTTAAAAACAAATATAAGCGTAATGATATCGGAAAAGCGATAGATGAAGCTTTCTCTGACGGTCAGTAATGCAAAAATAAAAGAAAATCCATATTCAGAATGACTGCAATCCCCCTTACTATTTAGAAAATGATAGTAAGGGGGATAGTTTTGTATGTGGTTTTCAAAATAGGAATCTTGCTTATGATATATCTATGCTATCTTTTGAATCCCCCCACCCAGAATTAATCAGAAAAAAACAGTACAAAACAATACAAAACAGAAAAACATAAAACAATACATAAATATTCAGATAAATATTGACAAATATATATTTCGTGATATTATTTAATTAAATTAATAAATGTACTTAAATAAAAGAAAGGAGAAAAGTATGAAAAAGATTTCTGTGGTGTTGATTGCGGCGTTGGTCGTATCTTTGCTTTTTGGATGTGGAAAGAGCGACGATGCGAAAGGTACAGGGAAAACAACTTTGAGCGTTTGGTATTGGGGAGAACAAGAAGTGCCGGGATATAAGGCGTATATGGAAGAGATGGTAAAACGGTATGAAAAAGAAAACCCTGATATTAAAGTGGAAGCTGTTCTTCAGGAAAGTGATAATCTGTATACGGCATTTCGTACGGCAGAGGCGGCAGGGGAAGGTCCGGATATTCAATATATGTGGGGCGGAACTCAGGCAATGGAAGATGTTTGGAAAGGAAACGTAGCTCCGATTAGTGACTATATTTCTGAAGAAGAACTCTCGGTTATTCCGAAGTCGGCATTGGCTCAGACGAATTGGAACGGGAAACAGTGGGGAATCCCGGCATATGGATTTACATATGGGATTGCCTATGATAAAGAAGCAATGCGTACTGCCGGAGTAGATCCGGAAAATCCGTTTACTACGTGGGATGAATTTTTAGAGTGCTGTGAGAAATTAAAATCATCAGGAATTACGCCGTTAGGAATGGGGTTAAAAGACGGATATTTACCGGCGTGGATCGGGATTTTTTTGGGACAGCAAAATATGGACAGCGTGAATGATATGATTTCCCTTATGAGTGGACAAGAAAGCTTTACAGATAAAAAATACTCTGAATGGCTGGAAAAAATTGCAGAGCTGAAAGAAGCCGGATATATTAACGAAGATATACTGTCATTAGACTTATATCAGGGGCAGCAGTTGATCGAAAGCAAAAAAGCGGCAATGACACTTCATACACAGCCGTATGCGGTATCATTGGAAAAATCATTAGGGTCAGATCAGATCGGTTTTGCAAAAGCGCCAGTATTCGGAACCGGAAAATTTGCGGATTCAGTTGCAACTCCGAGTCAGGTATATGTAATACCAAACAGTGCGAAACATAAAGAAGAGGCGGCAGACTTCTTATTGTTTTTACAGGAAGAAGATAATATTAAATATCTGTATGAATCGGCAAATGCGATGATGCCGAATAATAACTTTGATGAAAGCTGGGTATCCAGCGAAATTGACAGAAAAGTTTTGGAATGGCAGAAAGAAGACAATAATTTTTGTTATCAGTTGTATTTTGCACCTATGTTTGAAACAGATGGTCTGATTCCGACGGTACAGAAGATGTTTTCAGAAGGATTAGCGCCAAAGGATGCAGCGGTGGAATTAGATGAGGCGCTCGGGAAATGTATGGAACAAAATCCTGAGGTTCATGATGCGTTTTTAGAATGGAGTGTAGAAGAATAGTTCTGAAAAGAGGAAAGCCTCTGTTTCAAAGGAAGGGATTGATATGAAAACGAACAGGATGAAAAAGTTCACACCGTATTTCTATATACTACCAACCTTTATCATTTTGGCAGTTGTAATTGTAATTCCGATTATTTATGTTATTATCCAAAGCTTCTATACGACCTTTGCAAATGAGAGTGTTTTTGTAGGTCTGAGAAATTATAAGATGGCATTTGAAGACGAACTTTTGCTGACTGCGTTGAAGAACAACTTGAAATTATTTTTATGCGTTCCGATATTGACAGTGCTTTCACTTGCCATTGCATCAATTTTATATAACAAAATCAGAGGGTGGAGGTTTTACAGAAGCGTTATTTTTATTCCGTACATACTGGCAATTCCGGTTGTGGGCATTGTATTTTCATATTTACTGCAGTACAACGGAGTTATCAATTCTATTTTGCGGACAATCGGGTTGGAGAATATGGCGTTGGATTGGTTGGGAGATCCGAATTTAGCATTCCCGAGTGTGGCAATAGTTATTATGTGGAAGCAGATCGGTTTCGGAGTTGTTTTGTTTTTGGCGAGAATGATGTCAATAGATAAAACATTGTATGAATCGGCTGATGTAGACGGAGCTACATGGTTTCAGAAATTTATGCACATTACCGTGCCGCAGACAAAATCGATTATTGAATTTTATGTGATCATCACTCTTATTGAAATGTTGAGTTGGGTGTTTAATTTCATTTATGTCATGACGGCAGGCGGCCCGGGAAATAAGACACTTGTGTTGGAATATTTGATTTATAAGAAAGCGTTTGGCGGTGGTGATTTCAATATTGCAATGGCGATCAGCGTGGTACTTCTTGCTATTGCGGCAATATTGATTGTAATACATCAGATTGTTATGAGAAAAGAGGAGTGAAAGAATGAAACGAAAAAGAGGAGGAATAGTCTCCCAGCTATTGATGATTTTACTTGTGGTCGTTATTATCTTTCCATTATATTTTATGACAGCGAATTCGTTTAAAACGCATGAAGAATATGTCAATAATATGGCAGGCCTTCCGCAAACATTTACAGTACAAAACTTTGTGGAAGCTTTCCGGGGAAAACCGTTCGGACAATGGTTTATGAATAGTTTGATTCTTACAGTTGCAGCAGTTTTTATTACGGGAATCATTGCACTGCTGGCAGGATATGCCTTTGCAAAGATGAGGTTTAAAGGGAAAAAAGTGCTGTTCAATATGATCGTTCCGCTGATGTCTGTTCCTCCGGTTGTTATGATTATACCGCAGTTTCGGATTATTAAAATATTGGGTCTGGTAAATACACGTGTTTCTGTGATATTAATATATATAGGAATTATGTTGCCTATGACGATATATTTGATGAGAAATTTCATGAAAACAGTACCGGATTCTTTGTTAGAGGCAGCGGAGATTGACGGGTGCAGTAAGCGGAAGGCGTTGACAAAGATCATGATTCCGCTGAGCGTTCCGGCGCTTATTACTTCATCACTTGTAAATCTTGTATGGGTATGGAACGAGCTGTTGATTTCGCTTGTTTTTCTTCAGAAAGAAGAATTGCGAACCTTAATGGTAGGGATTACTTTATTTAAAGGACGTTTCACATTAAATATACCTGTTATTATGGCTGGGTTGGTTATTGCGACAGTGCCGATCGTGTTGATATATATATTTGCGCAGAAATATCTTGTTGAAGGTATGTTGGCAGGTTCGGTCAAAGAGTAAGAAATAAAGGGGGATATGCTTTGAAGATCTATAATCCGACAGATATAGGAGATCGAAATAAACTAATGATCTTACGGCTGATAAAAGTATATGATGGAATTTCCAGACAGGAAATTTCAAAAAGGATGCATTTAAGTGCACCGGCGGTAAGTAATAATGTAGCGGCCTTGATCGAAAACGGGATTGTATATGAAAACGGCTGTGACGATACGAGCTTGGGAAGAAAGCCGAGACAATTAAGTTATAAAGGAGACCTTTATTATGTAATTTCGGTTGAATTGATGCCTAAAAAAGTTCGTGCAGGTATTGCAGATCTGTATGGTGAAGTTCAGCAGTGGACAGAAAAGGAGATCATAGTAGAAAACGGAGTGGACGAGGTTCTCGGGCAGTTGGATTCTGCGATAGACGAGTTGCTTGAAAAGCGAAAAAAGGATGTAGATGTGATTGCGATCGCAGTAGGTGTTCCTGCGCTGACAGGCCAGAATGATTTAAACGATCTCTTTGGAACATATTTGCCGGAATGGAAAAATGTCGATTTGAAAGAGCATATTTTACAGAAATATAATGTAGAAGCGATTATTGTAAATGACGTTGAATTGGCGCTGATCGGAGAACGTGAAAGAGGCGTAGGAAAAAAACAGACGAATATTGTTTACATAAAATACGGAGAAGGCTTTGCGGCAAGGGCGATTGTAGACGGATATCTTCTAAAAGGAAATAATATGGCGGCGGGAGAATTAGGTTATTATCTAGAATCATTGGAAGAGATGACAGATGAGTTTGTATGCCCCGGACGATTTGAAAAAAAGGTGTGTCAAAATATTTTCTCAGAATGCGGTGAAAAAAACGGCTTGTCAGATCTTATTTTGCGAGCTGAACAAGGTGATGAGGCGGCAGATGCCATTGTGAAAAAAATTATAAGAAAAATCGCCGTTGTCATCGCCAATACCGTATTGATGTTAAACTCTGAGATGGTGATATTAGGCGGAGATTCAGAGATTTTTACAGAGGAAAATATTGTTGAGATCAAGAAAATATTAGAAAGAGTTTGTCCGTTTGTTCCTGAAGTCGTAACTTCAAAGTTAGGCGCAGATGCTCCGATCATAGGTGGGATAAAAGTTGCATTGGATTATGCGGAAGAGCAGATCATTATGCTCTGGAAATCATAGGAGAATGATATGGAGGCATATATGGACATATTACTGAAAGAAAGACTGGTATCTTATTATGAAAAACATATTTTAGAAGATGTGATGCCATTTTGGGATCGGAGGTGCATAGATAAAGAATACGGTGGATATATTACTTGTTTTGACAGAGAAGGAAAGATGACAGATGATAAGAAATATATTTGGTTTCAAGGACGTCAGCTATATATATATTCACTGCTTTATAACAAAGTACGCAAAAAGAAGGAGTGGTTGGAAAATGCAAAGCATGGTTTTTCATTTCTTGTAAAACATGGGTATGCGGGCGATGGAAGATGGAATTATGTATTGGACAGAAAAGGGAATGTTTTGGAAGGTACAATCTCAATATTTTCTGATTTTCATGTTTTGCAGGGGGTGGCAGAATACCTTAAAATAGAAGAAGTAAGAACGCCGGAAAATATGGAACTTTTAAAAACTTGTTATGAAACGATGGAAAAAAATGTATTTGATCCATGGTTTAAAGAAATATATGAAAATACATGGAGCCCGGTTTTTATATGGCATGACATGTATTTGACATGTCTGTCTACAACGGAAACATGTGCGGAAGTATTGGGGACGGATGTTACAAAAAAACTTTTGAATGAATGTGTCGATAAGATTGCTAACTGGTTTGCAAATGATGAATATAACGTAGTGTTTGAAGCGGTTACAAGAGAAAATAAAATTGATATTGAGTCAGACAAAGGCCGCTTTATTAATCCGGGACATATGCATGAATCAGCATGGTTTCTTATGAAGGCAGGAGTATTGCTCGAAGACAAGCAGATTACTATGCGCGGTATACAGATTGCCCGTTGGGCAAATGCCGTCGGAAAAGATGAAGAGTATGGTGGAATTATTTCATATGCAGACGCATTGGGGGAAACACCTCGCCCGATCGACTGGTTTAAAGAAACGAACTCTTTATGGAATGAAAAAGTATGGTGGCCGAATGCGGAGGCGTTGACAGCTTATGCACAGGCGTATTGCTATACGAAAGACAGTTATTTTCTTCAAGAATTTTTAGATCAGCATAATTATTGTAAAGAAAAGTTTTTTGATCCACAATATAAAGAGTGGTTTGAACGACTGGAATATGACGGAACCGTAAAAAACAGTGCAAAAGGAACACCGTGGAAATGTGCGTTTCATCTTGTGAGAGCGCTTGTGTTTACATTAGAAGCATTTTCGGAAATGGAGGCGGTATAGTGTATTTTCTGGGGATTGACGGAGGGGGAACAAAAACTGATTTTTTACTGTTAGATGAAAACGGAAAAACGATTGCACAGCGTAAGATAGGAACTATTTCTTATAAGCACGTTGGAATGGATTATGTGACAGAATTACTGAGAGAAAATATAAATCAAATATTAGACGGGAATGATGCCTATATATGCCTTGCCTTTCCGAATTGGGGAGAATCAAGAGTAAATGATGAACGCTTTTTATGCCGGATTGACAAAATTACAGATAGGCCGATGAAAATTGTAAACGACAGCGCCGCGGGATGGGCAGGATCTTTGGGATTAGAAGAGGGAATCAATCTTGTGGCAGGAACAGGCTCGATCGCTTATGGACAAAATAAGTTTGGCACAGAAGCTCGTGCGGGCGGATGGGATGATGGTTTTTCTGATGAAGGCTCTTGTTATTGGCTGGGAAAGAAAGCGTTGGAGCTGTTTTCAAAAGAAAGTGACGGAAGGGTAAAAAAAGGAAAGTTACTCGAGATTTTCCGATACAATTTTAATTTAAAAAATGACTTTGACCTTATAGACATTTTTGATGAAGTGTATAAAAATAATCGTACAAAAACAGCTGAACTTCAAAAATTGCTTTTACAGGCAGCGATGCAAGGAGATGAAGAAGCAATACGTTTGTATGAGGATGCGGCAGAAGAATTAGCGCTGATCATAGGCGCTGTTTATAGAAAACTGGAATTTTCGGGAGACACGATCGTATCTTATTCAGGTGGATTGTTTCATGCAGGAGATTTTATATTAAAGCCACTGGTGCGGAAGCTCGAGGAAAATGGAATTTGTCTTTGTCCTCCTAAATATTCGCCTGTACAGGGAGCGGCGCTTTTGGCGGCAAGAGAATATAGCAGAGACGGTGAATTTTTATCACGAATAAAAGCGGGATTAGAATAAGAAAAAGAGAATATCCGCGGCAGATTGCGATTTTTTGCTGCGAGATGTTCTCTTTTGTTTTATATTATGTTTATAATTATTTTGCCGGATATTTTTATTTGGTGATAAAATCACAGACATAATTTCTATTATGTGTTATTATACTTATATAATGTGCAATGAAAATTATAAGATAGTAAGATCGACACATAAAAATAAGAGAAAAACAGGAGGAACGATTTATGAGATTAAAAGATAAAGTAGCGATTATTACAGGAGGAAGCCGTGGAATCGGATTTGCGACAGCAGATGCATTTTTAAGAGAGGGTGCGAAAGTTGCTGTTGCGGCGAGCAGTGAAAAAAACGCGGAAGCGGCAGTCGAGAAGTTAAAAGCGATTCATCCGGATGCAGAAGTGGTAGGGATCAGTCCGAACCTCGGAAGTTTTGAAAGTGTGAAAGAAGAATTTGATAAAGTAGAGAAACAGTTCGGACGTATTGATATTTTGGTGAATAATGCGGGGGTTTCCGAGAGCACTCCGTTTACATCTTATACAGAAGCTGATTTTGATCGTGTGATTGATCTGAATGTAAAAGGTGTATTTAACGCAACACGCGCGGTAGTTGACGGAATGATTAAAAATCACAGCGGGGTTGTCCTGAATACGTCTTCAATGGTAAGTATTTCCGGTCAGCCGAGCGGATTTGCTTATCCGGCGTCTAAGTTTGCGGTAAACGGTACGACGATCTCTCTGGCAAGAGAGCTTGGGCCAAAAGGAATCCGTGTCAATGCAGTTGCTCCGGGAATTACGGAAACAGACATGATGAAAGCCGTTCCGAAAAACGTGATCGAGCCGATGATCGCACAGATTCCGCTTCGCAGACTCGGACAGCCGGAAGACATTGCAAATGCATTTGTATTTCTTGCATCTGATGAAGCGTCCTATATTACAGGCGTAGTTCTTAGTGTAGATGGAATGGCGCGCGCGTAAATATGGCGTTGCAATATTGTTTGCAAAATAATTTACCGGGAAGGGATTCCTTTTCATATATTTGAACATGTGCTAATATAATATCTCAGCGGAAGTTGTTCCGTTGAGATATTTTGAATTTCTGGGATGGTGAATATATGGCGCGTCAAAATGAGCGGAAAATGAAATTATATATGGAAGCGGGTCTGGCGGTACTTCTTGTTTTAACGATTGCACTGGCATCAGTATCAGGGCGGCTCTCTTCGCAGGCACATGAGAAGGACAAGAATAAGCAGGAAGCGGCTGTACAAGGAGAAGCGGAAGTTTACGAAAAAAACAAAGGAAATGATCAAGGAAAAAATGAAGTGAAAGACCAAAGGGAAAACAACGCTCAAAATACAGTGGGAAATGCTGAAGAATCACAGGAAACGATCGCTGACGGACAGTATCCGATTATGGGAAACAGCCGCGTAACAGTTGATGAGATGGTAGATTATTTTCAGACGGCAGGAAAACCTTATCCGAAAGAAGCTCTTTCCAAAGGTGGAGCAGAGTCTATAGAAGTGTTTTGCAGGATGTATTATGATGAAGCTGTGGCAGAAGGCGTTCGTCCGGAAGTTGCTTTTGTGCAGACGATGAAAGAAACGGGGTTTTTGCAGTATGGCGGAGATGCTTCTGTCGAACAGTTTAATTTTGCGGGATTAGGTACAACGGGCGGGGGTGTGCCCGGGAACTCTTATCCTGATGTGCGGACCGGGATCAGGGCGCAGATTCAGCATTTGAAAGCATATGCCACAGCAGAACCTTTGAATGGGAAGTGTGTAGATGATCGGTATGAGTATGTAAAAAAAGGAGCGGCTCCATATGTGGAGTGGCTGGGGCAGCAGGAAAATCCTGAAGGGCTTGGCTGGGCAACAGGAGATAACTACGGATATGATATTGTAAAGATGATTAAGGACATGAAAAAATAGATTCGGTTTTATTTGTGGAAAATATACAAAAAACAAGCGCTAAAAATAGAAAAATCCCGCTAAAAAATCAGCAAATTTATCGATGCTTATATTATTGAAAAACAATATGACGAATAGTATAATTAAATATAAGGCACAAAATGGAAAATCGTACATGAATGGATACGATTTTCCATTTTTAAAATGACCTTGGGACAAACGGAGGGAAAAATATGAAAAAAAGAGGAAGAGTTTTGGCACTTCTGCTGGCGGCGGTTTTGACGGTCGGTAGTGTACCGGGAACGGTCATGGCGGCAGACGGTGTGAAGCCCCAAGATGGAACAACAAAAGAACAGCCGTTTTGGAGTGGAACGGGAGGAAGTACAAGGTTTAGAATTCCATGTCTTGTATCTCTTAATGACGGTACATTGGTGGCCGGATGTGATGCAAGATGGAACACGAGTTTGGATGGAGGCGGATTGGATACGATTGTATCTCGTTCAACAGACAAAGGAAGAACATGGAATTATACTTTTGCAAATTATCTTGGTGATAATGGAAATACGCATAACAATAATTCCACGGCTTTTATTGATCCTGCTATGGCAACAGATGGGGAAAAAGTGTACATGATCGCAGATCTTTATCCGGCAGGATATGCTTTGAATGGGGCAACTCATGCACCGGTTGCAGGTAAAAGTCATGACGAGCATGGAAATATCCTTTTGGCAGATGCAAGACAGTGGACAAACTGTTGGGCGAATGAACGTAAAGAGGCTTCTAACTACACATATCGTTTGGAAAAGAATGATAAGAAAAAATCTGGATCGGCATATGTGATTAAAGATTCACAGGGAGAGGTAGTAGAAGGTTATACGGTTGACGCATATTTTAATATTAAAGGAAAAGATATTGATACGAATTTGTTTGAAGCCGATTCACCGTTTCAAGTATGGCCGACAGATTATTTATACTTGACCACATCGGAAGACGGCGGGGCAACATGGTCTGTTCCTTCTATTATTAATATGAGAAAAGATAACGAGCAGTCTCTTCTGGTAGGTCCGGGACGTGGTATGGTCACTTCTAAAGGTCGCATTGTATTTACGGCATATGAATTTACCGGTGGAGATAAGAATAGTGTGGCAATCTATTCGGATGATGGCGGAAAAACATGGACAAGAGGTCAGTCTGTATCTGGTTGGAGTTCAGAAGCAGTTGTGACTGAGGCAGACGGAAAGCTGTATATGTTTACCCGTCATGGTGGATATTATACATCGGATGATTTTGGAGCAACATGGTCAACGCAGAAAAATATGGGAATTAGTTACTGGCTGAATTGTCAGTTGACAGCGATTACATATCCGGAGAAAATCGATGGAAAAACAGCAATTTTGTTTGCAACTCCATCGTCTTCAGCAGGACGTGCGGCAGGAAAGATTTTTGTAGGTTTAGTAAATGATGACGGAACACTTGACTGGAAATATAATTACAGTATTAATGGATCTGCATATTACGCATACTCCTGTCTGACAGTTCTTCCTGACGGAACAATCGGTCTTCTTTATGAGAGCGATGGAACTGTAATTACTTATGAAGATTTTGATATTGAAGATGTTGCAAAAGGAGCGGCAATCGGAAATATATGGTGTACAGACGAAGAGGGTACTGTGGCAGATGTAACAATGACATCTGATATGTCGAAAAAACTGACAGTAAACGGATTAAAAGATGGCGCGAAAGCGGAAGTTTCTTCTGACAATGAAAACGCAGTAACAGCAGCATATGCTGACGGCGAAGTAACATTGACATCTAAAGCAGTAACAGGAATGGAAAAAGCGACTGTAACAGTTGAGTCTGAAGGTGAAAAGACGACAGTCGATGTAATCGTAACAGATGAAAAAGATTATGAGATCGTGGATCTTCGCGTGGGAGATACGAAAACATATACAGACAAGACAGGAAACTACAGTGACAGCACATTAGACGGTCTTGATAAAGGTATTGCGGATGTGACATTGACAGGTGAGGATGCACAGGCAGTTGAGAAACAGGTAAAAGCACAGCTTGCAACTGCACAGGCGAATTTTAATGGAGAGAAAGTTTCCTTAGATGACTGTATGTTTACATTTGAGAGTGTGGCAAATAAAGCAAATACATATAAAATTTCCGCACAGGCTGGAGATAAGAAAGTATATGTGAATCATAAAAAAGCACCGTTACAGTGTGTAAGCACAGAGACAGAGACAGAAATTTTATTAGAGTCACATGAGGATGGAACTGTATCTTTAAAAGATACGACAGAAGGAGCAGGCGGCTCATATCTTTATTTCTGGAAGGGTGATACTTCTAAGCTTCATTTTGACAGAAACAGCAGCGATGCAGCACAGTGTCACATGGAATTGTGGAAAAAGGTGCCGGGTGCAAAAAATGATCTGGGAATGCCGGGATATGAGAAAGTGACAGATATTTCTCAACTTACAAGTGGTACAAAATATTTAATCACAGCAAAAGCGAATGATGGAACTTATTATGCGGTAAATCCATCTGCTGCAAGCAGTAATTTTAATCATGTTGCAAAAGTAGTTGAAGAAAATATCCCGATAAAAGAAGAGGCTTCGGTAGCGCTTGGAACTAATGCACAGTTTGATAATGGCGGTGAGAAGAAGATCAGTAAATGTCTGTTTACATTTGATAAACAGGAGGGAACAGAAAACCAGTATAAGATCTCAGCTGTAACAGAAGATGGGAAAAAGGTTTATCTCGGACCAAAAACGTCATCAGACGCTAACAGACCGCTTATAGAGACAGAGGCGGTTATTACAGTTGCTAAAAACGGAGAAGCATTTACGTTACAGCAGACAGGAGGTACTTCAAACGGCGGATATTTGTATTTTTGGAATGATGATGCAAATAAATTCCACTTCGATAGAAATGGTTCTGTAGATAGTAAAGGTAGATGTAATTTTGAACTTTATCGAAAAGATGATAATGTAGTTGATAGTGAGATTCCGGGATATACAAAAATAAGCAACCTCTCAGAAATTGAGAACGGTGGTCAATACTTGATCGCTATGAAGGCAACTACAGCAGGAAATAATTACTATTTATTGAACCCGGCAACGGGAAATGAGAAATATAGCTATGTTGCGAAAGTAATAGGCAAAATGTATGAAGATGAGACAATCGGTGCTAAGACAGATATCACAATTACCGGAAAAGCAGAAGGTAAAACATCTGTGAAGATCGGTAACAAGACGTACTTTATCTTCGTGAAAAATGATGTGGAAGAAGTGACGATCAAGATCGGCGAGACATATAATGTACCGGGCAAGATTTTGAATGAATCCGAAGTGACAAAGAGTGGTATCGTATCTTTGGAAAAACGTGAGAACATGCCGCCTTACAAAGCGGTTTCGGAAATCGCAGAAGGAACATATTTATTCGGAAATAATAGTCATATCATGCTGAATACGGAAAGTACAGCTGCTGGTTCGGAAAAGGGTCTTGGAATGAAAGCGGTCAACTTTAATAATGACGAGACTGCGAAAGACTTTATGTGGACGCTTACTAAATCAGGTGAAGGCTATACGATGAAAGATGCCAAGTCGGGCAAATACATTAATATTTCCGGAAATAATGTGGAACTGAAGGATGCAGAGCAAGTATTGACGATCAGAGCAAGAGCAAACGGAGGATTCTCTGTTTCGGCAAATAATTATTATCTGAACAACTGGGCAGGAAATAATAATAAAGTCGCAGCTTATCCACATGATGATAATGGATGGAGTTTCTACAAAGCATCTTCCGGAAATGTGGTAACAGGTGTGAAAGAAGGAACAGTAACTGTAGCGGCATCAGAAGGAACAAACTATAAGATTACAGTCGTAAAAGACGTTCCGGAAGTAAAAGAATACACAGTAACGGCAACGGTAAATAAGGATGAGATGGGTACGGCACAGCTTAACCCGAACGCTTCTAAGTACAAAGAAGGAACGGAAGTAACGGCAACTGCGACAGTAAAAGACGAAAGCAAATATGAGTTCGTGAACTGGACAGTAGGTGACGAAGAAGTTTCCAAGAAAGCAGAGTACAAGTTTACAGTTAAAGGAGATATGGAACTTAAGGCGAACTTCAAAGAGAAGGAAAAACCGCCGGTAGAAGAGACATATACAGTAACGACAAAAGTAAACGACGATAAGATGGGTACAGTAGCCCTTAATCCTGCAAAAGAAAAATACAATGCAGGAGAGAAAGTAACGGCAACTGCGACAGTGAAAGACGAAAGCAAATATGAATTCGTGAACTGGACAGTAAACGATAAAGAAGTTTCTAAGGAAGCAGAGTACAAGTTTACAGTTAACGGAAATATGGAACTTAAGGCGAACTTCAAAGAGAAGGAAAAACCGCCGGTAGAAGAGACATATACAGTAACGACAAAAGTAAGCGACGATAAGATGGGTACAGTAACGCTTGATCCTGCAAAAGAAAAATACAATGCAGGGGAGAAAGTAACGGCAACTGCGACAGTAAAAGACGAAAGCAAATATGAATTCGTGAACTGGACAGTAGACGATAAAGAAGTTTCTAAGGAAGCAGAGTACAAGTTTACAGTTAACGGAAATATGGAACTTAAGGCGAACTTCAAAGAGAAGGAAAAACCGCCGGTAGAAGAGACATATACAGTAACGACAAAAGTAAGCGACGATAAGATGGGTACAGTAACGCTTGATCCTGCAAAAGAAAAATACAATGCAGGAGAGAAAGTAACGGCAACAGCAAAACCAAATGAAGGATACGAGTTCGTGAAATGGGTAGTGAACGGTAAAGAAGTTCGCACACAGGAAACTCAGAATGCGGTATATACGTTTGAGGTAGCGGAAAATACAACGCTGGAAGCTGTATTTCAGGCAAAAGAAGCACCGAAGCCGCCGGTAACAGATGATACATTCAAATTGAATGTAACTGTAAATGACGACGAGATGGGAACGGTAAAATTTGATCCTGCAAAAGACAGCTACAAAGCAGGAGAAAATGTAACGGCGATCGCGACAGCAAAAGCGGGATATAAGTTCGTGAACTGGACAGTAGACGGCAAATCAGTTTCTGATAAAGCAGAGTTTACATTTAAAGTTGACAGAGCACTGACTTTGAAGGCAAACTTTGAAAAAGTATCGGAAGATCCGAAACCGGAGAATCCGAAAGATGAGGACAAAGCGGTTCAGACAGGCGACAATTCCGTATCACCGGTTATTCCACTTGCAGGAGTGATGCTTGCGGCAGGAGCGGCAGTTGCGGTTCTTCGCAAGAAAGAAGACTGATCAGAACAAAGGGAAAGAATGTTTTGATCTGAAAATAAAAACTAAAACAGAGGCGTCGCATTAAGCGGCGTCTTTGTTTGAATAGCGTAAAAGGTATTGGTTTCGTTTTGATTTCAATACCTTTTTGTTATGTAAAAAAACTATTTTCTTGTAATGATAAAAGAAAATAACAGGGAGTTGTTAAAATTAGACAGGAAAACAAGGCGGAGGATGGATGATTTCATATGAAATTCAGTAGTTTTGTCAAGGCCGTTTTCGTTGAAAAAGAATATTGCCGATAGTATAATTAATATAAATGCGAAAAATGGGAAATTGCACATGATTCATATGATTTTTCGTTTGAAAAGTTAGACGGAGGGAAAGGTTATGAAAAAAAGAGGAAGGGTTTTAGCGCTTCTGCTTGCCACTGTTTTAACGGTCAGCAGTGTGCCGGGAACGGTTATGGCGGCAGATGGTATAAGACCCCAGGATGGAACGACGAAAGAACAGCCGTTTTTAAGTGGAACAGGCGGAAGTTCACAGTTTAGAATTCCGTGTCTTGTATCTCTTGATGACGGCACAATAGTGGCAGGGTGTGACGCCAGATGGAATACGAGCGGAGACGGCGGTGGTCTGGATACGATCGTGTCCCGGTCAACAGACAAAGGAAAAACATGGCATTATACTTTTGCGAATTATCTCGGAGATAACGGGAATGCATGGAATAATTATTCGACAGCATTTATCGATCCTGCAATGGCGACAGACGGAAAAAGAGTATATATGATCGCAGATCTTTATCCGGCCGGATATGCGCTGAACAGTGCAAAATATCCGCCGGTTCCGGGAAAGAGTCACGATAAGGACGGAAACATTCTTCTGGCAGATGCGAGCTCATGGGAAAACTGCTGGGTAGATGCGCGTAAAGACGGAAATAACTATACATACCATCTGGAAAAGAACGATAAGAAAAAGTCGGATTCCGCATATGTGATCAAAGACGCTGACGGCAAGGCAGTGGATGGTTATACAGTTGACGCCTACTTTAATATTAAAGGAAACGGTGTGGACACGAACTTATTTGAAGCGAATTCTCCGTTTCAGGTATGGCCGACAGATTATCTGTATTTGACGACGTCGGAAGACGGTGGCGCAACATGGTCCGTTCCGACGATCGTGAATGCAAGGAGAGAGACAGAACAGTCTTTGCTGGTAGGTCCGGGACGCGGTATGGTTACCTCAACAGGGCGCATTATCTTCACTGCATATGAATACACAAACGGAGATAAAAACAGTGTTGCGATCTACTCTGACGATGAAGGAAAGACATGGACAAGAGGTCAGTCTGTGACAAGCCAGAGTTCGGAGGCGGTTGTGACAGAGGCGAACGGAAAACTGTATATGTTTACTCGCCATGGCGGTTATTATACATCTGAAGATTTCGGGGAGACATGGTCTCCGAAGCAGGAAATGGGAATCAATTACCGTCTGTACTGCCAGTTGACGGCAATTACATATCCGAAGAAGATCGATGGAAAGACTGCGATTTTGTTTGCGGCTCCGTCATCGGTATCAGACCGCTCTGCAGGAAAGATTTTCGTAGGATTAGTACAGGATGACGGAAAACTTAACTGGAAATATAACTACAGTGTGAACGGCTCCGATCCGTATGGATATTCGTGTCTGACAGTTTTGCCTGACGGAACAGTAGGACTTCTCTATGAAGGTTCGGGAATCGTTTATGAAGATTTCGACATTGCGGATATCGCAAAGGGAGCGGCAATCGGAAACATCTGGTGTACAGATGAGAACGGTTCTGTGGCAGAAGTTACAATGGCATCGAATTCTTCAAAAGAGCTGACGGTGAACGGACTGAAAGACAACGCCGAAGTGAAAGTTTCTACGGATAATGATAAGGCGGTTACTGCAGCCTATGCAAACGGGAAAGTGACGCTGACATCCAAATCGGTAACGGGAATGGAACGCGCCGATATCACAGTAGAGTCTGAGGGCGAAAAGACTACAGTGAGCGTAACTGTAACGGATGCGGAGAATTATGAGGTTGTAGATCTTCGCGTGGGAGATACAAAAACTTATACAGATAATACAGGAAATTACAGTGGCAGCGCTTTGGAAGGACTTGACACGAACGTTGCAGAAGTGAAATTGACAGGAGAAGACGCACAGTCGGTTGAAAAACGAGTAAAAGCGCAGCTTGCGACAAGTGAAGCGCATTTTGACGGAGAAGAGAAATCGCTGGATGAGTGTCTGTTTACGTTTTCCGGTGTAGAAGGACAGGAAAATATATATACGATGTCTGCAAAGGACGGGGATAAAACTGTATATGTGAACTACAGGAGCGCAGCTTCGGCAGGCACGGTATGTGCGGAAACAACGGCGAATATTAAGTTGGAAGAAAGAAGCGAAGATCAGTCGTTTGAATTATTTGATCAGACGCCGAGTAATCATGGAAACCGTCTGTATTTCCATAAGGATAACGAAAATAAACTTCATTTCGACAGAAATACAGGCGATGATGCAAACTGTCATATGGAATTGTACAAAAAAGCTGTGAACGGCAGTGCGGAGTCGGCTATTCCGGGATATGAGAAAGTGACAGGGCTGGCGCAGATCACAAACGGCGGCAAATATTTGATAGCGGCGAAATCGACGGCGGGAGCTTATTATATTGTGAATCCGTCTTCTGCCGGAGAGAAGTATAAACATGTGGCAAAAGTTATTGAAGAAAATGTACCTGCGGAAGAAGAAGTGGCTGTAGCGCTCGGAACGACAAAGGATTATAACGACGGCGGCGAGAAAAAGATCGGCAAATGCCTCTTTACATTTGCAAAACAAGGCGATAACGGTACGTTCAAGATTTCCGCAGTGACAGACGACGGGAAAACAGTTTACCTCGGACCGAAATCATCTTCATCCCCGCAGAAACCTACGGTAGCGACAGAGGCGGTGATTACAGTAGCTAAAAGCGGAGACGGTTTCTCATTAGAGCAGAAAGAGGGAACACAGTCCAGCGGATATTTATATTTCTGGAAAGATAATGAGTCCAAGCTTCATTTTGACAGAAACAGCAGTGTAGACGGAGACGGTAAATGTAACTTTGAACTTTATAAAAAATCCGAAGCAAAGAGTGAGAGCAAAATCGCAGGATATGAAAAGCTGACAGAGGTATCGGAAATTCAGGACGGCGGTCAGTATTTGATCGCAATGCAGGCGACAGTTGCGGGAAACAGTTATTACCTGTTAAACCCATCGCTTGGAAGCAACGTACATAATTATGTTGCGAAAGTGACAGATCATATGTACAAAGACGAGACGATCGGAGCAAAGACGGATATTGCGATCACCGGAAAAGCAGAGGGCAAGACGTCTGTAAAGATCGGAGACAAGACGTATTTTATCTTTGTGAAGAACGATGTAGAAGAAGTGACTCTTAAGATCGGTGAGAAGTTTAATTTACCGGGCAAGCTTTTAAATGAATCCGAAGTGACAAAAGACGGTATCGTAACAGTGGAAAAACGCGAGGATATGCCGCCTTATAAAGCAATTTCGGAAATTGCGGAAGGAACGTATCTGTTTGGAAGCAGGAGTCATATTATGCTGAATACAGTAAGTACGGCAGAAGGAACGCAGAAAGGTCTTGGCATGAAAGCGGTCAATTTCAACAACGATGAGATAGCGAAAGACTTTATGTGGACGATTGCAAAATCAGGCGAAGGGTATACAATGAAAGATGCTGCGTCCGGAAAATATATTAACATTTCCGGAAATAACGTAGAATTGAAAGATACGGCGCAAGTATTGACGATCAGTGTAAGAACAAACGGTGGATTTGCCGTTTCGGCAGGCGGATATTATTTGAACAACTGGGCAGGCGGCAACAATAAAGTCGCAGCTTACCAAAGTGATGACAATCCGTGGTATTTCTATAAAGCATCTTCGGGAAATGTAGCGACAGGTGCGAAAGAAGGAACGGTTACTGCAGAAACGTCAGAAGGAATAAACTACAAGATTACAGTTGTAAAAGACGTTCCGCAAGTGAAAGAATACACAGTGACGGCAACGGTAAACGATGAAACGATGGGTACGGCTTCATTAGATAAAGAAGGACCGAAGTACGAAGAAAACACAGAACTGAAAGCAACGGCAAAGGCAAACGAAGGATACGAGTTCGTGAACTGGACGGTGAACGGAAAAGAAGTTTCTAAGGAAGCAGAGTACAAGTTTACAGTTAACGGAGATATGGAACTTAAGGCGAACTTCAAAGCAAAAGAAACTCCGAAACCGCCGGTAGAAGAGACATATACAGTAACGACAAAAGTAAACAACGATAAGATGGGTACAGTAACGCTTGATCCTGCAAAAGAAAAATACAATGCAGGAGAGAAAGTAACGGCAACAGCAAAACCAAACCAAGGATATGAATTCGTGAATTGGACAGTAGATGGCGAAAAAGTTTCCGATAAAGCAGAGTACAAGTTTACGGTTGACGGAAATATGGAACTTAAGGCGAACTTCAAAGAGAAGGAAAAACCGCCGGTAGAAGAGACATATACAGTAACGACAAAAGTAAACGATGATAAGATGGGTACAGTAGCCCTTAATCCTGCAAAAGAAAAATATGATGCAGGAGACAAAGTAACGGCAACAGCAAAACCAAATGAAGGATACGAGTTCGTGAAATGGGTAGTGAACGGTAAAGAAGTTCGCGCACAGGAAACTCAGAATGCGGTATATACGTTTGAAGTAGCGGGAGATACAACGCTGGAAGCTGTATTCCGGGCAAAAGAAGAACCGGATACATTCAAACTGAATGTAACAGTAAACGTCGACAAAATGGGAACGGTAAAACTTGATCCTGCAAAAGACAGCTATGAAGTAGGGGAAAACGTAACGGCGATCGCGATAGCAAAAGATGGATACAAGTTTGTGAACTGGACTGTAGACGGAAAAGTAGTTTCTGATAAAGCAGAGTTTACATTTAAAGTTGACAGAGCACTGACTTTGAAGGCAAACTTTGAAAAAGTATCGGAAGATCAGAAAGATGAGGATAAAGCAGTTCAGACAGGAGACAACGGCGTATCACCGATCATTCCGCTTGCAGGATTAGCAATAGCGGCAGGAGCGGCAGTTACAGTTCTTCGGAAAAAAGAAGACTAAAAAATAAACAATTATAACAATGAGATGGCGCTGATCGATTTCACAGATCAGCGCCACTGTTTTATATTATCATCTCATATTTCTGCTTGAACAATACGTCCAAAATTCATCTCATCTTTAAAAAGATCTCTCAAAAACCCTCTTCCAAAATCTTTATATGGTCTGCACATCGCCAAATTTATGCTGTCAATTACAATATTGCTTCCGTGGTATAATCTCATAACACGCCTCCGTTTTTTCGACACAACATCCCCAAATCTTCTATTATTGTTGCAAAGTCTAAGGTATGTTCAACTTCATAATTCTCTTTTATAAACGCAATACCTTTAAATTGAAATAAGGCTACCGCAATCCCACTGGCTTTAGACGGTAGGGTAAGGTAGCCAAAAGTAGTGGCTTGTGTTATACTTACGCCATGGGAACATGGAAATCAAAAAACAGACACAAATATTAACTCCAATATCATATTATTTTTGTGTGCAAGTATAGAAAGAAATTACTGACATCAAAGCAAATATCAGATGATATAAAACAGTTTTCTTATGAGATATGTCAAAGACATAATGTAATTATTAGGTATATGGAACCTGACAAAGATCACATTCATTACATGATAGAGACAGAACTAACAATGTCTGTCAGTAAAATCGTAAATCTGATGAAAGGTTATACAACATATCAC
>ENA-ORNZ01001125-ORNZ01001125.1-human-gut-metagenome-genome-assembly--contig:-NODE-1125-length-28220-cov-2.861743_pt1 | contig 28220 bp, 24 predicted proteins | sample MGYA00242124_ERZ509040 | MGnify/ENA primary metagenome ERZ509040 (study PRJEB26280, sample SAMEA2338733) | human gut metagenome | biome: human gut; feature: human-associated habitat; material: faeces... | reverse complement strand
TGGATTAAAAGAGGCTATTATTGGGACTAATCTCGTTCGTTTAGAGTCTGAGCTTCAAGGGCGTAGGATTGCTGATCAGTGGCTATCAGCTGATTCTCATCCCCTAGATGATGCTGTTAAGAATGGCTATTTTTCAGATGGAAAACATGGGGATATTATTACTCTTGTTGTCGATAATGATGAGGGTGGCCATGAATTTATTAATTCGTTGCGAGATAAAGGCGTAGGATTAGTTGCAGATCTTCCTCCTGAAAAACCTGGAGAAATTAAACAGGATTGGAATGATGTATTAAAAGCTAGTAAGTTTGACAACCAAGAGATACAAGAGGAAGAGAAGATATTACCAGCAACAGAAACCGGTCAAGGATTACACAATCAAATTGAGGATACAAAAAAAGCTCCTGAACATAGTCAGGAGCAAATAAAAAAGGAGAGGACTTCTTTGTACATGGGGTCTTTACAGCCTGAAGCTGAAGGCAGTCCCGCACCCGAAGTCACCGAAGCAACCTCCTTTGAACGCTCTGTTACCAGACGTCCTACCGTATCCTCTCGCTATATAAATATTAGCATAAAAGATGGCTTAAAGTCAAGAAAAACACACAAACGTCGGTCTGTTAGTGAAAGTGATTTGAGCAAAATTAATAGGTATGGTAGAGGGGTTCAAGATGCTGCTATTTTCTATAGAGATGAATTGGCTCATTCTACAATAAGTTATTTCACTTCAAATGGGGATATAGCTCAATTGACTTTCAAGGAAAGTAACTTTATGCACCTAACTGGGCTTGAACCAATTGGTAAGGATGGTAGAGTTATAAAACCTACTAAATTCCTGCATGATTTTGCTAATGGTGGTGATCTTGTTTATGACGATATTATAATTGATAACAATGAGGCTACTTTTTCTAAAATGAAAGTTTTGCCTGATCTTCCGGTTGTGTTTGAAACAAATGCCTTTTATTTTGACAATTTACAGGATATTGACCGTTATAGGAAAAATAGCATGGATAGTCTGATCAAGTCAGATGATAGAGATATCATGTTACTTTTCAGATCAACTCATGGTGAAACAGTTCCAGTGTCAGTTTTTAAGGCGAGAAAAAAACTAGTTAATGAACTAACCTCAGCTAATAAGAACGAAATTATTGGTATTTTTCGTGAACGAGACGGTAAGATTGAAAAGATGGCCATTAATAGTGAATTGGTCAAAGATGATGGCCAAGAAATGCTCGAAACATTAAGAAGACTGAAGTCCATGAGTGAGGGTGAAATAACTCTCGAAAATGAGGATAATCCTAGTCCTGAACAAGTAACTGCATTTACTAATGTTCTTGATGCAGTCTACAACGTCGGACGATCTCCACTTGATCGAGTACCAGAAAATACCCGTTCTGCGTGGGAACACTTTTATCAGATGGCTGCTGAATTAGATAATGACTTTGATGATATTGTAGAACGAGCATCTCAGGATGGCTTGTTAGACAAGCAGTCAGATTTTTATAAAGAATATCAATCAGATACAAACTATAACGAGAATTATCAAGTACGAGTGAATTGGGCTGAGAATCACGATCTAGGGCCAACACTATCTTTTTCGGATGAGAGTCAATACGGTTTAAATATTGATTACAAAACATTTGTTAAAGAGGTTTATAAAGCTAATCAAGAATATTTTCAAAAACATCTTGATAGTATCAATGATCCAGATAACTATATTCCGGTTACCAAGGTTAGTTTTGACCTCTATGGACCTGGCGGCCAGCTTTTACAGGAACGAGTACGTTATAATATTGCTGAAGAAACTAGTACTATTTCTCATATAGTTCATAATACAATTCCAGTTGAGGACGAAAATCAACTTTATAGGTTAGACTTGAAGGCAATTTATGGACTTGGTCTATTAATGCCGCACAATTTAGCAAATGAAGTAGAAACTACTCCCAAAGAACCATTATTAGATACTCCAATTGAATACAGTTCCCCTAAAACAGAAGTTAAGCAAGGAATTGCTGAAAGAGTAGAACAACTACTGGCTCAAAGTCGTCTCAAAGCTTCTACACCAGCCCAAGAAAAGTCGGTTGAAGAAACACCTTCATTACCTTCTGAACCTGCGATAAAGGATAATTTAGAGGGTAATTTGGAGCATAAGAGAGGGGAGGAAACAGATAACTTTCCTTATCAAACCGCTTCAGCTGAAGAATTAACTCAACAGGCTATCAAAGCGATTAGGAATTACACAAATAATCCAGATGAACTAAAGGAATATTTAGATTTCATGTCAAACTTCCCTAAATATTCACCTTTAAATACAGCTTTGATAAATGAGCAATGGAGGGGAGCTAATGCTGTAGCAACTTATAACCAGTGGAGACAACTTGGGGAGCGTTTAGGTATTGATAAGGATGACGTGAAACCTTTTAATATTGTTTATCATAACAAGCGAACAGGTGAGAAGAACGAAGTTAAACATGAAGGTCTAAGTGTCGCAGCTGGTCAAAAAGGCCAAATAAGACTTTTTAGACCAATGATGACGAAAATGATTCCTGTCTTAGATGAAAATGGCCAACAAGTAAAAAATGATAAGGGAAATCCGAAATTCAAACCTTACTCAACAGCAACTGCGGATGAAAAGCAAGCAGTGAAACTTGGTCAGCTGGATATTAAGGAATTTCAAGTGAGAGATCCTAAGACTGGTAATCCTAGATACCTTCCTTTCACTGTCTTTGAGCTATCTCAAACTAATATAAGGCCTGAGAGCCTTCCTAAACTTATGCCTAATCGCCATTACAACTTTGACACTGACCAGGTTAAAACTCATGAGGTTCTTCAGGGGCTTCGAGATTACGCTGAGAAAATCGGTGTTCGTGTTGAGAAAAGTGACACTCTTGGAAATGCTAAGGGATCTTTTTCACCAGATCAACAGGTTATTAAATTGAATGAAGGTAATACGCAAGGTGAAATGATCGGAACTTTAATTCATGAGCTTGCTCATGCATCTCTACATAATCCTAAGTTTGAGGGCTTCTATAAAAAAGATGTTCCAATAGAAGTGAAGGAATTAGAAGCTGAGATGACAAGTTATATTACGTCGAAACACTTTGGATTAGATACATCAGAAAAAGCTATTCCATATATGGCAGGATGGACTAAGAAGCTTTCCAAATTGTCAGATAAGGAACTTGAAGATTCAATGAAACGAGTTCATCAAACCAGTAAGAATATGATTTCAGCTGTTGAAGTTCACACACGCCCCCTGGAACGGAAACTGTCAAAGTCAATGAATTTAGATCCTAATATGGGCTTTTCAGCAAGCATAAAACCATAAGAAAAAGACTCTCAGAGTCTTTTTCTGTTATTTCAAGAATAGTTATATAGATTATTCCTCTTTATCTGTAATATGGAAAAAAGAAAATGTAACCCAAAATGCAAAATAAATTCCCCAGTATCCTTTGAAAAGCCAACCCCAATCTAATGGTAATGGTAATGGTAATAGATTGGCTCCAGTGAGGATAACAGCTGATAAAAAGAAAAGGGCAGTTGAAAGTAGATTAGTTGCCATGCACATAGCTATCCAAAAGTAATAAACTTTTTTCTTTTTCTTTTTCTTTTTATTATCTGTCATCACATATAGCAACCAAAAAGAAACTGCATTTGTAATACTAGTACTTAATAAAAAAACTAGGAATGACGAGGCGTTATTATCGTTAGTCAAGAATAAGATACCAGCCATTGTTACCAGACAGGAAAATAGCTTTTGTGATACCATTTTAAAATTGTTATTCAAGTATAAATCCACTGTTTTTGACTTTTCATTACCCTTTAGTTTTAAAAAGAGTCCAAAAGCCCTAAGAACTACTACAAAGACTATAAGAGATAGCCAAAACTTAGGATTTGCTTTTATTAAAATTTGTAAAAACCAGTTCTGTTGACCAAAGGATTTCTCTGAAGTTTCTATAAATAGAAGACATACAGGTATCCATATTGAAAGACAAGAAATTACAGTATTATTCTTCGAAATGCTTTGAATTGTTTTTTCCATAATGTGACCCTTAATAAAAAGATGTTTTGTGTGAACACTTAGATATGTTAACACAAAATATCTTTGTAAAACAATACTATTCAATAGTTTATTCCAATTTTCAAGAAATGATATTTTTTGTTTATCTTTACTCTATTTGTAGCTTTAGCCTTCTTTGTCATCTTACTGAAGAAAATATGTTTATCTCTTAAACTAGAACTACAGTAATAAATGAGGAGGGAATATGAAAACTTTAATTCTAGCCGAAAAGGATAATCAAGCGGAAGCATACGCCAAAGCTTTAGGAACATATCAAAAAGTCAACCATATCTATATAATAACTGAAACTCCGTATCTGGAAGGAGAAGTTCATATTGTAGCCCCAGAGGGTCATCTCTTTGAATATATGGAACCAGAGGACAACTGGAACTTAGATAAGCTACCATTGCTTGATTTCTCTTTTAAGATGCAGCTGAAAAAAGGGAAAATTCACCAGCAGCGGTTTAATCGCATCTATCGTGAGGTGGAATGGGCAGATAAAGTTATTATAGGGACTGATTCGGAACGTGAAGGAGAACGTATTGCCTATAGTATTTTATCTAGGATTCCAGATGGCATTAAGAAAATATCGAAACGGATTTGGGCTCAAACGTTGTCCCCAAGAGGATTAAGGGAGGCATTTAAGAATCTGAAAGATCCTTCAGAGACTTATGATCTCTACTTAGAGGCTGAAGCACGTGCACGATCAGATTGGCTCGTTGGAATGAATTTATCCCCACTTGTAACACTGGCTCTACAAAATCAGAATGTTTTAGCTAAAGGAAAAGGTAATTCTCTTTCAGTTGGCCGTGTCCAAAGTCCGACTATTCGACTTGTGTGTGAAAATGATACAAAAATTCGTCAATTTCAACCACAACCTTATTGGAAACTCTTTTTAGAGGATAAGCAATATCAGGTAAGCTTTACGGGAACAGAGAAATTTGAATCAAGTGAACAGGCTCTTCAGACGGCTAGGACACTAGATAGAGTTGCTGAGGTTCTTGATGTAGTAGAAGAAGATGTTGTTAAAGCACCACCTTCACTTTTTGATACAGCTAGTCTTCAATCTTACGCCTCTAGCCATTTAAAGATTGATACTCAACAGAGCCTAGAAATTCTAGATAAGCTGTATCGTGAAGGGGTACTAAGCTATCCACGAACAGGCTCATCTTATATTACTATTGATGAATTTGACTATCTTGTAGAGCATATTTCTGCCTATAAGAAGCACCTTGGCTTGCCTATCAAAGTAGATTACTTAGAACCACGTCAAACTCATGTTGATCCGGAAAAATTAGATGAAGATAGTCACTATGGATTAATACCAACTGAAAAATTACCGGACCTTTCTCAGCTGTCGAAAGAGGAACGATTGATTTATGAAACTATTGTCAAAAGAACCTTGCTGATGTTTGCTTCAAATTATCATGGTCAAACGCAAAAGGTAGTACTTGGAAATCAAGGTAATGTTTTTAAAGCACAGGTTAAACGAACCTTATCTTCAGGGTGGGCTGAATGGCATGGAACTAAGCCTAAAAATGATGTTCAGCTACTTCCTTATAGAGTAGGTCAAAAAGTATACTGTCTATCTGGGGTTCAGGAACTATCAACGAAACCTCCAAAACGAATAACGGAGGCAGAGCTCTTTGGCAGTGTGCTAAAGAAATATGGATTAGGGACACCAGCAACACGAACAGCTATTTTCCAAAAGACGTTAGATATGGGCTATATCAGACGAGATAAGAAAACAGGTCAGTTGTTCCCTGAGAGAAAAGCCTATGTTCTAGTTAACTTTATGTACAATAATGAGTTTTCTAATCCTGAGACTACAGGGGGATGGGAAGACTTTCTCCATCAGATTGGCCAAGGTAAATTGGAACCAGGAGAATTTGTCGATGCTATCAAGGACAAGTTAAGAGAACAAGTTGAGGCAGTAAAAGAAGGAGGTCACTTTTGACAGAAAAAAGTAAAACGCCATTACTAGATAAATACACTGAAAACTTATCTGAGAAGGTCTCAAAAAAACCAGATGATTTTACGGTTTATGGTAGAGATGCTGAAACAAATCATGTTATCATTTCTCTTCTCAGACGGACTAAGAATAACCCTATTTTAGTAGGTGAGGCTGGAGTAGGAAAAACAGCTATTGTCGAAAACTTAGCACTCTTAATTCACCGTGGATTGGTTCCTGACCGACTGAAAAAAGCAACTGTAAGATCACTAGAGCTATCGAGTTTGATGGGAAGCGATGATGGTGGATTTGTCGCAAAGTTTAAAGGGATTATTGAGGAAGCTATTGCAACATTTGGAGAAACGCTTCTCTTCATCGATGAATTTCATACCATTGTTGGTGCTGGTGGAACAGAAGATACAGCGCTTGATGCAGGGAATGTCATTAAACCAGCTCTTGCCCGTGGAGAAATTCAGTTGCTTGGTGCGACAACACTAGATGAGTTTCATGAGTATGTCGAAACGGATAGGGCCTTGGAACGTCGTATGCAACCAATTATGGTTAAAGAGCCTACAGTTCCTGAAGCTATTACTATCATTGAGTCAGCTAAAAAAATATATGAGTCTTATCACCATGTCACAATTACTTCTGAAGCTGTAGAGCAAGCGGTTAAGCTATCAGCTCGATACATTACAGATCGTTTCTTGCCAGATAAAGCCTTTGATTTGCTTGATGAAGCAGCAACAATCGCAAACGTTGAAGGTTCTGATAGTGTTACAGATAAAGATATTGCTGAGGTCCTTAAAGAAAAGACTGGTATACCATTAACAACGATTCTAAAAGGAAACCAGGAGCGATTAGAGATGCTTGAGCCTACTATACGCAAGCGTGTAAAAGGACAAGAACATGCTATCTCATTGATGGTAGGAGCTATTAAGATTGCTCAAGCTGGTTTGCAAGATGAATCTAAGCCTTTGGTTAGTGCTATGTTTTTAGGTCCTAGTGGATGTGGGAAAACTGAGTTAGCGAAAGCTATTGCTGAAGCTCTATTTGATGATGAAAATGCGATGATTCGTTTTGATATGTCTGAATATCAAAGACAAGGGGATGCTATCCGCTTAATTGGGGATCCGAAAACAAAATCAAAAGGCTTGCTGACAGAACAGGTTAAGAGAAAACCTTACTCCGTGTTACTTTTTGATGAGGTCGAAAAAGGGCATCGAGAGGTTCATGACTTATTGCTTCAGGTTTTAGATGATGGACATCTAACTGATAGTAGTGGACGAAAAATTTCATTTAAAAATACTATTGTTATCCAGACAACCAATGTTGGTTCACGTAAGGTTATTTCAACAGTTGAGACTAAGGGGCCTATTAGTGAGCTCAATATGAAAGATCTCAGACGTTTTGATAAAACGATGGAAACAGAGTTAAAAACGATTTTTCGTCCAGAATATTTGAACCGTATTGATTACAAAATTACTTTTGATATGCTTAATCGCCCAATCATTAAGGAAATCGTCGGAAAAAATCTAGAAAAACTTGAAACTAAGTTAGAGAGACAGGGGATGTCTATCAGTGTTTCTCAAGATGTAATTGATTATCTAGCAGATAACGGAACAGAACCAGAAAATGGAGCTCGTCCATTGGCTCGTCTTATGAAACGGGTTATAGAAGCACCTATTTCTGATGAAATTTTGAATTTACAAGGTGATGATAGATCTGGGAAACGCATTTCTGTATGGGTTGAAGGTCAGAATGATGATGAACGTCGAAATGATGAAAGACGACAACTAAAATTCAGCATAGAAACACCGTCACTATTTGCTGAATAATTTTTGTGAAAAGTGATTTGTCATCTTACTGAAAAAAAATTTATTATCTCTTAAACTAAATTTATCAAATATTTGAGGAGGACTTATGTCACAAATGAAAGTAAAAAAATGTATTGCTAAGGTCAAAGCTAAAAAGGAAGCTTTTACTTTTGGATTAGGGATGTTTCTCTTAAACCTACCTGTAACTGCCTATGCAGATGATCCGTTTGCAAAGACTGAAAATTTGGCAAATCAAGCCACTACAAAGGTCCAAGGTATTAGTTTAGCATTATTCACAGTAGCTGCTGTTGTTGCTGGTCTATGTTATGGACTAGGTGGCCAAGAGATGAAGCAAAAAATGAAAAAACATGCTGGATCAATTATTATTGCTGTTATTGTTGTTGCAGCAGCACCAGCATTTCTAGTCTGGCTTAAAGGATTTATTGGGGGGTGATTAAATGGCATTTCCAACATTTGGGAAAAAGAAGGAAGTTGCTATCCCAGATGATTGTTTCGTAGAAATTATTTGGAATGATAACCAAAATCCTAATAAACTAGATAATCTTAAAGCTATTATTGATGCTATTGATCAAGAAGTATTGGTAGAAAGTCCAACGATGCTTGCTGATACATTGCCTTATGCAACGTTTATTCAAGCAGAAGTGCTGTTTACTAGCATCAAGCAGAGCTTTGATAGTTTCCAGCTTAAGAAAGTTGGAATTTGTCGCAGAGACAACGGAAAGATTGTTGATGATGGAGAGGTTTATGCAAGTCCTTTCGTGATTAGTCAAGATTACCAGGATCTGCTTCGACCATTGATGCATGCAATCTTGTATGATGATGCGTTTAAGATGTTTACATACGCTGAGAAGAGAGACTACTTCACAGATGATATCTTTCCATTCTATACAAGAAGTCTAGGTGTTTCTTCAACTCAGATTCCACAGTTTCCAGCTGATGATGGCTCACATAAAGTAGAAGACTCATCAGAGGGAATGCAAGATTATCAAGTTATTGATGATGAATCTGTTCCTAAAATTACAAACCAAACAAGCATTGAACCTTCTAAATGGCAAACAAAACTAACGTATGGTTTTGGTGCTGTGGCTGTGCTAGGTCTAGTGCTATCAACTGTTGCAATATCTTCTCTAAAAGATAAGAATGAAAAGATTAATTATTTGCATAGTCAGGTTGAACAACTAGAAACAGTACAGAAAAACGAAGGAAAAGTTGATCTTTTTGTTCGATATCTTTTACCAAATCTCTATTCTGGAGATAAGAAAAACCTTAAGGACTTTCTTGATTCTGGAAACAGTAAATATACGAAGGCTGAGACAGGAAGCATTCTATCTGTAATCCAGGAATCAGTTTCAGTAGAGGATAATGTTTATCATGCAACTTATGTAGTTGCCATTTCAAATGGTGACGATAAGACTCAAAGTAAACGTATTGAACTAGAGTTTAAAGCTGATAATAAAGCTCGTTTTGGCTTTAAGTTAACGGAAGAGCCAGTTATCAAAGATTTTGAATAGGAATAGCAATGATATTTAGTCAAAGAAAACAAGTGAGAGCGCCAGTGAATTAATGGTTAGCTTTCACTTTAAACATTTAACTTAATTTTCAGGAGGAAAATATGTCTAAAAAAATTATTTTTTCGGGCCTTTTGGTCTCTACATTAGTTCTTGGAACAGCAACATCATTTGCTGATAGTGTAAGTACAGTTGATAGCTCTACTCCAGTTCCTGGAGTAGTAACAACTAAGCCTTCAAAGGATAAAGATAAGGATAAAGACAATAAGGAAGTAGCAGGAAATTCTTCAAATAATTCAACTACTCCAGTTGTTCCAGTATCCCCAACTACTCCAACTACTCCAACTACTCCAACTACCCCAGCAACACCATCAAACAATGAGAACAAACCAGAAGCTCCAGTTGCGACTGAAGATAAGAAAGTAGAGGATTCAACAGTAGCACCTACAGATACTACTAATGATAAACCAGCACCATCTGAGACTACACCAAGTTCTCAACCGGCAGAATCAACTACACCTTCATCTTCTGCAACGTCATCAAATGGTATCAGTTTGTCACCAGATGATATTACAGAAGCTCCAGCACAAGGTAACGATGTAAAACCTTCATCAAGTGCATCTTCACAGCCGTCATCTTCAACAACATCATCTTCAAAAGAAACTGTTCCGGCTTCTGATCAACCTTCAACATCAGTAGCTTCATCAAGTCAAAAATCTAAGAAGACTGAAGCTACTCAAGATCCTAAAGCTGCTCAAACTCCTAAAGCTGAACCTTCAAAGAAAGCTACAGCTCAAGCTCAACAAAATGAACCTACACTTCCAAGCACTGGAGAAAGTGCTGGTTTGACAGGTATCTTTGGAGTGGTTGTTAGTTTGTTTGCATTGGCTTTAGTTAAAATGAAGAAGTCAACTAACTAAATTACAAAAAGAAAAGCCCTTTGGCAGAAGGGCTTCAGACAATATTTAAAAAAATAAGTCATCAGGAGAATTATAACATGGAAAAATCAAATAAAAAAGTCTTCGGATTTCGTAAGACTAGTATCGGACTTTGTGGAGCTGTCCTTGGGACAGCCCTTATTGCTTCAGTTGCTGTAGGAACGAATGCTTCAGCTGATGAGGTATCTAATGCACAAGCAAACAATACTACAAATACTACAGTAACAACTGTAGCATCAGCATCAACAACACAGAATAACGAAGTTCCAAAGGAAATTCCTTCTTCAGTTGAAAATGTTACTCAATCTGAAGCTGTAGATACTGTAAATAATGCACAGTCTACCTTGGCATCTGACGTAAAAACAGCACAAGACAAAGGTGTTACAGTAAATGAATCTACCAAAAAGGAAGAAGTTGTTATCAATGATGGCAATGCGACTGAAAAGACTAATGAAGTCTTGGCAGATCTAAAAGATCAAGATCAGACAGTTAAGAATGCTCAAGAAAATGTTGAAGCTGTAGATAAGAAAGCTGAAGCTTTAGCCACTTCAACAGCAAATGTTGATCAAGTTAAAAAAGATGCAGATAAGGCTGGTGTTCCAGTAACGGTTACTACAACAGACAGTAAACCAGAATATACTTCTACTGAAGGTCTTTCAGGAAAAGACCTACGTGATGCTCAGGACCGTAATACTGCAACTTATGAATCTTCAGTTGATTCAGCTATTGTAAAACAAAATGCATCAGCAAAAACAGCTAAAGAACAGTTGGATGCCTATAATAAGGCCTACACAGACTATAAAAATGGTGTTGTAAGCTCAACAGGGCTTACATGGTCTAATGGCGTTCAATTAGAGGCTGGTCAAGGAGCACAGGCAATGACTGGTAATGAGCAAGTTATTGACTGGTCTGATGGTACTCTTAAATCGGTTGCAAAATATGCTACACAAGGAACTGATTTGAGTGAAAATAAAGATGCAACTTTTGATAGCATCTTCAAAATTGACGGAACAGGAACAGTCAATGTTAAGAATACAACAAAAGGTGATGTTGCATTGACTTTCTCAAACATTGTTTCTTCGGGTGCAACATCAAATTATGTGGCTCTTTGGGGAGCACCTAATGGAGGTATCTCTTGGTCAGTATTTGGCTTGGTAAACGGAGCTAATACTGGTGGTGGTATTGGTGAAGGTGCATCTGGTTCTGGAGGAGCTGGTAATGTTGTCTTGACTCATATCAATAGCTATGATCTTGGAGTTGAAACATCTGATAGTGTTTCTGTATTCACTTTTAATGATATCGATAATGATCAGACTATCTCTAATTTACAAGGGGTTGATTCTACAACCGTTGAAACGGGTTCAAATGTAACAAGTGGACAAGGTTCGTATGGAGCAGGGCCAGGAGATGTCTCTCAAGCATCTGGTCATCTCCTTGATTCAAATTCGGTACGTTGGATCTACAAAGACTCTAAACCACGTAAAATCTCTTTGAATCATGCTACTTTTGGCAATAACACTTCTATCGTAGCTGGAATTTTCGGTGAAGATAGTAATATTCCAGTTGAACCTAAGAAACCATCTTTAGCCCTACAGAAGATTACAGTTTCTAAGCCATCTGTAGAAGTTACTGTACACTACTACGAGATGAAGGAAACTCCGAAACCAGAAACCCCAGCAGTTCCAGAGACTCCTCAGACTCCAGTAGTTTATACTCCTGAAACACGTCAAACCCCAACCTATCAAGCACCAGCTCAACTCCCTCAAACAGGTGAATCAGAAACAAAAGCGGCTGTTGCTATCGGTATTTCATCTCTATTGATTGCTGCTGGATTGACAGTATCACCAAAACAAAAACGTCATTAATTCTTCTTAATATACTTTTTTCATTTCTTCCTCAAATAAAATAGAGAATTAATGACTTAGAGACCTAGTGAAAATGCTAGGTCTTTTTGTTTGTCACCTTACTGAAGAAAATATGGTTATCTATTAAACTAGAATTATCATGAAATGCAAAGGAGTATACTATGACGAGTCTTTCATCGCTAGATGACTTGATGGTAGATTCTCTTCAGCTGAGTTGTGCAGTATCACAAACTAGGAGAGATCATTCAAGTCAATTATTACAGGACACGCTGAAGGAAGCACAGAAATTTTTGAGTCAAATTTCAGCTATTAGTCCTCATGAGCAATTTCAAATATTCTTGTATTCAAAGATCTGCTCTAGACGTTTAGAAGCGTTCTTAAATGATAGAGAGGAAGTGATGCTAATTGATTGATGTAGCATGGCAATTCCTAGTTTTTCTTTTTAGACTTGCTTTGAGCAACTGGCTAACGATTCTAGCTAGTATAGGCATAATCTATTATCTGTTAAGGCAATATACAGAATTTAGCTTAAAGAGCCTACTGAAAGGAATATCTGAGCGTTTTAAACATCTGCGAGGACTTAAGAAAAATGAGCTAGGAAAGTCACTCTGGGAAAGTACTAAAAGAGCAGTACTTCTATTACCCCTAGCAAGCCTGGTATTTCTAACTAACCTAAGTATCAGAATTATCTTCAGCTTGCCATTTGTGAAGAATGGACGTAGACGTTTTGATAAAGAAATGAAACCATTTCTAGCATTTAAAACGTGGAAGAGCTGGGCTGGTATGGGAATAGTTTTCTCCATCGTTGCACTTTTATTAGTGAACTACTTAGTAACTTTGGTGAGAGGAATTGTTGCTTATGTCTCAGCAATGATTATTGATAGGTCTATGGATGCTAGTTTTCCATTTAACGTATTAAGCTGGAGGAACTTCTTTAATATCAAAGTTTTTTCAGTTGCCCCACTTCTATCAGTACCTTTATTTGCTTTAGGATTATTTGTCGCTTGGCGATCTGCCTGGGTAAACTTCGAGCAATATCGAGATTACAATGCCAATGAAGAGGGTGATGATCGCTTTGCAACTGAAAAGGAAATCAAGAGACAATATAAAAAGATTCCAAATAAATCCCAAACATACCCAGGAGAGGGTGGCTTTCCAGTCTTGCATACTCGACGACATAACCTGGAAGGCTTTACTTTAGGGACTAAGATGTTATGGGCTAATAGGTCGCTAGGAAACTTTTTACTTAATAGTGAACGTGTTTTAGGGGGCCTATCCACTCCTTCAGGTGATTATTATATTGAAGATGAGCCAATGAACGTATTGGGCATTGGTATGACTCGTTCTGGTAAGGGTGAAGGTTCTATTACTACGGATATTGATATCAATAGTAGAGCTGAGAAGAAACCATCAATGATTATCGGTGATCCCAAAGGTGAGCACTATCAAGCTTCTTATAAGACCATGCGTAAACGTGGCTATAATGTCCAGGTGTTGTCATATCAAAATATGGACTTCTCCATGTCTTATAATCCCTTGGCTCTTGCGATTGAAGCTGCTAAAAAGGGGTATCATGAAAAAGCTCAAACTAGGGTAAATGCTGTTTCTGAAGCACACTATCCTAAAACTAAGGGCGGTGATAAAGGAAATTCAGAATACTTCCGTAAGTCATCTATATCACTATTCAATGCTATTGTTATGGCTTTGTTTGACAGAGCACACGAAGCATATCAAAATGGTGAACTTGATGCTTGGGACACAGTGACGATTCGAAACGATGCCAAATATCTTACAAGTTTAGGATCAGAAACTGTACTTGTTGATAGTGTTGGTGAAATCGTTGAAAATCCTGAACCAGGACAAGCTTTAACTAAAAAGTCTAAGTTGACAGTCTACTTTGATAACCTCAGAAAAATCAACCAAATCCAGTATTCTAAATTTCGTGAAATGGCTGATATGGAGTTTCGTACATCAGATTTTGGTGAGGGTGAAACAAAAGGGAATGTCTATTCTAGCATGATGACAGGGATTAATTTGTACTTGCAAGATAACCTTGCTAAAATGACTTCAAAGAACAGTATTGATCTAGAATCAATTGGTTTTCCTCGTCGTATGTCTGTGAGATTCCGTTCTTCAACTCAAGAAAATATTGAAAATCAATACGCTTATCAAACCGCTATAGTGACCATTTCTTCTAAGAATAAATGGGGAGCAAAGGTCCTTGAGAAAACCTATGTTGACTCTCAAAAGGCCCTTGTTGATGAGTTGGGTTATATCAATTTTGTCATTGAACCGAAGTTACCTGATAAATTTACTGTAACCATCAATTTTGATGTAGAAAGTAATAATACTAGTATTCGCCAAGACAGCTATACTTTTTCAGCTGAAAAGGTTTATCAGAAGAAAGATAAAGTCATTAAGTTGGATGAATACACTAAGGAACGAGTTCTTGATCATATTGAAATCAAGGAGGTATCTAGCACTAAACCTAATCATTTGATGTCAAAAGAAGATATTGACTTTATCTATTCTGAAAAACCTACTATCATTTACCTGGTAACACCTCCACACAGGACAGAATATAATGCACTTATTTCCCTATTCCTGGATCAGCTCTTTAATGCTAACTATGAGCTGGCACTGTCTAATGGCCGTAAGTGTATTAATAGGATTCTACATATCCTAGACGAGTTCACTAATCTTCCCTTTATTCCTAATATTGATCAGAAGGTTTCAATTGGACTCGGCCAAAATATTCTTTATCATATCTGGATTCAGAACAGAGAGCAGCTTGAGAATGTTTACGGTAGAGAGATAGCAATGACTATTAGAAACAACTGCTCTCTTGAGGTATATATTAAGTCTAAGGGCTCCACTAACAAAGAATTTAGTGAAGAACTTGGAAATAAAACGATTACTAGTAGAAGACGATCAGCCAATATCATTGATGAAGCAAATCCAAATGTATCAGTTGATCATAAACGTCAGGATCTCTTGACAGCTAGTCAATTGAGTAAACTTCAAGAGGGTGAGGCCATTATCTTCAGAGGGGTTAAAAATCGTGATCAATCTGGCCGTAAAGTAACGCCTGATCCGATTTTCCTTCATGATAAGACAGCTCTACCTTATCGATACATGTTCTTGACTGAAGAATTTGATCAAAGTATGACTTTAGCAGATATTCCAGTTGAATCTGCTCACCGTGGTCTTAATCTTAAAGATATTGAAATAGATCCTAAAGAAGCATTGATGAACCTAATTCAATGGCGATATGATCTAGAAAGTCGTATGGTAGCAAATCCTAAACTGGCAACACGTTATAAAACAGGCACTACTACTTCTTCTTCAGGTGGTAAGGTTTATACTAATGAAGAGGACTTTTATCAAGATATGATTGATCAAGTGATGCAGGAACCAACAGTAGCTAATTCCCTTTCGAATCCATTTGAAGATGATGACATGCTTTTTAGTGATGAAGTCATGTAAAAGGGAAATCATACAGGACAATAAAGTATACTTTATTGTCCTTTTTTATATTTCTTGGTATTATAAGGTTTAAGATATGGACAATAGGGTTCGGCAAAAAAGGAGATAAAAATGGCAAGAATTGGATATGCCAGAATAAGTACCAACGAACAAAATCTAGATAGACAGCTAGAACGATTACAGGACACAGAAAAAATCTTTCAGGAGGCTGCTAGTGGTGCCAGCAGAGACCGTCTTCAGCTGGAAGCGTTACTAGATTATATTCGTGAGGGTGATGTGGTTGTCGTAACAGAATTAGAGCGATTGGGACGTAATAATAAAGAATTAACTGAAGTCATGAATGAGATTCAAGAAAAAGGAGCCACACTGGAAGTCTTGAATCTCCCTACACTTAGAGGTATCGAAGATGATAATCTAAGAAGACTGCTTAATAATCTGATCCTAGAGCTATATAAGTACCAGGCACAGGCTGAGAGAGAGCGACTGAAGGAGAGACAAGCTCAAGGTATAGCAATAGCAAAGTCAAAAGGTAAGTATAAGGGGAGAAAGGCACTATTTAAGGAAGATGACGAGAGACTTCATCATGCTTTTTCACTTTATTTATCAGGTCATTCTGATAGGGATGTATCGAAATTAACAGGCATTAATGAACGAACTTTCAGAAGGTACCGTGCTAAATATGGTGTTTCAAGGTAAGTATTAAGCTGGGTGCGTCACCTATCTACAATTAGACAACTAAGTATAATCGTCTTGCTATCCCTTAAGGCCCCCAAAAGCTTTCTAGCTTTTGGGGTTATGCTTTCCGTCCCAAACTACTCACCATGTTTAAGTAAGTACAAAAGGATTAAAATCAATATAATATGTTCCATGAGTCTCACCTCCTTTCGCCAGTGTTTAAATCACGCATACTTGCGTGATAAGCTGGCAAAAAGAAAGAGAGGGGAGCTATGGAACATTAAACCAAATAGAGAGACGGAAAGCCTAAGAGTTCTCTATGCTTCTGTCACAGTTAACACCATGATAAAAATCAATATTTAAATACATATATAAATAACTATAAAAATAATGATAAAAATAATGATTTATATATTGATTTATATGTTGATATATATTATAATTAATATATAGAAAATATGAAAAGAGGTTGTCTCCATGAAGCTAGTTAGTTTTGTTGCTATCAAAGGGGGTGTAGGTAAAACCACCTTAGCTCTTTTAACAGGTCAATATTTAGCACAAAAAGGAAACAAGGTATTATTTATTGATCTTGATCATCAATGTAACTTGTCACATTTTTATAATATCTATCAAGACTCTCAAACAGTATCTAATATCTTTACTGGAATAGGGGATGTCTCAATTTTATCTATTGCTCCAAATATTGATCTTATTCCAGGTTCAATGAGACTAGATGAAGCGGAGAGAAAACTTGAAACTAATCCAAATCAAAACATGCGTTTATATGATTGGTTAGATGATAATTATGATTCTCGAAATCTTGAACAGTATGATTTTGTTATTATTGATTGTCGTCCAGACTTTGGTATTGCAACTCGAAATGCTATTGCTGTCAGTCATACAATCTTTAGTCCAATCACTCCTAGTGATTTTGCTTTTGAAGCCAAAGAAAACTTAGAGATTCGTTTAGAGCAATATCGTCAGACTGAAATTATCCGTCCTAGTCGTGAATCTCTAATTACTGCTAAACTATTTTTCTTACCAAACATGATTAAGCATAATACGGCAAAATCAAAAGAGCTACTAGAAGTGTTGCAATCTGAAGAAGGAATTGTGCATTATATTCCTCAGAAAGAATTGTTTAATCGTGCATCACAAGATAATACAATTATTGATATGATGAATGATCCGGTAACTCGCAATGTCAATAGAGGTTTCTTTTTTACACTGGAGGAAACACTTGAGCAAGTTGAATCAATAATTCAACAATCATAATAATTTTATCGCTATTTATATCTACATATAAATAATGATAAAAATCAATATATAAATACAGATAAAAATGAGGATAAAAAAGGAGAAATCAATGGCTTTTGAATCTAAAAAGAATCAAATGAAACAAGTGCTTCAAGAAGAATTACCTAAGAATCCCCCTACGGAAAAGCACTCAGGAGGACGTAAGGCTGGACGTCCAGCTGGAAAATTGAAACATCCTTTTCAATTCACTTTAAAACCTGAAAACAGGACCAAATTAGACGATATTGCTAAGGAAGCAGGGTATAATAGCGCATCAGCATTTCTAGATGATTGGATTGAAAATTATGAGGTGTAATAGCTATCTTTTAGATAGCTATTTTTATTGCTATAAAAACCATGATAAAAATCATGATAAAAATAGATATTTATATCAACATACTATTTCACGAGGCCAATAATAGCGTGACATCTGAAGGAATTATTGCTAAACTATAAATATATTGATAGTCAGGGAAGGAATATTTGATAATGGCATTCGAGAAAAGAAAAGTAAATGAACGTCAAGTCGGCGGAGAATTTGAGAAGACTAAACAATTTCAGCTTACGTTACAGCCCTCTGTACGTGAGAAGATAAGTCGTTTAGCAAAAGAGAACGGTTATCGATCAGCTTCCTCTTATGTCAACGATCATTTCAAGAATTTGTAAAAAGTAATCAGTTAGCCTAGATAATATAGGCTTTTTTTGATTTGTCATCTTACTGAATTATTTTTCGTTATCCCTTATTCTAGTATCAGAACAAGATGCTAGTGACAATTCCGGTTGTTTTTGCTAGAATACCAACATCAATAATAATCTATTGGTAGTTGTCAATAGTGATTGTCTATAACACAATATAAAGGGGTTCGAAAAATGAAGAAATTATTGAGTATTGCGGTGTTAGCTTTTGCTGTGATTGGTTTAGCAGCATGTAGTTCAAAAGATGCTAACGGTATTCCCAATAAATTACAAGATAAATACGTTGGTCATTCTGAAAATCCAGGTTATGATGGGTTGATTTTTTCTGAGGGAAGTAGTACTTTAGTCTTCGATAAAAAAGAAAATAAAATTACTAACAAAACTGAAAATCATACAGAACCTTTTGTAGTGATTCCTGAAGACAAACTTGACGGAGATGCTAAAGGGGCTTTTAATAAACATAAGTCAGAATACGATGGTACTGATTATTTTATTTTTACAGCCAATAAAAAGTATGACAAAGATAGCTCAAATGTTTATGTAGCAGTTTTGAGTGATGGAGGTAAAACAATTCAAATTAATGAACTTGAATACAGTGGCAAGGATGATGATTACCTATATCATTTTTACGGGAAAGCAGAATAAAGAATAGAAAAAGCCTTTATAGGCTTTTTCTTTTGTCATCTTACTGAATTATTTTCCGTTATCCCTTATTTTAGAAATAAGTAAAAAAGAAAGAAGGTTATTTCTATTGGCATATAAAACGTTTTCTGAATTTGTCAAAGATGCTGGTGGTAAGCTAAATGGTGATATTTCAGGAGATAAAGCTAAAAAAGCCGTTCAGTTTTATTCTTACTGGTCTAATTATCTTGAACCGACTAATGCTGTGATGTCTTTTTTAGCATCATTAGGTGGTGCCCTTGCAAAAGCAAACTATTATATCTTATCTAGCCTAGAGCATGTGTTTAATAATATGTTTAAGCTTTTTGGGCTTTTTGGTTATCTTGGTAATCAATCTACAGTTATTGGTAAGATTTACTTCTATCTTCAGATGTTAGGGTTTACTCTATTTGTATTAGTCCTTATATTTAGTGTGACTACTGGAGTATTTACGAAGCCTGTTAAATACAAGAATGCCATTATTACGTTTCTTGTGGTCACGTTTGTCACTGCTGTACTTCCCTTAGGGCTGACAACTGTCACTTCCGCAATGGCTCAAGATGTTCAGAATGTTCAAACAATGTCCGCTGATGGGAAGACTAAGACGAATGAATCTTTATCAATTCAACCAGTAAAGAACAATGTGACAGACCTTAAAATATTAATAGATAAGGACTTTAATACAGAACTCTTTCCACTGGATAATCAGGGGTTTATTAAGCCAGTAAAAGAAGGTTCTACTCCAATCAATAATATTACGGATGCTACAAGCAAGAAAAATAGTAGTAACTATATTTCAAAAATTGATTTTGGAGCAACTTATGGTGTAAGTAATACAAAATTACTTGATGATTGGGAGAAGAGCGTTCCGGCTATCAAAGGTTTAATGCTTCACAAATTAAATAGTAACGCAGATGGTATTGAAACCATCAATACCCACAAAATTATTAGTGGATTGAACGCTTTTGAATCTGTTTACTTGAGATACAAGGTCAACTGGGTAGCTATGTTTGCTCAATTCTTTATTTTGATTATCTTGTTCATCACTATGTCCATTAAACTTGTGAAATCTGTGTTCGATATTCTCATTCAAGCGCTTATTTCACCTATCTTAGGCTATTCTGGCTTAAGAACGAAAAAGTATAAGGAATTGTTGTTAACAATTGCTGGTGCTCTAGCTGGAATCTTCTTTGAAGTTGTCATTATGCGTATTACTCTTGAAATTTGTCGAGATCTTCCAACTCTTTCAGTTTCAGCTGTGTCTAAATTATCAGGCGGTTTCTTTGATGGGTTGAATATGTGGGAACAAGCCATTGCTGGTACTATTGTTTACCTGGGAGTCTTTCTTGGGGCCATGCAAGGTGTATCAATGATTGAGCGTTGGCTTGGGGTTTCTACTTCTCAGAACGATACAGCTCAACAATTAATGGGTGCTATGATGATGGGGAATGCTTTTGCAGCTGGAGCAGGTACACTTGGTGCTGGTTTAGGACATGCTACCGGTGCAGCTGCTAGTGGTATAGCCAAAGGGGCTAAAACAACTACTGGAGGTATCGTTAAGGCCGGAGGTGGACTCAAAGGGTTATCTAATGCGGTTAAAGACCAGGGTGTTGGCGGAACCGTCAAAGGAGGCATCAAAAACCTTGGTGGGCTTGCTACGGATAAATTCAATCAAGGTTCAGATAAGATTAATGGCCTCTTTGATGGAGCACGTGATAAGACCTATCAGAGCTTTACAGATTCAAATGCACCTCTTCCTGGTGGTGAAAAATTTGGAGATGCTGCAACACATAGAGAAGAATCTGGTGTGCCTTCAGGTTTAGGATTTACTCCTACTGAAGGACCTGAACTTGATACTAATCCAGAACCTACACCAACTCAGACAACTCAACAGGGAGGAATCACAGATCCAACGACTAAGCTTTCAGCTGGAGGATCTGGCCCAATTTCTTCAAGTTCACCTAAGCCATCTTCTTCATCTAAAAAGTCTGATGGTGGATTGAATCACACGCTTCAAAATATGAAGCAACACAATCAACAAATGAACATGGGTAGTCAAAAATTATTTGGTGGTCAAGATCATATTAAAGGATTTGAATCAGATGATTCAGGAGAATAGTCTATGGATTGGAGAGACAAAGTTGTTGTCATTACAGGCAGTCTTAGGCCACTCTCACGAAAAGAAGTAATTGCTTATCTTAAAGATAAAGGAGCAGTTGTTCAAAATTATATGTCAACTCAAACTCAGATTTTAATTGCTGGCCATAAGCAGTTAGATTTGTTTGATCCAGATAAGCGCTCTATAAAATACCAGGAAGCCTTATCAAGGAAGTCTCAAGGACAAGACATTCAGATTGTATCAGAAGAGGAGTTCTTCTCGGATGTGAGATATTCTAAATAATAAAAGAGGTTCAGCAAAATGCTGAATCTCTTTTAATTGTTTGAATTCATTTGTCATCTTACGGACAAAAATCTCATTATCTTCTAAACTGGACATATAATAAAAAAAGGAGAAAGTGATATGAGTGACATAACGAGTCCAGAGCAGCTTATTGATACTTTGTTAGATACCATCATTGAGAACGAGGCTAACCAGATTAGTTTAGAGGATAACTATTCGGCTATAAAAAAATTACTGATGGATTACCATCCCCAAAAAGAAAAACCTTATCAGATTCAAACGAAAGTTTTGACCGGTGAGACAGCTGGAGAGTTACAACGAATATTGAACCATTATCTAGATGCGCTATCTTTAGGGAAACGTCGTTCTGTTATTGATATCAAGTATAGTACTATGGAGAAAGGCGCATCTGGTCTATTTGGTGGATTTTTTGGAAATCCAACAGAAAAGGAGTATTCAGCTGCGATTATTTATAGAGAGGAAGTAAAAGAAGAATATGAATAAAACATTATCATTGAAATCGTTTGAGAAAAAGAGCATTGGTCTTCTAGGAGTTATGCTTCTTGATTGGCTTGTAAAATGGGCCTTGCGTTTACAGAACTATATTATGATTGCACTGTTTATTGGTCTTTTTTTGGATAGAGGTGTAGGGTTTGATCCATCAGACTTTGAAAAATTCTTAATTGGTATCATCCTTTTATACTTTCCTATTACCTGGGCTTTTAAAGCTTCTCAGCGTTCAGAAGATAAAATGAATACCTTTCTATTTACAGCAATGATATATATATTGGGCTTGTTAGCAATGTCGATGGTTGCAGCTTATTCCATTGAACACGTTACAAACCCAAACCCACAATTTATCAGTAATGTTATTTTTGGTCTTATTTTAAGTATCTTCATCCGTAAAGTAGGAGATGTTATTAGGGTGAAGACTTACCATCGCTATTTATTTAAACATGTTTTGAATAAATCCTACTTTTATCCTTATCAGTCAGATAATAAAATCCTTAATAAAGATTTCTATGAAGATATGACGGTAGATAATCCAGAAACTCGTATGACTCTAGTGAATGTGGGAGCTATCCGAAAAGCTTATCAAAATTGTGTCGCTGTATCTTCTGTTAAGGTCGAAAAAAAGACAAGTAGTAAGTATTTTGTTAATGCTGACAATCATCAGCTAACAAGAGACTATGAAGATAAGGAAAGTACTTATCATCTTGATATTGTCCTTCATCCTTTTGGAACAAAAGGAGTCCTTGTATCTTTGAAACTGATATCATTTACGATTATACGTCCAACTGAAATTGCTAAAAAAGCTAAATAAGTCTGCTCATAGGAGTAGGCTTTTTCATTTGTCATTTTACTGAAGAAAAACTGCTTATCTCTTAAACTAGAGTTATCAAAAATTTGTGGAGGACGGCATGAATAACACTCATAAGGGAAATTATGGAGTTCCACGTGACATTAATGCAAGAGTTAAAATCATGGGACTCATTATCCTAGATATTATATTTGTGGGGGGTTCAACGCTATTAGCTTTCGTTTTTGGGACAAAAATTTTTCCTAACGAACAGTGGATGCAGTTCCTAGCCTTTATGGTTTTAACGGCCATTTGGACGCTCTATTTAGTTTTACCGACTAATGGTGGTAAGAAAAACTGGAGAACCATATATTTATTCTTTAGAAGACGTAGACACCGTTATATTAGTATTGATCGCATGAAATAGGAGGTAAGAATGGGAATTAGAAAAACAACACAAGAACCTAAAAAACATGGTTTAGGCTCTCGAAGTAAGACTGCAAAGGTAGAAAAAAAAGAAGAACCAAAGCAACCTAAGCTTGGAACGACCTCTGATGTAAAAGTTGCCTTAACACCAGCTCAGCTAGGAAAAAGACCTTTAGGAAGATCTTTATTTAGTCCAGGGCAGTACAAGCAAGAAGCTGTAGATGTTTCCTCAAGTATATTTGATTTAGATTATAAGCGTATCGTGAATACCAAGGATTACCCTATTGAAATGGTTGATGGAAGCTATATTCAGCTGATGGCTATTCGAGGAAAAGATCTAGATAGTTTATCAGAAATGGCTGTAGTGAGAACATTAATCAGCTTTGAAATGTGGTTATCAACCTTCAGTGCTGATAGACAGATTGTCTCTACAACATTGCCTACCGATACAACCAGTCAACAGCTTGATATTAAGAAGCACTTAAGTAAGGTTAGAACTGAAAAAGGACAGTGTTCACCTAGAAGTAGACGTTATTTGCAGCTGGAAGATAGAGAGAAGAAGCTGATGGAAAACCTAAGTTTCGAGGAACAAATTCAAAATGAAATGTATAACAAAGAATTTGTACTCTTCCTTTATGCGCCTAACCTTAACGAGTTGAATCGACAAGTAAGGTTAGCAATGACGAAGGGAAATAATGATTTCGTTCCCTATCTACTAAGTAAAGAAAAGAAATATCAGATTCTAAAACAATACAATAATCAAAATGAAAAAATTTAGGAGGACTTATGCCAAAACTATCAAAACGTAAACAGAAAAAACTTGAAGCAAATGGCTATGATTTAGATTTTTTAAGTAGAGTCCAACCTCAAGGAAATATTGATTTTCGTCCAGATCGCTATTGGGTATCTGGAGATGGTTATCATACAACGCTTCATTTCTATGAGTTCCCGTCAAACGGGATGGAGCGATTTTGGTTAAAAGACCTAATGTTGATTCCTGGAACACTTGCCACTCTCGGTTTTTTTCATGCTAATAATAAAGAGATTAAGTACGAACTAACCAATTCCATTGAAGAAAAAGCTACTCGTATTTCTGGTAAGGCTAAACACTCTGAGAACCAACAAGAAATTGATGAGATCAATGACTTGATGGAGTTGCTTCAGGAATTAAGACGTTCCAACGTTACCATGCTGAAGGCTTACGTGCGTGTCTTTGTTTCAGCATCAACAAAAGAGAAACTCTTTGAAAAGATTGAAGAAATCAAAGACCAGACCTCTAACTATAAGTCTACTATCCTAGCTGGAGAACAAGATTTTGAATTTCATTCAACGTTTACGCCACCAAGTAAACAAGTTGATATGCCCAATAATCGAGAAGGTGCTGTCATGAAGGCTTATGATTTAGCTGGAGGTTTCTTCTTTGACCATACTAACCTTGAAGATAAGCAAGGAACTTACTTCGGATGGACACCAACCAATGGGGCAGTCAACTTTAACTTTTTGGAACGTGACGATAATAGAACACGTTCTTTCATGATTCTATCTGGTAATCCTAAGATGGGACAACAAACGTTTCTTTTAAAGCATACAGATACATTGTACGCTAAGGGACATCTGATTCGAAACTTCGATATCGATGGCACGTTTTTAAAACAAACTGAAGAACAGCATGGCTTGGTTTTAGATTTATCTGGTTCAGAAAACCGTATTAACCTTTTCCAAATTTTTGCGACTGCTACTGATGATGATGGTGTAAACGTCGATGAAGAGAAATCTTATAAGGCTCACGTCGAGAAACTGAAAAGTATTTTGAGTGTCCTTAATGATAGCGTTACAGGTGATGATTTAACAACGTTTGGTAATCTAGTCAATGATTTCTATATTGAAAATGATATCTGGTACAGGAACCCTAAACGTCATTTACATGAGCTAAAAGCAACAAAACTTTATAACGATCAATATCCTGAGTTAGAAGATTTTGTTCTTTTCCTAGAGGACCGTTTGGGCCAGCTGGAAGCAAAAAATCCAAATTCAAGAGAAATCAAAGCAATTACTCGTATCTTCAATACCTTTGATGAGCTAAAGACATCCAATGCGGATATGTTTAACGGTTCAACAGAATTTCAAGATATCAGTTCAGAACAAGTTGTTACTTTTGACTTGAGAGGAGTTAAAGGTAAACTTCTCAATGTTCAAATGCTCTCAGTACTCTCACTTGTTTCAGCTGATATGACCAATCACGGGAAACGTTGTAATGCAATGCTTCAGGAAGATAAAACCTTAACTGAGATGGATATGCCACACACTATTATTAACGTGAGTCAAGCTCAAACATTGATTAATCCACGTTATGAAAAGAGTGTGGAGTCTCTAGCAGATATGATTGAAATCATGTCATCAAACTATGGTGGAATTGTTCTCTCAGTGAGTTCCCTTCAGGGGATTCTCTTTGAGGAAGGTTCTGGTTCTCATAAGGATCCTTATAATATTGCTGTTAAGAAGATTTTCGGGATGATGCAATATCGAGTTTTTGCTCAAACAGATGAAACTACGATCCCACTCTTGGCTAATGCTCTTCGAGGCTCTATGAACCAATCAGAATTGGAGACTTTGCCTAGATTGACAAAAGGGCAACTCTTCATGAATATTGCAGGTCAAGGAAATATTGTATTTAACCAACAATTACTTCAGCCTGAACTTGAACGTTATGGAGAAATCAGATAAGGAGAGAATATGCTAGACAATCAAAACAACCCAGAAGAAAGCAATGAAAATCGTCAGTTGACACCGGAAGAACTGGCTTATTTGGAGCACCTCTACTATAAGGATATGGGCTTTTTTGAAAAGCATTCTGCTAAACTCAAAAATGGTTGGGCTATCAGGAAAGCTATTATGGAACGTGAAAAAGCTTATTTTGGTTCTGAAGAGTCAGATCCAGAACGGATTGCAGCTAAAAAGCAAAGAGATAAAGAGTTCTTAAACCAACTGAAAACTGTAGCAGTAATTGTAATTGGATTCCTAATTTTCTATTTCATTTTACGAACCATTGTTTTTTGGTAAGTGAGGTGATCTAGTGAAAAAATGGATAAAACTTAAGCTTTATTTATCACTTGGTGGTATATTTCTTGCAGCTTTTATTATTTTAATGCTCCTCATTGCCATAATCAGTGCAGCTTCTGGTTCGTCTAGTTCTGGTGGAAGTGGTGGAAGTGCTTGTTCTGCTCAGGTAGAAGACGGCGGTGACTCAGATTCAGCATCGACAAATCAGGCTTCTTCTGGGAATGCTTCAATTGATTCATTTGTTAAAGAGCATGAAGATGCTTATATTGAATCCTGGGGAGCAGGGGGGTTCCTTCCTAGTGCTTCCATAGCTCAGACAATGGCTGAGGTGTCCTTTTCTCAGAGCGTCCCTAGCTTTGGTCAGGCGCATAATATGGGTGGTGTTAAGTGGACAAGCACTGCGACATACCCTAAAACGATTGAGAAATATGGATCTGATGCTGTTTCAGGTGGTGGACCAGGGACTAACGTCGGTGATAATACTGGTGGAGGGTACACCTACTTTAAGGATTTCGATGCTGGTATTGTAGGTAAAGCTGAGTTTATGAGCCGTCAGTCGCTCTATAATAAGGCTATTAACAATACGGACGGTAAAAGTACTCTAGATGCGATTGCGGACGGAGGATGGGCTACAGATCCCTCTTACAAAACAAAACTAGAAGAGCTATATGATTCTCTCGGAACTAAGTATAAATGGCTTGATGAAAAAGCCATTGCAAAGTATGGTGAGAAACCTGTAGACATAGATAAACTCAATAAAGGGACTTCAGCAGCCTCGGATGGTTCTACAGACTCAGATAGTTCTGATGATTCTGGTTCAGATTCATGTAGCGATAGTGATAGTGGTGGAGCTACAGATGGCACTGGTACCGTTCCTTCAGATGCTACAGCCTGGGGTTACAAACCAGATGAACTTCCTGATAGTTTGAAATCTTTCATCATTGATCCAAGTAAATATGGGTTAAAATATGGTGGTCCAGATGGTTGGGTTGAGCATTCAGGACAATGTGTAGACTTAACCGAAAGCTTAGGTAATGCTCTTTGGGGCCATACTGGAGTTACTACTGGTAACGGAGATCAGCAAGCTCAGGCTTGGACAGCATTCTTTGGAAATGGCCTAAAAACTAATCCGAAGAAGGGAGCTATTTTCTCAACTAATCTAGCTAACAATCATACAGGTATTGTTTGCCATGTGTTTGAAAATGGAGATATACTGATAGTTGAACAAAATACACCTTTATCAGGGGTAAGTGCTGGACATATTGATACCTGGAACTATCGTGTAGTCAATAAACAAAGTCAGTCAGACATGGGATTCGTTTATGCCTATCCTGATGATAAGGAAATGAAGGCAGCTAAAGAATAGGAGAGAATATGAAACAATTATTTGAGCTAATAAAATCTAATTGGCTATTTGTAATACTAGGTTTATTAGTAATAATCTTTGCAGTTATTGGGATAGTACGTAATATGCCAGTTAAAGATGAAAATTCTACAAAGACTAGTCAAACACAACAGTCATCATCGTCAAGTAAGGAAGAAACAGAAGACGAGAAGAACTATCGAAAAGCTAAGTTAGCCTTAGATCATCCATACTCAGAAGCTAGTCAGGCAGATAAAGAGGCAGCCACTCCAAATGTCACTATTGCTATGGATTTTATTACGTCTCACAACAATATAGATGACATGAAAGGTTCCTTAGAAAATCATCTTTACATGAGTCAAAATCCAATGATACAAACAGTTTGGATCGCCATTCATTCAAATGGTTATAGTTATGATCCTTCTCAGCTGGAGGTCCTCAAGAGTGATAATAGCGACGTTGTACAGCTTCTTATGGTTTTTAAGAAGGATGGAGCAAACAAGGTCTATTTCACTGCAAACTATAATACGACAGTCAATCAGATTCAAGTGACACGCTATTTTGGAGGTCCTATTGGGGCAACTTACGGCTAAAAAAAGAGAGCTGAAAAAGCTCTCTTTTATTGTCAATCATCTCATAATGTGCTAAACTATAAATATATTTATAAATATAAAAATACGGATTTAAATCATGATTAATAATGGAG
>ENA-ORNZ01001115-ORNZ01001115.1-human-gut-metagenome-genome-assembly--contig:-NODE-1115-length-28337-cov-9.579308_pt1 | contig 28337 bp, 20 predicted proteins | sample MGYA00242124_ERZ509040 | MGnify/ENA primary metagenome ERZ509040 (study PRJEB26280, sample SAMEA2338733) | human gut metagenome | biome: human gut; feature: human-associated habitat; material: faeces... | reverse complement strand
AAATTGCTATTGATATGCTTCAAATTATAGTGCATTGTGAATAAAATTGCAAGGGCTTTTTGAAAAAAACTGGTAATTTTAATCAAGCCTTACTGCTCTCTTTCATTTTCCATTTGTGCTTTTGCTTTCCTTCCGATCCGGGCAGTGCTGTTCATGATACTGGCCCGGGTAACCTTGTCGTTTCCGTACTTCAGACGGATGGAATCCAGTGCTGCATCCAGTTTCTGCTGGCGTTCCTTCTTGTGAGTATTCTCAAAAAAGGACAGCTGTTCAAAGGAATCATCCGTAAGACCGGTCAGTGATACTCCCAGGAGCCGGAGTGGCTGTCTCATCCAGGACTCCTGAAAGAGGTTTTGGGCATTTCTGTAAATCTCTTCTGTGATATCGGTGGCATTTGGCAGTTTAGTCTGATGAGATTTGTTTCGAAAATCCAGGGTACGGAAGGTTACAGAAATGCAGGTGCATTTTTTCTTTTTGCGGCGCATGCGGGCGGCCAGAATATCGCATTGTTCCAGCAGGATCGGAAGTGCCTGCTCCAGTGAGACCAGATCATCGTTAAATGTAGTTTCCAGACTGAATCCTTTTGCTTCATCAGGTTTTGCTTTCACAGGGGAGTCATCAAGGCCACGGGCATACTGATATAACTGCTGTCCTGCTTTTTCACCGAGAAGTGCCTGTATCTTTGCTTTTTTTTCATGAGCCAGATCGCCTATGGTTCTGATCCCTGCGTCCTGCAGTTTTTTTTCAGAGGATCTGCCAAGAAAAAGAAGCTCTCTCACTGGAAGAGGCCACATTTTTACAGGGATTTCTTCCGGAAATAAAGTATGCACCTTATCTGGCTTTTCGAAATCAGAGGCCATTTTTGCAAGAAGTTTATTGGTGGAGATGCCGATATTTACGGTAAAGCCGAGTTCTGTACGGATCTTATCCTTCAGCTCATGGGCAGTTGCCACTGGATCCGGGTAAATATAGGAGGTTCCGGTCATATCCAGAAAAACCTCATCAATGGAAAAGGATTCCATTACCGGTGCATAGGACCCACAGATTTTTTTGAAGGCTCTGGAACATTTATCGTATAATTCAAAGTCAGATGGAACGGCCACAAGATTCGGACATTTGCGAAAAGCCATAGCCATAGGCTCTCCTGTCTGGATTCCGTATTTTTTTGCAGGAATGGACTTGGCGACAACGATGCCGGTACGTTTACTGGGGTCTCCGCCAATACAGGAAGGGATGTCTCTCAGATCCGGAAGTCCCATCTTTACTCTTTTTGCTGCTTCCCAGGAAAGAAAAGCACTGTTTACATCAACATGAAAAATCAATCGTTCCATATAGGGTTCTTCTTTCAATTGTATAAAGTGTGTCTGTTATATCTATTTACAGATTTTTGCAGACAGCTGATCAAAAAGGTTCCGATATTCCTCTTCTACCTGTGAAAAAGGGTATTGCCGGTATTGGATCGGAACATGGACAACCGGTTTTGGAGTGTCCGGTGTTTCATTCAGAAGATATTTCAGGTCATACCAGAGCAGGTCATTGTCGATCTCCTTCAGCTTCTGCTCTTCTATGGCAGAAAGTCCGGATCCCAGATATTTCTGATAGATAATGTTTAAAAGAGCTTCCTCCTGTTTCCGATACTCAGGAAGACTTTTCTTAAATGGTCTTGGAACATCGGACATATAACATTCGCTGGCATCGTGAAGAAGGGACGCCAGTATAAGACGGCCGGAATAGCCACGTGCTTCGGCTTCTTTGGCACAAAGGATGCAGTGCTGCCCTACAGAGAAAAAAGTCCTTACATGACCATTTCCGCGGCATAGAAGAGAAAGTGCGTGTGCAATGTCCTCAATGCAGATCAGCTCTTCGTCCGGATGTGTCGGATCAAAATGTTTTCCAGTATATGTGGTAATGCAGTCGCCCATAAAATGTTACGCCTTTCTTTAAGTTATGAATAAATATGATTATTTATTATAAACACCCAGAGAAAGTGTGTCTATATGATCGCGAAATAAATTTCGGGAACTGTTACAGAAAAACAAAAGAAATACATGGCTGTTTTACAAATATGAGTGATTCTGTGCTATAATACAAAAAAACGACAGGGAGATCATCAGCGATGAAACATATGGAAGAAATGAAGATTGCCGGATTAGCCATGGCATTATGTATCGTGATGCTGGGAATCTATATCGTCGTCCCAAAGGATGGAACGGTTTCTCATCTTACTGCTATTCCGGATAATAATGCGGCGGAGCCTGTTACAGATTCTACATCAGAGGGAACTGCTGATGCGGATTTTCCAATCTATACAGAGGACAGCTACAGCAGTGAGCCCGAGAGTTCTGACGATACTGGGGACGGAGATTCCTATACGGAAGAGCCGACTTATGATCCAGGTGATAATTCTTACGACGGCAATACGGATAGTGAAGCCAATGGAGTAGATACCTCGGATACTTCAGGTGGAACCGGTGAAGACGCAGGCAATTATGAAGATCCGGACAGTGGCTCAGGTGAAGTGGTCGATGACAATGATTACAGTGGTACTTCGGATACGGATCTTGATAGCAGTGAGACCGAAGATACCGGCAGTGATGGCACCGATGATACAGTAGAAATTAACTGAATGTAAAAAAAAGAATAAAAAAGCAGATCTGCGAAATAAAATTTCAAACAGATCTGCTTTTTTGTTTTTTGTATGGAATCCTGTCAGTTGATGTTCTGGAGCAAGGATGTCATTTCCTGATAAAGAACATCCTTTGAGGACGCACCCATGACGATGGAAATAAATGGCTTCCCATAAGCATTCTGGCTTAAAAGTGCCAGACAGTTACCGGCTTTATCGGTTGTTCCTGTTTTTCCTCCAAGGATAGTGACATCCTTAGGAGTTGCTGCCTCTCCGGTAAGATAATGATCTGTAGCGGGTAAGGTAGCACTTGCATCGGAGCCATCGGAATGCTTATAGCTAACTGTATAAGATGCCATTTGTGTGATGTCTGTAAACTCCGGATAATTCAAGGCTTCTTTCAGCATCAGATAAATGTCATAAGGCGTTGTATAATGATTTTCGTCCTGAAGACCATGGGGATTGGTAAAGTGAGTTCCTGTACAGCCAAGTTCTGCAGCAAAGCTGTTCATCATCTCTACAAATTTATCTGTTGATCCACCTATATGTTCCGCAATGGCAGATGCTGCATCATTGGCAGAATAAACAAGAAGACAATGAAGAAGCTGATCCATGGTAACCTGATCTCCCGCCTGGAAACCAGCTACCTGAGAACCGGATTCCAGGGTAACATTCTCCTGTGAGATCGTTACTGTATCGTCCATGTTTCCATATTTCAGTGCAAGCATAGCTGTCATGATCTTTGTGATGCTGGCAGGATAAACCTTGTTGTAGGCACCTTTTGCATAGAGTACCTTTTTATCACTGAGATTCAGAAGCACACCGGACTGGCTGTCATCCAGACTGACAGAATCCAGAGCAACATCTTTTGTAACAACACAGAAATCATGGGCGAAACCTGCCGCGCGCTGCTCTTCTTTGGAAGTCAGAGTATTATCAAACTCGGAGAATGCATTGAAAGAATTTGCAGGAGTGGAAAAATCTCCGCCCTTCAGCATGTAAACACCAAAACCGCCAGCTGTGCATAGTACGATCAGCAGAAGAAGGAGAAAAATGGTGTTGCGAATCCTTTTGCGACGCATCCGTTTTATCCGGGTATTTTGAGCTTTACGTCTGGCAGAAACAGTTCCGTCAGACGGCGTGGAAGTTCTTTTTGTCCCCTTGGAAGCTGTATGTGCAGCCCGGGAAGCCTGACCTCTGGAAGGATTGCCAGAACGTACATGATTTTTTACAGGTTCTTTACGTGTCATAAGTATTCCTCTTTCCGAAAGTAGGTATCCGATTTCTGACCTTTTTTCTGTAATTCTTTATTATATGCACTGCTCTGCAGTCCTACATTGAGAACAAGTCCCATACCCATAAACAGACTGATCAGAGAAGTAAGACCATAGCTTACAAAAGGAAGCGGAGTACCTGTGTTTGGTGCAAGGCCGGTAGCAACACAGATGTTGATGAAGCTCTGTATGGAAACAATGCTTCCAACACCGCAGCATATGACCTTACCGGCAAGATCCTTGGCCCGCAGGCTCATACGGATACATTCAAAGGTGATCAGAAACAGCAGCAGTACGATCAGAGTACAGCCGATAAATCCGTACTGCTCTCCAGCCACCGCAAAAATAAAGTCGGTCTGATTCTCAGAAACAAAGTTTCCATCATTTACGGATGTAACACTGGTGTCATTACTGAAAGCACGTCCCACAAGCTCTCCGGAGGCGATGGCTGTTTTTGAGTTGTTCTGCTGTTCAATATCATCTGCGTATTCTTCGTTCTCCGGATACAGGAATGACATGATACGGTTTCTCTGGTAATCCTGTATCAGTTTCTGATCCGGCTGCACGATAATGGACAGAAAGATGATGGCCAGAGGAATCGCGATCAAGGCTACACCTCCGATGATCTTATAACTAAGTCCTGCGATGTAGATCAGAATACAGAACAGGACTGTTACGGTGATGGTGTTTTTCATATCCGGCTGTACATAGATCAGCATCAGTGGGATGACCAGAAGGACAGCTGATTGTATCAGAGTCTTTAAGGTATTCAGATCTTCCTCATGATCCATAAAAAATTTGGCAAAAAACAGGATAATGATGATCTTTGAAAGCTCGGTAGGCTGGAAACGGATAAAACCTAAATCCACCCATCTGGCAGCACCATTGGCGCTGGATCCGAAGAACCGGACAGCCAGAAGCATAACGATATTAAATCCATACATGATCCATTGAAAATTCAGCAGCCAGGAATAATCCATCAGTGAAAGGATCAGCATAAAGACCACACCGATGATCACACCCAGAAGCTGACGTGTGCGAAGGTAGTCGGCAGCTGTTCCTACAAGCTGAATTCCAATAAAGCTGATCGCCAGGAGAAAGATCACCAGTCGAAAATTGTAAAACCGCAGCTTATACTGTTTAATCATAAATTATGCATCTCTTTTCTTAAGTACGGGTATGACTGCATGCAGAACAGGTGGTTCCTGTGTGATCTGTATGGTCACCCCTGGTTCATCAATTACAACGTATTTTTTTACGGCATGTATCAGATCGTTCCGTAAAAGCTTCATCATCTGTGGAGAACAGTCTATGCGTTCCGATACAAGAAGAAGCTTCATCCTGTCGCGTGCATAGCCTGCAGAGTGGTTTTTCCCGGAGAAAAATCCCATAATCATTCCTCCTGTGATGAAAAATGTCAGACAGCAAGGCGTCTGTTATTTTCGAAAAATGCTGCCAAGACGGTGGAATACACCATTTTTTCGACGCACAGTAACATAAGGGACCTCTTCGCCCATAAGTCTCCGGCAGATATTGCGATACTCTTCTTCTGCCTGGGAATTTTTTCCGGATAAAGGTTCTCCCTGATTTGTGGAGATCACGATCTGTTCATCATCCAGGATCGCACCGATCAGATCTACAGCCAGGATTTCCAACACATCTTCTACGGACATCATATCACCTCTGGCGATCATTTCCGGTCGAAGCCGGTTGATGATCAGCCGGATATCACGGAGCCCTCCGGACTCCAGCAACCCGATGATACGGTCTGCATCCCGGATCGCGGAAACTTCCGGTGTGGTCACGACCAGTGCACGGTCCGCTCCGGCTACTGCATTTTTGAATCCCTGTTCAATTCCTGCCGGACAATCCAGAAGGACATAATCGAATTCTTCCCGGAGATCATCGGTAAGCTTGATCATCTGTTCCGGAGATACGGCAGTTTTGTCCTTGGTCTGGGCAGACGGAAGAAGATACAGTTCTGAATGCCGACGATCCCGGATCAGTGCCTGTTTCAGGCGGCAGCTCCCATTGATCACATCAACCAGATTATAAACAATACGGTTCTCCAGTCCCATGACAACATCCAGATTTCGGAGTCCGATATCGGTATCTACAACTGCAACCCTTTTTCCCATGGCAGCCAGTCCGGTCCCGATATTTGCCACGGTGGTGGTTTTTCCAACACCGCCTTTTCCAGATGTAATGACAATGACTTCACTCATGTTTTCTGATTCCTCCTATAAAATGTTCCACACTTCTGGTATCCTCATAAAGTTTGTTTAGTCATTCGATACATTACTGGTATCGCTTGCTGCATAGCCAGTGAGAATGGTGCTTTCATCTGCAAGTCCGAAAATGTATTTAAAGATATCATTAGCTGCAAGGCAGGCATTACCGGATGCATATCCGTTTGCGATTCGTACAGATATTGCGTACTTGGGATCAGAAACAGGCGCATATCCGATAAAAAGTGCATTGTTCGGATGATAATAGTCAATCTCGGCAGTACCGGTTTTTCCTGCTACTTCAACTCCAAGTCCGTTAAACTGATCATGAGTCTGCACCACACGATACATACCGTCATGGATGTCATCCCAGATATTGCTGGAAAGATCCAGCTGTCCAGCTGTTTCGGAAGGATATTCCTTTATAAGTTTTCCTTTGGAATCCGTCACACGGTCCAGAAGGGAAAGCTTATAGATCGTACCGGAAGTGGCGATCGTTGACGCATAACGTGCAAGCTGGCTGGTCGTAAACGCATTGGTACCCTGTCCAATATAGGAAGGGACGGCGTTTTTGTCAGAAACCTGCGGAGAAGCTTCGGAAATTTCAATGCCGGTTTTCTGATCCAATCCCATGAGGGAAGCATATTTCTGAAGCATTCCAAGACTTCTGGCTTCAGAAAAGTTACCTTCGGAATCTTTACCAAGTTCGAAACCAATCGTAGTGAAAAATACGTTACAGGACTGCTCAATGGCTTCACGGATATCAAGAGAACCGTGGCCCTGTTTATTCCAGCAGTTGATCGGAGGTGTTACAAGGTCAAAGCTTCCTGTACATTCAATATATGTGCCATCATCTATTACGCCCTCAGACATGCCGGCAACAGTAGATAAGATCTTTAAGGTAGATCCTGGAGCCGTCTTCTGCTGTGTTGCCTTGTTGAAGAACGGGCTGGAAAGATCTGTGGAAAGCTTTGCATAATAATCAGTATCCATATTGTTGGTCAGACGATTATTATCATATCCCGGATAGGAAACACATGCGAGAACATTTCCGGTTGTAGTATCTGTGATCACCGCAGATGCAGAGCACGGAGCCAACGCAAGCTGGGCCGGTGTGATCTCAAGATTTGCGATCTTGCGATACATGAAGGTGTAGGCATCAAGACCACCGGAGGCCATTGTCTGATACAGCTCGTCTTCTTTGGAAAGAACGCCCTGTTCATAGAGAACAAGACACAGATCTTCTCCACTGATGGTGTCTTCCTGAAGCATATATTTATACAGAAGCTTTGAAAAGCCTGTATCTGTTTTCAGGTAATCAATGATATAGGCGGTAAGAGCCTGATAGATCTCTTCAGAATCCAGATATTCTCCGGAGGTTGAGATCTGGGAAATATCGATCCAGTTCTGACTGGCAGCGTAGTTCAGATAATCCTTCAGACTGATACTCTGATCATTTTTCCAGGCTTTGTATGTTTCATCCGCGGTATCAATGGAATCACTTTTCAGTACCTTCAAGGTATTGGTAAGAAGATCATCACAGATATAGGTAAGATATTCCTGCATCTGCGTATCTTCATCCTTATAGGCTGGAGGATTGTCGCCTGTCAGCCTGTTACTTATTGTATCAAAAACCTGTTGCTGTTTTTGCTGAAATTTGACGTATAAATTTTTTTCTGTGTCGGAAGCATCTGCATCACTGAATTTATTGATATCGATCACACTGTTTGCGATCAGTGCATTGTATACATCATAGATTGGGATGGTGATCTTACTTGCATCTTTCTCTGCTTCATAATCAAAGCTTTTATTCGGTGTCAGTTTAGAGAGGACAATACCAGCAACACGCTGTTCCAGGATCTGGTAAATACTCTTCTGCCAGTCGGAATCAATGGTCAGATAAACATCGTTTCCGGCCACAGGATCAACAGTTTTAGAATTGTCGATGTCAAGGACTTTACCAAGATTATCAACTGTGACCGTTTCTTCTCCGTCTTTTCCCTGAAGTTCAAGCTCCATATACTGTTCGATTCCGGCTTTTCCAACAACCGCATCATTGGAATAATCAGGATTATCCTTACGAAGGGTTTCCAATTCCTCAGAAGAGGCCTGGCCTGTGTAACCGAGGATCGGCGCCATACTCTCATCGTCCACATATTTTCTGGTGGAATCTTCTACAATGTCAATACCCTGGAGAGCGGCCTGATTTTCTTTTATGGCTGCCACAGATTTTTCACTGACATTTGTTGCAATGGTCACCGGCATATATTTCTTGAAACTGTTGGTGTTCAGCTGATAGCGCATGATCGCAATTTCGAGGATTTCCTGTTTGGTAAGCTCTTCCGGAAGAGAATGTGCGGCAAGTTCTTCCGGGGTGTAGGCATCTTTTCCGTAAAGAACGATAGAAAATCCGCTGCTTCCGGTAAGATGATCCATGATCTGGGCTGCGGTTGCGTTTTTCTGCTCCTCACTGAGATCATCAATCTGTGCTTCTCCGTAAATATCCGCACGGAAACGGTTAAGAGTAAATCCTTCATCTACATCAAAAGCATAGTCGCCATGATCATTGACGGTAATATGAAAATTATCAGATAAGCTGTCCCCGTTTTTGGAAAGGATCTGTAATACCTGGTAGGCGATACCGTTCAGAGTCAGATTCTTTTCTCTGGTGCTGTTGTATGTACCGCTATCTTCGAATGTGACAGAATATGCAAGTACATTGGAGGCGACAACTGTGCCGTTACGGTCATAAATATTACCACGGGTGCTTTTGATCACGCGTGTTTTGGTGGTACGTGTCTGAAATTTACTGATGTAATCCTCTCCTTGTATGATCTGCAGACTGAAAAGCTGCCGGACCAGGACAGATGACAGAAAAATAAATACGATCACAAGAACTGTAGTACGTTTCAGACGGATTTTTTTGATGATTTTTTTTATTTTAATTCCCAAATAGACTCACTTTCTTTCCTTACAGTATCCATTAAGTGGTAGTTGATCCAGTAAAATACCCGGTATACGATGATGGTGAGAAAAACCGTATATACAATCTCGGGGATAATGATCCTGTATATGTAGGTCCAGAATCCAAGACGGCCTCTGAGCAGAAACTGGAGGCCATACACAGCCAGATTATAAAGAAGATCTGTTCCTGCTACAAGAAAAAGCGGAACTTTCAGATCATCATCATAAAAACTGCGGAATGCATAGCCGCTGATAAAACCTATATACATATAGATCAGTGCATAAAATCCAAACAATGATCCATAAAAGAGATCGACAAAAAGCCCGGAAAAAAATCCAGTCCACAGACCGACTTTTCTTCCACGCATAAGTCCCATGGATACACACAGGATCAAAAGCAGATTTGGAGTGATGGATCCAATGGAAATACGGTCCATTACTGTGCACTGAAGGAGAAAACAGACAATGATAGTGATAAATAATATAATCCTATTTTTCATTGGACGCATCCTCCGATTTGTCTATCGCGTCCTGTTTATTGGTGGTGATCACAAATACATCTTTCAGATGACCGAAATCAACCGGTGTAACGATCGTACCTGTTTTTGTCAGGTTATTGGGATCCTGCTGGATCTCACTGACATAACCAATAAACAGTCCTTCCACATATTTTTCACTGATGTTCGAGGTGACAATACGTTCTCCGACTGTTACCTTGTTATCCTGATCGTAAAGCTGCTCAAAGCTTAATTTGCCTTCATCGATCAGTTTCAGATCTCCAGTGACAACGCAGTTGTCGGAAGTACTGACTGCCATGGCACTGACATTGCTGCTGTCATCGATGATGGAACGGACAGTAGCCCAGGAAGGTCCCACTTCTGTAACGATACCCACAAGACCCTTTCCGGCGATCACGTTGTTATCAACCCGGATCCCGTTATTACTGCCTTTGTTGATCATAAAGGTATCATACCAGTTTCCGGGATCTTTGGAGATTATCCTTGCGGCAACCTTGGGATAGTCGGTATATTCCTGATCAAGATCGTAAAGTTCCTTCAGGCGTGTGAGCTCTGTCTGGTCCTGGATCAGGATGTTATTCTGTTCCGTAAGACTGTTGATCTGACTTTTCAGCTCTTCGTTTTCCTGAAGCACGTCCTGTTTATCACGAAGATTGTTTTTTACATTTCCAAATATATCGCTGACACCGGCGATCCCCTTTTCAAAGGGAACGATAAGAAAACCGGCTGCTTCCTGAAGTGGTGCGGAAGAGGTTCCGGAGGCTGCTGTAGCTACGATGCAGCTTCCACAGAAAAATGTCATGATTACCAGAAGATGTTTACTTTTTAAATTAAAATGAAAACGCACTTTTTTTCGGATGTTTTTCATTATATATGCCCCTTTACAGTTTTTTCTGCTTTACCGGCTGGGCCCATTTGCGCAGGTTTCTGTCGCGGATGATCTTTTCCAGGCCGTATGCTGCAGAAGTTTCATACAGATCAGAAAGATTAAAGGCAAATCCGGTATAGCTAGCCAGATAGTTATCTATATAAGGAAGCCGTGTGCTGCCGCCGGTCAGATAAATGCCCTCTTTTGCGATATGATAAGCGATCTGTGGCGGGGTACGTTCCAGAAAAGATTTCATTTCTGCTGCGATCTGGTTCACACAGTTGGCGATCCCTTCATTGACAACGTAGGCAGAAATAACTTCTTCTCGTGGAAGTCCGGAAATACTGTCGATCCCGACTACTTTTCGGGCTTCTTTTTTCTGATCATTCAGTCTTCCCATAACTACTTTCAGACGTTTTGCAGTTCGTGTTCCAATCTGAAGATTATAATGTTTTCGGATTTCGCTGCAGATAGATTCGTTCATCTGTCTGCCTCCGATGGGGATCTTACGGCTGATGATGATCTTGCCGTCGGTTATGATGGAAAACTCTGTACTCTGTGCACCGATGTTTACGATCATGCTGCCCTGATTCTTTTCAGGGTCGATTCCCATGGCAATGGCATCTGCAATAGGGGACTCCACCATAAAAACACGGTTTTTCCGCAGCCAGTGACCATTGACCAGATGATAGTATGCCCTCTTTTCGATAGCAGTCATATCAAGTGGTACGGAGAAATACATGTCTGCTCCGAGACCGGATGTATGATCGATTTTTTTTATCATGCTGTAAAGGACGATCTCTTGCAATTCCAGATTTGCCAGCATACCGAAAGCCATAGGAGAATTTACGGAAATATCTGCAGGTGATTTTTCAAACATTTCATAAGCTTCGTTCCCTATGGCAAGGATCCGGCGTCCTCTGTAGGCTACCATGTTCTTTTCTATGTAACTTTTGTTTCTGAAAAATGAATAGACTTTTACAGAGCTGCTTCCAAGGTCTACTCCGTAATTATTTCTAAAAAGCATAAATCTGTCCCTTCACTTAAGTATATTCATCAAAAATCCCTTTTTCGCGGAAACTGACATACCTGTGATCACCGATGATGATATGATCCAGAAGATGGATGCCGAGGAGTTCACCACAATGATAGATCCGTTCCGTAACATCCAGATCAGCCTGGCTGGGGGAGGGATCGCCTCCTGGATGATTGTGGACCAGGATCAGGTTCACCGCCCGATACTTTACAGCTTCTACAAAGACTTCTCTTGGTGTGATCAGTGTGGCATTGACTGTACCGCGGCTTAAAAGCTGTTCCCCCGACAAATGGTTATGTCCGTCCAGCATCATGCAGTAAAGCAATTCCTGCTCTTCATGCCGGAGCCGCTCCATATAATATTTCGCAATGGTTACCGGATGGTGAAAAGATAATTCCGGTTTTGCAGCTGCGGTTGCCATACGCTTGGAAAGTTCCCCGATACATTTCAGCTGTATGGCTTTTACCTTACCGATCCCATGGATCTTCATCAGTTCTTGCATGGAAATATGAAACAGTCCAAGCAGGCCACTGTATCCGGTCTGTTTCGATAAATTCAGGATTTTATCTGCCAGAGTCAGGGAACTGGATCCCTGTACGCCACAGCGCAGGATCACGGCAAGAAGCTCTCGATCGCTTAAGGACTGTTCTCCTTCCCGCAGACATTTTTCATACGGGCGCTGATAATCTGGCATTTCCATTATAGTATCTTTCATATGATTTCCCTTTTCGCTCTCGAAGAAGGGTATGCAAAATTGCAGAAGTTATTTTAGCATAAAAAAGCAGGAATGTACACTCTATCCCGGAAATTTCCACTTTTTTCACATTTTATTTACAGGCAGGGCATAAATGGAAGCTACTGCTTCTGCCACTTTAATTCCGTCCATTGCTGCAGATGTAATGCCACCGGCGTAACCAGCGCCCTCTCCGCAGGGGTAGATTCCTTCTATATTGGAAGTGAGTTTTTTTGGTTCCCGCACAATCCGGACAGGAGAAGATGTACGGCTTTCTACTCCTTCCAGCAATGCATCCGGCCGGTCAAAACCGGAAAGTTTTTTTCCAAAAGCATGGATTCCGGCTTCAATGGAATCCCCGATCTCTTTCGGGAAAATGCTGCGGACATCGGTAAGTGTATAGGCTCCTTTGATACAGGGGCTCACATCTCCAAGTTTGATACTTTTCTTATGCGCACAGTAATCTTTGAAAAGCTGTACCGGAACTTTTCCGTTTCCGGCTTCCCAGGCAGCACGTTCCAGCTTTCGTTGGAGTGCGATTCCTCCAAGAACGCCTTCCTCCGGAAAATCAGAAGGATTTACTGTAACGATGATGGCACTGTTGGCATTACGGCTGTCACGTGCCTGGTAACTCATCCCATTTACTGCCAGCATGCCTTCCTCAGAAGAAGCATTTACCACATAGCCACCGGGACACATGCAAAAAGAATAAACGCCACGTCCGTTTTCCAGTGTATGGGTAACTTTGTAGCTGGCTGCGCCCAGGTAATCATTTTCCGGCTCTCCGTAAAGATCCTGGTTGATCATGGTCTGTGGATGTTCCACTCGTACTCCTACTGCGAAAGATTTTGGCTCCATGGAAAGATTGTGCTTGTTCAGCATGGCAAAAGTATCTCTGGCACTGTGGCCGGGAGCAAGAACGCAGATTTCTGCCGGTATTTCTTCTTTTTCATTGACGATGACAGCCGCAAGTTTCTGGTCACGGACCACCAGATCAGTCACTGTGGAACGGAATCGGAATTCCCCGCCCATTTCTTCAATCTGATGGCGCATAAACTGAACGATTCCCACAAGCTGATCCGTACCAAGGTGGGGTTTTTGCTGGTAAAGGATTTCAGATGGAGCTCCTGCTTCTACAAATCTGGAAAGGACTTCTTTTCCTCTTCCGTAGGTATCTTTTACCAGAGTATTCAGCTTTCCGTCGGAAAAAGTTCCCGCACCGCCTTCTCCGAACTGCACATTGGAATCCGGATCCAGGATGCCGTTCTTCCAGAAATTTTCTACAGTTTCCTGGCGTTTATCTGCTTCTTCTCCACGTTCCAGTACCAATGGACAGTATCCGGCTTTTGCCAGATACCAGGCGCAGAATAATCCGGCCGGTCCGCTTCCGATCACTACCGGTCGATGGGACAATGTTTCAGAACCAGGTGTCGGAAAATGATACTTTCTCTCTGCGATTAACATAATGTTTTTATCGTGAACCTTTTTTAAAACACGGGATTCATTATCCACTTTAATGTCTACAGTATAGACAAATTTTTTGTCCTCTTTATGCCGGGCATCCAGAGATTGTTTTCGGATCTCATAAGTGAACGGCTGATTTCCAAGGCGAAGTGTTTTCGCTATTTTTCTGTGAAGCTGCTCTTCTGTATGGGTGATGGGAAGCTTCAACTGTGTGATCCGGATCATTGTTATTCCTCCTTTGCTGCCCAGATACCGGCGGTAGCTCCACTTGACCATGCCCACTGCAGGTTGTATCCACCGCAGGTGCCGTCAATATCAAGGAGTTCTCCGGCAAAATAAAGGCCTTTATGAAGTCTGGATTCCATGGTTTTACTTTGAACTTCAGAAGTATCCACGCCGCCGGAACAAACCTGTGCCTGTTCAAAAGAAAGGCTGTCTTTTACCGGAAGGCGAAAATCATTGATCCCATGGATCAGATCCTTCTGTGCACATAAGACACGGATCAGTTTTTCCGGAAAAAGTCCGATGAGAAGTTCTTTTTCTGTTTTATAAGGGCAGGCTGTTTTTCTCTGTTCCAGGTATTCTTCCAGTTCTTTCTGGTTCAGTTCCGGAAAAAAATTTATGGAAAGCTCTGCGTTTTTGTTTTCGTGAACCGCTCGGATGGCGTAGCGGGAAATCTGAAATACCGGGATCCCGGATACACCGTAATCGGTAAGCTGCAGTTCTCCCTGCTGAGAGGCTGCCGGAATGCCATCTATATAAAGGGTTATCTTACCTTCTGTCCGCACACCACTCCAGCCGGAAAAAGAATTTCCCTTACATTTCAAAGCTGTCAGAGCTGGAAGAGGTTCGATCAGATGATGTCCGAGACTTTCTGCGATTTTGTATCCACTTTCACTGGAACCTGCAACGGAAGAGGCGCGGGAACCGTTTGCAAGAATCACGGCATCACCATTGTAGGTCCATCCGTCAGTATGGATCTTCCACTGTCCGTCTGTGAAAGACACGCCGGTAACAGTCTGATTGGTTTTCAGTTTTACTTTCAGGCTGCGTGCTTTCATGGTAAGAACATCTACCACACTCTGCGCCTGGCTGCTCCGGGGATAGATCCATCCGTCGCGGTCTGTGGTACAGATTCCCAGTTCCTGAAAAAATTCCAGAGTCTTTTCCACAGGAAACTGTGCCAGGGCATCTTTGACAAATTCCGGATGGGATCCCCGGTAAGCGTTTTCATCCTGGTTCAGATTTGTCATATTACAGCGTCCATTTCCTGTAGCACAGATTTTTCTTCCGGGACGGTCATTCTGTTCCAGAACCGTAACCGCTGCTCCGTTTATGGCAGCCTGAATAGCCGCCATAAGGCCGGAAGCACCTGCTCCTACGACAAAGACCTGCTTTTTTAAGTCCTGTCCTTCGGATTTTTTCATAATTTCACAAGTTCCTTATCAACCATATACTGAAGAGATTTCAGGATTCCAAGTTTAGCATGCTCCCAGGTAAGACCACCCTGGAAATAAACAGCATAAGGTGGTTTCATAGGACCATCGGCAGAAAGCTCGATGGAAGAACCCTGGATGAAAGCACCTGCAGCCATGATGACCTGACTGTCATACCCTGGCATATCCCACGGTTCCGGTGTCACAAAACTGTCTACCGGTGCTGCAGCCTGGATACCCTGGCAGAATGCTACAAGACCTTCCGGTGTTCCAAGGGTGACTGCCTGGATGATATCCTGACGTGGTTCTGTGCTGTTCGGTACCACCGGGAAACCAAGTTTTTCGTAAATGTTTGCTGCAAAAACGGCGCCTTTTAAAGCTCCTTTGGTAACCATCGGTGCAAGGAAAAATCCCTGGTACAGAGAACGGTTTACACCAAGGGTTGCCCCCACTTCCATGCCCAGTCCCGGGCAGGTCATACGGTAGGAAGCGTTTTCCACACAGTCTTTTCTTCCGGCGATATATCCGCCGATAGGGGCAAGACCGCCGCCTGGATTTTTGATCAGGGAACCCACCATGATATCTGCACCTACATCACTTGGCTCTATGGTATCTACGAACTCACCGTAGCAGTTATCTACCATGCAGATCACATCCGGTTTGATCTTCTTTACAAAAGCGATCAGCTCACCGATCTGTTTTACGGAGAAAGAAGGACGGGTCTGATAGCCTTTGGAACGCTGGATGGTTACCAGCTTTGTTTTTTCATTGACTGCTTTTCTGATGTTTTCATAATCAAAGGTACCATCCTCGAGAAGATCCACCTGACGATATTTTACGCCATATTCCGCAAGGGAACCATTGGACGGGCGGATACCGATCACTTCTTCCAGGGTATCGTAAGGCTTTCCTACAGGGGAAAGAAGCTCGTCACCGGGGCGCAGGTTTCCGAAGAGAGCAATGGCAAGTGCATGAGTTCCACAGGTGATCTGCGGGCGTACCAGGCAGGCTTCTGTGTGGAAGGTATCGGCATAGACCTGCTCCAGAGTTTCGCGGCCAAGGTCGTTGTAGCCATAACCGGAGGAAGCTCCGAAACAAGCCTCACTGACACGGTTCTTCTGCATGGCGCGGATAACCTTCATCTGGTTGTATTCTGCAGTCTTATCAAATTTCTCAAAACGTTCTTTCAGGGAATCTTCCACAGATTTACCGAAATCGTAAACTGCAGAAGAGATTCCAAGTTGTGCATATAATTCTTTCATGATCATTTTTCCTTTTTTATTTTATTTGGCAGGGAGGATTCCCTTTTCCCTGCATACAGAAAGCATGTAGGAAAGGATCCTGCTGTCATCGTAATCAAAGTTATCTTTATCTACCCAGGTTACTTCGCCTTCTCTGCGGAACCAGGTAAGCTGACGTTTGGCAAAGTGTCTGGTGTCACGTTTCAGGACCCTTACGGCTTCCTCATAAGAATAGTTTCCGCCCATCCAGTCCAGGATTTCCTTATAGCCAAGCCCCTGCATGGAAACCATTCCCCTGTGGCAGCCCATCTCCCGAAGCTTTTTAACTTCTTCTGTCAGACCGTTTTTCAGCATTTCGTCCACTCTTGTGTCAATGCGTTCATAGAGAAGTGGGCGTGGTGCGTTCAGGACGAAATAAGCCAGTGCATAGGGACTGGTATGCTCCTTCTGTTCTTCATTATGTTCGGAGATCCTGGTACCGTTCTGTTTATAAAATTCCAGGGCACGTATCACCCGCTTGACATTGTTCTCATGGATATCTTCGGCTGACTTGGGATCGACCTTAGCAAGCATGTCATGGAGAAATGCAGGCCCCTTCTGCTCTGCCAGCTCTTCCAGCTCCCTGCGGTAATGTTCATCCTGGTCGGAGCTGGTAAAATCAATATCTCTGGTCACAGACTGAATATAAAATCCTGTGCCGCCTACCAGGATCGGAATCCGGCCTTTATCATAAATTTTTTCCATGGCTTCTTTTGCCATCTGCTGGAAAAGGACAATATTAAAATCTTCTGTGGGCTCCAACACATCCACCAGATGATGAGGGACGCCATCCATTTCTTCCGGTGTGATCTTGGCGGAACCAATATCCATATGGCGGTAAACCTGCATGGAATCTGCGGAGATGATCTCTCCGTTTACTGCTTTTGCAAGGGCAATGGAAAGTTTTGTTTTTCCCACGGCAGTAGGTCCGGTAAGGACGATAAGAGGTTTTTTCATAGATTTTCTCCGTTTATGATAGGTATCTTACACGATACGTTTAAATTTTTTTTCAATCTCTGTCTTACTCATGGCAATGATGGTTGGCCTTCCATGAGGACAGTTATAAGGATTTTCCAGTGTCAGAAGTTCATCGATCAGCTTGTCGGCTTCCTGGGGTGACATGGAATGATTGCCTTTTACAGCAGCTTTGCAGGCCATAGTTGCAAGCCTTGCGGTAAACAGTTCAAATGCATCTTTGGAGCCGTCTGCAGTGAGATGGTCCAGCATTTCCAGAAACAGCTCTTCCTCTGTCATTCCCAGAAGACTGGATGGCACCGCACTGATACTGTACTCTCTTCCCCCAAAAGGTTCGATCTCAAAACCGAAATCCCGAAAATATTTTTCGTTTGCTTTTAACAGGTTTTCTTCCTCAAGGCTGAGTGAAACGATCAGCGGAGGGCTTACGTACTGAGACTGGATGTTCTGAGACTGAAACTGCTTTACGAACCGCTCATAATATACTTTTTCATGGGCCGCATGCTGGTCAATGATATAAAAATTATCTTCGAACTGTACCAGCCAGTAGGTGTCAAACAGCTGTCCGATCAGCCTGTGGCGGCTTCTGGATTCCGGGGCAAGAAGCCGTTCTTCGAAAAGTTCCAGCTGTTTTGGCGTTTCCTGTTCCAGGGATTTGATCGGCTCGCTGTTTATCTCAGGAGATGTCGATTCGGCAGTTTTTTCAGATATCACTTCTGGATCAGCTGTTTCTACAGCGGAAGTCTCTTTTTTTCCGTCCTTCAGTGTGCCGGAAAACATTTCCTCTTCTTCTTTTGTAAAGGGCTGAGATCTATATACGGGATTTTCCCGCAGAGAACCCATATGCCTGTATTTATCTGTAAAAGAATCTGAAGAACTGTGAGCTGTTTCAGCTGAGCCATAGGAGGCTGTACTATTTGTCAACTTATTATAAGGTATCGATGAAACCGGCGATGTACGTACTTCAGAAGCTGTCGGTGCAATATGGGAAGCTATATTCGCCGTCCGGTTCTGGTGTCCGTACATCTCCTGCCGTCTTTTTACCTCGAAAGGTTCCGGAACATTTCCTGGCTTCATCTGCTCGTTGTGAGATGTCGGTTCGTCTTTTCCCACAGATACCTGCGGGATTAGTTCTCTGTGAGTCAGTACCTTACGAACAGTTTCATAGATAGCCGTATAAACTTCGGTTTCTCTGGCAAAACGCACTTCTCTTTTTGCCGGATGTACATTAACGTCCAGGTCATTACCATCCATTTCGATCCGAAGGGAAACAAATGGAAATTTATGCTGCATGACCAGTCCTTTATACCCATCCTCAATAGCCTTGGTAATGATCTTGTTTTTTACATACCGGCCATTGATATAATAATTCTCAAAAGAGCGGTTTCCTCTGGAAATCTCCGGTTTTCCCACAAAGCCTTCGATCTTCATAAAATCATTTTCATAGGAGACTTCCAGAAGTGCTTTGGCGATCTCCCGTCCGTAAACGCTGTAGATCACATCCTTTACGCTGTAATTTCCGGAACTGGAAAGTTTCACCTGACGATTCTGGATATATTTAAAGGAAATTTCCGGATGGGAAAGCGCCAGCTGTTCCATCAGCGTATTGATGTAACCGGCTTCTGTCATGTCGGATTTCAGAAATTTGCTTCTTGCAGGTGTGTTGTAAAAAAGGTTCCGGATCAGGAAGGTGGTTCCCTCCGGTGCGCCCATCTCCTCCAAAGACTGTTCTTTTCCACCTTCGATCACATAGCGGGTACCGCTGATGGCAGAAGGAGTTTTTGTGATCAGTTCTACCTGGGAAACTGCGGCAATACTGGAAAGAGCCTCGCCACGAAAGCCCAGGGAGGCAATATGTGTCAGGTCTTCCACTTTTTCAATCTTGCTTGTAGCATGACGTAGAAAAGCAAGGGGAACCTGTTCTGCTTCCATTCCGGAGCCGTTATCTGTGATACGGATCAGCTTTTTTCCACCATCTGTGATCTCTACTGTGATGGCGGTAGCTCCTGCGTCAATAGCATTTTCCACAAGTTCTTTTACAACAGAAGAAGGCCGCTCCACAACTTCACCTGCTGCGATCTTATCAATGGTATTCTGGTCTAAAACTGCAATTTTTCTCAAGGTATCACCACCGGTTCTTTATTTTGTTCTGCAGATTATAGAGAATATTCAGGGCCTCCATTGGAGTCAGGTTGCCAATCTCCAGGCCTTTGATCTCTTCGATGATATCATTATCCTGCACCGTGTCAAAGAGTGACATCTGTGCCATATCCACCTGATCATAGGTGATCTTCTGCTTCTTTTTCGGAGCAGTCAGGTCTTTTACCGCTGCGGTGATATCTGCGTCACTGAGCTCTTCCACAAGTTCCTTGGCACGCTGGATCACGGAATCCGGAACACCGGCAAGCTTGGCCACCTGGATACCATAACTCTTGTCAGCGCCACCTTTTACGATCTTACGAAGAAATACGATATCGTCACCCTTTTCTTTGACAGCAATACAGTAATTGTTGACACCGGAAAGTTTTCCCTCCAGTTCGGTAAGCTCATGATAATGGGTCGCAAATAAGGTTTTGGCACCGCAGAGCTTGGTATTGCTGATATGTTCGATCACTGCCCAGGCAATGGAGAGGCCGTCAAAAGTACTGGTTCCACGTCCGATCTCATCCAGGATCAGAAGGCTACGGGAAGTGGCATTGCGAAGAATATTGGCAACCTCCGTCATTTCCACCATAAAGGTACTTTGTCCGCTTGCAAGGTCATCAGATGCACCTACACGGGTGAAGATCCGGTCAACCACACCGATGTTTGCACTGTCTGCCGGAACAAAGCTTCCGATCTGTGCCATCAGTACGATCAGGGCTGTCTGGCGCATATATGTGGATTTTCCGGCCATGTTTGGTCCTGTGATAATGGAGATCCGTTTTTTGTGGTTGTCAAGATACGTATCGTTTGGAATGAACATATCATTTTCGATCATCTGCTCCACAACCGGATGACGGCCGTTTCGGATATCAATGAGGCCTGTCTCATTGATCTTTGGTCGGACGAAATTATTCCTCTGGGCAACCAGTGCAAGAGAAGCGAAAACATCCAGTGCAGCCACTGCTTTTGCAGTGCGCTGGATACGGACAACTTCCGCTCCAACCTGATCACGGATACTGGAAAACAGTTCAAATTCCAGCGCATAAAGCTTATCCTCAGCTCCAAGGATCAGATCTTCCAGATCTTTCAGTTCCTGAGTGATATAACGCTCTGCATTGGTAAGGGTCTGTTTGCGGATATAATCCTCCGGCACAAGATCTTTGAAAGTATTGGTAACTTCCAGAGAATAACCAAATACACGATTGTACTTGATCTTCAGGCTTTTGATACCGGTACGTTCCCTCTCTCTTGCCTCCAGCTCAGAAAGCCATTTCTTTCCATCTGTCCGGGAACGGCGGAATTTATCTACATCTTCATTATATCCTTCCCGGATAATGCCACCGTCTTTCTGGGCAAGAGGCGGATCATCGGTGATAGAGTTCCGGATCAGCGAGGTAATGTCTGTCAGAGGATCCATATCTTCGTTGATCTTAGTAAGCAGTGGAGATTTGAATTCTGCCAGGACCTGTTTTATATAAGGAAGCATTTCCAGAGAAGAGGCAAAAGAAACCAGATCTCTCGGATTAGCGGATTTGTAACTGATACGGCTGATCAGACGTTCCAGATCATAGATCGGGTTTAAATATTCCCGGATCTCATCCCGTTCCATGGGTTTTTCATTCAGTTCTTCCAGAGCACCCAGTCTCTTTTCGATTTCCTCTGCATCGATCAGAGGCTGTTCCACATAAGACCGAAGTGTTCTGGCTCCCATAGCTGTTTTGGTCTTGTCCAGTACCCAGAGAAGAGAACCTCTTTTCTGTTTTTCGCGCATGGTTTCCACAAGCTCCAGATTACGACGACTGGAGCTGTCGATAAGCATGTATTTCTCGGCAGAGTAAGGGCGGATACTTGCCATATGGGAAAGTGCTGTTTTCTGTGTTTCTTTCAGATACAGGAACAGAGCACCGGAAGCGATGATCCCGCTGTCGTAGTCACCAATTCCTAACCCCTCCAGATTTCCCACATGGAAATGTTCTTTTAGAGTTTCCTGACACAGCTGATCGTCAAAGTACCAGGGATCCAGGGCGAATACGCAGATTCCAAGACGTCCTTTCAGATCCTCCACATCCACACCACTTAAAAGAAACGCATCGTTGCAGATGATCTCTGCAGGTGTGAATTTATTGATCTCATCCAGAAGTTTCTGAGGCTTATCCAGCTCTGTAAGAAAGCAGTCACCGGTTGTGATATCTGCAATAGCACAGCCAAAATGATCTCCGATGGAGACAATGGACATCAGATAATTGTTTTTGGATTCGTCCAGTGACATGGCATCCAGTGTGGTTCCCGGTGTGACAATACGAACAACTTCACGTTTTACAAGACCCTTGGCTTTTTTCGGATCTTCTACCTGTTCACAGATGGCAACTTTATAACCTTTTTCTATCAATCGGTTGATATAAGTTTCCGCAGCATGAAAAGGAACGCCACACATGGGCGCTCTCTCTTCCAATCCGCAGTCTTTTCCTGTAAGTGTGATCTCCAGTTCCTTGGATGCAGTCAGCGCATCATCAAAGAACATTTCATAAAAATCGCCCAGACGGTAAAAAAGGATACAGTCGCTGTATTCTTCTTTGGTCTTTACGTATTCTTTCATCATCGGTGATAATTTCCCTGTGTTAACTGGAAACCCTGTATTTACGCGGCTTGTAGATGCTTTATGTTCCTCTTTGACCCACTTTTGACCCATTTTTTTTTCTTCTTCAGTGTTTCTTGTTTTTTCCAAATATTTAAACCTCTTCCTAAAATCTCATTTCATCAGCAAAATCAGCTTTCTTTTCCATACTTTTCATCATACCGTTTGTATTCATCTTTTACATACCCCTGTTCAAGATGCGTATAATACTCTGTCATTTTCTGAGTAGAATGACCGCTGATTTTACCTACCGTAGCCGGTTTCATTCCAGATTGTACACATCTTGTTACAAAAGTATGACGAAAGCTATGTGGAGTTACATCTAACATTTCTGCTTCTCGACCTTCTTTTTCAGCCTCTAATGCTTCTTGCTTATTTACAATATTTTTGATTCGCTCACATTCATCTTCAGCATTGCCAGGAAGATAACTCATTCCTGTTGATGTTGTAAATATCAGTCCAGGATATTTTTTTAGAAGATCATTTCCAGTTCCCCATTTCTTGCCTAACACTTTTTTGTCCTGATTCTGTTTTTCTTTCCAGCTTAAAAAAGCTTCAATTGCAATATCTGGCAGCGGAATTATTCTGACACTTTTCTTTTTTTTCGGTGATGTAATCTGTGTAACATAATACGGCTCAGCAAGTTTCTTTCCCTGCTTGTCATAATACAATTTGACTCTGTTTAGCGTTTTGTATACACGAAGATATTTTTCATCGAAATTGACATCTCTCCATTGTAAGGCAAGTACTTCGCCTATACGCATTCCCGTATGCATCAAAATCAAGAAAAGTTCCTCATAACGGTCTCCTTTAATGGTTTCCAAAAAGCGATGGCTTTCGTCTGTACTAAGACAATTCTCTTTTACATCCAAAGCTTCTTCTGTAGGTTCTGCCAACACTTCTCCCGGTGTCTCAACGGAAAGCTTAACTTCTGCTGTAGGATCCGATGGAATCATTTTACTGGCTGCTGCCCTCTCAAACATTTGATGCACGACACTTAATGATTGCTTGATTGATGTAGGAGCGTATCCTTCATCCTCCAATTTTTTAATCATGTCAAGAATATGTTCCGGTTTGATATCTACCAGTTTCATGTAACCGATGTATTCTTCTGTTCTTCTAAAACCATCTTCATAATTTCTTATCGTGGTTGCTTTAAGATTCCGAACCTTATAAAGTTCCATCCATTTCTCATACCATTTTGAAACGGACATACTCGAATCAAAGCCTGGAACACCTGGGAGAACCTCCGCTAAATACATGCTTCTTTGCTTTCTCACTTGCTGAAGATTTGTTCCATAGATAGAAAAAGGCGGTTTGCCAGAACCCTTAATTGTGATTCTGGCTTCATACCGCCCATCTTTTCTTTGTCGGATTCCCTTACCTATTTCTTTTCCTTTTAGATTTTTTCCCATAACATTACCATCCTTTTTCTAATAACAATAGATGATCATGCATGGCACTGGACTTAATTTTAACACAACCCCAAAAACCTTTCAAGACTGCCGATCTATCCATTTCTGAAATTTTTTCTTATCAATCAGGGTTCTTCGCCCAATTCGTACCATGAAGGTATTATTGTTCATAAGTGTTCGCATTGTTTTCTCAGAAAGTCCTGTCAGTTCACAGGCTTCCTTAACTGATATAAGAATCTTATCGTTATCTGCTGCCGGTTGTTTCTTTTTATGTATCATATATAATTACAGCCAATATCTGCAGGCAGATGATATTGGCTGTTCCTCCTCTCCTATGGATTCTATAAACGGACTTCCTGCGAGTCCCTGTGATTTTGTTTTATTTATTGTGCTGCTTTTTTACATAATATTCTACCGCTTCCTGTAAGCTGCATCCGCTCCGACGACTTTTGCTTACTACACTATTTTTACTTATCTTTAATTTTTCGCAGCATTCCTTAAGCGATGGATAAAGGGTTCCATGATAATCAAATTCAGGATTATCCAGCATCTTTTTTCTTTTTCTTGTCATAAAATGCTCAAATGATTCTTCTATGGAACAATTTTTATCTCTGGCTCTCTGCCTTACACACGCATCCTCAATGCCATATTTTTTGCAGCATGCTCGGAGACTGGGGTATTCCGCCCCCTTAAATGTAAACTTCTGTATCCTTTCTTCTATTATCTCTTTGTTTGCAATAAAATGTTCCAACGATTCATCTGTGCTGCACCCTAATCTATACTTTCTTGAAGATACGCTGTTTGCATTCACACCATAAACCTCACAGCATTCTTCCAACGTTTCATAGATTTTATTTCGGAATACAAATTCATTTTTCTTTGTCACTATTTTTTTCTTTATGAAATGATCCAGGGCCTCTTCTATACTACATCCAGTCGAGGAAGCCCGGTTACGGACACTGGCGGCACGAACATCATACTTTCTGCAGCATTCAGCAACACTTTGATATTCTTTTCCCTTATATACAAATATCTTTTTTAGTTCATCCGCATTGCTTTTTTCTATAAAATGTTTTACAGCCTCTTCCCAGGTGCAATGAATCCGCCATGCTCTGGTCCGTACACTGGTTTCATTAATTCCGTATATCTCACAACACTGTCCAAGGGAAACATATTTTTCCCCTTCATAAAAGAATGGTTCTTTTGCGCGGTGCCTTTTTTTTGATATTACCTTGTTTCCAGAATTCTCATCATTTCCGGTGGATTCCTGTGGCACGCAACCTTCCATATGAGAAACATTTTTTTCCAACGTCTCTGGCAAGGAGCTTTTGGTTCTATAGGCAGCACTTCTTACAATTTTGGGGTTCAGGCCATACGCGAGACAACATTCCGTGAAACTATTGTATTCTTTTCCCCGGAATGCAAAGATTCTTTGCTTTTTAGATTTAATGTAATGTGTAATCGCACGTGTAGAAGAAACTCCATTCTTTTCCATATACAAACGTACGGATATAGGATTTATTCCCAATTCTTCACAGCATTGAGGAAGTGATGGATACTTCACTCCATGATATGTGATTTCATGTGCCTTTTTCCATTCTATTGCCCGTTCAATTGCTTCCTGTGGTGTGCACTTTCGATTCCACATATCTGTTTTAACGGAAGCTTCGTTTATATCATAAAATTCACAACAAGTCTTAATGCTGGCCCATTTTCGATTTCGGAATATGATCTCTTTACTTTTTTTCAATTCAATAAAATGTGTAATCGCTTCTTCAGTTCTACATTTATATTGATTCTGATACGCCATTACACTACGGTAACATATTCCATAAAAGTTACAGCATTTATGCTTACTTTCAAAAGTTCTGCCATTGTACACAAATTTGAATTTCTCCATGTAATTTGATCTGATTTTACGTGGCATAAAAACTTCTTTCCTCCTTTTATCGTGATTGGATCTGATATATGTTAAAACATTTTGCCAAACAAAAAAAGACACTCCAAGAGTCCATTTTACTCTTTTTGTGTCTTTATCGGTTGATCCGCAGACGCGGTATAAAGTATAAAATTCTGACCTCGTATCAGAATAAAATTTTGTGCAATCTGTTTTGCAAAATGTTTAATTTTATCGTATCATTCCAGATTCTTAATGTCAATTTCATGAATGTCTTTAGATAGTTTCAACAGAGTAGTATTTTACTCGCATCTCTGGAAACATATACATTAGCTGTTGCATAATGTAAATGCCCCTCCGGTTTTTCACCGGAAAACAGGACATTTACAATAAGCTTTTTATATTCAGGTCAGACAAAAATTACATACATCAGAATTGGAAATGAAATAAACATAAGCCCAAAATCAACAAAGATCAATACCAGCCAAAGCAACTTTAATTTTTCCTCCAAAGCTCATCCTCCGTTTCGAGTATATTTAAGGAATTACATAAAATCCCTTATACTTAAATAAAAGAGAATTTCAGAGCGGTTTCCGTAAATATCCCAGAATTTTCACAGGAATTTCATTTTTACTTTTGAAGTTACTTTTGTGATATATCAATCTGCTATTATGCGGCCTGTTCTTCCACTTCCAGTCTCTCTGCCTCCATTAAATCTTCCTCCAGAATTTCAGCAAGCAATTTGTTGCAATACCCAACACCGTTTACACGAACGCCTTTGCTGCGGAGTTCTTCAATCTCTTTTTTCCTGAGACTCTGACTTTTTACAGCCAGTTTATAATCTTCTTTTGCCAGTTTCTTTTTTAATTGTTTCTGCCATTTTACAAGAAAATCCCTTGCAAGTTCGATATCTTCATTCTGCTGGTTATAAAAAGTACGTGTCTGCCTTATGGTCCCATCCGGTTCCACTTCAAGCGTATAGTACGCCTCCGTTGGTTGTTCTGTCTTTCTCAAAAACAGGATATAGGATTCCTGCTGGCTCATTCGTTCATAATAGGTTTCTGTATTATTTACGCAGTGATGCATTAGTTTTGCTTCATACAAAATGTCATCCACTTTTTCCGGTACAACGATCTGATACTCTTTGTCCGCATATTCATATTTTTTCAAATCCCTGCATATACGATTCAGACCCGGATACTTTTTTTCCAGCTCTCCGGCTCTTAAAATCAAATCTTTTGCTTCTATCTCTTTTATCATTTCATTATGTCTCTGCATGAGCTTTCGTGCACGGTAGATAACAGAATCCTGCACATTCACTCCGACCCGAATTGCCATATTGAGATAATCCTTCCATGTTTTGATTAGGTTTTTCACGGATTCCCCACTTTCTGCTGCCTGCTTTTCCAGATAATTTTTAATCTGTAAAGGAGCCATACGATCCATAATGAACATAAGATCCGCTGGTTTAAGTTTTTCCAGGCACATCCATGAAATCACATCGTCACAGATCAACTTGTTTTGGGCTTTTTCAAGCAACAGCCATTGAAGAAAAATCTCTCCCCCATTGTTTGTACGTAACCTTTTCAAGCGGAACCTGTCAATTCCCAGTGCTTTTCCAAGGTTTCCGGAATCCTTACAATAAATCTGTGCTTTATTATCCATAATGTCTTCTGCGAGATGATAAAGTCCTGCTTTAATGAGCCGTTCCAGGTAGGGCCTTTCTCTAACCATTTCAAAAAAGCTTACCGGATCTAAATACTTTTTGGCTTTTGCATATTCGTAGAATCCTGTCCTACGGAATGTCCTGTTTTTAATGCCATACAGTGATTTTCCATAAATATTTCCCATATTATATTTTTCATATGTCATATAGCCGCCGTAACCCGGATACAGTGGAACCTGTAATTTACCCTGGATCCAGCGACTTTCTTTTGTCCAATGATGACGGCCGAAATAATATTCTTTCGTATTTAATTTTTCATCATACAGGATTCTCCGGCGCTCAAAGAAAGAATATACTGGTTTTTTATATGAGCTGCTTACTATGAGCATCTGAAGCTGGAATTCTCTCAAAACAAACACATTATTTCCACAGGTCTGAAGCAGGTATGCAGTCTCTTTTGAGGTTTCTATATTTTTGGCCCGGCCCAATGCTTTATATTGAATCTGATGTCTGCATTTCGGGCAATGCCCCACTGCATTATGGTGAGGATGGCTGATTGGAACTTCGCTTTCACACCAACTACAATATCCTGTCTGATCTTTCCTGCGGCTGTAATGATAAAAGATAAAATTCTGGGTAATTCCAACTTTTTTCTGCCATCTCAGCCAGTCTTTCGGAATTTTTGGAAGTCTATCCATGCACTGATCCCAGCTTGTCAGAATTTTTTCATATTTCATTCCCAGCCTCCGGTGTTTCTGCTCACGTTGATATACATACAGTGCATATAAAGCATCGTCATATTCACTTTCAAGATACTTTTGGATCAACGCTGTATCTGCCTCTTTCATATAAGAATTTTCCTGATATAACCATTTTGAGAAAATGGTCTTATCCAGCATACTATCTGACCATTTCTTTGTCCGGTAATCATACCCTTTAAAAACATCGTTCTTTTTATCAATATATAATGTATATACAGGTTTCCGACAGTCCATGGAAAGATATTCTGACAGATAAAATGCTACTTTTAAAATATTGTTTTCTACTTCTGCACGTAAATATAGCCCCCTCTGATAAATCAGCTGCTCCGTATAGTATACATACTTCTCCATGCTGAAGCCTCCCACAAAGGCACACAGCGCATTGAACAGTGTCACCGACAGTGCCAGAGACACCA
>ENA-ORNZ01001108-ORNZ01001108.1-human-gut-metagenome-genome-assembly--contig:-NODE-1108-length-28509-cov-3.832256_pt1 | contig 28509 bp, 25 predicted proteins | sample MGYA00242124_ERZ509040 | MGnify/ENA primary metagenome ERZ509040 (study PRJEB26280, sample SAMEA2338733) | human gut metagenome | biome: human gut; feature: human-associated habitat; material: faeces... | reverse complement strand
GGGCTCCATTAAACGCATCAATATTCTTTTCACTGAGAATCTTCTCAAAGATTCGATCTCCAAGTTGTTTTATTTTGGTAACAAGAAATCCGCCATTCATTTTCACACAAAAACTCCTATATAGTATTTTATCAAATAATACTATATAGGAGCTTTACTGTCAACAGTTTGTATGTCTAAGTAGAAGTAAATTCCGATTTATTATACTCTTTCTTTCTCCCATCTTCCTGCCCTTCGGACAAGAAGCATCCCCCTGTCATGAAATCCAATATAATTGATGACAGCCAACTGATACTAGGATACCGCCTGTTCATAAGTCTAAAACAAATCATCGGCAGATGTCATATTCTTTTCATGGCTTATCTCCCTCAAAAAACTATTTTTCTTACTGATAGTTTAGCAAAATATCAGCTACTTTTCAATGACAGCCTCTTTCTTCTCCATCAGGGTGTCCACTGCCCACCGGAGAAAAACGGTGTAATATAGGACATAATAAAGCCCAAACCATTGATAATCGCCCATGTAATTGCAATCCTTTTCAGCCATGCTCTCGATTCGTCAACCGTTCTGCCGCTCCGAGAAAAATTCATTAAAAGAAGTGCTATTGCCGCCGTCACAATCGCTGCAATCGTAGAAATCCCTATAATTTGCTTATAGACATCCTTCATAATCTCAGACGCTTTTTCCCAAACCGTAACGGCATAAACCGGTCGAATCCAATATGCCTGCATCGTAACCACACAGAAAAATAAGTATCCAAGCTGTGGAATACTGATATACTTCTTCTCTTTACTGTTCTTTTTCATAAGCTGCCTCCTTATTTCAGGTACAAAAAAACACCTGAATCATAAAAATTCAGGTGTGCTTTGCTGTCTGTATATTTTTCGATACTATCATTATATAATAGAAGAAATTCATTGTAAATTCCAGAGATGTTCCAATTTCGTTCCAATCATATGCCAAAAATGTCTCTGCAGAACGAAAATCCGCTCCACACATTTGCAATGGTTCGCAAAACTTAAAATATTTCGTATTTACGCATTTCCTCACAGTTTTTGGAACGGCGCAAATAGTCCTTAATACACATTCAGCAGTTCTGTCACAACATCAGAATGATTCTTCTTCAAATCAGACAGTTTCCATTCCGGATAATTCTGATAAATGCGTATGGAATTCGGGAACATTTCGATATTCTTCTCGAAATATTTTTCCTTTTTCTCTACATAATCTCTGTTGCCCTGAGAGGTATTCTTTCTTCTCGATATTAAGACAAGGTTCCCCAGCTTATTTGTCCATTCTTCTCGTTCTGCCGCAGAAAAATCTTTTACCCATTGACTATCTGCGGAAGGATTGCGAGGAAGAATATGTTCTATGCTTGCGATTGCCTGCGGAATCATAGGTGTAGAAGAACCTCTGTAAATGAGGTCTAATTTTAGAAGCAGATACTTTGCAAATGATCTTCCGTAAATATCTCCATTGATGACTCTTTCAAAATCGCTTTTGTTTATGGTAAAAGTCTTTGATTGGAGCAATGCTGCGGAATCCTGACTTGCTTCAATCTCACGCAGAATGGCGTTTACATTTTCCATTCTCACAGTTGGAGTGGCAGCAGTAATCCAATCCGCCGATAACTTGCGGTCCAGTGCTTTCAGAAATGCAACAAAGCCCCGTCTGCGGTATTTCCGATAATAATCTAAAACGGGTGCGATCCAGTAATCCGCACCAAATCCCGTTTCCATCAGCTTCAGATAGTTTGTAATTTCGTAATCGCCGGTTACAACAGAATGATCCGTATCAAATACCTCCTGATATGTATGGTAATAAGAATAAAGCAGCTCGAAGGTATCTCTCCCACGGCGCAGGATTGGAGTTCTGGGGACATATTTTTTCTGTGTACGGTCATATTCCTGATTGGAATAAACAAATTCATCAAATTCCTTTAATAATGTCGTTGTCTGCTTTTTCTTAACAAGAATTGTTCTGATATGCGAAAGAAATTTATCGAAGTCCTCGCCAAAGTACGTCTCCATTTCTTCCCATCTTGTTGCCCAGGATGTTCTGTCTGCAGCAGAGAGTTCTTTCAGATTTTCTGCCTTCAGAATATCACTGCTCGAAAGCTTAACCCCTCTGTTATTTAACACCGTAAACAGCTGAAAGGCATCCTGCAGTTCTTCTGTCGCAACATAAATCATCAGAACCTTATTTAAAAAATAGGACAGGTATCCAATAATTTCACTCTTGTTTTCTTCAAGGAATTCATGGGCAACCAGCATGGCATTCGCCATATTTCTAATAGATATATTGACATCCTTCGCCTGCATCTTATCTTTCAGAAGCGCACTGTCACATGTACCATGTAGCGGCTTTATATGCTCGTTCACAAAATCTCTGACATCCGAACGGATATTAAATATAATCCGCATCCGTTCCGGCTGCTGTAAAATGGCATCCTCCGCCTGATAAACAAAACCGGCTAACGAATTCTGATATTGCGGATAAGCTGTAAGCATATCTCTCATGCACGCTAAAATCAGAAAAACCGTTGTGATTCTTTGCTGACCATCCAGCAATTCATATTCGGTGTAAGAAACATTGTTCTCAGATTTCTCATTTATTTTCAATACCATGGAGCCGAGAAAATACTGCGCCTCCTTATTTTCCCGATAAGCAGATATTGTATCATCCAGAAGATCTCTTACCTGGTCTGTATCCCAAACATATGCCCTCTGGTAATCCGGAATACAGTACCACATATTGAATATCTCTCGAATCACCTTTTTCTCACATTTAATTTCTGTTGCCATATCCGCCTTCTCCTTCCGGTAAATCAGCTATGCTCGTAATTTTCTTATTCTATTTATTCAAAAAGCTCTGGCTCGTTCTCTTTCTCAAAAGATAATACCTTGAAATTATCCCATTCTTCAGATAATTCATAAATATTAACTATTGCAACCTTTCCCGTCTCATGCCCTTTCGAACTGTCCATTTCTTTGCCTGGTTCTCAAAAGTTGTGATGTAAAGACCTCGACCAAAATCCAAATATTTTTTCGAATGTATTACATCCGAATTTTTTATAATTTCTGTTAATCCATGATATACAATCATACATTAACTCCTTTTTCTCTCACATAATCAGTAATATCTTCTACCAGATATTCCTTTCCCTGTGTATGAAGAACATCGTAACATTTAATAATATAATTATCTAAAATTCCTGTTGTGTTTAATATTTTATACACTTCGGCTGGAGACATCTTCCATTTTTCCGCAAGACTATATAACATGAATATCGAAAAACTCAATTCTTTTTTCTCACACATAATTACTACCATCCTTTCTCTCATATTTATACTTAGATTATAACAAGTATTTTAAGTTATCGTTCAAGTTATTATCATAAAATAACAGATATCTATAAGAATCCGCCCACTATTCACCTTACCATTGGTTGCGATAATTATCATTATCTGAGCGTTCTGATTTTTCATAGCCAAGGTGTTCATCCATTTCAGCTTCCATTATTTCCTTGATGATGCCGCCCAAAAAAATCCTTGAGTGCATCCCGAATGTCTTCTACAAACGGGATATCGTACTCTTCAAGGAACTGATGGATGATGTTTCGTTTTCCTTCTGTCATTTGTACGCGATGTACAGGTTTCTTTTGCCTCGCCATAATAAAAGGTTCTCCTAATGATATTTATTGTATCATAGAAGAACCTTCTAAACACTATTTTATAGAAAAAAGCTCACATGCCCAAAACTGCCACAAAAAAATTGTGCTTAGCAACCAATTAGCTATTGCTCCTTAAAAGCCCTTTCGGTTGCTTGAATTGTTTTACTTAAAATATTCGTCTAACCTTTTGGGGTCAGTTCAAAACACTCCACAGTGAGCTTTTCTTTTTTTGTAATAAATACTTTTTATTAAGTTTTTCAGATTTACAACGTATTTCGCACTCTCAATTTCGCACTCTCAAATACCCCTACTCGCAGCCTCTATCTTAGGGAATGAATATTTTTATTCATATATTCCTTTGTTGCAATTCTTCAAACATTGCATGCGCCAATGCCCCCATAATAGCACGGTATTTTCCGGCGTCTTCAAATAGCTTCGTATAGGTTTCTATACTTTCAGAATACGCTTCCTGCGCTGCATCATCAAACAACTGAGGAAAAATATTCTTCTCAAAAATCTGGCGACCATCTGTCTGAGCAGATTTCACCAGCTTTTTATTATTCTTTAGTTTCTGATGCAATGTGGTTATTACAACCTTATCTCCTTCGGTAAAGTTCCCCATGTATTGTTCATTAATTTTTTCAATTACCTGTTCTAATGGACTAAGGGTTTCTTCCATTTTTACAGGCTTTTTCAGCCTGGCCGATTCATAAACACCTTTTTCTTCTTTTACAAGGTCAATAGAACCTTCAAATGTTTTCTCAAGATTATAATACTCAAGTTTCACTCGGTCACCTAAAGCAAACGGAACGCTCGGGTCAGCAGGAATTACTTTCGCCAAGTAGGAGCAGAAGATGTATTCATTATGCATCTGCTTATCAAACATACGCGCAATCTGCGTAATATATCCATACCATTTTACAAATGTTCTGCAAAGTTTACGGAACTGGTATCTCTGTTCCTGATTTAATGCGTTATACTTCTGCTGGATCGGTAACAATGCATTTGTTATTGCTGCCTGAATCTTATTCGCCTTGCGTTTATCTCCATCGAAATAGATTTTATTTATTTTTTCGATGTCAGCATCATCATAAATTTTAAAAGCACGCAACATCCTCTGTGTCTTGTAAATCAAATCAGTATTGATTTCCTGAGCCAATGATGTTTCCTGATAGAACGGCTGAAACGCTTTCAAAATATCTTCTTTTGTATTCACAAAATCAATAATGAACGTATCCTGTTTATCCGGATGTGTACGGTTCAATCTGCTCAGTGTCTGAACAGCTTTTACACCTCGTAATTTCTTATCAACAATCATTGTATGAAGCAATGGTTCATCAAATCCGGTCTGATATTTCTCAGCTACAATCAGAATATTTCCTTCATCATGGAATACCTGTTTTGTCTGTGATTCATTCACGCCATTCAGCTTACTTTCTGTCCACTCTGTTTCTGTCACATCATCCGGGTCCTTGATAGAACCGGAGAACGCAGCCAGAATTTCCACATCATGATAACCATTTGATTCCAAATAATTCTTAATCTCATGATAGTAACGAACAGCAGCAAGTCTCGATGATGTTACAACCATCATCTTTCCTTTTCCCTTGATTTTCTGCTTCGTTACATTACGGAATGTTTCAACAATAATCGCTGATTTCTGCTGAATGTTATACGGATGCAGCTCTTCGTATTTCTTGATTGTCTTCAATGCTTTTGATTGCGGAACATCAGGATTATCCTTTGTGTTCTTCACAATCTGATAGCAGGTTCTATACGTTGTATAGTTCTGAAGAACATCCAGAATGAATCCCTCTTCGATTGCCTGACGCATCGAATATACATGGAATGGATGATAGGAACCATCATTCCATTCTGTACCGAACATCTCCAATGTTGCACCCTTTGGTGTTGCTGTAAACGCAAAGAATGAAAGATTCTTATGCTTTCCATGCGAAATCATTTCATGCACCAGACGGTCATTGTCATCCAGCAATTCATCTTCGGCTTTTCCTTCCAGTTCCGCATACTCTTTCAGAGCATCTGACACATCCGCAAGTGCAGATTTTAATTTCATTGCAGAGGAACCGGTCTGCGAAGAATGTGCTTCATCCACAATAATTGCAAATCGCTTATCTGTTGTATCATCTACTTCTTCATAAATGACCGGAAATTTCTGCAATGTTGTTACAATGATTCTCTTTCCTGCGTTCAGAGCATCCCTTAAATCCTTAGAGGATTTCTTTTCATCAATCGCACATACACTACCTAGTGTGTGGTCAAATCCTGTGATTGTTTCCTGTAACTGTGCATCCAGATTACGTCTGTCAGTTACAATAACAACTGATGTAAATACAGGTTCATTGTCATCATTATGCAAGGATGCCAGACGATATGCTGTCCATGCAATAGAATTGGACTTTCCTGAACCGGCAGAGTGCTGAATCAGATAATTGTTTCCTGAACCATTCTCACGCACATCTGCAATCAGCTTACGCACTACATCCAGCTGATGAAATCTAGGGAAAATCAGACGCTTCTTTGTAACATTCTTTCCATCTTTCTTTTCGGTCTTCACCTCAAAGCTGATGAACTTCTGGATAATATCCAGCAAGCTGTCCTTCTGCAATACATTTTTCCAGATATAAGATGTTACATAATTATCATCTTCTGCCTGCGGATTCCCTGCACCACCGTCATTTCCGGCACCGTTGGAACCCTGATTGAATGGCAAGAAATATGTATCTGTGCCTTTCAGTTCCGTAGCCATCCATGCTTCGTAAAGGTCTACTGCGAAATATGCGAGAATACGATGATTCAGCCAAAATGCAGGTTCCCTCTGGTCACGGTCATACTGCCACTGCAATTTTGCATTATCTACGGTCTGTCCTGTCAGCTGATTCTTTAATTCAATCGCAACCACCGGAATACCATTGATTGCAAGCATCATATCAACTGAATTGTTGTTCTGCTCTGAATAGTGCCACTGTCTGATACACTGACACACATTCTGCTTATATCTTTTTACAGCAACATCATTCAGAGTGGATTCCGGCTTGAAATAGCAAACCTTAAAATCCATTCCACGATGTTTAAATCCATGTCGCATGACAGACAGCAAGCCATCCATCTGTACGGCATCTTCAAAACATTTATAAAACTTCTCGTATGGATCAGAATTGCACTGCTTTTCAAAACGCTGCCACTGGGTAGGCTGGGTTGCTTTCACAAACCCAACCAATGTATGAATATCCAACGCAATACCGGAAGATGAGGCATATCCGGCATCTGTTGCCTTTTCATATCCACCATCAGGTGAGATAAGAAAGGCTTCGATATTGGATTCAAACTGTTTTTCATTTTCAGCCATAGCTTATACCACCCTTCTTTTTCCTGTTACCACTTCATAAATCAATGATTTCTTGTATGCTTCAAGGTCATTGATAAGAGATTCTTTAATGCAAATTAATGTTTCATATTCTGGAAGTTTATTATCTAAATACTCTACAATCTCATCCTCTTCATCTCTAGTTGAAGGTATTAATACTTTCATTTGTTTTATTTCACTAATAGATAATTCTGGTCTTGTTGCCTTCATACATGCAATATCCCAAAATTGTTTATAACCAATAAACGAGCTCAATAAATAAAATATGTATTTTGAATTATGTTCTTTTGATACGGTTATTTTACCAACATGTGATGTTGTATTTGATATAGGAATATTGTTCGGCACTATCGCAGTTTTACCAATTGTCGCTCCAGTTTTCACAAATAAAACATCACCAGGTTTTAATTGACTTCCTTTAATTCTTTCATTATCCTCTTTAGAAATGTATACTACATTATCCATTAATAAAGGTGTTCCCCATCCAATATTTTGAACTCTTATGTATGGTATACCTTCTGATTTATATGAATCTGTTTTGATTAAACCATGATCCCCATCCCCAATAGGATAACTATCATTATCATCTAAAATATGTGTGATTTTCATAAGTGACCAATCTTCAGGAACTTTACCCAACCATTCGTAATCACATGTCTTATACTTCCTATCAGACTGAATTCCCCGCGTCATTGTCTCAAATAATATAGATTGTTTCAGTTCTTTATATTCTTCAATACTTGCCTTTGCTTCTGCAATGATTTCATCAATTTTGGAACAAGTTTCGTCCAAATAATCGGCAATAGCTTGCTGTTCGGATAATTCAGGTACTGGAAATCTTAATTTCTGTAATGTATCACCTGATATTACTGGCTGAGCAGATGATTTCGAGTATTGAATCAAATTCATACTTTCAAATACATAACCATAATATTCCTCAACTAAATTCAATTTATCACTAGCAATTAAGGCATGTTCAGTTACCCATACTTTTTCATCAACAATATGCACATTTCCCGCTAAAGCGCCAACTCGTCCAAGCAAAATTCGTTTTTTATCTAAATTATACTTGAAATAATATCCTCTTATACCATTTGCACCATACACAAGATACATCCCATCATCTCTAATATCTTCATTTGTAAGCGAATCACCACTACTGAATGAGAAAAAATTTCCAACTCTCGATACTTTCCAGTCATTTGGAATATTACCAATCCATTCAATACCACTATCCTTCATTTCTGTTTCAGGTCTAATTACAGTTTTCATAATCATTCACCCCCGAACAAATCATGCAATTTCGCCATCAAGCTCTTTTCATGTTCTTCAATACGTGCTGCAATCACATCTGACGGCTCAATCTGCTTATATTCATAGAATGTTCTGGTGAACGGAATCTCATATCCTACTTTTGTTTTGGCTTTATCAATCCAAGCCTGCGGATTATACGGAATGACCTCACGCTCAAAGTAAGCATCAATATCTTCTGTCAATGGCACATTCTCTGCATCACGCTTTGATGTATCAGCTACCGGTTTCTTTTTCTTCATGACAACATTACCATCTTCATCCAACTGCGGTGTTTCCACTACAATCTTGTTATAACCAAGGTCAATGGCATCCATGACCTTACTCTTTACAACGATTGTATTGTCATTTTCATCTACACCATTGTATGTACCATCTACATACGCACCATACGCTTCAATAATCAAATCACGGCAAGCCTTTGTAATATCTACGTTCTTTGAACCGATATTCTTACGTCTTGCTGCACAACAAGCGGATGCATCAATCAGCTGTACTTTGCCCTGATGTGTGGCAGGCTTATTCTTCATCACAATCCAGATATAGGTTGCAATTCCTGTATTATAAAAGGCATTGTTTGGCAACTGCACAATCGCATCCAGCCAATCATTCTCAATCAAATATCTACGAATCTCAGAAGGACCGCTCCCTGCATCTCCATTGAATAAAGATGAACCGTTCTGAATAATTGCCATCTGACCATCATCTTTTAACTTCGCAAGACCATTCAGCATGAATAAAAGCTGTCCATCGCCTTTTGCCGGCAGTCCCGGTGCAAATCTTCCGGCAGTACCTTTCTTAAATTCCGCTGTGACCTCTTTTTCCTCACGCTTCCATGGAATACCAAACGGTGGATTGCTGATAATATAATCAAACTTATATCCGCTGAACTTGTCATCAGACAAAGTATCACCAAACTGCATATTGTTAGGGTCACCGCCACGGATAAGCATATCAGCTTTTGCAATACCGAATGTAAAGGGATTGAACTCCTGACCGAATAAAGTAACGTCTGCATCCGCATCCATCTGTTTCAATCTTTCTTCCATACAGGTAAGCATCTGAGATGTTCCCATTGTCATATCATAGACGGTCTTTGAGATACCATCCCCTGTAAATGCGGATTCATCGCCAGCTACAAGAAGGTCACTCATTAGATAAATGATGTCGCGGCTTGTGAAATGTGCTCCGGCTTCTTCGTTATATGATTCAGAGAATCTACGAACAAGATTTTCAAATATATATCCCATATCAACCGCACTGATTTTCTCAGGCGAAAAATCGCCCTTATCTGTACAGAAATCAGAGATTACCTGATACAGAAGACCTGCTTCTTCCATATGCTTAATCTGAGAATCAAAATCCATACGGGCAAGAATATCCTGAATGTTATCCGAAAATCCATTCAGATACGCCTTGAAATTATCTACGATATTTTCAGGGTCAGCAATCAATGTCCTGAACGTAAACGGACTCGTATTGTAAAACTGATAACCTGACGCTTTACGCAGAAAACCATCTTTTACAGCCAGCTTTTCTACTTTCTTGTATGTATCAAGAACTGCCTGATGCGTTGGCAGCAAACAATCATGAAACCGCTTGATTACTGTCATCGGCAGAATAACAAGACCGTATTCATGCGGTTTATATGCCCCTACAAGATCATCTGCAACAGACCACACAAGAGCTGCGGTATCATTTGAATTCTTACCAACATTTACAATTAAATCATTACTATTCATTTTTTCTACACCTCATCAAATTACTGAAATAAATTATTTAAAAACAGCCGGAACGATTTTCTGCTGTTCTACATCCACTATGCCGTAGGTATTCAGTCTGAGTTTCGGAATAACCGGAAGGCTGACAAAGGCAAGTGTCATAAAGATACCGCTGTCCTCCGCCACGCCATGCGCTTTGAGGGCATCCTCCAACGCCTGCATTTTCTCCGCTACGCTCTCTGCACTTTCGGTACTCATTAGACCTGCAACCGGAAGTGCAACTTCTGCCATGACCTGTCCGTTTGCCACAAATGCAAGACCGCCTTTATTTTTACGCACAGTGTTTCCTGCCAGTACCATATCCGCATCATTGTCACCTGCCACAATCAGGTTATGGGAGTCATGCGAAATGCTTGATGCAACTGCCCCACGTTTCAAGCTGAAATTTCCGAGAAAGCCAATACCTACATGTCCGGAATGATGATGCCGCTCAAAAACAGCCAGTTTTACAATCTGCTGTTCTGTATCCACGCCGGGTGCTGTGTTCGGATGCTGTTGGAATGGTATAATCTTTTCCTCTGTAAGCAGCTCATCCTGACGCAAGCAGATTATGCGTTCATAGTCACCACTCTCACGCAGTTCCAAATCCCGAAGTGTGATTTCATCCATATCAAACGATTCCATAACGCGTGCAAAGCGCGTGTTGTCAATCATAAGTGATGCAGGCTTGAGCATTTTTCCGCGTTCTGCCACAAGTGTACCGTTTTTGTAAACCTGTTCCACCGTAAAATGCTCTAAATCCGAAACCACAATCAGGTCTGCCAAATACCCCGGTGCCACAGCACCGTGCTGCTTTAGCCCAAAATACTGTGCAGGAATCAGTGTTGCCATTTTTACCGCTATTGTCGGAGCTGCGCCGGCTTGGATGGCTTTACGGATGTTATAATCAATATGTCCACTGTGGAGCAGATCGTCGGGGTGCTTATCATCCGTCACCAGCATACAACGGCTGCAATAGGGCTCCTGAAACAACGGCATCAACGCATCCATATTCTTTGCAGCAGTACCCTCGCGAATCATGATGTATTGTCCGCGTCGAAGCTTGTCCATCGCTTCTTCTATGTTGGAGCACTCATGGTCAGACTGCACGCCTGCCACAATGTAAGCATTCAGGTCTTTATCATGCAAAAGCGGTGCATGCCCATCCACAATCTTTCCTGCTTTGGTGCAGTCACAGATTTTCTGCAAGACCTTCGGGTCACAGCGCACAGTCCCATACGCGTTCATCAGCTCGGCAAGCCCAAGCACACGAGGATGACGGTAGTAAGGCCGTAGCTGTTCTGCGTCCAGCACAGCACCCGATTCATCCAAGTCTGTCGCCGGCACACAGGAAGGCAGCATAAAATAAACCGAAAGCGTCAGGTCTTTTGTTGTTTCCAGCATAAACTCCAAGCCATCAAGCCCCGCAACATTCGATATTTCATGTGGGTCTGTGATAATTGCGGTAGTGCCATGCGGCAGAACTGCTTGTTCAAATGCCGTCCCACAGAGCATGGAGCTTTCAATATGGATATGCCCATCAATCAGACCCGGGCAGACGTAACTGCCACGCAGATCAACTTCTTTTCTGCCCCGATATTCACCCACACCTACAATATAGTTTCCGCTGATGGCAATGTCAGCGGTTTCGATTTCATTGGTAAACACATTGATGACTCTGGCATTTTTCAAAACAAGATCGGCGCAAACATCCCCCCTGCCTGCCGCAATCCGATTCTTCAGCACATCTGGCTGCATAGATACCTCTCCCCTCTAACTTTCCGTTAAATATTTCATATTTGCTCAGTTCTTCCCCATTCTCACGTGTTTCGGAATGGCGCAAATAGTTTTTGCATCATTGAAAGCTTATCCTGCCAATTATATATTAGTATACCATTGACAGGATATTTTTCAATGTGCCGGAAAGCTTTTTCATTCGTATCTCAGCAGAAGGATTTATTTTCCTGCCACCCTGCCTTCACCACCTCTTGAGCGGTTCATTGCAGGGGAATGCTCTTTGATTTTCTGGCGTTCGTGCTCGCGTCTGGTTACCGAGGTCGATCTGCCATCCGCCTTTTTCCATTCAAAGGTACCCCCTGCGTTTTGCCCATTAGACATTTTTCCGTTGTAGCAGTGCTGCTGCATCCGTCTTTTCAGATTGTTTGTTTCGCCGATATATGTAAGCGTTCCTTCTGCGTTTCGGATGCGATATTCCCCTGCGCATTTGGGCGGTTCAACACCCTTTTTCGTTGTTGGATTGTATTTGCTTGGTCTTCCTGCTTTGTATGTAGACATAAAATCTCCTCCCTTGCCTATCTTGTTTTTGTTTTTGTTTGGTTTATTGATGTGTCTGTTCTGTTTAATAATCGGCATTTACCAGAGCAGGTCTTTCTGTATCTGCATCCGCAAATACATACGCCATGCCTGCTGCAGCTCCGACAACCGCGCCAATTGCCGCGCCTTTTTTTACAGATTTCTCAACGAGGTCTGCAATCGCTCCGCCGAGCATACTGCCAAGTTCTGTTGCCACAATGATTGTTCCGAAAGGTTCCATATCCATTCCTCCTTAAAATAGCTTTTTTCATTTCCTGTATTTTTTCTTACTCTATCCCTACAATCTGCATTTGCCCCACTCCTTTCACTTCTGTCCTTTCGCCGATCTTTTTTCCAAAAAGTTCTTTTGCGATTGGCGCAGATACAGAAACGCAATACACATCCCTGTCGTCTGCCGCCAGATCCACTCCGCCTCTTTCCCTTACGATGTAATAAAAACATTCATAGCCATCCTCCTCCCGTACTTTGACTAAGGAATCTATCCCGACTGCATCTCCTGTTTCTCTGAACCATGTGCCTTCATTTGCCTCAAGAATATATTTCTCCAGTTCTCGCACATCCTTCAGAAATCCATCGGCTAACCATCCAACCTCTGTTTTTGTAGAATCATATCGAGTAACCATACGTCCTTCTGCCGCAATCGTATCCCGTTTCGCCTCCGCGTGTCCTCTGCGTGCGTGTGCCAATTCCTCCATCAGGCAGGAAAGATATGCCTCACGCACCTTTTTCTTAAAGTTGTTTTCTTGCATTGCAGATTCTCCTTTCTTTTCAAGCCACAGCCGCCGCTGTACGCGTATCATGCGATTCCCTGTTGTAACCACCTTCTGCCCAAAGCTGCTGCAGGTCATCCTGCAAAGCGTTCCCCAGAACACGGTCATGCAGATCGTCAGAGATTTTAATATCTCCATTCGGGAAGATAACGAAGTGTGCGTGTTCGATAGATTCTCTGTCACAGACAGAAACGCAGTTTGCTTTCTCCCCCATTGCAGTCTTTACCGCTTCGGCAGCAGCAGAAAAGCTTTCATCCGAGATTTCAAAATCTCTGCCATTTTCTCTTGCCGCACCTCTGAGAGGGACAAACTGGAACAGCTTCCATCGTTCAACACCTTTCTCCAGTACAATTGGTACCATGTTTTTTACTTCATTCTGGTTCTTGTTGCTGACAACGGTATTCAGCTTGATTCTGCAGTTTCGTTCGGGGTATACTGCGGCATACGCCAGAACCTCCATCACTCTGTCGAAGTGTTTCCCATGTCTGGTCATTCTGCTCTGTGTTGCATTGCTGTCCCCATCCAGAGACATCGTCAGCCAGTCCAGTTCCTGGAGGCAGAAATCAAGGATTTCTCCTTTCAGCAGAATACTGTTTGTCGTGAGAGATACCATCAGCCCCCTGCTTTTGGCGTACAGAATCAGTTCCCGGATGTTTTCTACCAGCAACGGTTCTCCGCCTGCAAAGGTTAGCTTACGAATCCCTGCCGCCGCAATGCGGTCGATAACCTTTTTCTTGTCTGCAAAGGATACCTCGCGGGAGTCCCTGTCTCTGTAGCAGAATTTGCATTTTTCGTTGCATCTGCTTGTGATATTCCAACATACGGAATTCGGCATTTTTTTACTCATGGCTCTGTCTCCTTTCGTATAAAACAATTTTGTGTTCCTTATTATTACTCTCTTTTCTTTTTTTGCTTTTTTCAGGGAAAATTGAAATTTTTTTGATTTTTTTAATTTCATTTCCCCTTTACTTATATCTCTCTGAAAAAATTTGGTTTTTCAGAGATAATCAAAAATTTTTCTGTTTTTTTGATTTTATTTTTCCCTTTACTTATATCTCTCCGGAAAAATTTGGTTTTTCAGGGATACTCAAAAATTTTTCTGTTTTTTTAATTTCATTTTCCCTTTACTTATATCTCACCGGAAAAATTTGGTTTTTCAGGGATACCCCAAAATTTTTCTGTTTTTTTGATTTCATTTTTCTCTTTACTTATATCTCTCAGAAAAAATATAGTTTTTCAGAGATAATTGAAAATTTTTTTAATTTTTTTGGCTAACCTCAAAAAATCCTGCGATTTCGGAGCCAAATTTATACTGAAAAAAGGGGGTTAGCCGGACGCAAAGTCAAAGCCCGACACAAAATGACAATAAAATTTAGAGAATCTATTGAAAACTAAATGATTTATCTGTATAATGGACTTGCGAATTGTATAATATTATTTAATTTTTGTTACACGAATTGTATCCTTTTGCTGATGCAATTCGCACCCTCACGGGGACTGTAACAATCACAACTTTATTGTTATAATAAATTATATCTGATGCAATTCGCACCCTCACGGGGACTGTAACAAACTTCCATCTATCAAAGCTACCAACGTAATATAAGATGCAATTCGCACCCTCACGGGGACTGTAACACGAATGAGAGGATCATCACGTTTCTTCTTAAATAAGATGCAATTCGCACCCTCACGGGGACTGTAACTTCTCCTCAATATCCCTTACCAAAGTCTCAAATTTGATGCAATTCGCACCCTCATGGGGACTGTAACATCTATATCGAAAATCTTCAGCAAACTCAATCTTGATGCAATTCGTACCCTCTCGGGGACTGTAACTGTACTAACCCATTCTTGACTATCTTCATCAAAGGATGCAATTCGCACCCTCTCGGGGACTGTAACACGTCAGAGGTATTTTCATTACATCTTCACGGCTGAGATGCAATTCGCGCCCTCTCGGGGACTGTAACTATAATCAATTCTTTGAAGCAAAACTAACAGCAGAGATGCAATTCGCACCCTCACGGGGACTATAACTATATCTTGAGAGTATTTTCAATAAACTTGTCGAACTGATGCAATTTGCGCCCTCTCGGGGACAACAAAAGCCTGCCAGCTATCGCTGACAGGCTTTTTCACTTACCTTCTATTTGTTTTGACTCGTGTATGTGCTACACCGCCCATACCCAATGTTGTTTTTATCCCGATTCCTGCAAATTCCGCAAAATACAGAAGTGCATCCGCCAATTCTCTATGAAATCCGCTTAATTCATTTTCCAAAACCAATGAACCGATAAATCCCGGGATATGGTTTCCCTTCAAATGATAGGTTTGATTTTGCAGGCGAAACTGCATCACTTTCAATCCCGCCGCTAAGGCATCCAATCCTTCCCCATCCGTATCCTCTATCGGACAATCAACCAGACACCCATTCCATTTTTTAATCAGGCTCTGCAAAATCAATCGTTGGGTCGGCAGATTGATATACTTTCCTTTGCTTTTGAATGCCGCAGGTGTCTGAAACTGCAGCTTATGCTGTTCGCCACTTTTCAAAAATAATCCTTCCACATCAGAAATCGTTCTCATTCTTCGTTCCCGAACCCCCAGAGAAAGCTGATCCTTCTTGAGAAAAAAAACGTTTTTCTTTTGCAAGACCTCTCCGGCAGCCTGCTCCCATTCTTCATTTAAAAGGTTCACCGTCCAACAGGGATATCCATCCAGAGTAGATATGTATTGACTGATTGGCGAAATGCTGTCCTGATGCACATCAGCAGCAATAGGATTGCCCACTTCCTCCAATAACGCTGCATATAATCGGTAACCCCATTCCTGCTGTGTTCTGCATGGCTGATGGGGTTCCAGAAGAAGTTGATATTGCGTAATCATAATAACCTCTTTTTATCTTCGTCATAAAATTTCTTCTGATTGCTTCTTGTTGAGTTACCCACAGTAATATGTTCGCATACCTTTAAATATTGCAGGGATACTTTTGCAGGCATTTTTTCAGAAGATATTTCCTTACCAATTTCATTTTCCGTTGCATCCGGAAGTATTTCTTCATAATTCTTTAGCTTCGTCCATGCAATCTCATTCAGGCTTTTACAAACAGCTGACATATAAAAATTCAGATACGAGTGTCTGAGTGCACGAAAAATATCTCTTTCATGCAAATGGCTTGAAATTTCCTCAAATTCTGCACTTTTTGTAAATCTTGTAATATCTTCTGTGTAGAACAGATGATACCACAAACGCCTTTGTTTGTTATTCTGTTTACCATTTTTATGATTTTCCGAGAAATTCAAAACCAAGCCAACAAAATCATGCATCAGATCCGCTTCTATCATTCCATCCTCTGCAGCTTTGTTTTTATCATCCTTCCAGTTTAAGCTATAGGTTTCTCCCGAGTCTGCCTCAATTCTTTTTTCCAGGCTCTCATTCCTTGCAAAGTTTTTTAAGATTTTACCTTTTTCCGTAATCATTTTCTTTGCATACGTTGCTGTAAAGTAGCGGATAAAGCTGCTCTCTTTCCCCTCCGGATTCAGTTTGAAATTTTCAAAAGCGGCTTCTATGGCTTTCAGAAAAGCTGCCCATTTAATTTCTTCCAGCAGTTTATTTTCGGCAAAATGATTTATTTCTCCATCGAGTCGATTCATCTGCGAAAAATATAATTTTGCTGTTTCTTCCCAAATAGCATTTCTCAGTTTCAGCGTTTTTCCTTCGTTCTCATTGCTCAGTTTAGAAAGATACCATTCCCGAGCCATTCGGTCTATGTTCTCCTCAATTTTATTTTTCTTTGCATCATCCATGATAACACCCCCTCTTATATTGCAAGGATGCGATCAATCGTTTCCTTGGGATTTTCCACACCACGGTTTGCCAGCACGCGAACAATTTCATCCAGCTGAATCAACGCTGTCATATCGTAAACCTCTCCATACCATGTTGCTTTATCCCTTTTGGACCGAACAATCTTCCCATAAAGCACGCAGGACAAAGAGGCGTTTTTCTTTACGCGATACGCATACTGCGCCGCCATAATCACTGCTGTAGAAAGCGGTTTTGTACCGTATGTCATACAGATATGCAGTTCATCGTCATCATCAACATAATCCAACAGTGTCTGGAAGGTTGCTACATGGGAGGATACCTTTTCATCTGCTGAGATAATCACAACTTCTACACCTTTCGAGCAGGTCAGTCCCTTTGCATCGCACAGCTTTTTCAACTCTTCCCGCAAAAGGCCACAGTTGTAGCGTTCATTTTCCAAATCAGGCATAACCGCAATCAATCGGAAATCCTCTCCTGGCACCGCATACGCATTCACCGCCGTTAAAATTGGAAATCTCGTTGCATTTTCTATTTGCAGGTCGGCATTCCCCCTTGCCTGATAAACATATCCTGTTAAGTCACCTTTCTGCTGCATTGGTACAACTGTAAAAAATTTTTTCATTCTTTCCCCACTCCTTACACCTTCAAATGCTCTATACTTGTTAGGATTACCTGCTTCATATCCTCCACCGACAAATCATCCGGATTTCGATACCCCCGTTCCATCAAATACTGAATTAACTGATTCTGGTTATCCGTATGTTTTTCATTTGCATGGTTAATCATATTTCGCAATATCCGAATATATAAATAATCCATCAGAATCTGCTCAAAGGGACGGAACTCGCATATTACATAAAAATAGGACTTTGGTAAATATATGCCTAAATTACTTATTGTGTAATAAATATAGTCCGCTTCATCATCTTTTTTATATTCTTCGGAATTCTTTCCTAATTTCAACAGTTTTTCATAAAAATATCCTTCTTCCCTGCATTCATATTTTTTCTCCCAGTCGAAGGTTCTTCCATTTTCTCGAATCCGAATAATACGATTGCGCGCATCCATAATATACAGAGGTATCCGTTCCTTATAAATCGTTAATGCCTGCTGCAGCATATCGCTCTCAACGCACCATTGAATTAAGGTAAGGATTGTCATCTCCTCACCGAATTTCAATCTGAAAGCCGGATATAACCGACGCATCATCGGATCATTGCAATCCTTGATTTCATCCAAAGCCTGATTGAAGCCTTCCATTTTTTCTTCAACCAGACGCGTTCTGCAAAGGGTAATGGTATTTGTCAGGTCTTCAACAGCATGTATCAAATTTTCTATTTTCTCATCCTTTGCAGGTTTGCCGTAATATTTCCGAAGGGTGCGCACACTGCCGAAAGAAGATAATTCCTGCATACCGCCAACCAAATCGAATAACCCAATCACATCAGAAATATCCTCGATTTTCTTTTTTGAAAGATTTGCATACACTGCACCAATCGTTTCGCTTTCATTGTAGGAAAGCACTCGACTGACAAGAAGCAGATACATAGCCGCATTCCGAAATCCACCTGTAGTTTCAAGAAGAATTTTATCCTTCGTGTCAATTCTGTTTACTATTTCGGATAATGCTGTTTGGCTAAAATCAGAGTCCTCCCGAAAGGCTATCGGTGTGATGACTACTTTGCTGTTCTCTGCCTTAATTACCTGTTCAAAATACGGTAACGCTGTCCTTTCCGCATCTGGCGTTACTACACATAAAATTTCAGATACATCCGAATAGGTATGTAACAGATATTTTGTCGGAGCCTCATTCGTCTGCTCTCCGGACACCTCAGATCCATCCGGACATAAATAAACCGTAACATCTTTTTTTGTATCATAGTTGCTCAGAAATAAAATAACCTTTGTTGACACAATCTCACCTCATACTTACTTTCTTCTTTCATAGTTTTCCATCAAACCATTCAGAGCATCTTCCAAATTCATTTCCGACAAATCATATTTTTCCGATCCTCTAAAGTCTCTCAGAGTCGGAAGGGGTTCTGTACTTTTTCTGTACTCGTTCAGTTCCATATAGCTGACCTCAGCTACATCGCGGATTTTTTTGTGAATATAGAAAAAATCTTCTATTTCCGGACGTTTCGTAATATGCCCTTTCAAAGCCTTGTGTACATATTCGCAATTCTGATATTGCTCAATGTAGTACTGTATTCGTCCTTTATCACTTTGCTGAACTGTATGACCGCACAAACCTTCTATCGTATATCTCTGTGCAAAATCGTATTCTTTCAGGGTATCCACAGAAACTTTAATTCGTCCAAATCCATAGGGCTTTGCCATGCCGATACTCTGATAGCAGTCTTTTTCCAGTTGAATAGCCCACAGCAATAATCCCAACTCATCCTCGTGTAGATTTTTATATTTGATTATGCCATGAAATCTTGTGTTAGCAGGCAAAGGATTGATTGCAGGCGCTTTATCCTGCGGTTTTCCATTCAACTGTGGCAAATCTTTATGTTTCATATCCTTCAGCCAATACTGCTTATAGCCTCTCAGTTTGAAGTCACCTTCATAATATTCCCCACCAACTGTATACCCTGCATAAAAGCTTGGCTTTGGTTCCGCAGGAGGAAGACTTATTCTGCCCTGTTCCTTTGCTTCCCCTATAACTGCAAAATCCCCGAAGGATACCCGAGAACGATATGCACTTTCTTTTGTTGCAAAGCCTAAGATGGCTTTCGGATAATCAAGAATCCATTTTTCATCTTTATGGCTTTTAGGCAACCCATCTGTCAGTTTTCTGCTATACGGAATCCGCAGGAACATACTCATCCCCCAGATAATTCTTCCATTTATTTCTGCGAAAAACACCGGTTTTTCTTCCCCATTTTTCGGCAACTGCCAAAACGCTTTCTCTTTTAGAACAGTTTCTCTTCTTTTATAGTCTTCTTTATATAAAAGCACATCTTTTTCAGAAATGTGAATTTCTTCTTCCCTATCTGCTTTTGGAAATAGATAAATACCATTTGGCTTTCTCTTATCTATGATTCCCGGACATAAAATAGCCGCCTCCTGCCAGTGATTGTTTTCTTTTTGAGAAGAAAGAACAATTTCTCCCTCTTTAAAAGTATAAAAAACAGGATTCTGAACTTTATGCACCTCTGACCATGCGTCATATTTTTTTCTGGAGAGTCTGAAGAATTCTTTGATTGGTGTGATTTTGTAAATTCCATTGTGGTTTTGCAAAAAGCCTGCACGAACCTTCCGAGGAACTAATTTTACCTGAGAGGCTCCTTTTTGAGGCTTTTGCGGAATATCCAGAAGTTTGTGATATAATTTCTTTAAATCCGCATCTACACCGCTGCTTTTGCTTGCAATCTTACGATAAAGCAGCTGTTGCTCTGCAACATCATCCTTCGGCACAACCTTCCCGAAGCCAAGAATATACATATTGTTGCGAATCATTCCCCTCACGGAAGAACCTGGAATCATCTGTTTCCCATTTGCGCCTCTGAAAAAATGTGCCTCCGGTGTTCCGTCAGAAATATAAATCTCCGTTTGTGCTGTCATGGTAATATGAATTTCACCGCTTTTCAGATTTGGATCAATCTCATCATGTGAGGGTAAATCTACCGTGGATTTATATCTTGTTATGATTGTATCCGAGAAAGGGACAAAGTTATAAGGCGCTCTTGTAACCACAGATCTGCTGTCCTTCTGATCCTTTTTCTGTTGATTTCCTGCCATTATACTTCCCCCTTCCATGCTGTCAATCTTGTCGCTGCAATATAGGTCTGTCCATCCTCGTCGGTATCCAGAACCCGACAAAGCTCCAGTTCATTCCCAATCCTCCTGTTTGCGAAGGTATAGGTTTCATACAGACATCTATCTGTATCCTCTGCTGTTAATCGCACCGCTTTTAACGAATCATCCTGTCGGAAAATACGAATTTCCGTCTGATTATCAAAAAATCTTGCCTCTTTGATCTCATCTATTTCAAACTCACAAGAATTCTTTGCAAAAACCACTGCACTGACTGTCTGCAGCATTATAAAAGGAAGTTTTTCTCCATCTGCCAAAGCCTGTTTCCATTCCAGATTTTCAATTCTCATGCTGCATCACCTCCAAGCTTTTCAGCCAACCATGTACCATTTTTGTTTCATCCTGCAACGTACAACTGCCATCTTTTTCAAAGTTTAGAACTGCCTTTGTATTCTGCGCCTGCATCTCAATTTTTTCAATCTTTACTTCTCCGCGACCGATCGCCCAGCCACTTCCCAGGTGATATAATCCTTGTCCCAAATCCTTTAATGCAAACAGCATCAATCCACACGCTGCGTCCATCCAGTCGCCTAATTCTTCCTGCATCACAATTTCAAACTGCACCGGTGTACAAAGCGGTTCTTCCGTAAACAAGCCCTGACGAATGACACCACCGGTAAATTTGTCTATACGGATACGCGTAATTTTTCGTGTTTTTTCCTGCAGAGCTACATCCCGAAACATTACCTTTCCGGGCAGTCCCTCATTTCCACGCTCACCTTTTTCTCCAAAAACAGATGTAGCCAGACCTTCCATCCGAAGATATTTTGCAATCGTTTCCGCCCTGCTGCGGACAGCTCCTTTTACGGAAGATGCCGGTAAAACAGGCTTTCCATTCTCTGTAATATTACCAGTCCAGCTTTTCCCATTCTCATTTTGTACGGCCGCTGCCTTTACCAGAATGGAATCCGCCTGTCCATATACAATAAAGCGAACCTCTTTGCGCGCAGAAATTTTCGGCAGTTTCAGCTCTGCACCGCCGCATTTATTTTCAAGCCAAGTCTCTCGGTCTGTTTCTTTTTTCATGTCAAAGCACTGTTTCTTTACCGAGAGTGTTACACGCCCGAATCCATTTGTTTTCTGTCCGCCCAACCGAATCTGCTCCTGATGCAGTGCAGCAAGCATATTTTCAACCATAGCAATTTCGTCCGGATTTTCCTTTTCTGCCATCCATGTGATACAGAAATCGAATTTTGCATCCGTACAAATCTGGGCAACATCAAATTTGCCACCATCCGCAGCCGTTCCGCTTTTGCCGTTTATGCGCAGGCGCGGTCTGAATTGTATTTCTGTTTCCTTTTCAAACATTGCATCAGAAAAAATCAGATGACCTTCCTTTTCCTGTCCGCCAAACAAAGCATCTATCTTTGTTATTTCTGTTTGTTCTTTTAACCAGCTTTTCATTGCCCCTGCTATCGAGGCAGCCTGTATGAAAGCCTGTCCGTCTGCTGTTCTTAATACCGTTTCCATCTCTCCGTCTGCATTACTTGTGCGCAGAGGAGAAATGCACCTTCCTGTAATCCAATACTTTGCTGCGTATGTAAATATTGTCATTCGGATTCCTCCTTTTTCTCCTCTTTCTCCTTCCTGCTAAAGTCAAACGTCTGGCACAATAATTTCAGTTTTTCTCCTTCATCTGCCGCAAAGGAAAGTTCTGCATCCATTACAGCTTTTATGAATTTATCCATTTCCTTATACTTTGCCCCATGTGCAGCGCCTCTTTCGTACAGATTCTTCTCAAGGAAGGCATTCAACTCTGCCAGACCTTTCTTCTGAAAAACTGCATCTTCGCACAAAGACTGGATTGCACCAACCTGGCTTTTAGAAAGACCTGCCAACCATGTTCCTTCCTTGCATTGTTCCATAATCCAACGATATTTTTCTCTGCGCAATTCTCTGCGTTCTGCTGTTTTTGCTGTTTCGGATTTAACGGACTGTTTTCCTGAAATTCCTTCAAATAAATCTGCACGAAGAAACAGCACATTGCCACAACCTTCTTCTCTGCGAATACCAATACCTTCCCTCTGTAGTCTGCAAAGGCTTTCATAGCTTGGTATTTCATCACAAATCAACTTAAAGATGCTGCCGCTTTCATACATCTGCTCCGACGGATTGCAGCATTGCCATGTACTGTTATAGGTGCTGTGTTCTGCGATAGAGGTACTGCAATATTCCACCTTTACATGATTCACCTGCAATGCCCTTGCCAGTTCTTTTTCATTTAATCCACAGGGTTCTCCCGTGTCATTCAGCATTGTAAATGGAGAAACTGCCAGCAGATATAAGGTTTTTCCGACTTCTTCCGCTTTTGCATATCCATACGCTGTTACATAAGCCTTCTCCTGTACTGCCTCCAGAAGTGTAACTCTGCATTTGCCAAAGCCTTCATAGCGATCCGCACCGAGCCATACAATTTCAGAAAACATCTCTGCAATACGAGGTGCTATCTTTTCATCTTCCAAAAGAATATACCCTTCAAACGTCTGTCCCTCGCACAGATACCTTGTCTGAAAAATTTCCTTTTTCCCTCGATGGATACGCATTGCCGCACTTGTTTCCGCAGTCCAATAATGCAGTGTATTTCCTTCTATGCCACAAAAAGTACCTGTTTTTGCCCTTTTGTATCCGGGTGTAATTTCCCCATCATGCAATACAGACATAAAATCTGTTTCCGCTTTATCTTCATAAAACCCTTTGATAGCAGGAATTACCGCCAAATGATTTTTTACAGGCATCGCATCCAGAAAGCGAACTCCTTTTTGCAGTAATTTATACTTATTCTCTGCAAACCAAACCGGCTCTTTCTGCGCCAGAAGTCCCATTACCATCCCTCTCACTGCGCTGCCGGGGATATAGCCTTTTGTTTCAATATAGTTTTCATGACTGCGGCTTGCCTCTGTCAGCAAAAGCGGACTTTCCGCATACAGACGATACCGAATTATTTTTGTCGGTGCAACTGTTGTTTTTTTCATTTCCTGCTCGGACTTTTCACAGAAAACCCTGACAGAACCAAAGCCCCTGCTTCTCATTGTGCCGACATACTGAATGGCTCTCGCTGCATTCTGAACCAATTCGGCATCTTCTTTTGCGCAATCAATTTCTCCGCCGAATATAAATCCCATTCGGATGCAGGCAGCACTGCGCAAGCTACCTTCTTTCGCAATGCCATCTTCTACAGCGGTAAATGCTCTAAGGCTATAGCAGTCCTCCGGCAATTCCGGTTTATCCTTTAATGTCAGTGCAGTCACATGGAGACGTCTGCCTTCTTCTGCCGCCTCCCTGCTTTCTTCACCCATGAGCTCAGAAAGGCGTTCTGCAACATCTCCCGTCCAGCTTAGCCAATTCCGCATACTCTCTCGCAGAAGCCCCTTAAATGTAGAGCCCTTCATATAGGGATACCCCATTGCATCCTTACAGACTGCAATATCCTCCCCACCAGGAACGCTGTAACCGGAACCCAGAATAGTATCAGACAGCAGCTGCATTGTTACAGTTAATTTCACTCGGTTCATTTCTGCACCCCCTCAAACGGTTGATAATGATCCATCATTTCAATGGTATCAAAAATCAAACAGCGTTTTTCTCCACCAATCTCTCTGAAAATTTCTTTTGTGATAAATTCCTTCCCTTTGATAACATCTTCCAGCTTATCTTCATATTTTCCTGCGAGATATTTGGATGTAAATACGGAGGATAGCAAATCAAAAACCTGCTTGTCATGCATATAATAGGCACTTTCCACTTCCCCCTGCTTTAATGCCTCACGGAATTGCTTCATTTTACTTCTTGCAACCGAAGTCTGACTTGTATCCATAGATTGGCATAAGCATTTTACAAAGTCATACGATCTGACATCAATCGCCTTTTTATAACAATCCGGCACAATAACCGCAACCGGACGCAGCTCCAGCCTGTTTCCGTCTTCCGTTTCATATTCTTCGCGAATACTTCCAAGATTTTCTTTTAACTGACCAAATTCAATATGCCAATCCATTGCAGAAATTGCACCTGTTTCATCTATGGAAGAACCGAATTTTTTAGCACTGCTACACAATTCTTCTGCCAACTGATATGCTTGATAGAAAGGAAATTTTGTATGTACCAGCGCAACCCCTGCACACGCAGCATAGCCACAGCCATCTGCTGCATTTGTCAGCTTTGTGAGCTGCTCCAGAAAAACACGCGCACATTCCAGCCCAATAGAGCCTTTTGTTACAAAGCAGACATCATCCCCTGCAAGAATAACAGGACGAATCGGAAGTACCCTGTCCTTCTCCTGCTCAAACTGTCCGCATACTACCGTTACTGTTTTATCAAATGCCGTTTCAAAGTCTCTTTGGATACCTTCGCTGAATTTTCGCAGCGTTCTACAGCATTCCTCCCATGTGCCTGCATTATTTTTATAAATACCTTCCACTCGTTTGCCCATTGCATTCCCGTCAATATGAACAACGGCAATAAAATTTTCGTCTCTTGCTAATTTTTCAAATTCGGAAGGAAATTCCCATCCCTGCGGCGGTCTGACAGAGGAATGAATCTCCTGCCTGTTCTCAAATCTCTCCTTTTTCTCTCCGATGCCAAAGTGCATCCGACGGAACGACGCTTTCCTTACGGATTTCTTCTGCTCCAGAAGCTTTGTCAGTTCCTTCAGATTCTCTCCCGGTGTTTTCTGTGTATCATAAAGCATTTTCTTTGCAAATAATTCCAGTCCTTCATATTGACGCAAAACATGCTCCGTTACGGTTTCCGTAAATTTCCGAGCCTGTTCTTCATCTGCAAATTGCAGGACTGCATGTCCGCCACCCGTATATATAAAATTTCCCGTTTCGTGATAATATTCCGATGCTACCTTTTCAAAAAAAGCAGGACTTGTTACATAGTTAATCTCATTGGAACGCAATACATTTTCACGCAATTTTTTACTCAAGAAAATATATTTTTGTTTCTGAGAAACCTCAAGAATTACTAATGTCTTTGACACAAAACCACCTCCGCATCAATTTTTATCTATATTATACTATAAACTCGAAATATTCCAATGATATTATACAATATTTACAATTTTTATCGTTTTGTGAATATTTCCGCAAAAGTTATTTATCTGAAGCTACCCCTTTATATAAAAATTTTTGCATATTTTATCACAGTACAAATGTTTTCCAATCCAGAGCAGTACTTTGCTGACCGATAGAGTCTATTCTGTTTTCATAGTGGTTCCCTAAAATATAAAACCGAATGTTGTCCTCTTCCGGATGGATAAGTCTTTCCAATTTCGCTTTCAGATTTCTGTATTCCTGTATATCCATTTCACATTCATAAACAGATTTCTGAACACGAATTCCAGAATCCTTACATAATGCTGCTATTTTTTGTAATCTTTTCTGTCCGTTTGAACCGGTACTTTTTATATCATATGTAATTACAATTAACATTCTTTCATCTCCATTCAAAAGGGGAATAGGTATCCCCATCTCTTATGAAATGGCTAAATTGTTGCGCTCTTAAATGCGGAATCAAGCCAATCTTTAAAGAACTCCCCAAATCAGGAATATAAATTTCTTTGTCATGCATACGGCTCCATTCTTTTAAAAAAATTTGTTTCCCCTTCTCATTCAGATAAACACTATTATCTTCTCCCGTTTCAAAATCAGATTCATCTACCATTTTCAGATTTATCAGGCGTAAAACAAATCTATCCGCAAGTAATGGTCTGAATTCTTCCATAATATCTACAGCTAAAGATGGTTTTCCGGGTCTTGCTGTATGTAAAAATCCCAAATATGGATCAAGACCAACACATTCTAACGCATGTTTAAACTCCTCTGCTATCAGTGAATATGCAAAAGAAAGCATTGCATTACACGAATCCCTAGGCGGGTGTCTGTTTCTTTCTGAAAAATAAAAGCCTTCTTTCTTATTTAAAATCATTTCACCGAAAACAGAAAAATACACTTTTGAAGATATTCCTTCTATACCCAATAAGCTTTCTTTCGTCTCAGAATCTTTAATTGACCCGGAGAGTTCAATCAATTTTTGCCTGGTTGGCAATATAGATTCCCTTTTCTCCGGATGATTTCTTATAAAGCGATCCAACACCTGAATATTGCCGCTGATTTTTGAAAATATAAATTTTTTAGCTATCGCAAAAGATTTTTTCTCATCATCTGCGAACCGATATTGCTGTGTCCTTAAAAGAACATTTCCTTTTGTCTCTCCAAGAATTTGATACCGAATTCTGCCTGCTCGATTTAATGCTACAAATCCAATCTGTTTTTTGGCACAAAGCTCCATCAATGCAGCAGACGGCGAAAAATAGGAAAAGCTGATAATCAAATCTATATGTTGCAGGGGTACCGTTTGTTTCCTTCCATCATTATAAATCAATTTCAGATGCTCTCCTTCCGCTTTCAGTTTTACATCCAAATCCGTAATATAAAGTACATGACGTAATTGATACATAATCAACATCCTTTCTTGTTCTATATACATCTCTCCCTGTTATCCGCAAATTTCAGGGGAATCCATTATTTTTTTGGCTAACCTCAAAAATTCCTGCGTTTTTGGAGCCAAATTCATACCGAAAAAAGGAGGTTAGCCGAGCACAAAGTCAAAGCCAGACACAAAATGGCAATAAATTTTAGAGAATCTATTGAAAAGCAAAAGATTTATCTGTATAATAAATTTGCGAATTGTATAGCTTCACTTTATTTTTGTTACACGAATTGTATCCTTTTGCTGATGCAATTCGCGCCCTCACGGGGACTGTAACTTGTATTGTCTCCTTTTTCTTGTAACGATTTCCTTTGATGCAATTCGCGCCCTCACGGGGACTGTAACGTTTTTTAGCCGCCTTTGTACGATGATCGCCACCGAGGATGCAATTCGCGCCCTCACGGGGACTGTAACCTGAATACTAACTGAAAACGTCCGTTGTAGTTAGGATGGATGCAATTCGCACCCTCACGGGGACAAGCGGTCTGTCGGCAAAACGGCAGACTTTTTACTTTTTCATTGTTTTAGCCACCACAAATTCTAGTCTCTATTTCCACCTTCAGCACTTGCTCCCAATGCTTATGGATAAAGCGCACCCCCTTTTCCTTTCTGCCATCCTCCAGTGTATGCTCGGTATCTGCCAGCACCCGTTCTGCTACTGCCTGCAAAACAGGCTTGCCACCTGCCAGAGAAAGTACCTCCGCCAATAGATGCAAGGGCAAGACCACTGCCACCGCATCTGCTAACTGTATTTGCGGCAGAAGCTCCTTTGCATTACGAATGGTATCTTTTTGGCAAATCAACTCCACACGGTCGCCCATGCCGCGCTCCAAATCTGCAAATTGAGCATCCGTCATTTCGTGTCTGGAAACCCATAACACCTTTTTCATTTTCTTTTCCTCCTTATATCCTGTTTTTTACGCCTTTATAGATATACTCTCGTTTTATCTCGCGTTTTTCAGAGGAAAATAGAAAATTATTTAAAAATTTTGGCTAACCTCAAAAAATCCTGCGATTTTGGAGCTATATTTATACTGAAAAAAAGAGGTTAGCCGAGCACAAAGTCAAAGCCCGACACAAAATGGCAATAAATTTTAGAGAATCTATTGAAAAGCAAAAGATTTATCT
>ENA-ORNZ01001093-ORNZ01001093.1-human-gut-metagenome-genome-assembly--contig:-NODE-1093-length-28788-cov-5.261929_pt1 | contig 28788 bp, 20 predicted proteins | sample MGYA00242124_ERZ509040 | MGnify/ENA primary metagenome ERZ509040 (study PRJEB26280, sample SAMEA2338733) | human gut metagenome | biome: human gut; feature: human-associated habitat; material: faeces... | reverse complement strand
CACCATTGTCCGAATGCGTCCGCCTTGAACAACTTTCAACACACTAAATAGCAACTTAGCTAAGTACCTTCCTGGACTCCTCATCCGCAAATTGCTGCCGTACCAACTGGTAATAGTAGCCTTTCTTCGCCAACAGTTCCTTGTGTTTTCCCTGCTCTACAATCTTACCATCCCGGACTACCAGAATCAGGTCGGCATTACGGATTGTAGATAATCTGTGAGCGATCAGGAAGGAAGTTCGCCCTTTCAGCAGTTTGTCTGTGGCCTGCTGGATCAGCTGCTCGGTTTTGGTGTCGATAGAGGAAGTTGCTTCGTCCAGAACGAAAATGGCGGGATCTGCCAGTACTGCGCGGGCAAAGGAAAGAAGCTGCTTTTCTCCGGTGGAGAGACGGTCGCCGCCTTCACCTACGTCACTGTCATAACCTTTGTCAAGCTTTTCGGCTACCTCATCGGCATGAACTGCCCTCGCAGCAGCCTTTACTTCTTCATCAGTGGCATCCAGTCTTCCATAACGGATATTCTCCATCACAGTCCCGGAGAACAGATGGGGATTCTGAAGCACATACCCGATGTTGCTGTGCAGCCACAACTGACTTCGCTCACGGTAATCTCTGCCGTCGATGAGGATTCTTCCCTTAGTGGGCTCAAAGAAACGGCAGGCCAGGTTCACCAACGTACTTTTTCCTGCACCGGTCTCTCCGACGATTGCCACATTGGTACCAGCCGGAATTTTCAGGTTGAAGTTGCTGAGCACCTCTTCTTTTCCATCGGGATACTGGAATGAAACATTTTCAAACTCAATGTCGCCTTTAATAGGTTCCCAGTTCTCCTTGTGGGGATCAAAGAAATCTCCATACTTTTCCAGAACCTCTGGGAAGTCTACCACCTGGGGCTTCTCTTCCAGAAGGGAGGTCACCCGCTCAATATTTGCCTGAGCAGAAATGCACTGGGACAAAATTCCTGCAAGCCTCTGAATTGGTTCAAAAAATCCAACTGCATATGCAGTAAATGCAGCAAGTGTTCCTATGTCCATACTTCCATTCAGAACCATAATGCCGCCACGCTCCAGTACAAGGGCAGTTGCCAGAGCTCCAAAGAAAACTACCAGCGGAATATAAATTGCATTTAATCTGGCAGCCTTGATAGACGCACTTCTCATCTCCTCAGTGACAGAGGCAAACTCCCGGAAGTTTTTCTCCTCCACAACCAGGGATTTCACAGTTTTCGCACCCATAATTCCTTCGTTATAGCCACTTGTGATCTTGGAATTGATTTTTCTCACCTGACGGTTCCATGTGAGGATCTTATTCTGGAAATACCAGGTAAGAACTGCAATAGCTGGAACGATCAGCATGATCACCAGAGCCAGTTTCCAGTTCAGAAACAGCATTGCCACAAACACACCCACTACATAAAAGATAGCCCACAGCATATCGATCACATCCCAGGCGATTAACTCTGTGATCCTGGCTACGTCGTTCATTACCCTGGACAGGATATATCCAACCGGAGTTGCATTGTAGTAGGAAAAAGACAACTTCTGAAGATGAACAAACAATGCCCTTTTCATATCACGGCCTGTTTCCACATCAAGTGTCATGCAGCCTCTGGTGAAACAGATGACGGACCACATCTGAAAGACGATCACTGCAATATACAGCGCAATAAATCCTCCAAGTCCTGCCAGAGTATTTTTCTCGATAAAGGAATCAATGGCCTGTCGCTGAAATAACGGCATGATAATATCCACTACTGAGCAGAGAATATTCATCACAATTACCATAATCAGCACATTTTTCCGGGGTGCAAGGAATGGAAAAACCTTTTTCCAGATGGAAATGTCAATGGACTTTGTATATTCTTTTTCTTCTATTCGCATGCTGCACCTCCTTCCATGAGACGGATGTCGCTGTTCATCTGGATCTCATAAATGTCTTTGTATGGTCCCTCCTGGTGGATCAGTTCCTCATGGGTACCCATCTGCTGGATTACTCCCTTGTCCATCACAATAATACAGTCAGCCTGCATAAGAGATGTGATCCGATGGGAAATCATAATAACCGTTGCTTTCTCCATCTCTTTTTTCAGTTCTTTGCGGATCTTGTTGTCTGTCTCCGTATCTACTGCGGATAGGGAATCGTCAAATACCAGGATCGGAGCTTCTTTCATCAGCATTCTGGCAATTGCAACACGCTGCTTCTGTCCACCGGACAAAGTGACGCCACGCTCACCTACGATGGTGTCATATCCGTCTGCAAAATGAAGAATTGACTCATCTACACAGGCAATCTCCGCTGCATGGCGGATTTCTTCATCCAGAAGCTTCTCCTTTGTGATGCCAATATTCTCACGGATGGTTCTGGAGAAAAGGAACGGTTCCTGGAGTACCATTCCGATGTTCTGGCGCAGGTACTGACGGTCAATGTCACGAATGTCTGTACCACCAATGGTAATACTGCCGCAGTCTTCCGGCAGATCATATAAACGGTTCAGTAAATGAACCAGAGTTGATTTTCCACTTCCGGTTGTGCCAAGGATTGCAAAGGTGCTTCCGGATGGGATTGTAAAATTGATATTTTTCAGGACCGGGTGGTCTGGGGAATAACTGAAAGATACATCGCGGAAGCAGATATCGCCATCCATGGCAGGTTTCATTCCAATGATATGTCCCAAAGTCTGCTTTTCTCCACAGCCTTTATTTTCGGAATCCTCACTCGTTCGCTCTGCTGTCCGCGCAGGAATCTTATAATCCAGAGTTGCCTCACTCTGTCCTGCCTTCTTCTTTTTCACAATATTCTCTGCATTTTCATTTCTGTCTGTAGACTTAGCTTCACACTTTACAGCAGCATCCTCTTCCTCAGCCTCCAGAATATAAGCCACACGCTCCATGGAAACCCCAGCCTTACTCATATCTGAAATAATCCTTCCCAGGCTTCGCACCGGCCAGGTCAGAGACGCATTGTAGGAAATAAATGCCATAAACTCGCCCAATGTGATCCGTCCATTCACGGCAAAAACAACACCAGTCACCATAACCACCAGCACCTGCAGGTTGGTGATCAAATCTCCCGATGCCCAGTAAACGCTCATCAGTTTTCCAAGATATACCCACAAATTGGAGTAGGCATTATTTTTCTCATCAAACCGATCGATCTCATACTTTTCTCTACCAAAAGCACGCACTACACGAACTCCAGTCAGATTCTCCTGCACGGTACTGGAAAGTGCCCCCTCCGCCTCATCAGCATCCTGAAAACGTTTCCCGATCCTGGAATAGAAATAGCAGGAATAACCGATGATCACCGGGAAAAAAGCTGCCGCAGCCAGTGTGATCTGCACATTCATGGAAAACATGATTCCCAGATACAGTACGATCAGGAAACAGATTCGAAACACCTCAGGCAGCTGCCTGCACACAAAATTACGGATCACTTCCACGTCAGAGGTACATCTCTGGATGATCTCCCCGGTCTGGTGCTTTACATGCCAGGAAAAAGGCAGATACTGGGTGTGGTGATACAAGGTGTCACGGATGGATTTCAGGAAATTCTCTGAGCCTTTTGCCAGGCACATTTTACTTAAGTAATTAAAAACTCCCGAAAGAACTGCCGAAGCAGCTACCAGAAGTGCTGACAAAAGCAGTGTCTGCCGCACATTCAGACCATCCGGGATTCCATCCAGCACCAGAATATGGTCTGCTGTGTATTTCACGATCTGTGGGATCAACGCATTACATGCTGTAAACAGCACCGAAAATAATAGCGTCCCCACAAAGAACCGGATATTTCCTTTCAGGAAACGGAAAATGATCCGGAATTTCCCGGTTTTATTCTTCGTATTCATACTTTCCCCCCATTTTATAGAAAAAGGACACTCCCTGAACGAATCAAGGAATGTCCTCCTTCACTCCAAAAGTTTTACATATTCTTTCCAATGCATCATATTCCAAGGCCTTGTTTCCTACATAACTCTCAAAGGCTCCAAAAAATTCCCAGGCCGCAGGCTGCAGATACAGTTCTTTTTTCACATATCCATCCAGGATCACTGCTTCTGGCAAAAAGCTTTTATAGGCGGCGCTCTGTGCCCCCAGCACATAAATCCTGTGCACCTTCGACAGCTGCTCCAATGCTTTTTTCTGCTCTGCAGTTGGTGCAAGCTCACCATTTACCAGAATACTTCCCGGAACCGGCTTTTGTACCAGCTTCATGGAAATACGCTCTCCCTGCAGGTTCCATTTCCCACACACAAGGTAAGTCTCACCATTGTAGGAAACCGTTTCCACCTGGTTTTCTTCTGGTCTGGCTGCAGCAAGTACCGGAAGGCGCATTATCCGAAGGCGGTTTTCCTTTCCGTAGTCTCCCAGCTGCTGGCAATCTGCCGGAGCATATATCCGGTCAAATACAGTAAGGGCTTTTCGCCATCTTGCCGGATATTTTTCATGGATGTAAGGCAGAAAATCAAGATCCACCAGAACTTTCATTTTTGCCGGTGCCTCTGCTGCCAGATAATATGGCAGATACCCGGTACTTCCAGCCATGATTACCACATCCCAGGAACTGCTGCCGAACAGCCTGCCCCACTCTCTTCTGGCAAGCATTCGCATATATCTTCGTATTTCCGGATTTTCCAGATAAAGAGCCGGATTTTTCTCAATCATACGGTAATTCAGGAAATCTTCCTCACTCAAAGTCATCCTTCCTGCGCCCATCACTTTTGGAAGCTCTTTTTCAAAGGCGAGAAATTCTTTCACATCTCCCCTGCTTCCAAGCCAGCCACTATAAATAACCGTATCATATTTTTCCCTATCCATACTGTCTGCAAGCTTTCGGACAACAAGCTTAGCCTCCCGCTCGGCTTTCCAGCTGCTAAGGATCAGGACTTTCTTCCTTTCCTCCTGATTTCGAAGGGAGAAAAACTCCATTCCAGGCACTGCATTCTGCCTTCGGATACACTCCAGAAGACTGCCTCTGCCTTCTTTTAATCCTTCCTTTTTCTCTATGATCACTTTTCCATCATAGACTTTTCCCAGGGTGCATTTTTCCAGCCATGCTTCCTTCGCTTTGCTCTTAGACGGAGCGTAGATATAATCTGTTTTCAGAATCTCCCTTGCCGTAACTGATAGAAATTCTGCAGTCTCCACAGACTTCCTATCATAAATTTCCAGCATGGGATTAAAATAAACCTGTGCTTCTTTTTTCACAAAAGAGCCTGGCAGAACCATATTACCGATAATGTAACCTGCCTGGGAAAGCGCCTCCAGATATTCACGACTTTCCTCTTTTACATAGTCCACACCTGTTTTTTTCACCAGATGAAAACCGCCTTTTATGCAGGCCGTAACACTCGCCTTCTCAGAGGAAACATAATTCTTCAGCGCATAGTCCAGCATTTCCAGAAGCAGGTCACTGCCAGGCTTTTTTTCATCTATAAGGAAGAAAAAATGGGAAGCATCCACCGGATTCCCGCATACCTCTGCGTAGGCATAGTTTTTGGAAAGTTCTTTCTTATTCTCATGAATGAATTTCAGAGCCTGACGTTTCACGCTCTCATAATCCTCCATATTATCTTTCAAAATCTTCTCTATCTCATTCATCTGAAGTCCTCTTACCTTCTATCAGCTCATCCAGCTTCTCACTCTGTTCCTGATTCCAGGACCTGGCCTGAAAGCTGTAAGGCATCTCTGTTGTGCAGTCTTCTGCCAGCAGCTTCATATTCATGGTTTTTGCAGCAAGGGTACCCAGGCTTTCTTCTTCCCCTTCCGGGCAGATAAAATAATCGCACAGATTCATAAATGCAAAGGGTTTCTCAAGCCATCCGGTAAGAATCACCCTTCCCTCCAGGTGAAGCTCTGAAACCATAGCTTTCAGCTTCTGATACCCTTTCCCTTTTCCGGTAATGTAAAGACAGGTATTTTTCTCCAGACGGCAAAAGGCTTTCAGAACGTTCTGGGCTTTCTGCTGGTACATACAGATATAATTGACTTTCTCTGTATCCGGTGCCGGAATGGCTTCCACGGTAATAACAGCTGGATTGTTTCCCTGGTATCTGGCAATAAAGTAGCTTTCTGTGGCAGATACGATTACCTGCTGGCCTGCCAGCTCCTTTGCAATCTGTTTTTCCCGGACAAAACGTGCATTGTATTGGAAAAACCGAACGCCATCCATCTCCTTTGCCACCACTGAAAACAGGCTCTTTTTCCCGGTAAGGTCAATTGCACAGTCGAATTTCGCCTCTCCAAACAGGCGCCTTGCCTCTCTCTTGTAAAAAGCATGTGGAATATCTTTTATTTTTCCCTTCAAAAACAGCTCATTCTGCGCGATTTCCTCCGCTTTTCCGTTAAAAGGCTGACCACGGTAAAGGATCCGAAGCCCGGCAGGAAGACCTATGATCTGTTCTTCTGCAAAATCGTCTCCACCACCGCACACAAGCAGGGTAACATCGTATTTCTGAAAATCCAGGTTCTCTGCAAGTCCAAGAAATGCTTCGGTGTCATCCCCCTCCGAAAAATCACCGGCATACATCAGAAGCTTTTTCTTTGGTGACTGCGCCTCATCCTGACAGGCTATACACCGGGAATCTTCTTTTCCGTGGAACACAATGTCTGCAAGGCGGCGGCAGACCTCTCCGTCATCTTGCGGACACGCCCAGGCTGCTTCCCTTTCGTAAACCTTCCGGTATGGCTCCATGGCTCTTTCGGCATCCTTCACATAATCTCCAAGCTGCTCATAAGTTTCTGCAACAGGACCCGGCAGCTTATCAATTCCGAAGTATAAGCCTCTGTAATTTTTATATTCTGCAAGATCCTGGATAAAGAACAAAATGGGCTTTTTCGATACCAGATAGTCAAAATAAATACTGGAATAATCGGAAATCAGAACATCTGTAGCACGAAGAAGCTCATTGGTATCTACGGTTGCAGGAATATACTGGCCGGTTATCCCCACTGTGTCTTTAATGTGGTAATATACAATCTGATGAGGCTTCACCAGCACCTGGTACTCCCTGGTATCCACATTCTCCTCGATAGTGCGGATCATCTTCTCATAGGCATCCAGGCTGGTATCAGGGCTGGAATACCTGCTGCCCTTCCAGGTAGGCGCATAAAGGATCAGCTTCTTCTTTGGATCTGCCTCCACGCCTGCCATCTGCAGCTTCTTAAATATGGCCTCCCGGTCTGTGTGAAAATAGCTGTCATTACGGGGCTGCCCGATTTCCAGGATTTTTCCGGGATAAAGATTTTTCATTTTGAACGCATTCTCATAAATCTCTGTCATAAAATGATTGGGCGCGATCAGATAGTCTGCTGCAAGGAAATTCCTTACTGTATTTCCTGCACTCACCTTGCCTGCCGGAATGTCAAATCCAATGGTTTTTAACGGGATTCCGTGCCAGGTATCCACAAAGATCTGCTCCTTGCGTTTGGTAAAATATCCGGGAAAGCTTACATTATTGATCAGATATTTGGCTGTAGCCAGATATTCCCTGTATTCTACAGACTGGAATTTAATAAATTTCACATTTGGATCATCCCTGTAAAGTCCCATCCATGGTTCATTATCCGAAAAATCGTCAATGACCCAGACATGGAGATACTCCTGAAATTCTGTCTGGGTCAGCAAATACTTGAAAATGGCATGAGGGCTGCAGGTCATGCCTCTACCCCCAAATGCCTCGTATAGTATACATTTTTCTTTTATGGGACTGTCAAGAAAATCCGCGTACTTCTCCCGAAGCTCCTCCGTAAGATTGTATTTTGCCTCATCCCGGGCTCTCTTTAAGGCAGCCTCAAAAGTGTCCTTTTCTTTACCGGAATTTTCATCCGGGCGGACCAGCTTTTTCACCAGCTTCTTCAGGTTGTTCACGGTGATCTTCATGTTACTTCCCCCTCTTCTTCGCAACTACACGTTCAAAAAGTCCGTCCCATTCCTTCACAGCCTTGTCGATAGAAAAATCATCAGACTTGGCAATGGCGTTCGCAGACATCCGGGCACGAAGCTCTTCGTCATGTGCCAGTTTCAGCATGGCCTGGGCAAATTTGTGGGGATCAAACGCTTCAGGAAGGAAACCGGTCTTTCCGTCATCAATGATCAGATCCATGGCGCCCATATGATAAGCGATCACCGGAAGGCCAAACTCAAAGGCTTCCATAATCACCATAGGCCAGCCCTCCCATCTGGATGGAAGAAGGAAAACAGAAGAATTCAGATAATACTTCTCAGGCTCATTGGTATATCCTACAAAATGGACACGCTTCTCCAGATGACGCTTCTTCGCATCTGCCCTGATCTGGTCAAAAAGATCTCCGTCTCCGATGATATCAAGCTCCCACTCCGAATCCTCTTTGCAGAACTCTTCAAAGGATTCCATCATCAGATCCAGTCCTTTGGCATATACGAAACGGGTCGCCATGAGAAAACGTTTGGATTTCACATCGCACTTCTTTTCACTGACAAAGCTTCTGGGATTGATTTTTACTTCACAATCTATTCCAAGCTTCTCCATATAGTCCCGCTTATCATAATCACTCAACACAATGTAGCGGTCCAGATTTGGCAGATACTGCTGAAGAAGGTTCTCCTGCTGCCAGAAGACGACAGGCTTCACATGAAGATATCCGTCATAGCAGTTATGCTGCCAGCCGATGGTTGCGGCTTTTAGCCGGGGCGCGATCATGGCAAGTCTCAGGCTTAAGGATGCTGTGGTAAGGATCACGTCATAATCCTGGGAATTGAAATATTCCACCCATTTCTCTCTTGTTTTTTTAGGAAAAATTGCTTCTGCAAGAATGGGATTCAAGCTTTTTTTATTAAACAGACCAGATCTGTCATTGAGCTTCTTCACCAGATAGCGGGCGCAGAAAGCCGGGGTATGATGCTTATTCACGAACTGGCTGTTGTCAATGAAATCCACATTGATATCTTCACTTAAATGATACATGGTGCGGTCTTCACGAAAGCGGTCTTCATAAGTCATGATCGTCACTTCATGCTCTTTCACCAGCTCGTTGGCCAACAGGGAAACCACTCTCTTGGTTCCGCCAAGATCAAAGATTTTTGTTATCCAGATACATATTTTCATGTTATATACCACCCCTGCAGGGGCTTCCTCCTTTTGCGGGATAAATCCTGAAGCATGTAAAAAAGGCTTTCGTATTTTCTCTGTTATACCGTAATTTTGAAATAATCCAGAACACGTTTGCAGTAATTATCTGTTACATTATGAGTCTTTGCAAGAATTGCCTTACGCTGATTCTCATAGTCATCTTTTCCATTTTTGACATCCAGAACAAACTGTTCAAACTGCTGTACATTGTAAATATGTTCTCCTGGCATGTATTCCAGTGGATTTTCAAATACCCATCCTCTGGACTCCGTATAGGCATCATAGTCATCCAGAGTAAATCCAATAGGTCTGTTGAGAAGCAGATAATCAATTGCCACAGAAGAATAGTCAGAAATCAGGGCATCCGAACAGTTGATAAACTCATAAAGCTGCAAGCCATTGTCTTCCAGATCCTGATTTTCCAGGTAAACAATGTTTGTCAGCACATTTTCTCCAAAGTCATATGGAATCTGGAGATAATGCTTCTTAATTACCACAAGTACATGATTATCACGACAGAAATTATTAAAATCAAGAAGCCGCTCCTTATCGTCCAGGATCGGGATATTAAATTCATTGTTCAGCGTTTCCTCATTCAGTCTCTCGCTGCTTGCATGACGGTAGGTAGGCATCCACAGGATCAGCCTGTCACTGTCAGCTGCTTTCAGAAGCTTTTCCTTATATGCTCTTGCGGCGTCGCTTCCCTTCATCATCTGATCGTAACGCGGATAGCCAAGTGCAAGAAGCTTCCTGGAACTGCAGCCAAAGAACTCTTTCTTCGTCTCAATAAACACATCTCCTGGCACCAGACAGTAGTCGAAAAATACCTTGCGGTTGTTCTTGTTCGCCTTGTAGCCGCAGCCATGCCAGAGATTTACAAAAGTCTGACCCTTTCTTGCCATTCCGATCCAGTTAAACGCCTGGGTGTAAAAAATAAAGGCTGAGGTCAATGCATAGCGGTAAGCTGCTGCCCTGCGGATCGTCGTGTTCTTCTTAAAATTGCGAACAAACTTCACATTCTCCGCCTGGTATTTCTTATACTTCTCCGGCTCATGAACAAGCCAGACAAGCTCATATTTTTTATTATATCCATTTGCAACCATATAATCAAAAAGAGCCCGGCAATTGTCTGTAAAATCATCATTTGTCTCAAACAGGATTCTGTTTTTCACCATACGCGGGGGGAATTTACGAAGTCGTCTCACTTTCCAGCGGTCATATAAAGCATAAGTCACATAGCCTTTGAATGTGGTGAACAAAGGTCCTGCGCCCTGCTCTTTCAGGATTTTTGAAAATTTCTTTAGAATTCTCTGTGCTCTTTCCATGGATTTTACCTTTCTTAATATATTACAATCCAGAGCCTGTTTAAAAAAGGCTCTAAATCAGTCCGCATTAATACTCTTTCAGTTTCTCACGAAGCATTGTAGAAGAAGTATCTTTGGTGTAGGGAAGATAAACCAGCCTGGCTCCCAGGGCTTCCATCTCTTTCCCGGTGCGCTCCCAGCGCTCATTTCCCTTCCAGTCATCTCCGATATAAATTTCATCGAAACGGATCTTATCCCAGATTTCTTTTTTATCAAGGGTATTCGTGATGATCACCTCGTCCACATATTTAATAGACCGGACGATCTCAGCCCGCTCTTCCAATGGCACGATAGGTCTTTTATTCTTATAGCTTTCCACAAGTTCATCTGTATTTACGCCTACGATCAGATAATCACATCTTCTCTTAGCATTTTTGATCAGGTTCAGATGACCGATATGAAACATATCGTAAGTTCCCTGTGTGTATCCGATTACCTTTCCCATTTATCCCTCTCCTGTATCTGTTTTTTTCGAAAAAATAATCATAGCACATTGTTTTCTAAATAACTATACCACTCACTTGTCTGTGAATCCGATTGATATAATTATTTACGAAATGATGTACTAGAACCTTTTTGGATGGGTAACTTCTGCTTTTATTTTACTTTATATTCAAATACTCTGCAAGTGCCTCGCAGTAACCTGACTTCTTTGGCATAGTGTGCATTGCAGGCAATAATCTTCTTCTCTCTTCTTTAAAAGGATCCTCTCCCACTGCGATATGGGAAAAATAGTCCTTCAGATCCTCTAAATTGTAAATCTTCTCACCTGGCATATATGCTTCCGGATTTTCAAATACAAATCCTCTTGTATTTCGATAGCTTTCCAGGTCTGTGAGCACATAGCCCAGAGGTCGGTCAAGAAGCATATAGTCTACTGCAATGGAGGAATAATCCGAAATCAGTCCATCCATAAGTCCCACCAGTTCATACAGCTGAATGCCCGATTTCTGAAGCATTTCTTCTGTCACATAACGGATATTGGTATACGCACCTTCATCCAGGGACCAGCCAGACTGAAGGGGATGTTTTTTGATGATCAGAAATATTCCGCATTCCCTTAAATGAACATCCAGTGCTTTCAGCTCCGCCTCGCTCTCCAATGCAGGAAGCTGAAAGGGAAGTTCAATTTCATTCTCTGCGCTGATCAGCACCTCACTTTTTCGGAAAGTAGGCATCCAGATCACGGTTTTCATATCCTTATGGGAAAAAAGCTTCTCCAGTGCCTCCCCACGGCTGACAGATGGATGGAGCATCCAGTCATATCTTGGATAGCCAAGGGCAAGAATCTTCTCTTTCTCACAGTTCCAGTAACGGGATTTTGTTTCCACAAACACAGGTCCCGGCACCATGGCATGGTCAAAATGCATCATGCTTTTTCCTGCAGGCGGCTTGTTGTCTTTGGCTGCATCCTTATAGCCGCAGCCATGCCACATGTTCACTGTGGTCTGCCCTTTACAATGGTAAAAATTCAGGTAAGCTGTATTGTTTGTATAGAAAAAAAATCCTGCAACAGCACCATAATAATAAGAAAGGGGGCTGGACCAGCCATATTTATTCTCTGCCGTTACAAATTTAACATTCTTGCATTTCAGTTTCTCACATTTTTTCTTATCGGAAACCATCCAGATAATCTGATAGTTCTCATTTATTTTATTCTGAATCAGATATTCATAAAAGGCCCTGGGATTGTCTGTCATGTCCTGCATGGTACGGTTTTTCAGCACAATGCAGTTCTGACGGAGCTTCCCGTGATTCCCGAACCATTTTCCCACCATGGCAAGCTCCGCTTTTGAACAAAAGCGGCCCAGATAATAAAGAACACTTCCAGCCAGACCCTCTTCTTTTATTTTCCTTTTAAGGGAATCCTTTGTCATCTCTTACCCTCGTTTCTATAATTTGCCTGACAAAAATTACGATACACCAGAGCCTGTATGAAAAAGGCTTTCTGCAATTACATCTCAAAAGACGATTTCTCTGGAAAAATCACTTCAAAGCTTCTCTGAATTTCTTTCTTCTGCTTCTCAAAATCACCCACATTCACATCATCATTAAGGCAGATCATCTTACACGCCTGTCTGCGAATGGTATGGTGGATCTGCTGATCATGTTTTCCTATGGTATAAAATCTTCCAAGCTTCGGTGACTGGGGCGTAAATTTCCCTTCCATGTACTGCCAATATTTCATCACGTACTGGTTCACATCGAATACTGTGCGGAAACGATTCTTACAAACCTCATCCAGAACAGCACCCTCTTCGTCCCATACTTTCCAATAGGTTGCTTTCAAAAAAGGACTTGGAAGATGTGAATATTTAAAACTGGAAAATTCACGATAAGGCAGCATCAGCACATTGCGGAAGAGCATTGCTCCATAAGCCGGACTGAACCATTTATTTGCCTGCTTTTTGATCACTTCTTTTTTATTATAATGCATATTGACAAGAGCTGCATCATTCATAAGAATATTGGCAAAAGGATTGCGGATATTGTCCTGCACAAGGGCGGTCTCAATACAGCAGTCACAGGGAAATCCATTTTTGAAAAAATCTTCCGGTCTCACGGAATCAATGAGAAACATATCATCATTAAAAAAGACGAAATGCTCTGACAATCCTTTTATTCGGTGAAGATTCAGTTCTATGGAATTAATATTAAAGGTAGGAAGATAAGCAGGCGCCATAAAATCCTCATGCTTTACAATCTGAATCTTTTCATGCGCTGTGTTCAGCCACTTTGGAACATGTCCCCATGTAACAAAATATATTTTATTTACCCAGGGAGCAAATTTCTCCACACCGCGGAACCAGTACTGGAGATTGTCCCAATCGCGGTATCTGCTCTCCCCGGCGTCAGTTCCCCTGCCAGGCTGATATTCCCTGCGCTGTGCAAGCCAGTCAGGGTCACTGCCGTCCACCCAGGTGAGCACAAAATCTATTTTTTCCATTTACGTTCTCCTGCTCTTTAAATGATTGCGGGCTAGAGCGTGTCTGAAAAAGGCTTTCTGCAAGATGTGCGTCACAATTTGTGGGAGATTTCGCCCTGATGAGGGCGCCGTAGCGGGCTACGGCAACCGAATTCGGGTGAAATATACCGCAAAGTGGGGCGTGCAGATTGCGGGAATGATTTTTCAAACACGCTCTAGAGCCTTCTCAGTCAGCTTATCTGCCATACAGAAGCATCAGCTTCTGCCCTTCCTTATGGATGTCAAATCCTGCTTCTGCCAGCCTTCTGGCTGCTTCTTCTCTTTCAATTCTCCCGGCTTCCTTCATCTTAAACACAGCTTTGGCCCATTTCTCCGGGCTTTCTGCCAGGGAAATCATTGTCACATTTTCCCGGGAGAGTACTGCTTCTCCTGTGATCTGGTCTGAAATCACACAGGGCAGGCCATTGGCCTGAGCTTCCAGAAGAGTAAATGGAAGTCCTTCAAATAAAGAAGGAAACAGGAAAACATCCATGGCGCTTAAGTACCGCTCCACGTCCTGACATACTCCCGTAAATATGATTTTATCCAGGACACCCGCCTTTTTAGCCTGCTCCTGGATCTGTTCCTTTAATTCGCCGTCACCAATAAGGCAAAGCCTTGCAGCTGGCTCTTTTCGTTGGATTTCATGGAAAATACGGAGAATGGCCTCATGATTCTTCTGAACCTGAAACCTGCCTACATGCCCTACTACCAGGGCATCCCCGGAAATCCCCAGCTTCTCTCTGATTTTCCGCCTGTTTGACTCTGAAAAGCCATATTTATCTGTCTCAATTGCGTTTGCAACCAAAGTTACCTCGCCCCGTTCAAAAGCCTTATCTCCGAACAGCCATCTGCCTGCTTTTTCGGAACAGGCAAACTTCTCATTCACATAATGCTTCATTCTGGGACGATTCACGCCATCCATCAGCTTACGCACAATTCCCGGTGCTGAAGCGTTATGGGAATGTGCGATCACCTTTCTCACTCCTGCCTGCTTCGCCAGGCGAAGTGGTACGATATTGGCTGCTGAAAGCATATTCACATGCACGACATCGTACTTCTCCCGGGAAAGGAGCTTCCGAAAGGCCTTTATATAGCCAAAGTAATCTTTTTTTATATTGGGAACATAAAAAACCCGTCCACCAAGCTCCAGGATTTCTTTCTCATAAGCAATCGTTCCATACATGGATACAAAATCAAAGGATACTCCCTGTCTGGCCAGTTCCCTGAAATAATTCATTACAAATGCTTCCATACCGCCAGGATTATTTCCCAGCCCTACCTGCAGGATTTTCATTTTTCACCTTCTAAACGCTTTATCAGCTTGTCATATCTGGAAACTTCCCGGGTTAATTCCTTTTTCATAATCAGCCACCTATCATTTTACTGTATTGCTCAGAGATCGGACCAATGTCGCCGTATGCGATCAGCTTGCCTTTTTCCAGAATCATGGCCTTATTGCAAAGGCGCTGTACCTGTTCCAGAGAGTGGGATACAAAAAGGACGGTAACACCTGAGTCAAACATACTCATGATCTTCTTTTCACTTTTTTTACGGAACTTGGCGTCACCTACGGAAAGGACCTCGTCCAGGATCAGGATCTTCGGTTCTACTACTGTGGCAATGGAAAAGCCAAGTCTGGATTTCATACCGGAGGAATAATTTTTCACCGGAACATCCATGAATTTCTGAAGTTCAGAGAATTCTACAATCTCATCATATTTGCTGTCAATAAATTTCTTGGTATATCCAAGCATGGCACCATACAGGTAAATATTCTCTTTTCCTGTATACTGCGGGTCAAAACCAGCGCCAAGTTCCAGAAGGGGAACCATTTTCCCATGTTTGTCCACATGACCCTCTGTAGGCTTGAATACACCGGAAATCACCTTCAGAAGAGTACTTTTTCCAGCTCCGTTAAGACCAAGGATACCTACACGGTCTCCCTTTTCCACGCTGAAGCTTACATTCTTCAAAGCCCAGAATTCATTGTACTGGATTTCTCTCTTAATGGTTTTAAATATATAATCTTTTAAGCTGTCAACCTTCTCACGGCTCAGGTTGAACTTCATGCTTACGTTATCGACTTCAATGGCTGTCTTGCTCATATTTTCTCCTTAACATGTTCCTGTAAATGGTAGTTTAGAGCGTGTTTGAAAAATACTTTCTGCAGGGAATGATTTTTCAAACAGGTTCTAGATGTACAGAATAAAATTATCCTGTTTTTTCTTGAAGCATACAAGTCCGATGATGGTAATCACTACGCTGAATGCAGCTGCATAAATTACATATGGCGCATACATAGGCTCTCCGAAGATTGCAGATCGGAAAATCTGAATGGTACAGTACAGAGGATTGAACTTCAGGATCCATGCCCAGCCACTCTTCAGCAGCTTGCTTGGATAATAGAAGATGGCACATGTATACATGATCAGCATCAGGGCAACAGACCAGAGGTACTCAATATCTCTGAAAAATACACCGATAGTTGCAAGGAACATTCCACTTCCGTAGGAAAGGATCAGAATGATGATCAAGGCAACCGGTGCCTGAAGCAGATAAATAGTCGGTTTCACACCCAGGATCACGCCTACAATGGCAAGCACAACCAGGGAGATCAGAAAAATAATATAATTATAAATTACAGTTGAAAGTGGATACAGATATTTCGGTACATACACTTTCTTGATCATTGCTGCATTGGATCGGATGGATTTCAGCGCAGCTTTGGTTGCAGAGGAATAAAAGCTGTACAGAAGACGTCCGGAAAGAATGTATACAGGGAATGTTTTGTCCGTGTTTCCATACAGGGTTCCGAAGACAATTGTCAGTACCACCATGGAAAGCAGTGGTTCTAGCATGGACCACAAAATACCAAGGTAGGAACGACGATATTTCAGCTTGATTCCTTTTTTGACCAATTCACTTAACAGGAACTGATACTGTCTGAGATTATCTAAATATTTCTTCATATTCACTCCATTATATTTTGAAAAATTTGGCTTTCTGTTTTATCCAAAGCATTCGTATATAAACTTCTTTTTGGAAAAAAGCCAAACTGTATTGTAACATACTCTTTCCCAGGTTGCAATATTGCGATTTAACCTGGAAGCGATCAATCAGTTACTGTGTTACTCCGTGACCAATAACATCAATCATTCCAGATTCTTACTTGCATCTACTGCCATCTGGTAGGCTTCTGCATAAGAAATTCCAGTCTTTCTGCAGATTTTCGCCAGGCTTTCATACTCTGGATAGCATTTCTCTGCTCCTTCTGAACCGCATATTTTCACTTCCACCTCGCCGAAGGGAATCATTACTTTCCGTTTTCTCCGGGGCAAAATCGTGCGCTCCATCCTGGCCCTGCGGATACCAATACTGGTAGTTTCTGCAAAAATCAGCGCTTCCATTCCCGGAACATCTTCTTCCTTACAAATTACAGTAAGAAGCCATGCAGGACGGTTTTTCTTCATATATACAGGAGTATAATGCACATCCCTTGCACCGGCCTCAAAAAGCTTCTCCATGACAAAGCCAAGTACTTCACCGCTGCAGTCATCGATGTTTGTTTCCAGCTTGTAGATGTAATCTGCACAATCCGCGCTTTCCGTAACACCGGTCTGAATTTTGGCAGCAGCTTCCCGATTAAAAATTTCAGCAGTTTCATTTGCCGCACTTTCATTTCCTGCCAGAATTCCCACCGCTTTTTCCGGTTTATGGGATTCTTCCGGGTGAATCAGCATTGCACGCAGGATTCCCGGGCACTCATACGTCCTCTTGCCAGCTCCGATACCTGTTTTCTCAATTGCAAAGGTCTCCGGTAATTTGCAGGAAGTACGGACTGCTGCCACAATTGCCGCACCTGTAGGAGTTACCAGTTCACCCTGTACCGGAGTGATCCGCAGATCCAGACCACACTGCTGTACAATATGGGTCACCGCCGGAACCGGAACTGGTAAAATGCCATGCTGGCAGCGGACTGTACCCATTCCTTCGCATAATACAGGTACAATGACCTCTGTAATTCCAAGATTGTCCAGGCAGACTGCCACGGACAAAATATCTACAATGGAATCCACAGCTCCAACTTCGTGGAAATGCACCTCCTCCACCGGAACATTGTGGGCTTTTGCTTCTGCCCTTGCCAGGATCTGAAAAATTTTAAGGGCAATACCTCTGGCACTGTCAGTCATCTTTGTGTCAGCAAGTATCTGACAGATTTCGTTCATACCGCGATGTTTGTGATGACGATGGGGCTCGTGAGTATGTGCTGCTATCTCATCTCCATGATCATGTCCATGTGCTGCCACATTCTTTGCAGCTGCCTCATGGCTATGCTCATACTGGTGATTATGTTCTTCTGCCATATGCGTATGACTGTGATTATGTTCTTCTGCCTCATGCGTATGACTGTGATTATGTTCTTCTGCCCCATGCGTATGACTATGATCATGTCCATGCAAATACTCCATATCATGGTCATGTCCGTCTATCTCTGCATCCAGGATTACATCGAAATCACAGGCATCAATCCCGGATTTCGTCACCCTGCTTACTTTTATCTCAAATCCCTGCACCGGAATACTTTCAAGTACATCCTCCAGCACCTTCTGATCTGCTCCCAGATCCAGCAGTGCTGCCACTGTCATATCACCACTGATTCCGGAATAACACTCCAGATATAATGATTTTCCCATAATTCTCCTCGTTACAAATTTATCAAATTGCTTTTCAATTTGTGTCTCTTACTTACCAAGCGCCAGCCGGTTCATCTGCGTTGCCAGATATCCGGCTCCATATCCATTGTCAATATTCACGGTGGCAATTCCATTGGCACAGGAATTGATCATGGTCAGAAGTGCTGATAATCCATGGAAATTCGCTCCATATCCCACAGACGTAGGCACCGCGATCACCGGTCGGCTTACAAGACCGCCCATAACACTGGCAAGAGCACCCTCCATGCCAGCCACAGCCACAACACAATTCGCGTCCTGAATGATCTCCAGCCTGGAAAACAGCCTGTGCATTCCACTTACACCAACATCATAAATCCGTTCCACGTGAGTTCCAAAATATTCTGCAGTCTGTGCTGCTTCCTCGGCCACTGGAATATCTGCAGTGCCTGCAGTACAGACAGCCACCTTTCCCTCATGAATCTTATCTGGTTTCTCTATTTTCAGGATTCTGGAAACAGGGTCATACTGAACTTCCGGAAACTTCTCCTTCACCAGCTCATACTGTGCCTGGGAAGCCCTTGTTCCAAGTACTTCTCCCTCTTCCATATATAAACGCTCAAATATTTTCAGCAAATGGGCATCTGCCTTATTGCTGCAGTAAATCACCTCTGCGAAACCAGTACGGGCTTTTCTCCCCGTATCCAGCTTGGCATAATCCATTTCCTTGTAACCATCCTGTCGAATCAGCTTCCCTGCTGCTTCCGGAGAAAGTCCTCCCATTTGCACCTGGGCAAGGATTTCTTCTAGTGTCATGTACAAATCACTCCATTTCCTAAAACGTATTTGAAAAAGGCATTCTGCAAAATGTACGTCACAATTTGCGGGAATCTTTTTTCAAACAGGCTCTAAAATGCAACACAATTATAACGTTTTCTTCTCTTTTATTCAACAAAAAAATCCTGCCTCATTTTGCTGAAGCAGGATTTCTATGCATCGCGAAGCGTGTTACTTGTCACGGAGCGAACCGTAACGGATTTCTTCCAAAGCCGGCTGTTCTGAGCGTAATCAGCGCTCCCAGGACGTCTGATTATGTTTTATTTCGCTTTGGCTGCCTTTTTATCTCCAAGGAAACCAATAGATGTAACACAGATCAGTTTATCGAAGATCATAAACATAGCTGGTAAGATAAACAGTACAACTACCATACTGATGATCGCACCACGGGCAAGCAATGTACAGATAGAACCGATCATCTCAACCTGTGAATAACAGGAAACACCGAAGGTTGCTGCGAAGAAGCTGAGACCACTGCTGATAATGGACGGCATGCTGGTCTTATGGGCAATGCTGATGGCTTCCATCTTATTCTTACCGTGCTGTCTCTCTCTCTGATAACGGGTAGTCATCAGGATCGCATAGTCAACGGTTGCACCCAGCTGGATGGCACCAATAACAATACTTGCAACGAACGGAAGGCTGATTCCCTGATAGTACGGAATGGCCATATTGACAAAAATCGCAAACTCAATAACCGCAACCAGAATGATCGGAAGGGAAATTGATTTAAAGATAATCATAATGATCAGGAAAATGGCACCGATGGAGATTACATTTACACGAACCAGATCGGCATCTGTGGTATCCTGAAGATCTTTCATAAGCGGTGCCTCACCGATTACCATTGCAGTATTATCGTATTTCTTTACTATTTTATCAATTTCTGCAAGCTGGGCATTTACCTCATCTGTAGCAGAACCATATTCAGAGCATACAAATGCAAGCTCATATTGATCTCCTTTGAAAATCTTCTTCAGATCATCCGGGATCATAGACTCCGGAACGGTAGGTCCGATCAGGGAATTCATACCCAGACTCCACTTCACACCCTCAACCTTATCAATATCATTTAACATCTGCTGTTTCTGCTTGGAGTCCATATTCTTATCCATCATAATCATATGGATATTGCCTACTGCGAAAGTTTTCTCCAGCTCATCATTGGCAATGTTACAATCCAAAGTGGATGGAAGAGATTCTGCAATATTATAGTAAATTTTTGTATGATTGTTTCCATAAATAGCCGGAAGCAGAAGCACCAGGAAAATCACAGTCCAAAGCTTATAATGCTTCGTAATAAATGCAGACGGTTTATCCATTCTGGCAAGAAGCAACTTATGCTGTGTCTTCTCAATAGGCTTGTCAAAAAACAAAACCAGTGCCGGAAGAATGGTTACACAGCAGATAACACCAATAATAACGCCCTTTGCCATAACAATACCAAGGTCACGTCCAAGAGCAAAGGTCATAACACAAAGTGCAACGAAGCCGGCTACTGTGGTAACAGAGCTTCCAGCTACAGACTTAAAAGTATTTGCAATGGCATGCCCCATGGCACGGTCCTTTTCTCCAGGAAAACGCTTCTTATTTTCCTCATAGCTGTTCAGAAGGAAAATGGAATAATCCATGGTAACACCCAGCTGAAGTACCGCGGTAAGTGCCTGTGTAATATAAGAGGTCTCGCCCAGAATAATATTACTTCCCAGGTTGTAAAGGATAGCAAGTCCAATACTAAGCAGGAACAAAAACGGAACAACAAAGGATCCGCTTGTCAGCTCCAGAACGATCAGACTGAGTACTGCTGCGATCACAACGTAAATCGGCAGCTCCTGCATGGCAATGTTCTTAATATCTGTAACAACTCCTGTCATGCCACTGAGGAAGCACTGCTCGTTGGCAATCTTACGTAGTTCTGTGATAGCTTCCATGGAAGTATCTGAAGATGTGGTATTATCAAACAGAACCAGCATCATGGTTGCATCGCCATTTATAAATACCTTTCTGTACTTCTCAGGAATCATCTCTACCGGAAGAGTGATATCCGCCACATCATCATACCAAAGAACATCCTTTACATGCTCTACTTCACTGAATTTCTCTTCCAGCTTCTGGACATCCTTCATATCCATATTCTCCACAATTACCATGGAAAAGGCGCCCATACCAAACTCATCTACCAGAATATCCTGACCTTTTACTGTCTCAAGGGTATCCGGCAGGTAACTTAACAGATCATAATTGACTCTCGTCTCTGCGATTCCGATCACAGACGGGATTACCAGCAAAAGTCCGATCAAAAGCACCAGGACCTTATGCTTGGCTATCCATTTTCCTACTTTGACCATTGATGTCATCTCCTTAAATTCATTTCTTTCGTACTATAGTATAATCCAAAATGACCAATAGTCAATATTATTTTTAACAAAAATGGAAAATAGTCATTTTTCTCAAAATCCGATCAAAAAGCCAACAATTTTTACCAAAAATGCCGCAATCCAGGCGATCACACACTGACCGATCACCACTCCTGCTGCCCATTTTCCGCCCAGCTCACGTTTCACAGAAGCGATTGCGGCTACACAAGGCGTATATAAAAGACAGAAGGTAAGAAGGCACACTGCTGCCAGCGGAGAAAGCACATCTACCAGTGCCGCTGTGCTTCCAAATAATATGGACAATGTGGAAACCACGCTTTCCTTTGCCATGAAACCTGTTACAAGGGCTGTGGAAAATCTCCAGTCCCCAAAGCCAAGAGGCCCAAATACCGGTGCGATAAATCCGGCAAGTACTGCAAGAATACTGTCTTTGGAATCTGTCACAATATTCAGATGCAGATCAAAGGTCTGTAAAAACCAGATCACAATGGTTGCCACAAAAATAACAGTAAAGGCTCTCTGAAGAAAATCCTTTGCTTTTTCCCAAAGAAGCTGGCCAACGTTTTTTGCACCTGGAAGACGATAATTAGGAAGCTCCATTACAAAGGGAACCGCTTCTCCCTTAAACATGGTTTTTCCAAAAATCAGTGCCATCAGGATTCCCATAATAATTCCGCCGAAATAAAGTGCTATCATTACCAGTGCACCGTATTTCGGGAAAAAGGCAGCTGTAAAGAAAGCATAAATAGGAAGCTTTGCCGAACAGCTCATAAAAGGAGTAAGGAGGATCGTCATCTTACGGTCACGCTCTGAGGGCAGGGTTCTGCTTGCCATAACGCCAGGAACTGTGCATCCAAAGCCTACAAGCATTGGGACAATACTTCGTCCGGAAAGTCCAATCTTTCGAAGCAGCTTATCCATTACAAAAGCAACTCTGGCCATATATCCACTGTCTTCCAGAAGTGACAGGAAGAAAAACAGGGTGACGATAATCGGCAGAAAGCTGAGCACACTTCCAACTCCATTGAAAATACCGTCAATTACAAGAGAATGAAGCACATTATTTACGTTCCATGCAGTCATGGCCTGATCCACCACTGCAGTCAGCCAGGTAATTCCCATATCCAGAAGATCTGAAAGTCCCTTTCCGATCACACCAAAGGTCAGCCAGAAAACCAGAGCCATAATTCCTGCGAAGCATGGAATGGCTGTATATTTGCCTGTAAGTATTTTATCCATCTTCTGACTGCGCAGATGCTCCTTGCTTTCATGAGGCTTAATCACGGTCTCAGCGCAGACTTTTTCAATAAAGTCAAAGCGCATATGGGCAATCGCCGCGGACCGGTCAAGCCCACGCTCCGTCTCCATCTGCTTTACAATATGCTCCAGGGTTTCTTTTTCATTCTGATCCAGCCCAAGCTTTTCCAGGATCAGTTCATCCCCTTCCGCAAGCTTACTGGCTGCAAAACGTACCGGGATATCTGCCTGCTGAGCATGATCCTCAATGAGATGCATAATTCCATGAAGACATCTGTGAACAGCACCGCCATCATCGTTTGCATCGCAGAAATCCAGACGCTTTGGTTTTTCCTGATATTTTGCCACATGGATCGCATGGGCTACCAGTTCATCGATTCCCTCATTTTTCGCTGCTGAAATAGGTACTACAGGAATTCCAAGCGCCTCTTCCATCTGGTTCACACGTACAGAACCGCCATTCTGCCTTACCTCGTCCATCATATTCAATGCCAGGACCATAGGAACATCCAGTTCCATCAGTTGCATAGTAAGATATAGATTTCTCTCAATATTGGTTGCATCCACAATATTGATAATTCCTTTTGGATGCTGTTCCAGAATAAAGCTTCTGGTTACGATTTCCTCGCTGGTATAGGGGGACATGGAGTAAATTCCCGGCAGGTCTGTCACCAGAGTATTCTTTTTTCCACGGATAATACCATCCTTGCGGTCTACAGTAACTCCAGGAAAGTTGCCTACATGCTGACTGGAGCCGGTTAACTGATTAAACAGGGTTGTTTTACCGCAGTTCTGGTTTCCTGCCAGCGCAAAGGTAAGAAGCTCACTGTCAGGAAGGGGATGTTCATCTGCTTTTTCATGATATTTACCGCCCTCGCCCAGACCTGGATGAGGAATCGCCCTGACACGGCTGCCTCGTTTCTGTTCTTTTTCATCCCTTACATTATCAATCTGAATCTGGGCAGCATCTGCAAGACGCAGGGTCAGCTCATAGCTATGTATCCTGACTTCAACAGGGTCACCCATAGGTGCATATTTTACCATGGTCACGTCAGCCATGGGAATGATTCCCATATCCAGGAAATGCTGCCGCAGGGCACCCTCTCCTCCTACTACTGTAACTGTGGCAGTTTTCCCGATGGGAAGGTCTTTTAATGTCATATGTACTTGTCCTCTTTTCCCATATGTAAGATTTTTGTTGCTGTTCAAAACTAAGCAGCAACCATTTTTGATAAAATTCGTCTGCTAATGATAAATTTTATCATTAATGTTACAGGAGTTAGTTTATTCTAATATCATCAGGATGTCAATATTATTGAGAAAAATTATTGACAATTTTATCATTATCTGATAAAGTTACGAAACAAGGTTTCCCTGTGAGGGAGTAGCAAGCGTGTCCACAGACGCGTGGCAAGTCAACATACCGACCGTATGAATCTGTTTGTATAGATTGCTGTTCACTGAATGAACAGCAGATTTCAGAGCAGTGTTTCGATCTGGCTTGCATTAAATTGCGAGACTCATGTATAACGTTATGCTATACATGGAGTCTGTCCTTTTATAAGAATGCAGATGACCCATATATAGCCTGTGGTTATATATTGGGTCTTTTTTCATGCTGTAAGAGGCTTTACTAAACGATCTGTTTCCATAGCAAATTAAAAAATGGAAACCAGCAATAAAATACATTACGGAGGAATGTAAAAATGAACTACAGTTTTGTGTTTTTTCTGAACAGCGCCCTGCTTGGAGTCGGACTTGCAATGGATGCTTTTTCTGTGTCCCTGGCAAACGGCCTTCACGAGCCTAAGATGCGCATGAAAAAAATGTGCGGCATTGCAGGCACATTCGGTGCTTTCCAGGCCATCATGCCAATGACCGGATGGTTATGTGTCCACACCATTGTAGAATACTTCAGGACATTTGAGAAATTTATTCCATGGATCGCGCTGATCCTTCTTGGCTATATTGGTGGCTCCATGCTGATCAATGGTATCCGGGGAACCGATGAGGGTGATGAAATTCCGGGAGTTGGTCCCAAAGCCCTTTTCGTTCAGGGCATTGCAACCTCCATTGACGCCCTGTCCGTAGGATTCACCATCTCAGAGTATGACTGGCTGATGGCTCTTGTCTGTTCCCTGATCATTGCCATAGTCACATTCTTTATCTGCATGACCGGACTTTCCCTTGGAAAACGCTTCGGAACCAGGCTTTCCAACAAGGCGGATATTCTCGGCGGCGTCATTCTAATTGCAATTGGTCTGGAAATTTTTATCAGCAATATGTTTTAATTATTTCAGCATATTTACCGCTATTCAGCAAGTACTGTTCCGCCAGGTGTTTTACTATACAAGCGTTAATTTTCACCTGTTTTCCAATCAAAAAAAGCTTTCATCTCTCCCTTTACGGGATGGATGAAAGCTTTTTCTGCTTTTATTAGCGGGCAATAATATATGCGCAATAAACCAGATATACCACCACCATTATAATACCCTCTTTGCGCTCAATTTTTTTCCTGGTTCCTGCAAAGATCCAGACCATAACCGAAAATACCATAAGAAGCACTATATCGATTATGTTTTCCCGGATCAAAGCTACCGGACTGATAGCAGATGAGATTCCAAGGACCATCAGAATATTGAAAATATTGGATCCGACTGCATTTCCAACTGCCATATCAACTTCATTTTTTCTTGCTGCAACTACAGAGGTTACAAGCTCCGGAAGCGAAGTTCCGATAGACACAATGGTAAGCCCTACCAGAGTCTGGCTCATTCCAAGCTCTATTGCAATCCTGCTGGCTGTATCAACGGTAAGGTCACCGCCAAAAGCAATTGCAGCTGCACCCACGATCAGAAAGAGAATACTTTTGCCGTATGACAGCTCTTTCATATTGTCACATTCTTCAACGCCTTCTATTTCAACCTTCTGTCCTGCAGCACGCGCTTTCATTGCGCTTCGTACCATTGTGAAAATGTATCCGGCAAACACGATTAGGAAAATAACTCCATCTGCATGACCCAGCGTCATTCCCGCCTTATCTCCCAGTCCTGAAATTCCCAGTACAAGCAGAACTAGTGCACAGCCTAAAGACAAGGGAATATCTCTTACCACAGTTGCTTTCTGAACCATAATTGGCGTCAGAATCGAACAGACACCAATTACAAACATCAGATTAAAAATATTGGATCCTACTACATTGCTGACCGCAAGTTCATTATTCTGTACCAGAGAAGCAGTCACACTTACGGCTGTTTCTGGCAGCGAGGTTCCCATAGCCACAATCGTAAGACCAATGATGATGGGCGGAACCTTTAACTTCTTCGCAATGCTGGAACTTCCCTCCACAAAAAAGTCAGCCCCTTTTACCAGAAAGGCAAATCCCACTGCCAGCAGCAGGATAACAGCTGCAATCGGCAATCCATTAATAATATTTTGCATAATATTCTCCTTTTGTTATCCGCATATTTTTACCTTTACAGATTCTTCAGAGTGTGTTTGAAAAAGGCTTTCTGCAAAATGTGTGTTACAAAACAGCATTTACTTCATAAGCCTGCTTCTTTGGAATTACATCTGCCCAAAATGTAAAAAGACTCATGTATGCCATAACATGCATACATGAGTCTCATTCTTTAAGATTTGCCAGGCCTGAATCAGATCTGATCAAAGCCGCGACTGTTGACAAACCACGTTTTCACGCAAACTACTCCCTCACAGAATCCATATGTGTAGTTAATATACCAAATTGCCGTTAAGAAGTCAACCTCTAATCTTCCTCTATATGCTCTCTTCCCTGGTCAATGATCGTCCGAACATGCTCATCTGCCAGAGAATAGAATATAGATTTTCCATCCCTGCGGCTTTTTACCAGTTTATTCTGTTTCAGGATACGAAGCTGGTGGGAAATAGCTGACTGAGTCATGTTCAATGCCTTTGCCAGGTCGCACACGCACACCTCTGCTTCAAAAAGTACAAACAGGATCCGGATCCTGGTAGAATCTCCAAACACCTTGAACAGCTCTGCCAGATCGTACAGCTCGTTTTCCTCTGGGATGGTCTCGTTTACAATTTGCAGAAGATTTTCATGGACCTCACAGCAATCACAGATTTCCACTTCTTTATCTATGTCTTTTTTCATTCTGAATACCTCGATATCATCATCAAAGATTTTTCACAAACAAAGTACGGATTGCATTGAGCACTGCCAGTACCATAACGCCTACATCTGCAAAAATGGCTATCCACATATTTGCAATGCCGAGGGCACCAAGTACCAGGCAGATCAGTTTCACGCCAATTGCAAAATAAATATTTTCATATACAATTCGCATACACTTCTTGGCAATGCGAATGGCTTTCCCAATCTTTAACGGGTCGTCATCCATCAGCACAACGTCAGCCGCCTCGATTGCAGCATCAGAACCAAGCGCACCCATTGCAATACCAATATCCGCTCTTGAAAGAACCGGTGCATCATTGATTCCGTCTCCAACAAAGGCAAGCTTCTCTTTTTCAGACTTATTTGCCAGAAGTTCTTCCACCTTGGAAACCTTATCCGCCGGAAGAAGCTCGCTGTGAACCTCTCCGATTCCAAGGTCAGCTGCTACAGACTCTGCCACTTTTTTTCCGTCACCGGTGAGCATAACCGTTCTTGTAATGCCTGCTTTTTTCAGGTTCTCAATTGCCTCTTTGGCATGAGGTTTGATAATGTCAGAAATCAGGATGTGACCTGCATATTTTCCATCCACAGCCATATGGACAACCGTTCCTACATGATGGCACTCTTTGTACGCAATACCCAGACGATTCATCAGCTTCGCGTTGCCGGCAGCTACAGACACGCCTTCCACCTTTGCAATAACACCGTTTCCACCGATTTCCTCAATGTCTGTGACACGGCTGCGGTCGATTGGCTTGCCATATGCTTTCTGAAGGCTTTTGCTGATGGGGTGTGAGGAAGAACACTCTGCATATGCCGCATATTCCAGAAGCTTTGCATCCTCCATCTCATTATGGTGAATTCCGCTGACCTCGAATACGCCCTTTGTCATAGTACCTGTTTTATCAAAAACAACAATCTTCGTCTGGGAAAGTGTCTCCAGATAGTTGGAGCCTTTTACCAGAACGCCCTGATTGCTGGCACCACCGATTCCAGCAAAGAAACTGAGGGGAATACTGATCACCAGTGCACATGGACAGCTGATTACAAGGAACGTCAGAGCACGGTAGATCCAGTCTCCCCATTCCGGAGAAAGTCCCATAAACAGCATTCTGCAAAGAGGCGGAATGACTGCAAGTGCCAAAGCACTGTAGCAGACTGCCGGGGTATAATATCTTGCAAATTTTGAAATAAAGTTTTCAGATCTGGATTTCTTGGAGCTGGAGTTCTCAACAAGGTCCAGGATCTTGGAAACCGTAGATTCACCAAATTCCTTCGTGGTGCGGATTTTCAATACACCTGTCATGTTAATGCAGCCGCTGATGACCTCATCTCCCACTTTCGCATCTCGCGGAAGGCTTTCTCCTGTCAATGCGCTTGTATTTAATGTGGAATTTCCGTCTTCAATCGTTCCGTCAATTGGAATCTTCTCTCCTGGCTGAACCACAATGATAGTTCCAACCTCTACCTCGTCCGGGTCTACCTTTTCCAGCTTGCCGTCCTTCTCGATATTTGCATAATCCGGACGGATATCCATCAGCTCGCTGATATTTCTTCTGCTCTTTCCAACGGCATAACTCTGGAAAAGTTCTCCGATCTGGTAAAACAGCATAACCGCAGTGCCTTCCTGATAATCGCCGAGAGCAATGGCACCAATTGTGGCAACTGCCATCAGAAAGTTTTCATCAAATACCTGACGGTTCCTAATTCCCTTAAACGCTTTTTTCAGAATATCATAACCGATTACCAGATACGGGATCATGTAAAGTGCCATTCGAAGAAAGCCATCTACCGGAAGAAAGCGCAGCAAAACCAAAAGGACAAAAGCAATAATAATTCTGGTCAATACTTTTTTCTGCTTCTTGTTCATATTCTTTCACATGCCCTGAGGGCACGGCCTCCATTATAATGATGTCGCTGGCACGCGACATATTCGCTTAATTCATTTGCGTGACTGAACAGAATACATCCTGTCCGGTTATTGTCTTACTGTTCACTCTGTGCCTAGAGCCTGTTTGAAAAATCATTCCCGCAATCTCCCACAAATTGT
>ENA-ORNZ01001086-ORNZ01001086.1-human-gut-metagenome-genome-assembly--contig:-NODE-1086-length-28964-cov-7.863261_pt1 | contig 28964 bp, 24 predicted proteins | sample MGYA00242124_ERZ509040 | MGnify/ENA primary metagenome ERZ509040 (study PRJEB26280, sample SAMEA2338733) | human gut metagenome | biome: human gut; feature: human-associated habitat; material: faeces... | reverse complement strand
GCGGCAAAGACAGATAAATATACGGCAGAAAGCATCGAAAACCTGAAAGCTGTGATCGCAGAAGCAGAAAAAGTATATAACAGTGAAGAAGCGACACAGGAGCAGATAGACGCACAGACAAAAGCCTTAGAAAAAGCAATCGACAGCTTGAAGAATAAGGAAAAGAAGCCGGAGAGCGGCAGCAAAACGTCAGGTTTGGATACGGCAGACCGGGCAGTGGAAACAGGTGATAAGACAAATCTTGCTTTACCTTTGGCAGGCGGAATCTTAGCATTTGCGGCTCTGGCAGGAATGCTTGTGGTAAGAAGAAAGAAAAAATAAAAAAAGAAAAAATAAAAAGGATAAAAAGAGATAGAAAACTCTGGCACGGCAGAAGGATTGTACTGCCGTGCCGGAGTTTTTTAGAACAGAACAAAAAAGTCGGATTTTTACAAATGCAAGCACACCTTTTTCCATTTAACCGTCGTTTTTTTTCAAGTATTATTTAAGTAAGAAAAAATGTCGGGAGGTAGGTTCATATGCAGAGAATATTTGCGATGGATGGAAAGGTTGTTAATTTTTTAAATAAGGTTGCAGATCTCGTTCTGCTTAATATCTTGTGGCTCATATGCTGCGTTCCGATTGTTACGATTGGAGCTTCTACAACTGCGTTTTCTTATGTCCTGCTGAAGATGGCGAGGGATGAAGAGAGTTATCTGTTCAGTACATTTTTCAGAGTGTTTAAAGAAAATTTTAAGCAGTCTACGGTAGTATGGGTGATATTTATATTGATAGGAGCAGTTCTTTATCTGGACTTTTATGTGGTCGGAATTATGACAGGAGGAGTAAAAAGTATTTTGCTGACACTCTTTTTCATGATTCTGTTTTTGGCGGCAGCGACAATGTTCTATGTGTTTCCGGTTATGGCATTTTTTGAAAACAGTACGAAAAAGGTATTTAAAAACAGTTTTTATATGGCGATGGCACATCTGCCGTATACACTGTTGATCGTAGTTATCAATCTTTTCCCCGTAATACTGCTTATCTTTGGAAATTTTATAGCGGCGGGGTTTGTCGATGCAGTAATCGGATTTGCTCTTGCGGGTTGGATTAATGCACACATTTTCAGAAAACTGTTTGACAGATATTTGAAGAAAACCGAAACTGCCGTTTCTGTAGAAGAGAGAAATAAGGAGGTTTCTTCATATGGCAGTGAAATATGAATCGGACATGACAAGAGCGGAAAAGCGGAAGCAGCGTATAGAAACGATCAGAAAGCTTAAAGGAAAAGCAAGGCTGGAGTATCTCTGGACCTACTACAGGTCATTTCTTGTTGTAGCAGCAGCATGTATATTCGGTTTCTGTATTGTGGCAACGATGATACATAATTTGACGCGGGATACAGCCCTTTCTGTTGCGATAGTAGATGCAGTGCGTCAGCCCCGGCAGGCGGAAGAAGAACTGGAACAAAAGATCGGAAAGGCGATGGAACTTCCGGAAAAAAGAGAAGTGCAGATTGATGTATCAGCTTCTTCGGCTGATACGGATGAGAACAAGGCAAAACTGACGATGGTAATGTCCTCTGTGGGCGGGAACGATGTTGTGATATGTGGGAAAGATGTATATGATAAATATAAGAATGCGGGAGCGTTTCGGGATATAACGGAAATTTTAGGAACAGAGTATGACCGTTATAAGCCGTATATGACAGATGGCGAGCTGGATCTGACAAAATGTCCGGGGTGGATTAATAAGACATATATTACATATTCACCGGCTTATGTTTGTGTTTTAAATAATGCAGAACATATCGAAACAGTAAAAAGTTTTTTTGAAAGCTTAATATAATGTAAAAATTTAATTGCTATAGAATGAAAATTTTGACAATGGATCGCTTGGAAATACAGCGATCCATTGTTTGTTGTAAATTTTACTTGGATTTAACAATTAGATGATAGTCGATTTTACATGATTTCCGTACAATGGTATCACAGCAGTAAAATGTAATGTTGTGAAATCGAAGACCTTGCGACGGAGCTGAAAAAAGATTATACTATTGCTATGGTTACATATGATATGTGTCAGGTGATATGCGTCAGGCAGTGTGTGTCAATGGGGCGCTTTTTCCTTTTCGGAGAAGTTGTGGAATATAACAATACAGAAAAACTGTTTTCAATACCGTCAGATAAAAGAACGGAAGACTATATCACAGGGAGGTTTGGTTAAGCTATGCGTAACAGATTTGACAGACAGCTTCATTTATTGGACGAACAGCTTACCCGTATGGGAGAGCTGTGCGAGACAGCGATTGCAAAAGCAACGCAGGCATTAAAGGACGGAAGCGTTGAACAGGCAAAAGTGATCATTGCAGAAGATGAGGAGATCGATCAGATCGAAAAAGATATCGAGCGTCTCTGCCTGAAACTTCTCCTTCAGCAGCAACCGGTTGCGAAAGATCTGCGCAGGATTTCCGCAGCTTTGAAAATGATCACAGACATGGAGCGTATCGGAGATCAGACATCGGATATTGCGGAGATTATTTTGTCGTCAAAAGGAGTTGCGGCTACAGATGAGATCCATGTAATCGGTACGATGGCATCTGAGGTGAGCAAGATGGTCCGCACCAGCGTCACGGCATATGTCGAGAAAGATTTAGAGCTTGCGCGCAGCGTGATGAAGGCAGATGATGAGATCGATCAGTATTTCGAGGAAGTGCGGGATGAGATGATCGAGTTTATAAGAGAAGAAAAAGGCGAGAACGGAAAACGTATTTTTGATCTGATCATGGTGACAAAATATCTGGAACGTATCGGAGATCATGCGACGAATATTGCCGAATGGGTAGAATTTTCCATTACGGGAGTGCATAAGGATCATGCGATCATACATGCGGAATAATGAACAAAACAAGTAAAGGAGAACTGGAAGAATGATATATTGCGTGGAAGATGACGACAATATCAGAGAACTGGTCATATATACATTGGAGACAACGGGGCTTAAAGCCAGAGGGTTTGCGGATGGTTCGGCCTTTACGGAGGCTCTGGCGTTTGAAACGCCGGAGCTTATTTTGCTTGATATCATGCTTCCGGGAGAAGACGGCCTGGAGATATTAAAAAAATTAAAATGTTCGTCCAAGACGAAAAGTATTCCGGTGATTATGGTAACTGCAAAAGGATCGGAATATGATAAAGTGATCGGTCTGGATTCGGGAGCGGACGATTATGTGACAAAACCGTTTGGGATGATGGAGCTTGTTTCCCGCATTAAGGCAGTTCTTCGCAGAAGCAAAGGATCGCAGGACAGGGGAAATCCGGAAATACAAGGAGTTCATATTGATGTGAAGAAACATGAAGTGACCGTAGATGGACGGACAGTACCTCTTACATTAAAAGAATTTGAACTGCTTGAAAAGCTGATGAGAAACGAAGGAATTGTTTTGACAAGAGATCAGTTGCTTACAGAAATATGGGGATATGATTTTGACGGAGAAACAAGAACTGTTGATGTACATATCAGGACGCTTAGACAAAAGCTGGGTGAAAAGGGAGAAATCATTCAGACAGTACGCGGAGTCGGGTATCGCATAGGAGGAAGCGCATGAGTATAAAGAAAAAAATCCAGCAAAGCATGACTGTGATTTTGACGGTAACCCTTGTGCTTGCTTATGCGATCCTTTCGGTTATCCTTTATAATCGGAATATGAATCTGCTTCAGACAGAAGTAAAACAGGAAGCGGCATATATTCGTGAAGCGATCAATTTGTCTGACAGCGATTATATGAAACAGATGGATAATGTTGTGGCAAGCACAAGGGTGACACAGATCAAAGCAGACGGAACGGTTCTCTACGATTCACGCAGAGATGCGGACATCCTTAAAAACCACGGAAACCGAAAAGAAGTCAGAGAAGCTCTTTCTAAAGGGGAAGGGGCAGACGTAAGAAAGTCAGAAACGGTAGGGAAGGATATGTATTATTATGCTCTTCTTCTCAACGACGGAACGGTGCTGCGCGTATCCAAGTCGATCGATAATCTGGCGAGTACCGCAGTCAGTCTAATGCCGGTGATGGGAATCCTTGCCGTACTGACAATATTGTTCGCTTTCGCTCTGGCAAGATGGCAGACAAACCGATTGATCAAACCGATCAATGAACTTGATCTGGAACGTCCATTGGACAGTGATATTTATGAGGAATTAAGTCCTTTGCTGGAGGCGATGGACCGGCAGAACAGAGAAAAAGAAGCGGTTGCGAATATGAGGAAAGAGTTTTCCGCAAATGTATCTCATGAATTAAAAACGCCGCTTACGTCGATTTCCGGCTATGCGGAGATCATGAAAAACGGATTGGTCCGTCCGGAAGATATTTCCGGTTTTTCGGAACGCATCTACAAAGAGGCGCGCAGACTGATCACCCTGATCGAAGATATTATTAAATTATCAAAGCTTGATGAAGAATCTGTGGAATTGGAAAAAGAAGATGTGGATCTGTATGAACTGACAAGGGAGATTGTCAGTCGTCTTTCGCCGCAGGCGGCACAGAAAAATATTCGGATCGAACTTTCGGGAGAACCTGTTCATTATCATGGAATCCGGCAGATATTAGATGAAATGGTTTATAATGTCTGCGAAAATGCAGTAAAATATAACTATGAAAACGGAAAAGTTTCGGTTTGGGCGGGAAATACGTTGAATGGACCGAAAATCAGTGTGTCAGATACAGGGATAGGAATTCCAAAAGAACATCAGGAACGTATATTTGAGCGGTTTTACCGAGTCGATAAAAGTCATTCAAAAGAGCGCGGAGGAACGGGGCTCGGACTTTCGATCGTCAAGCACGGAGCGCTTCTGCATGGGGCGAAGGTCAGTGTGGAAAGTGAAGAAGGAAAAGGAACGAAGATCAGTATGCAGTTTCCGCGGATTTGTCAGAAATAAACAGGAACACCGATAAAACATAAAGGGTCTGGTATCAGGCTCTTTTTTGTTCTTTTAAGAAGCTTGAAAAATCTATCAGAAAAAGTTTAATTAAAAGTTTGAAAATTCATAAGATTGTGCTATTATACATATAACAAATTCCGAAAGGAGAAAGCTATGATCATAGAAGTTGATTTTAACAGTGATGAAGCGATTTATATTCAGCTTTGTAATCAGATCATCATGGGGATCGCTACATCGGTCATTCAGGAAGGAGATTCACTTCCGTCGGTGCGGCGTCTTGCGGATACGATCGGCGTCAACATGCACACGGTAAACAAAGCATATAGTGTACTGAAGCGGGAAGGCTATATCAGTCTTGACAAGCGAAGAGGAGCTGTGATTTCTCTTGATATTGATAAGTTAGAGGAACTGCAGGTGATGAAAAGGCAGCTTCAGATCGTTCTTGCAAGAGGCTGTTGTAAAAATATTTCGAGGCAGGAAGTGCATGAACTGGTAGATGAGATATTCGATGATTATGAATAATTTGTTTTAGCAGATTTGAAAGCAAAATAACCGACAGGAGGAACTTATGCATATTTCATATACAAAACAGGCGGCAAATGCAGTCAGATATGCTGCGAAGAAAGCAAAGGAGATGAAGCATCCTTACATAGGTACGGAACATCTGCTTCTCGGACTGCGGGAGGAGTTTTCGGGGGTTGCCGGACAGGTGCTTGCGCAAAACGGCGTTGAGACAGAAAAGATCATGCAGCTTATGGATGAACTGATCGCTCCCCGGGAGGAGATGCCCGCATCGCAGAAACCGAAAGAAAGTCCAAGGCTTCGCTATATCCTCGCGAACAGTGAGAAGGAAGCGCATCGTCTCCGTACAGCCGAGGTCGGAACGGAGCACTTGCTTTTGTCGATGATACGGGATGTGGACTGCGTCGCCGCAAGAATTTTGATCACGCTGAATATCAGCCTTCAAAAACTTTTAAAAGATATTTTAAATGCATCGGGAGTCGATCCGAAAGATTATCAGGATGAACTTCAGGACGAGTCGAGAGGAAGCGGCTCTGTGATCGAGCAGTATTGTACAGATATGACGGCTCGGGCAGAGGAGGGAAAACAAGATCCCGTTGTAGGCAGGGAAGAGGAGATGTATCGCCTTATGCAGGTGTTAAGCCGCAGGACGAAAAACAATCCCTGTCTGATCGGAGAGCCGGGAGTAGGAAAAACGGCGGTTGTGGAAGGTCTGGCGCAGCGTATCGCGGCAGGAGTTGTTCCGGAAAAAATGAAAGATAAGCGGATTTATACGCTTGATCTTCCGGGAATGATCGCAGGGTCTAAATACCGGGGTGAATTTGAAGAACGTATGAAAGGTCTGATCTCGGAAGTAGAGTCCAACGGAAATATTATTTTGTTTCTTGACGAGATCCACACGATGATCGGAGCGGGAGGAGCAGAAGGGGCGATCGATGCATCCGGCATCTTAAAACCGTCTCTTGCAAGAGGGGAACTTCAGTTGATCGGAGCGACGACGATCACGGAATATCGGAAATATATCGAGAAAGATGCGGCTCTGGAGCGGCGTTTTCAGCCGGTATCGGTAGAAGAACCTTCGAAAGAACAGTGTCTTGAGATATTGAAAGGGTTGAAAGGAAGATACGAATCGCATCATAAGGTGCTGATTAGAGACGAGGCGCTGGAAGCGGCAGTTTCGATGTCCGAGCGGTACATTACGGATCGTAACCTTCCCGATAAAGCAATAGATGTGCTTGACGAGTCATGTTCAAAAGTCAGTCTGAAAGGATATAAAGTACCGGAAAACCTGACGGCTTTGGATCTTCGCCTGAAAGAACTGGAAAAGCAGAAAGAAGAGAGTATTAAAAACGGTTGTTTTGAAGAAGCTTCGCTTTTACAGAAAGAGCAGGAAGAGGCAGAGAAAAAATCGGAGCAGCTAAAAAAACGTTTTCAGAAAAAAACATCTTCTTCTCAGCCGGAAGTGACAGAAGAAGATATAGCGGAAGTTGTTTCCGCATGGACAAAGATCCCGGTTCAAAAACTTGCGGAAAGCGATACGGATCGTCTTAGGAAACTGGAAAGTGTCCTCCACCAGAGGGTCATCGGTCAGGAGGAAGCTGTGAAAGCGGTTGCCCGTGCGGTAAAGAGGGGGCGCGTAGGATTGAAAGACCCGAAACGCCCGATCGGTTCGTTTCTGTTTTTAGGACCTACAGGCGTCGGAAAAACAGAGTTGTCGAAAGCGCTTGCCGAAGCGATGTTCGGCAATGAAGAATCGATGATCCGTGTTGATATGTCCGAATATATGGAGAAACATTCCGTCTCTAAAATGATCGGATCTCCGCCGGGATATGTCGGACATGAAGAAGGCGGTCAGCTCAGCGATCAGGTGCGTACACATCCTTATTCGGTACTTTTGTTTGATGAGATCGAAAAGGCGCATCCCGATGTGTTTAATATTCTTTTGCAAGTATTGGACGACGGACATATTACAGACTCCAAGGGGCGGAAGATAGATTTTTCCAATACCGTTATCATTATGACATCAAACGCGGGAGCAAAAGCGATCATAGAACCTAAGAAGCTTGGATTTGCGGCAAAGGATGATCCTGCAGGCGATTATAAGCGTATGAAACAAAACGTGATGGATGAAGTAAAACAGATCTTTAGACCGGAGTTTTTAAACCGTATTGATGAGATCATCGTATTCCATGCTCTCGAGAAAACGCATATGAAAAAGATTGTTACGCTTATGTGCCGGGATTTTACAAAAAGAATCGAAGATCAGATGGATATTCATCTGACTTTACGGGAGTCGGCAAAAGCGCTTATTGCGGAAAAAGGAACGGATGCAAAATATGGCGCAAGACCTCTTCGCCGCGCTCTGCAGACAGAATTGGAAGACAAACTTGCGGAAGCGATCCTGAACGGAGAAGTGAAGCAGGGAGACCGTATTGAGGCGGGAACTGTGAAAAAAGAGATTCGCTTTATTCGGAAAGAAGATCGTTTATAGGAGTAGAAAAATCAAATATTTTATATTATAATGGTACAAAGGTCAAAGGAATGCGAAAGACAATGATTTACACAAAACATATCCTGTGATCACATTGTGAAATACTTAGGAGGAAAATGAAGATGGCAGCAGTGAAGGAATTATTGCGCGCGGAGAATGACGGAAGTCTCAGTTTCGGAGACTACACTCTTTCAAAAAAAACAAAGAAAGATAATTATGAATTTGAAGGTGATATTTATAAAGTAAAAACCTTTTCGGAAATTACAAAACTTGAAAAGAACGGAATGTTCGTTTATGAATCTGTTCCGGGAAGCGCAGTGGAAGGTTTTAAAGAGACGGATTCGGAAGTTGCGTTTTCCGTTTCCGCAAAGGGAGACGTTCAGTTTACTTTGGAATTAGAGCCGGAATGTGAGTATGAAGTATTTATTGATGGCGAGTCCGCAGGAAAGATGCGTACGAATTTAAGTGGAAAACTCAGTGTCAGCGTGGAACTTTCAGAAGGACAGGAAGCGACAATGAGAGTTGTAAAATGTTAATATATTAACTGAAAAGTTTACAAATACTTAAATTGATTTCGGGGTGGATGTTATATCCGCCCCGTTTGTCTGTAGGCAGATCTTATGCGAGAGGCTGAGATGCGTTTAGAATCTGTCTTTTAAGATGGATGTGTCAGATCTGATTGTTTAATGAGTGTTTGATTTTGAGAAGGAGAATGAATGGCAAAAGGAAAGAAAAGTGTGTTTTTCTGTCAGAATTGCGGGCATGAAGAGGCAAAATGGCTCGGTCAGTGTCCGGGGTGCGGGGAGTGGAATACATTTGTAGAGGAAAAGATCGGCAGCGGTGTGACGAAAGGCAGTACACAGGGAGCAAAAGCTGTCCGCGAGCTTGTCAGAGAAGCAAAAGTGATCCCGCTTAACGATGTAACGGCTGAGGATGACGTGCGGTGCGCTACAGGCATCAAAGAATTAGACCGCGTGCTCGGAGGAGGGATCGTTCCGGGATCGCTTGTGCTTGTCGGCGGTGATCCCGGTATCGGAAAGTCTACTTTACTGCTGCAAGTATGCAGGATTCTGGCTGATAAAAAGAAAGTTTTATATATTTCGGGAGAAGAATCACAGACGCAGATCAAACTAAGGGCGAACCGTATGGGGAATTTTGCGGACGGATTATTTCTTTTATGTGAGACGAATCTGGAGATCATAAGAGGAATTCTTGAAAAAGAGCGTCCCGAACTTGTTGTCATTGACTCTATTCAGACGATGTACAGCGAAGAAGTTTCATCCGCTCCCGGAAGTGTGTCGCAAGTAAGAGAATCGACGAATGTATTTATGCAGCTTGCAAAAGGATTATGTATTCCGATTTTCATTGTCGGACATGTGACGAAAGAAGGAACGGTAGCAGGTCCGCGTGTCTTGGAACATATGGTTGATACAGTGCTTTATTTTGAAGGAGACAGACACGCTTCTTACAGAATTTTACGCGCCGTGAAGAATCGTTTCGGATCGACGAATGAGATCGGCGTGTTTGAGATGCGGCAGAGCGGACTTGAGGAAGTGGAAAATCCTTCGGAATATATGTTGAGCGGCAGACCGGAACAGTCTGCGGGATCGGTCGTTGCATGTTCTATGGAAGGAACTCGGCCTATTTTGATCGAGATACAGGCGCTTGTGTGCAGGAGTAATTTCGGGATGCCGAGGCGTACGGCTGCCGGAACGGATTATAACAGAGTGAATCTTCTTATGGCAGTGCTGGAAAAACGTCTCGGAATGGCGTTGTCTAATTCGGATGCGTATGTCAATATCGCCGGAGGGATCAGAATGAACGAGCCGGCGATCGATCTTGGTATTGTTATGGCGCTTGTTTCAAGTTACAGAAACCGCCCGGTTGATGAAAAGACGATCGTGTTCGGGGAAGTCGGACTAAGCGGAGAAGTCCGTGCGGTCAATATGCCCGAACAAAGAGTTGCAGAGGCGAAAAAGCTGGGATTCGAGACGTGTATTCTTCCGCAGGTGTGCATGAAAATGGTAAAAGATATCAAAGGAATCCGACTCATCGGGGTGAAAAGCGTAAACGAGGCGGTCGGGATGATATAAGCGCCTGTTCATGAGTAAACCGCTGACGTTAGCTGCGATAAGCACGCAGCGCGGTTTTAGGAATGGCGCGGGCTGAACTGTTATGGCCTGAATTTTTTGAATGGAAAAAATATGCGGTTGTAAAAATAGTATAAGTAGAGTATAATAGCAGTAAGTTAAAAGAGAAATAACCTGAGATGTGCGATAACCTTGTTATTTTGAACCTACATTAGTTTAAACGGGATTCCTATATTTCTGTAATATGTCAGGCCTCCGACAGCAGTGGACGACAGAAAAGCAGATGCGGTTGCCCACCTAGCCGTGGCTAGGACTCAAAATACAGGGAACGGCATTTTGGGGAGTTACAAAAGATAAAGGCGGCCGTCCTGTACGACCGCTTTTTGCAATGGCGATAAGCCGAAGTTTGGGTTTGCTCCGGAGCTTGGAAGCCGTTTACAATCCCGGTACGAGCCTTTGGCGATTCCGGTGATTCAAATGAAATTAAATGGAATTATGATGTGAATATGAAAAAAAAGTGGGAAAAGATAAAAAGTCAGATATTTAAAGTTATTATAACGATAAATTCTCATCACACAGGCGCTTATGCAGCACAGGCGGCTTATTTTTTTGTGCTGTCTTTGATTCCAATATTTTTGCTTCTCTTGACGATGGTCCGCTTTACGCCCATAACGATGAGCGAAGTTATGACAGCGGTTTTGAAAGTATTTCCGGAAAGTGTTGCGCCCATGATACGTTCGATCGTATCTCAAGTATATTTTCAGTCAGGAACGATCGTTCCGGTTACGATTGTTGTAGCGCTTTGGTCAGCGGGGAAAGGCGTTCTGTCTGTCACATCGGGATTAAACAGCATCTGTGAGAATATGGAGACGCGTAATTATTTCTATCTGAGGATAAGAGCATCGTTTTATACAGTTATATTCCTATTGGCTATCGTAAGCTCCCTTGTATTATCTGTATTCGGAAACCGGATCAGCGTGATGGTATATGAGCACATTCCGTTTTTAAGCAAAGTTGTCGAATTTATTATTCGGATCAGGACGTTTGTTACATTTGTCGTGTTGACTGTTTTTTGGGATCTTGTGTACCGTTTTCTTCCGAACAGGAGAAATATGGCAAAGACAACTCTTCGCAAACAGCTTCCGGGAGCGGTGTTTACGGCATGCGGATGGCTGCTTTTGTCGTTCTTTTTTTCGGTATACCTTGATGTGTTTAAAGGCTTTACAAGTATGTACGGAAGTTTAACGACGATTATTTTGATCATGCTTTGGCTGTATGGATGTATGTACATTATATTGCTGGGCGGAGAGATCAATGCGCTTCTGGAAAAATTTTTGCAGAAACGGGCAGGCAATTTGAAAAAGAAGAAAGAGAAAGAAGTATAATCCCTCGGGCAAAAGCATAGTCTTTTGTTACGGGGGTGATTTATTATTGATCTATGTTGTGGAAAAAGGAGATACGTTGTCCGGCATTGCGGTAAAGTTTGGCGTGCCCGTCTGGAAGATCGTTTATGATAATCAGCTAAAAGACAAAAATCAGATCGTGCCCGGGCAGGCGCTTCTTCTGTTGAAAGTTGATGAGGGGCAGGCAGAGGAAAGTACACAGCCTGAATTGGCAAAAGGGAAAACGGTCGGCGGATATGCTTATCCTTTTATAGATAAAGAAATTTTAGAACAGTCGTTTCCTGCGTTAAAAGAACTTCTTGTATTTTCCTATGGTTTTACATTTGAGGGGAATCTGATTCCGCCTTTGCAGGACGATCTTTGGATGATAGAGACTGCATGGCGTCACGGAGCAAAACCGATCATGGTTCTTACGCCGTTTTCGGACGGAGCTTTTAACAATCAGCTTGTAAAAGTGCTTACGGAAAATGTCAAGGTACAGGAAAGGCTTTTGGAACAGTTGACTGCGGAAGTAAGAAGGCGGGGCTTTGCGGGAGTCAATATTGATTTTGAATATGTTTTGCCTGAAAATAAAGTTCAGTATGCTGCGTTTATCGGGAAAATGAGAGAACTTTTAAGGCCGGAAGGATATACGGTATCTGTGGCAGTTCCGCCGAAGGTGTCAAACGAACAGAGAGGGCTTCTTGTAGAAGGGGCAGATTACAGACTGATCGGGGAGAACGCGGATTACGTTTTTTTGATGACTTACGAGTGGGGGTATACGTACGGACCTCCGATGGCTGTTGCACCTCTTGATAAAGTACGTCAAGTTGTCGAGTATGCTCTTAGCCGGATTCCGGCGGAAAAATTGATTTTGGGGATACCAAACTATGGATATGACTGGCAGCTTCCTTATGAGAGAGGAGTTACAAGGGCTCAGACGATCGGAAATGTGCAGGCAGTGGATCTTGCTGTTGAAAACGGCGCGTTGATCCGGTATGCGCAGACTGCCCAAAGTCCGTGGTTTACATATAAGAAAGGCGGCATGGATCATGTTGTCTGGTTTGAAGACGTCAGAAGTATTCAGGCAAAATGGAAACTCGTTCAAGAGTTAGATCTGGCGGGAGTCTGGTATTGGAATTTGATGAGGAAATTTCGGGGCAACTGGCTGATGTTAGAATCCCCGGATGCAGGAAGAAACACTTGACATGAGTTGAACAGTCTGTTCCGATTATGCTATACTTGACAGAGAGCTGCCGAAAGGTTCGGCAAAGAATCATCTGTACTATTCTATAAAAGTCAGGCAGAAGATCGGGGAGGTTGTGATGACGGGCGGTATTGCGAAAGTAGTCATATTCAGTTTTACAGAAAGAGGAACGAAGCAGAATCGATATATATATAGGAAATTAAAGATGCAGGGGTATATCTGTGAAGGATATGCCCCTGCAAAGTATGTTATGGGAGAAGAGGAAGGCGGGGTGAAGCAGTTTCCGAAAAATAAGGAAGATTTGATTCGGGAACGCTGGGGAAAGTGGGCGTTTTTATTTATCGGTGCGGCAGGGATCGCAGTTCGGTATATTGCGCCTTATGTGAAAGATAAATTCACGGATTCGGCTGTCGTCGTGGCGGATGAAGCCGGGCAGTATGTGATCCCTTTGTTGTCCGGTCATGTGGGAGGAGCGGCAGAACTCGCGGATCAGATAGCAAATCTGCTAGGCGCTGTCAGTGTGCATACGACTGCTACAGATGTGAGAAAAAAGTTTGCGGCTGATGTATTTGCGAAAAAAAATGCATTGTATATTACGGACAGAGAGGCGGCAAAAAGAATTTCCGCAGCGGTGCTTGACGGCGAATTGATCGGAATTTATGCGCAAGGCGATCATGCAGAAAATGCTGTAAAAAATTCAAAAGAGATGTTTTCGGATGAAGTTTGCATATGTAATACGATAGAAGAAGTAATGAAGTATCGGTATCGGGTCATTCTTGCAGATTCGTTTCCTGCGACAGATGAAAATACACTTCTTTTAAAGCCGAAAAATATTATTGTCGGACTTGGATGCAGGAAAGGAATTTCAGAAGAACTTTTAGAAAAAGGTCTTTTAGAAATTTTGAAAAAGAATCATCTGGATATGAATCAGATTGAAGCGCTTGTAAGTATTGATCTAAAGAAAGAAGAACCTGCCGTTGTTTCGCTGGCGGAAAAGTATAAAGTTCCGTTTTTGACATATTCGGCGGAAATGCTCAACGAGGTGGAAGAAGTCTCATCTGCATCTTCTTTTGTCAAAAAAATAACAGGAATAGATAATGTGTGCGAGCGTGCTGCGTTGACATATTGTAAGAAACACTGCGAGTATTTTGAACTGATTGCCGGGAAAAGCATCGAGACAGCGATGACTGCGGCAATCGCAAGACGAAATATATAAAGATAGAAGAGTGAAAGAAAAAAGGCACGGAGGAAGGAATAAATGGTATTTGAATTACAATTTTTGGATTGGCTGCAGACGCTGCATACGCCGATTTTAAACGAAATTATGAAAGCGGTCACACATCTTGGAGACGCGGGCGCCCTGTGGATTATACTGGCGGCTGTTCTGCTGGCATTTCCGAAAACGAGAAAAAGCGGGGCGATCGTTGCGGCTGCGCTTATTGTCGATCTTGTGTTATGCAACGGGATCTTGAAAAATATAGTTGCCCGCACGCGCCCGTTTGATGTAAAAGAAGGGATTTCGCTGCTGATCACGGCGCCGAAAGATTTTTCTTTTCCTTCGGGACATACGGCGGCATCGTTTACAGCGGTCGCGGCGCTGTATTTTGCAGGAGAGAAGAAACTTTGGAAAATAAGCTGTGCTGTGGCTGTTTTGATCGCCTTTTCCAGAATGTATCTGTACGTTCATTATCCGACGGATATTTTGGGCGGGATCATTGTTGGGATCGTATCGGGACTTGCCGGGGCGTATATGATAAAACAGGCGCAGAAAAAAGGCGTAGTTCCGAATTAGATAAAAAGACTTGATGAATATGCAAAAATGAACGAGAAGAAATAACAGGGAATTGTTATGATAATTTAAAGCTGTTCATTTGCAGGGAGACAGACATTATGAAAAATGAAAATCAGCATTTCTCAGCAGACAGACGGAAATTCGGCAGACATTTTTGGATCGGCGCGGCAGTGGCCGGAGCGCTTTCGGCGGCGGTTATATTTACGACGGCGAGTGCGGTTTACCGAAAGAATCGTTTCGATCTGAAAATCGGAGAAGAAAAAGTTGGATCAAAGGAATATCAGCTTTGTATGGATCTTGTAAAATATGATGTGAAGATGGAGATCCAAAAGCGGTATGACGCTTTGTACGGTGAAGATTTTTGGGAGCAAAGCTATGAAGGACAACATGGATATGAGATTTTAGCGGATCACACGGTGGAAAAGATCAAGTATATTCATGCGGTGTATGATCTGGCGGAAGAATACGGCGATGTGTCCGACGGAAGCTTTGCGGCGATTGAAAAACGGTGGAAGCAGGAAAATGCAAAAAGGCAGAAAAAAGTAGAAGACGGAGAAGTCGTCTACGGTCTGAAAGAATACACGTTTGACCTTTATATGCAGTATGAGATCAGTATGTATAAAGAAATTTACTGTAATGATACTGACAGAGAAGGGATGGATCTGACCGAAGAAGAAGTAGCCGAATATTACAGTCAGGGAGAATGGGTTTTTCAAGACGACGGGGAAAAGGCTGATTTGGAAACTGCGCGCATTGCGGTTGAGAGAGAACTGCGTGAGAAAAAATATGATGCCATGATCACTCAGATGACAGAAGATTTAGAAGTAAGCGGTGATTTGGAAGCAGTTGATCGTTTTACTTTGGATCATCTAAAACGATAACAGTCAAGGCGGCGCCGGCATATGACCGGGAATATAAAGAGGCGCTTTGGAGATTGTATCAGGTGGGAAGGAGAAAAGTATGAAGAAGAAATGGGTGAGCGGAATGCTCGCGCTCTTGCTTGTCGGAACGACTGTCGGATCGATGATGCCGACAGAGGCGGTGCAGGCAGAAGAAAACAGTCAGGGAAAGACGTATTATGTCGATTCTGAAAAAGGAAAAGATACAAACGACGGACTTTCTGAAGGAAAAGCATTTCAGACACTGAACAAAGTAAATGATCTTACGCTCGGAGCGGGAGACCGGGTTCTTTTGAAAAACGGATCGGTGTTTGAGGATCAGGCGCTTCATATTAAAGGAAGCGGAAGTGAAAGCGCTCCGATTAAAATTTCTACATATGGGGATGAGAAAGACGGACGTCCTCAGATCAATACAAACGGTCATGGACAATGGGAATTAAATTACGGGCACAAACTTGACAATCAGAACCATAAGTGGCACGGAACGGTATCTTCGTCTATTTTGCTGAAAGATGTAGAATATATCGAAATCGAAGGACTGGAGATTACAAATGACCGGGATTCCGCAACAGATGCAGAGAAAGATAAAAATTATAAATACAATGACGCGGAATGCATGGACAGGACAGGCGTTGCCGGAGTTGCAAAAAACAAAGGAACGGTTGACCATATCGTATTGGACGATCTGTATATCCATGATGTGACAGGCAATGTTTACAATAAACATATGACAAACGGCGGTATTTATTTTATTGTTGAAAAGCCGGAGAACGAGAGCGCGACGGGAATTGCCAGATATAATGATGTGACGATACAAAACTGCTATCTTGATACGGTAAACCGTTGGGGAATTGCGGTCGGATATACATATGAATGGGCAAAATTCAACGGCGGCGCTTTAAGTGATGAGACGATGAAAACATACGCGTCCTCAGATGTTGTGATCCAGAACAATTATTTGAATAATGTCGGCGGCGACGCGATCACGACAATGTATATCGACAGACCGGTCATCCAGTATAATGTATCGGAAAATGCGGCGGCTCAGATTAATACGACAGATTATACAGATCCGCAGCCACAGCTTGACGCAAACGGAAATCCAAACGGAAAGACGCATACAGGCGGAAGAGTTGCGGCAGGTATTTGGCCGTGGAAATGTAAAAATGCAGTGTTCCAATATAATGAATGTTTTAAGACGTTAAATGCCGCAAAAGGAAACGGAGACGGACAGCCGTGGGATGCGGATTATGGAGACGGTACAAATTATCAATATAATTACAGCCACGGAAATACGGCAAGTACGATCATGTTCTGCGGAGTTGAATCGATCAATAATACGTTCCGTTATAACATCAGCGTACATGAAGATATGGGACCGCTTGATCCGGCAGGAAACGCAGGAAATACACAGGTGTACAATAACACATTTGTGATCAAAGAAGGAATCCGGTCGATCTGGTACAGAGATTCCGGCCCGGTTACGATGGAAAATAATATTTTCTATTTTGACGGAGAGCAGCCGGCGCAGATTACAAACTGGAATCCGCGTAATAATAAAGTTTATTCCAACAATCTGTTTTATAATGTAAGTTCTTATCCGGATGATAAGGCTGCTGTGAAAGTGGAAAAAGGAACTCCGGTTCTTGCAGACGCAGCGTCAGGTCCGGTAAAAGCTGCGGAAGACAAACAGGCAAGACGGCATGAAGATCCGACGGAAACAACCGTTTTTGATGGATTTAAATTGGCGGAAAATTCGCCGGCGATCAATAAAGGAAAAGTAGTGATCGACCGTAACGGTTATTCAATCGATCACGATTTCTTCGGACATGCAGTTACGGCGACGCCGGAAATCGGAGCTGCGGAAAGTGATGTGATCGGAGATCTCGTTCTTCGTTCCGTAGTTTATCAAATCGATCAGGAATCAAAGACGATCAGCGATATACCGAAAAATACAACAGTAGAACAGTTTTGCAAAGATTCGATTGTAGATACGGGAGTGACGATCACTGTTAAGTCAAAAGACGGCAAGCCGTTGGGAAATGCAGATATCATCAAAGGCGGCATGACAGTAACCGTTTCCTGTGAAGGAAAAGAGGCTGTCGTATATACGGTAGTTGCAAGTTCGGATAATAAACTGAAGTCTGCATATTATGAAGTGAAAGACAAAACGATCTATGTGCCGTTTACAGAGAAGAATCCGACAACGGCAGGTGAGCTGAAAGGAAATGTTCAAGCGGCTGAAACATCGGAAGTATCTGTAGTAAGCGGTGAAAAAACGTTGAAAGATCAGGAAAATATCGCAGATGCCATGACAATGAGGATCACGGCGGAAGACGGTAAGACGAACGATTACACGATCAAGCAGAAAAATACATATAACTGGGCGCTGGATTATGCAGGACCGCAGCAGGGAAATGTATGGTTTGGCCAGAAGAAAGCGGCATCAGGAGAGTGGACGGAGATAAAAGAGTATGACAGTCAGTATCCGAACTGGATGGTAAATACATACTACGGTCCGGGAATCGACGCGCCAAGCCATGCTGCAAAACCGACAGAAGCAACGCACGGTCTTCTTTCTGCTCCTCCGAGTACGGGAATTTCTACTGCTATGGCATATAGAGTTCCGAAAGACGGAGCGGTATCATTCCATGTAAAAGATGACGAGCCGTATTTGAGACAAAACGGAAACAGCGGCGGAACAGTAACATTAAAACTGTTGGTAAATGACGAAGAAAAGCAAAGTGTTATTCTTGAACAGAGTAAAGTTCAGGTAAAAGACTGGAAAGCGTTTGATAAGATCGAAGTGAAACGCGGAGATTATATCCGTGTTACGGCAATTTCAAACGGAAATCCTACAAAGCCGTCTGTTCATGTGACACCGATCATTACCTATCTTAACGAAGGCGGAACACCTGCACCTGAACCGACTCCGGAATTGAAAGCTCCGGTTGACGTGAAAGTTTCGGAAGTTACCGAGGCAAGCGCAAAAGTATCATGGAAGAATGCGGCGGACGGAAAAGAAGCGGCAGGATACAACGTATATGTTGACGGAACAAAAGTGAATGAAGAACTTATTGCAGAGACAACATATAACTTAAGCGGCTTGAAAGACGGAACGACTTATTCTGTAGAAGTGACGGCGGTAGACGCAGACGGAGAAGAGTCGGCAAAATCAGAAAAAGTTGAATTTACAACAGTAAAGAAAGTTGTTGTCGATAAAGAAGCGCTGAAAGCGAATATTGAAAGAGCATCCGCTCTTCTGGAAGAGACAGACAAGTATACGGAAGAGTCTTTAAAAGCGCTTGAAGAAGCTTTGGCAGCCGCACAGAAAGTAAACAGCGATCCGAAAGCAGATCAGACAAAAGTAAATGATGCGAACGCAACGCTTGAAACAGCGATCAAAGACTTGAAAGAGCAGGAGAAACCTGCACCTGAACCGACACCGGAATTGAAAGCTCCGGTTGACGTGAAAGTTTCGGAAGTTACCGAGGCAAGCGCAAAAGTATCATGGAAGAATGCGGCGGACGGAAAAGAAGCGGCAGGATACAACGTATATGTTGACGGAACAAAAGTGAATGAAGAACTTATTGCAGAGACAACATATAACTTAAGCGGCTTGAAAGACGGAACGACTTATTCTGTAGAAGTGACGGCGGTAGACGCAGACGGAGAAGAGTCGGCAAAATCAGAAAAAGTTGAATTTACAACAGTAAAGAAAGTTGTTGTCGATAAAGAAGCGCTGAAAGCGAATATTGAAAGAGCATCCGCTCTTCTGGAAGAGACAGACAAGTATACGGAAGAGTCTTTAAAAGCGCTTGAAGAAGCTTTGGCAGCCGCACAGAAAGTAAACAGCGATCCGAAAGCAGATCAGACAAAAGTAAATGATGCGAACGCAACGCTTGAAACAGCGATCAAAGACTTGAAAGAGCAGGAGAAACCTGCACCTGAACCGACACCGGAACTGAAAGCTCCGGTTGACGTGAAAGTTTCGGAAATTGCCGAGACAAGCGCAAAAGCATCATGGAAGAACGCGGCGGACGGAAAAGAAGCGGCAGGATACAACGTATATGTTGACGGCGTAAAGTTGAACAAAGAACTTCTTACAGAAGCATCTTGCGGATTGACAAATCTGAAAGCAGAGACTACATATTTTGTAGAAGTGACGGCGGTAGACGCAGACGGAAATGAATCTGTTAAATCAGAAAAAGTGACGTTTAAGACATTGAAAGCTGAAGAACAGAAAGAAGACTCAACACCGGAAAATAATGAAAAACCGGGTGCGGTACAGACGGGAGATCATGCCAACGTATTTGTATGGATGATCGGACTTCTTATATCAGCGTCAGCGGCTGTGGCTGTAATGTTTAAAAGGAATAAAAATCGTTAAAAAGATATCATATTTATAATATGAATGTAGGGAGCGGTCAAAAATGAACCGCTCCCTGTTTTGTATCTCAAAACATGCCTTTTGGGCATATGAGGATCTATATAGACTTGCGATATTGTGACGGCGTTGTATTTACACAGTCACGAAATACTTTAGAATAGTGCTGGGAATTTGTAAATCCGGACTGCAGCGCTATTTCGGTCAGTGACAGTCTTGTATTTTGCATCAGGCTGATCGAATGATTGATTCGGTATACGTTAATATATCTGGAGAGAGTGATCCCGATATGCGCCTTGAACAGTTTGCTTAAATAGCGAACAGAAATATGAAGTTGTGACGCAATATCTTCCTGTATGATCTTCTCGGTATAATGTTCCGCAATATAATTCAGTGTGTAAGCAACATAACTGTTCTGGAGCTGCGGGTTTGAAAAATGATGGGACGGTTTTGTGTGATCTAATATGTACAGCATTAAGTTGATCAGAGAAATGTTAATATTGGCGGACGGAAACAGACCGTCAGAGTCGGTATAAAGGCTGATCAGCTTATCTAATGTGCCGTCGATCATATCGTCTGCCGGAAAACGATAATAAAAATGCGAAGCAAATAAAACTGCATGCATTAATGTGATCGGATAAAAGCCCTCGTTTTCTAAAATAATATTTGAAAACATGTTGGGATCAAAGTGGACGTGTTTAAACGTACAATCAGATTTTTTGTTCAGATAAAAAGAGTGGACGATATTCGGCAGTATCATAATAAAATCGCCTTTTGTACAGTGAAGTGTTTCCGACTGGACATCCATAAGGCATTCACCTGATATGATACGATAAATCTCTATTGTAGAGTGCAGATGATGCGGAAATGTGTATCCCGCCGGCTGTGATGTGATAGTTGCGCCTGATAAGATCGAATCGGACAAAGACAGTGATCCGATCGGATCGGTATTGTTTTTTTTGTATGTTTTCATGAAACGTTCCTCTTGATCATTGCATAAACTTATATGTTGGTTATATACGGTTATGTATAGATTAATTATACCAGAAGTTTATTAAAAAGTGACAAAAAATATAAAAATATGTAGATAAAATGAGAACTTATTCCGAATTATATAATTTGAAAAAATCTCGCAATTTAAGGTTTTTCTGTTATAATGGTAGTTGACGCTTACTAAAAGATGAGGAGTGAAGATTATGACATTGAAAGAACTTGGCATCGGACAGAAAGGAATTATCTTATCTGTCGGAGGAAGCGGAGCACTCAGACAACATTTCCTGGATATGGGCTTGATACGGGGCGCAGAAGTGACAGTCGTAAAATATGCGCCTATGGGCGATCCGATCGAGTTGAAAATACATGGGTATGAGCTGACGATCCGTTTGGATGATGCAGAGAAAATAGAAGTAAAAGAAATAAAGTCAGAAGAAAAAGAGAAAGAAAGACAGAACAAGGTGAAACGTTCTGCACATCCCGGATACGGTGAAGGCGGAAAGTACCATAAGAAAGAAACAGAAAATCCGCTTAAGGATGATGAGACGTTGACGTTTGCCCTGGTAGGAAACCAAAATTGCGGAAAGACGACGTTGTTTAATCAGTTGACAGGGGCTTCGCAGCATGTCGGAAATTTTCCGGGCGTTACCGTAGACCGCAAGGACGGCGTGATTAAAGGGTATAAAAATACATTGATCACAGACCTTCCGGGAATTTATTCTATGTCTCCTTACAGTAGTGAGGAGATTGTTACACGAGAATTTTTGTTAAATGAAAAGCCGAAAGGAATCATTAATATCGTCGATGCGACGAATATGGAGAGGAATCTCTATTTAACGATGCAGTTGATGGAGTTAGATATGCCTATGGTCGTGGCATTGAACATGATGGATGAACTGAGGGAAAACGGGGGAAGCGTTCATGTAAATGAAATGGAAGAGTTTCTCGGTGTTCCGGTCGTACCGATCTCCGCTGCCAAAGGAGAGGGAATCGAAGAGCTTGTAAAACATGCGGTGCATGTGGCAAAGTATCAGGAAAGTCCTCAAAAACAGGATTTTTGTGCGGATACGGAAAGCGGGATCCACAGAGGACTTCATGCAGTCATGCATTTGATCGATGATCACGCACAAAAAGCCGGAATCCCTCTTCGGTTTGCGGCAAGCAAGATCATGGAAGGCGATAAAAAGATTATCGAGAAATTGGATTTAAGCCGGAATGAAAAAGAAATGCTCGAGCACATCGTTGTTCAGACGGAAGAGGAGAGCGGTTTTGACAGAGCTTCAGCCGTTGCCGATATGCGATTCTCTTATATAACGGAAGTGTGTGAGACGGCGGTTGTAAAACCGCATGAGAGTAAAGAGCGTCTCAGGAGTAAACGGATCGACCGCATACTGACGGGAAAATATACGGGAATCCCGGCTTTTATCGCGATTATGGGAATTGTATTCTGGCTGACATTTAACGTGATCGGAGCGGGATTACAGTCGCTTTTGGAAACGGGAATCGGATACCTGACAGAAATCACAGATCAGGCGATGACATCCGCGGGAGTCAATACGGCGGTTCATTCCCTCGTTATTGACGGGATTTTTAACGGTGTGGGAGGAGTCCTTAGTTTCCTGCCGATCATTGTTACATTGTTTTTCTTCTTATCTTTGCTGGAAGACAGCGGATATATGGCAAGAGTGGCTTTTATTATGGATAAGCTGCTTCGTAAGCTTGGATTGTCGGGAAGAAGTATCGTGCCGATGCTGGTCGGGTTCGGATGTACCGTTCCCGGGGTGATGGCGAGCAGAACGCTTCCGTCGGAAAGAGACAGGAAAATGACGATTTTACTGACTCCGTTTATGAGCTGTACGGCAAAGCTTCCGATCTATGCATTCTTTTCGGCTGCATTTTTTCCGGACTATGCCGCGCTTGTGATGATCGGATTGTATGTTCTTGGTATTGTTATGGGAATTATTATGGCCCTTTTGTTTAAAGGAACGATGTTTAAAGGAGAGCCTGTTCCGTTTGTTATGGAACTTCCGAATTACCGTCTTCCGGGAATGAAAAATGTCGGACAGTTATTGTGGGAAAAAGCGAAAGATTTTCTTCAGAGAGCTTTTACGGTTATTTTTGTGGCGACGATCGTGATCTGGTTCTTGCAAAGCTTTGATACAAGCCTGAATATGGTGACAGATTCAAAGGACAGTATTTTGGCAATGATCGCGGGAGCTCTTTCACCGGTTTTCGCACCGCTTGGGTTTGGGGACTGGCGTATATCGACGGCGCTTGTAACCGGATTTATGGCAAAAGAAAGTGTTGTCTCGACGCTGACGGTGTTGTTCGGCACTACGGAAGCGCTTCTTGGAACGATCACGGCGGCAGGAGCTGCGGCGCTTCTCGTATTTTGCCTGTTGTATACTCCCTGTGTGGCTGCGGTTGCATCGATCAAGCGGGAGCTTGGCGGAAAATGGGCATTTTTTGTTGTCATCGGTCAATGTGTGATCGCATGGCTTGCGGCATTCGCAGTTCATACAGTTGCGATGCTTTTTTAAATCTGCTTAGACCCGGTATAGGGAACGGAACATGAATCGGGATAGGTAACGGAGTGGAGGAGAAGTCCTGCCGGATTGCAGCGTACTTCTTTATCCACTCCCTTTTTTATGAGAAATTCAATGATGTGCTCCGGCATCAGGTACAGAAAATCATTTGCACAGATTTTGATCGTAAGAAGCGAAAAGCTGTCGTTTTCGGTTTCTTTGGAGTGGGAAACGGAAATGTCAAATATTTCTTTGACTGTTCCTTTTTTCTTTTTTACTCCTGAAAGGGAACGAAAATCATGGACTCCGACGAGAGAATCAGCCGCCTTTCTTATGGCGGAAACTTCTGATTCCGAGATGATTTCCGGTATATTTGCCGTGTAAGCCCTTGTGAATATATATTGGACAGGAGCGGTACAGATGCGGTACAAATAAGTTCTGGAGACTGCGTTTAAATCTGATCGGAAACGATCGGAAACAATTTCCGAACTTAAGATACGAATATCCTTCGGAAGGTATTCGTTAAGCTTTGATAAAAAATATGTATCGGAAAAAGGAGACTCTGTGTGAAAGTTGACTGTCTGACAGAGTGCGTGGACTCCGGGCGCTGTTTTAGCGCCGGCAAAAAGAGTGATGTCTTCACCGGTCATTTTCTGTAAAACAGAAGAAATGCGATACGAAATCGTTTTCGCGTATCCGCCTGCGGCAGGACGTGTCCATCCTAAATAGCGTGTTCCGTCGTATTGAAGGGTCAGTTTTATGTTGGGCATAAGGTACTCCTTTGTGCGGTTATTTGTATATCATATGTCTGTATAATAGTGTATCGGGTATCGGATGTCAAACGGAATATACAGGGGTGATTTTCTAAAATGATTATGGTATACTGGCTACGTGAAATCAGAGTAAATAAGAAAATCAGTTTAAGAACAGTTTAAGATTCATTTTGTTGCACAATGAAAAAAGCAATAAAAAAATATAAAAGAAAACAAAAAAATGTAAAAGAAGGAGAAAAGGATGATAGAAGAAAAAAGAGTAGAAGATTCCAGAGTGGAGACGGTTCACATTATCAGACCAAATCATCTCAATGCAGCCGGCCGGCTTTTCGGCGGGATGTTAATGCAGTGGCTTGATGAAGTAGCGGGAATGGTGGCAAAGAGACATACGAGAGCGAACGTCATAACTGCGTCGGTAGATAATCTTCGGTTTATTCATGGCGCATACAAAGGCGAGATGGTTGTTATAGTCGGAAAAGTAACATATGTCGGTACGACATCTATGGAAGTGCGTGTAGATACTTATGTGGAACATATGGAAGATGGGATGCGCCGTCCCATCAACCGCGCGTATTTTACGATGGTTGCGTTAGATGAAGACGACAAACCAAAGCAAGTGCCCCGTCTGATTTTAGAGACAGAAGCGCAGCGCGCGGAATGGAAAGCGGCAGAGAAACGGCGTGAGATGAGGATGAGACGAAAAGAAGAAGGTTTTTAATAAAATATAGAGTCTACTTTCCGTTGTGTTTTCGGAAGAGCGAGGAGGCCATATTGATCGTTCGATCGATCTGCTCCCGCTCTTCTTTGCTTTTTCCGTCTTTTAAAATGTCAAGGATCAAGGTCATTTCCTCCGGTGTAAAACGGATTCCCTGTTTGTTAGCTCCACTGATGAGAGCCATCATAATAGGAGCTAACTCTTTTCCGGATTTTCCGGAAGTTTTGGAGGCGGCTGTTTTGATCAGTTCTAATTTTACAGGGTCGATATTTTTCATTGCGGGATTATTCATCCAGTCGTTCATATTGGTAATTCCTTTCTATAAATGATTTTAAATATTTTTTAAAGTTCGGTCTCTTCCTTTTGCTGTGCATCTGTCTCATCGCGCTCTTGATTTTGAAAAACGGATGAAAACAGGTCGCTGTACATATGGAACTGTTCTTGAAGATCTGCGGGAAATATGCCCGAGAACAGGTCGGCAGGATTAAAAGAATCGTTTCCCTGACCGTCTTGTGGCTGCATCATTTCCATAAAAGACATCATTTCTTTTAATTGAATCAAAGTATCGAGCATTTCGGCATCTTTTTTGTTCAGATAAGGCCGGAAACTGTCAATAAGATCGAAAGGAGAACTTATGTTTTGATTGCTGTTTCCGGTGGAAAAAGGATCTGCCAGGCTGCGTTGTCCGAAAAGCCGGATCGTTCTTTGAAGTTCAATAAACTTGATAAATGAGGCGAGCATCCGGCGGCCGGAAAATGGGGTGTAAGGGATGAGAAGCTTCATGATCTGAAGTGTAGGCGATGTGACAAGTTCATCAAAAGGCGTCATTCGTTCCGTTTGGTCTTGATCCATTTCCAAAATGCTCCACTGTATAGAGTTGTAAATATATATGTGACTTTGTATAGAAATATGTATTTTGGGAATGTTACTTTTTAGAAAATATTTCATAAAATAGTAAAGAATGGGTACAAGAAAGGAAATGAATATGTCAAGAAAATTAATTATCGATGGGAATGCAGTGTATGAGATTGATGAACAGTGTATGTTGAGACGAAAATTGGAAGAAAATGCCGAAGCGACAAAAGGCAGCAGTGAGAACAAAAAAGGGACGGCAAATAAAAATATGAAAAAGGATTAAATAAAATATAAACAGAAACAGGAAAAGATGCGCGGAAGAGACCGCGCATCTTTTTGAGACAGAGGTGGAATTCAGATTAGCATCCGCATCCGCAGTTGGATCCGCATCCGCCGCCGAAGCTGTTGCCGCCGCAGAAGAGAAGAAGAAGGATGATCCAAAGACAACTGTCATTGCCGCATCCGTTTCCGCATCCGCTGTTCATATTGCCGCATCCGCCGCAGCAGGCGAGAAGAAGGATGATCCAAAGGCAAGAAGACATTCCGTTTCCGTTTTCGCAACCGCATCCGCAGTTAGTAGCTGTTAAATCACTCATGTTAAATCCTCCGAATTGATTATTGTTTACAGTTTTATATTATGCCGGCAGATGAAAAGTGTTCCTTAGGGGCAAAAGTTTCGTGTCGGGAATATTCTGAATAAAAAAGGATTTCTTATGAAATGGGTAAAACAATCAGTCGGATACTGGTGTGATGACATAAAACAGGGAAGATGCATAGGGCAGGAAGTGTGCGTGGCGCTGTTGGATACCGGAATAGCAAGACATCCTGATCTGGAAGGCAGCGTGGTGAAGTTTTGCGATTTTACAAAAGAAGATAGCCTGCCGGGAGAGAAATGTTATGACGACAGCGGACATGGAACGCACGTGGCGGGGATTTTGTGCGGAAGCGGAAAAGTGTCATCTGGAGCATACGCAGGCATGGCGCCGAAAGCAAAGCTTGTTGTCGGAAAAGTACTTGATAAAGACGGAAACGGAGATGTTTCTCATGTGATGAAAGGGATTGAGTGGATTTTAAAGGAAAGAAAGAAGTATGGGATCCGAATTGTGAATATTTCTGTCGGTACGAATCCCGGACTTGCAAAAAAACAAAAAGAACTGCTCCTTGATGCGGTGGAACTGCTCTGGGATACCGGTCTTACCGTTGTCGTCTCTGCCGGAAACTACGGACCGGAGGAGGGAACGGTGGCAGTTCCGGGAAACAGCAGAAAGGTGATTACGGTAGGCGTGCCTGACAGCAATCTTCCGTATTCGAGAAAAAGCAGGAAGAGTCTGAATTATTCGGGGAGAGGACCGACGGGAGAATGCGTTGTAAAACCGGATGTTTTTGCACCCGGAACAGGAGTTGTAAGCTGTAACAGTATGTATGGAATGTCGGGAGAACATCCTTATATAATGAAGACGGGAACGTCTATGGCGGCTCCGGTTGTCTCGGGAGCCGCTGCCTGTCTGTTGTCAAAGTACCCTGATATGACAAATGTGGAAATAAAATTAAAGTTAAGAGAGTCATGTGTGAAAATGAAAGGGACAGAATCGGGATGGGGAATGCTTCATGTAGGGAGATTGTTAGGCTGTAATAAAGTATAAAGAAAAAACACTTGATATGCAGACTTTGAGAAATGGCGTATATACGTTGGCGTTAGAGTTTTTTTGTATCAGTTTGTTGCAAATATGTTGTAAATTAAATATTTTGAGTGCGAGAAAAGACTATCAGTGGTTACCGATAGTCTTTTTCGTCATTTGTCAGGATACAATTCGTCTAATTCAGATTGGAGGCTTTCTTTTAATGTTGATATGTCTTTTTCAATTTTGTGAATATCGTTTATAATTTTTTCTTTTGTTGGCAAATAATCACATCTGCTAGTATCAAAATTAATAGTACCTTTTTTGACTTTGATTTTTGTGATTCCATTTGTGATATTTGAGAAAAATATACCTTCTGATATATCGTCGACAAATAAAGACACATTTCGTTCTGGTATAATAGGATCTGCTTCCAATTCTATTGTATTGGTGCCACCGCCATCATCTTCTCTGGCAAAACTGTATTCTTTGAAAAGATATTGAAACATATTCCAAAAAATCCACCGATCAGAAACGCGTTGCAATAAGAAATCTAAAACGAATAAAATACATTTATGAATATGATTTTTGTTATCTGCTTCGTTACTGTTTTTAATCGTTTCTAAAACTTCTATTGTTTTAGAATTTAGCCCAGTAATCTTAGAAGCAGCGGCAGTATTCCTACGAAATTCATTTTCGTTGTTTTCCCCTGTAAGATAAGTAATATCACAATTTAATATAAGGGATAGTTCCACAACTTTTTCGAGGTTTGGAACCACATTATTGTTTTCTGATAGACTTTCGTATTTTTGATAAGTTCTGCAGTCAATACCAAGTTTTTCTGCAATGGCGTCTTGTGATAATTCTGCGTATTCTCGTGCGGTTTTAAGGCGCGTTGCAAATATAAACGCAAAATCTCGAAAGAAAATAAAAAGGGATTTGGTGAGCCGGAAAGTAATATAGATTCACAGTGGAAGAAATAAAGAGATTGCCCCAAAATAATGTTAGCCTAATCGAAACTAGAGAAGAAAAGAAATAGGAAAACAGAATAAATAATTGTAAGACCGGCTGAACTATGATATATTATGCCTACGGAAAGTCATAGAGCCAAAGGCGGCAATCCCTCTTGTTTTCATTCGGAGGGTATAACAGCCCTCCAGACGAAAGAAAGGAGGGCGATAACAATGATTACATATCAGGATTTATTTATGTTCTGTACGTTCGTTGTTGCCCTTATTAGTCTGCTTTATCAGATTTTTAGGGGAAGAAAATAGCCGCCACTATTCGCAGTAGTGACGGCTGTTAACATATAACAGTTTACATTATTTGAGGGTAGCCGCTTCTATGGCTTTCCCTTTTTCTATCTTAAATATAGCATATCTGGCAGCAGGACGCAAGTAGGAAACCTGCTTGAGTTTCCGCAGTTTTATCCACAGACCTCTGTTTTTACTAGTTCCATTATTAACAACTTTCAAAAAATGCCCAAAATATAAGGAATCTTCTTCCTTTTTGATGTAAAATTAAGCTATCAAACAAAAACCTTACTAAACAAAAAAAGAAGGAGATTCCCTATGACTAATTTTACATCAAATACCTACACTTTGAAAAGAAAAATTTTAACTTTTACAAATAAAATTTCAAGACAGCTTTCTAAACCAGAACGTAAATTTACAGCAGATATTACTTACGGCATGTTAGCTGCTAAAAGTTGCCTTTTAACAGATGTTGTGGATCAGCTTCATGAGGATTCTAAAAAAATAAATATCGTTGATCGACTTTCCAGACATCTTGATCATG
>ENA-ORNZ01001084-ORNZ01001084.1-human-gut-metagenome-genome-assembly--contig:-NODE-1084-length-28997-cov-2.604278_pt1 | contig 28997 bp, 18 predicted proteins | sample MGYA00242124_ERZ509040 | MGnify/ENA primary metagenome ERZ509040 (study PRJEB26280, sample SAMEA2338733) | human gut metagenome | biome: human gut; feature: human-associated habitat; material: faeces... | reverse complement strand
GATTTGTCACAATAACTTCGATGACGAGCGGGTATCGTCCTACCGTGCGGCATACCTTTGAAGGGTGGTCGAGCCATGCCGTAACCGATAGTGTCTATTTTGATCGCCGGAAACAGGGGATATCAGGGCATTATTTCATCCCCGGTAAAAATGCATATGTTGAACTGCGTGGACAGAATAAATATGCTTCTTTACTGGATACTTGCCGGGAAGCATCTATCTTTTTCTACACTAAAGATACTGTCGACTTTTCCGTCCGTGTGAATCGCGGTGAAATACAAAACCACCGTTTTGCTCCTAATGGGCATTTACAGGAACTACAAATCGACGGTCGTATCGGTTCTATACGTTGGACGATAAACCGGGCAGATTCTACTCTGTTTTACGGCATGGCTATGGATGGCACGGAAGGTATCGTTGTCGATAATTTCTCTTTGCGTGGCAGTTCCGGTCTCTCTTTGCGGACGATTCCTGCCGATATGCTGAAAGAATTTAACAGGCAGCGCCCTTATGATCTTATCATTTTGCAATATGGTTTGAATGTGGCTACCCAGCGCGGATACAATTATGACAGTTATCAAAAGGGCTTGGTTACTGCTATTGAACATTTGAAGAAGTGTTTTCCACAATCCGGTTTCTTGCTGCTCAGTGTTGGCGACCGTGATTATAAAACGGATACGGGTGAATTACGCACAATGCCTGGTGTAAAGAACCTGATTCGTTATCAGCAAAATATTGCAGCAGAGAGTGGCATTGCTTTTTGGAACATGTTCGAGGCAATGGGTGGAGACGGTAGCATGGCGAAGCTGGTACACGCCAAGCCGTCGATGGCCAATTATGACTATACGCATATCAACTTCCGGGGAGGGAAGTATCTGGCCGGATTGCTTTATGAAACGTTGATTTATGGAAAGGAACAATACGACAGGAGACATGCTTATGAGACTGAATAAATTTTTGTGCGTATTGTTGTTTTGTCTTCTTTCTGTCTTGAAGCTTCTGGCACAAGACCCTTTACCCGCTTGTCCGGTGAAAGGTAAGCTGATGCAAAGCGTCAAGCCGATGAAAGAGATGAAACTGCTTTATGATACAATACAAGTCCGGGTGGATTTGCCTGCTACTTTTAAGGAAGTAGGATATAATGAGATTATCGACAGCCTGGGTATCTTATCTCCTGTATTAGAGCATCTGCGTTTGGTGAAGGGAGGAATTCTGGAAGACACGGTACGTATTCTGCATATTGGAGACAGTCATATCCGGGGGCATATCTATCCTCAGACTACCGGACAAAGATTGGCCGAAACATTCGGCGCGGTATCTTATACAGATATGGGAGTCAATGGAGCGACTTGTCTTACTTTTACTCATCCTAACCGTATTGCCGCTATTGCCGCTTTGAAACCGGAACTATTGATACTCTCTTTCGGGACGAACGAGAGCCACAATAAGCGTTACAACTCCAATTTGCATTATCATCAAATGGATGAACTTATTTCACTGATTCGTGACAGCTTGCCGGATGTTCCGATTTTATTGACCACTCCTCCCGGCTCATACGAAAGTTTTCGTCAGAAACGGAGACGCAGGACGTATGCTGTGAATCCGCGGACGGTGACTGCTGTAAATATGATTCAGAAGTATGCCCGTGATCATCATTTGGTTGTGTGGGATATGTACAATGTGGTTGGAGGTAATCGGCATGCCTGTAAAAACTGGCAGGAAGCCGGCTTGATGCGTCCCGACCACGTGCATTATATGCCTGAAGGCTATATTCTTCAAGGCAATTTATTATACGAAGCCCTTATAAAAGCCTATAACGATTATGTTACCCATTGACATTGATTTTAGCCGCCTCTGTGAAGTGTTTACATACGATCCGCAAGCTCCGTTGATATTTACCAGTGGAATATTTCTTTGGCTGTTTGCCGCCTTTATGGTGGTGTATGTGTTTTTACAATATAAATACACGGCACGTATTCTGTTTGTTACCCTGTTTTCTTATTATTTCTATTATAAAAGTAGCGGTACGTACTTTTTCCTGTTGGCATTTGTCACTGTGGGTGATTTTGTATTTGCACGTTTGATGGATCGTACTACCGGTAAGTACGGGCGAAAAGCATGGGTGGTTTTGAGTTTGTGTCTCAATTTGGGTTTACTTTGCTATTTCAAGTATACCAACTTTTTGGGCGGGGTGATTGCTTCATTGATGGGCGGGGAGTTCACGGCTCTTGATATTTTTTTGCCGGTGGGCATTTCTTTTTTCACTTTCCAGTCGCTCAGCTATACGATTGATGTCTATCGGCGGGAGATAAAACCGTTGACCAGTCTGTTGGATTATGCTTTTTATGTCTCTTTCTTTCCGCAGTTGGTAGCCGGTCCGATTGTCCGGGCACGCGATTTTATTCCTCAGATTCGTAAGCCGCTTTATGTGTCGCAGGAAATGTTCGGACGTGGAATATACCTCATTGTGGCCGGCCTTTTCAAGAAGGCAGTAATCTCCGATTATATCAGCATAAACTTTGTGGAACGCATATTCGATAATCCTACTCTTTATTCTGGGGTGGAGAACCTGATGGGGCTTTATGGATACGCTTTACAGATTTATTGCGACTTTTCCGGATATAGCGATATAGCCATCGGCATTGCGCTCTTGCTGGGTTTTCATTTCAATATGAACTTTGATTCCCCTTATAAGTCGACTTCCATTACCGAATTTTGGAGACGTTGGCATATTTCTTTATCCAGTTGGTTGCGTGATTATTTGTATATATCGTTGGGTGGAAACCGGCACGGGAAGTTTCGTCAGTATCTCAATTTGATTATTACCATGTTTTTGGGCGGACTGTGGCATGGGGCTTCCTGGAATTTTGTTCTTTGGGGGATGTTCCATGGAGTGGCATTAGCACTTCATAAAGCTTGGATGAGTATTACCGGTCGTAAAAAAGGGGAACAGAGTCATGGCATCCGCCGTGTTTTCGGTGTCATTATCACTTTTCATTTCGTTTGTTTCTGCTGGATCTTCTTCCGTAATGCCGATATACACAATTCAATGGATATGCTGAGGCAGATATTTACGGTGTTCCGTCCGCAACTCTTTCCACAATTAATCGAGGGATATTGGGAAGTCTTTGCTTTGATGTTGCTGGGCTTTCTACTTCATTTCGCTCCCGATCGTTGGGAGAATGCGGTTTGTCGTGGAGTAATCCGTCTCCCCTTTCTCGGGAAGGCGGTATTGATGGTCGCTATGATTTATCTGGTCATTCAGATGAAGAGCAGTGAAATCCAGCCGTTTATTTATTTCCAATTTTAGCCGGAATAATTTATATAGAGTAGTCAAGTAGTAAGTAGTCAAGTAGTTAAGTAGTCAAGTAGTAAGTAATTAAGCAGTAAATAGTTAAGATAAACACATCAAACAAATCATTTCTACTTAACTACTTAACTACTTGACTACTTACTCCTATCTTCTATCTCCCATCTTCCTTATTCCACACTTATTTCATCTACAAAGAGGAAAGGAGCTTTTCCTTCTCCGGTATGTCCTTTCGGCAAAGCAGGGGTATGTTTGATAATGACTTTTACGAAGTTTGCCTTTACAGGAGGAAATTCTACGCTGTAACTCTCAGTTGTTTTAGGAGCAGCAGAACCTGTTTCAATCGGATAGTCTTTGGAAGCCACTTCCCGGAAATCTTTTCCATCATCCGATACGGCAACACTCAGTCCGCAGGCTCCCATGATCCAGGCACTGAGGTCGATGATGGCTTCTGTTGATACCCGGCTTATTTCCGTAGATTCTTCCAGATGAATGGTTGCTTCGACGTCTTTTCCCGGGAAACCGAGCCAACGTCCACTGGCATAAGAATTTGTTCCTTTTAAACCATCTACGAGCACAATGGCACCATCATAAGAATATTTAGGAGACGGCTGGTTTTTCAGTTCGATGGGGCGACAAGTTGCTTTATTGAAATCGATCTGTTCCGATTTGATTTTACTGTTATTACCGTTAGGGCGTATGGCGATTGCTTTGAAATTAGCGGCTTGTGTAACGGCTATCGGCTCTTTGTATAGTGTTCCGTTCTTTGCACTCGGTTCCGTTCCGTCCAATGTATAGTAAATAGGTGCATCGTCGATGGTGCTCAGTTCTATCATAACTGCTTTTTTTTCTGGATCAGACGTGATTTTTGAGTCTATATTAAATACGTGCTTGCCATAGTTGAGACCTTCACGGTCATAGAACGCCAAAAGTTGTGGCAGGCGTTTGGTGAAGTTGCGGTAGTCTTTCTTTTCCGGAAGTGTCCATTGCACCTCTGCCAAGGCTGCCATACGTGGGAGCACCATGTATTCTATTTGCTGGGTGGTGGCTATATATTCGGTCCATAAGTTAGCTTGTACACCGATGATATGTTTTTTTTCATTTTCATTTAGTGAAGCTGGAACGGGTTCCAGGCTATATACTTTCTCCAAAGGAACACAACCACCGATAGCATCCGGCTCATCTTTGGTATCTGCCGTCTGGTAATAATCGAAATATACATACGTATTGGGAGTCATGATGACGTCATGTCCTAGCTTGGCCGCTTCCAGACCGCCATTCATTCCACGCCATGACATAACGGTAGCGTTCGGTGCTACATCACCTTCCAGTATTTCATCCCATCCGATGATGCGTCGTCCCTTACTATTGAGAAATTTTTCAATGCGTGACATACAATAACTTTGCAGGCGGTCTTCTGCCGTATGTTTCTTGTCGGCTTTTAGGTTTTCCGATTTGATACGTGCCTGGCATTTCGGACATTTTTTCCAACGGTCTCGTGGCGCTTCATCACCGCCGATGTGGATATACTCGGATGGAAACAACTCAACGATCTCGCTTAACACATCTTCAAGAAACACCATGGCTTTTTCATTACCGATACAGATGACATCCGGGAATACTCCCCATGTTTTTTCTACTTCATACGGGCCACCCGTACAACCCAATTCCGGATAAGAGGCCAATGCGGCAAGCATATGTCCGGGCAGGTCTACTTCGGGAATAATGGTAATATATCTTTCTTGTGCATAGGCTACTACCTCCTTTATTTGTTCTTGCGTATAGAAACCTCCGTAAGGTGTTCCGTCATATTGGCCGGAGTTGTGTCCTATTACTGTTTCCGAACGTTGCGAGCCGATCTCTGTCAATCTCGGATATTTCTTAATTTCAATTCTCCATCCCTGATCTTCTGTCAAGTGCCAGTGGAAAGTATTCATATTATGCAAAGCCAGCAGGTCGATATACTCTTTTACAAACTCTACCGGGAAAAAGTGACGTCCTACATCGAGATGCATACCTCGATAACTGAAACGTGGATAGTCTTTAATGGTTACTGCCGGAAGTGTGATCTTGGCACCGGCAACTATTGCCGGAATTGACTTTCGCAAGGTTTGTATACCATAGAACACTCCATTAGGTGTTTGCCCGTGATTTGCCGGGAAGATACTGTAAGTTCGTATCCTTCTTTTTCTACGATACTTTTGTCCAATCCTAAGACAATAGCATTGGGTGGTGTACTTCCCGACGTGATTGTTGCAATGTCGAGTTCTTTTCCGGTTGCCTCTTTGATATATCCGGATAAAAACTCTGCATTTCGTTTTAGCAGTTCGTTTCCTTCCGGATAAAGGATTTTTGTAGTTTCCTGTAGGGTGAAAGGAGTTTCTTGATTAACAACGACCTCTTGGGGGAGAGGGATTACCTGATAATTGATTTCTTCCTTTTGCGTGTTGCATGAAGTGAAAGTCAATGTAGCGACCGCAAAAAGTACTTGGTTAAGTTTTCTCATAATAAAATTGATTAGTATTAGTTCGGGCAAATATAGTAAAAATTATAGTTATGATTTGTTTAAATAAGATATTAAGTGTGGAGATTCTTTTTTAGATAAAAAGAATGGTTATATTAGAGTTACTCCGTAATTAATAGGAAAAATCAGAGAAGATATTTCACCTTGAATTACGTATTATACCTTTCTTAACACTTCTGTAATATATAGGAGAGTTGCAAATATATCAGAGAACGAAAAAGTTCGGCACAATTGTTCTTTCTTATTATTAAAATGTTATGTTTGTATAGTCTTAAATATAATAGTAATGAATGAACCTGATTTGATAACCGGCATAAAGAATGGGGATGTACAGTGTTTTGAAGAACTTTTTATAAAATACTATTCACATTTCAACCAATTTATATTCGGGTTGGTGAAGGACGAATGGATTTCTGAAGATATTACGCAAAACACATTTATCAAAGTGTGGGTCAATAGGGAGAAATTACAAAGCAATTTATCGATTCACTCTTATTTGTATGTAATTGCTAAATATGAGGTATACAATCATTTTCGTTCTAAGCAAAACCAGATAGTAGACCGATTTTTAGATGGTGTACACGACACTGTAGTTACTCCAAGTGCAGAGAACGAACTGTTTTGGAATGAAATGCAGAAAGCGATTGCGGATACCATTGAAACAATGCCGGAGAAACGGCGTGCCATTTTCAAAATGAGTCGGTTTGAACATAAATCTGCAAAAGAAATAGCCGAAATAATGCATATTTCGGCACGTACGGTAGAAAAACATATTGAACTTGCCCTTCGTGAATTACGTACGAAATTAACTCCTTTCTTATTTTGGATATTGGTTTATGGACACATTACATTGTGATTTGAGTTACGAGTTCTCTCATCTTATTTCTTTGTGAATTTGATACAATCCTTTTTGCTCTTAAAAAGATATATACCATTTTGTAATGAATTTATATCTAATTCTGTGGTTGTCTCTCTGATCGTTTTATTAATAACTTTTGTGCCGTGTATGTTCCAAATAGTGATGTCGCCAATTTCACTTTCCGAATTTATATCGATTTTATTATTATTGATGCTAATTTTATCTTTAGTTTTTAGGTTATCGGTGCCTGTTGCTACGATTTTAGCATAGAGTGTTAGGTCGGTTTGGGTAGTTGAGTTCCCGTCATAGCGATTTCCTTTTTCATCATACCATCCTTCGAATGTCGGGCTGTCATCAGGAACAGGATTTTTGGGAAACTTCATTTCTGTGTTATTATAAAGTACTGCATATTCGTTGTTATTATACATAAAGATTGTTTTGTATACTCTGTTGGAACCTCTATAGACAACCGGCATGTTGTCATCAGAATCAAGCTCTTGTCCGAAAAGAAACTCCATTTGATCACCGTTTAATAAATAGGCAACTTCTCCGGAATGAAATTCTTCTATTTTCATAGGAATTCCACCTTTGCCTGTCAAGGTGTAGTCGGCGTAATAATAGTTATTTTCACAATCAAAATTTGTCGTGTTGGTTTTTCCATAAACGGTGCCTTGGTCTGTGGCCGTGCAATCGATAGTACCGATAACATAATTGTTCGTAATGGTTTCGGCAGCTTTTGACAAATTAGAATATGAATTGATTCCGGCTACATATTTGGGGATTCCGGAACCGTTATTTTTAATACTACCGTCAAAGTAGCATCCGTTAATAACGGCTTCGATGCCGGTAGTACTTGAATTTGTACATCCCAAAATACCGCCGATACCATTGGTTACTTTTCCGGATGTCGCGATTGTTATATTACCTGAGTATGAGCAGTTCTTTATATTGGCATTTTTCATAAATGCCAATACACCACCTACATATGCCGGTGCTCCCATGATATTAATTTCAACATCGCTATGACAATTAATCATATTTCCTAAGGCATTGGCTTTGCCGACGAATGATCCGACCTGGGTTTTCTGAGCCACTGATGCGGGAATGTCGATTTTTCCTGAGAGGTTGATATTAATAATATCACAACTCTCACTGTTTGTACCACCTATGAAGCCTGCAAAGTTCGATTTCTCAGTAAGGTCGCTTTTATTTATATACATATTATAAATGTGATAACCTTGTCCGTCTATTTTTCCGGTAAAATAAGTTCCGTATCCTATTGGAGTCCATGGTTGGTTACCTAAATCTATATCTTTGGCAATCTTTATACCCGTTATGGCATGTCCTTGATTGACTTGATTGGCTACCCATGCTAATTCTGCTCCTGTATAAATAACACAATTACTGGAAACGTCACGGGCAGGTTCAATCATGGAAATACCATCCCACGGGCCTTCTGCCACAGGTTCGAATGGTATGACTTTCACAATACCCGGAATCATAATGGCCATGGCATTGATATAACCTATTTTGTAGATATCCACACTTGTAGCTCCCGGGGTGACTGTAAATCGGATATGTCCGTCCGCATCGGGATATATCGAGGTGAGTTCGGCAACCGACTGATCATTGTTGTTGCCATTTAGTCCGATGTAATTTTCTACAGTTCCAAAGGTCGAATATTCTGCTTCATGAACTTCTGTTGTATTCATGTAAGAACCGAACATATAAAAATCATAGGATTTTTCGGGATTCAAGCCACTGAATACAATTTCGGCATTGTCGGCAAGAATACCGTCTTTTTCGACACCGTTTACCCAATAACCTGTTGAAGATACATTTGCAGGCATGTTGAACAACGTATTTGTTTCGGATGCACCGTTTTCAGTAATGCCGGCAAAACTTTTTGTGATGTTTAGAGAGATGCCTGAAGTATTCTCTTCCGAATCTGTCAAATTTTCTATTTTAGTTCCGGCAAGATGGGATGTCACATTATTCCAAAGGTTTTCTTGAGTTGCTTTTTCACTGGTGGTAAAGTTAATATGGACAGGAATTTTCCCCGGGATCTCAAGGTGTGGGGTTATCATTAATGCTCCCAGATAATAAGTTCTCTTTTCTTCGTTGTTGTTTGTGCCGGCTTTTACAGTTAAACAGATACGTCCTTTGTCATCAGCGATTATTCCTTGAACCGTTGCAATGTTTGCAGTGTTGTCCGTTGGATTCAGAGAGGCACTTCCGTCATTTTCTCCTTTGAAGGAGTAGGCGGTTTCAGCATTGGCCGATGCATTCATAACCGAAGCAAATACGCTCATATCATATGCTTGCCCCGGATATAATCCGGAAATAATAACCGAACTCTCTGTGGTACCGTAAAAGGTTGATTTAGACACATTCGAAGGCATATCTAAGGCTGTTGCCGATGATATTGTTCCAATGGAGGAAATGCCGTCGAATGGTTTTTCTATCGAGGCTTTCACATCTGTTCCATACCCTTTGCTGTTATATAAACTTCCCGTATTTGCTCCGGTTAATGCAGTTGTCAAACTATTCCATGAATATTGAGAAACTGCAGATGAGCCGAGACCGATGCCGAAATTGATCATTAACGGTCTGTCGATGACTTTGAATTTTGTATTTGGGTTTACTCCATAGGTATCCACAAGGCTGCTGATACTTTGGGGGTTGATAATAGCTTCATGGGCGGCATGTTGACACATCTCTGCACAGAAATCGCTGACGGAAGCAGGGTGATAACTTAATCCGATGACACTTTTCCCAAAGATTTTTTCATACCATGTTAATGCTACGGTATAACGGCCGTGGCTGAGATTCATGTGATAGCCATCACGGTTATAATCATCGCCGATGTAACTGGTACGCCCGTTTTGGACGGCTGTCCCGCCCGGAATTATATTTTCTTCGCCAATTCCCGATTGTACGGCGGCGCGGCTTGCACAATCAATGATTTTTGTATATTGATCCATCTGACCGGTATAAAGACCTTTGTTGATTAACTCTTCTAATTTGGCCGAACCGTTTTGATAGGCCCAGGTCATGTAAAGATAAAACTTGGCGTTTTTATTCGTAAGATAAGTTTTAAGATAGGTAATCAGATTGTCCAAATATGGAAAGTAATGGCTATATGCGCCCGAATAATTATGGTCGGTTTGTATAATGACAATATCCCAGTCTTCATCCGTAATGATATTTGCATCGAATTTGCGGCTGTTTCCTCCTGTCGATGTCATTTTCCCATCTTTGATTTTGTAGTAATTGTATATCTGTTGATTTCCGGTAATATAATTCGTGTGAAGTTCTAATGTAGTTCCTCCTTTATATGGGAATCCCAATACGATATCATCTCCTGCAGCTTGTACTATCGGAAGAAGTTCCTGCAAAGCTGCATCGAATGAGAAACTGTTTCCAACAACGAGAATTTTTTTAGTTTCTGCATTCGTTGTAAAAACTGTTCCTGTGATACTTAAGAACAGCATTAAATAGAATTTGAAAACCTTTTTCATTGATTTATTATTTTGTTGATGACTAATATGAATTACAGAACTTTACAGATGACGGAACTTATTCCTTGGATTTTCAGCGATAACTTACCTTTCGATTTTTTTATTGACAAACTTTTGGGATCTCCCCAAATAATTTCTAATTGATCATACCCTCCAATGAGTGCCGTAGCATTTTTTTCTCTTGGATTGATAATTACCAGATATTTTGAGTGATTGTCGGAGCGTTCGTATATGGCAGGGTATGCCTGCTGCGGATCACTGACAAGCTTCCATCCTCCGGTATTCCCCAATGCAGGGACTGAAGAACGGAGGGCCAGAAGCCCTTTCGTACAGTTGAGTATGGAATGCGGATCATTGATTTGACCGGCCACTGTCGGACGCTTCGGATCTGGGTCTATGGGTAAGTACAATTTTGAAGGGTCGCAGGTAGAGAAACCGGCTGTTACGCCTGCTTCCCATTGCATGGGCGTTCTTTGGGCCGACCGGTCCCGGCTGCCTTCAATAAACGGCCATCCGTCCATTGAACGCATCCCGATTTCTTCTCCGTAATATACAATCGGCACCCATGGCATTGTCAGGAAGAATGTCATGGCCACTTTTAGTTCCTCCGGAGTGGAACGCTGGTTACGATTTAGTCTCCAGGTGTCATGGCTGGATGTGGGCATGCATGGGAAACCGTGTCCTTTGGTTACTTCATACATTTTTTTAAAAGGTTCCACGAAAGAAGCGAACTGTCCTTTTCCCGCCCTGTCGAACCAACAGTGTTTCGGTTGGTACATACCGGTTTCCGGGTCTGCATATCGAAGTGTATTGTGCACCAGATCGCGATACATGGTTTTTCCACATCCGTTGTGGCGGATAATATCGATATCGAAACCGCAGGAAATGGCCTCTATCGGACTTGACCATTCTGACAGGAAGATCGTTTCGGGATACTTTTCTGCCTGCCAGGAAAATATTTCATTCCAAAGTTTTCTTACCCCGTGAAACTCTGCATCATCTCCTTTTACCAATGACCAGGCCAGGTCGCAACGAAAACCGTCGACTCCTTTATCAAACCAAAAAGAGATGATATTCTTTATCTCCTGGCGGACTGCTTTCGGACCGGGAGCATCATAGGCTTGTTCCCACGAATTTTCCGGGTCCGGCTGATAATATCCGTAATTGAGTGCCGGTTGAATATCGTAATAATTCATCAGATAGTATCCGTCGCGCGGATATTCATTTTTTACCCAGCCTCCTCTTTCCGGTTTCGGCGGAGTTGTTTTTTTACCTTTCGTCCAAATGTAATAATCGGCATAATGCCCGTTGGGATCTCCATTCGCAGACTCCAGAAACCAAGGATGCTTGTCTGAAGTGTGACCGGCCACAAGGTCGAGGCACACCTTGATACCCTTTGCATGTGCATCGTTTACCAGATTTACTAAATCGGTATTTGTACCGAAACGTGGGTCGATTTTATAGAAATCGGTGATATCATAACCGCCGTCTTCAAATTCGCTGCAAAAGACCGGACTGATCCAGATGGTATTAAAACCTAAATTTTTTATGTAATCCAAACGTGAACGGATACCTTCCAAATCGCCATATCCGTTTCCATCGCTATCCATGTAAGAAGAAGGATAGATATGATATATGGCCGCACTTTCCAGCCATTTGGGATAGTCTCGGGCGGCAAGAAGGTTGCTTGCAAGAGCTATAAAGGTGAAGAATAAAATGATTCGTTTCATCTGATTGTTTTTTGTGGGTTCTATCATTTACCTGTTGAAAACTGAAATTGTGTTACCGTATCTCTATAGTGGTGTTATCATGATATATAATGCTCATCTGTTGTGATGCGTTCAAGTAATTTAAAATCTGTTCAATTGTCTCATCGTTGGCAAATATTGCATCGTATTTTATTGATTTTAATTGGGGGTTGGTGATTACAATTTTCTTTTGGAAATGGCGTTCGAGCTGGTTGGTTATATCTTCCAGCTTTTTATCGATAAAGTAGAACTTACGGGATTGCCCTTGATTAGCTATAGTCGAAATGTTCATTTGCGACATATTTCCGGTAGTTTTGTCGATCTTTACAATATCACCGGGCGCCATGAGTACCTCTACCTGTTTATTGTTGAATTCAGATTCTACGTCTACACATCCTTCGTACAGCATTACTTCAAATTCCGAATCGGATTCATGCGATTGTACGTTGAATTTAGTTCCCAATACTTTGATTGTGGCATTGTTGCATACAACGGAAAACGGATGTTTCGCATCCTTGGTTACCTCTACGTACGCTTCGCCAAACAAATGAACTTTTCTGTTGTGGGTAAAGTCGTTTGCTTCATAAAAAAGGGTACTTGTGGGTTTGAGGTAGACCTTTGTAGAGTCGGGAAGTATCACCATCTTTGAATTGCCTGCCGATGCGTATACCTTTTCCAAATTGATATCGCCGGACCGGGAATTCCATAAATGTGTACCCAATAGGAAACCGCATACCAATACGGTAGCTGCTATTCCCGATATCCAACGGTATATTATTTTTCTCTTTTGAGTGACTTTGGGGGAGCCGATACCTATGCGATGGCATGTGCGGCTGAACGCGCATCTGGCTTTTTGCTCATCTTGATGGGTACATTTTTTCAATAATTCCAGAAGGATGGTATCCAATTCGGTATTATTGATATTGTCTATATACCATTGTTCTATTTTCTCGGAATCAGAGGGTGTGGACTGACTCTCGAAAAACATCTTTATGCTTTCTTTCTCCATATATTTTTTTAATTATTCTTTCCTCTATATAAAAAGAACACATGACATAATATGACTACGTAATCTGATTTTGAAATAGATCTTTTATTGTTGCGCAGATGCATATTTTTTTGCGAAAAAGCGGTCGATAATAAGGGTGATAGCACCGTCTCCACTGACATTACATGCCGGGCCATATCCGTCGAGAGCCAGATAAATGGTCATCATCAAGGCACTTTGTTCCGGCGAAAAACCGAGAACAGATTCCAGTAATCCGATCGATGCCATCAAGACACCTCCCATTACTCCGGGAGCAGCTACGGCAGAAATTCCTTGTAAAAGAATGAAATTGACAAAGAGTGCAAAACTGATATTCATTCCGCTCAGATACATCACTGCAACCGATGTAGTGATAAGTTTGATAGTCGACCCGCACATATGGACTGTAGAACAAAGAGGGATGGTAAAATTGGCGATCTCTTTGGTGGCACCGTTTTTCATGGTACATTCGAGAGTGACAGGAATAACAGCCGAACTGGAGCAGATTGAAAAGCCTGTCAGATATGCCGGAATAATGTTCCATATACATTTAAAAGGATTTTTCTTAGCTATCAGTCCGGCTATGATATATTGGATAATGAGATAGCAGATAGACAGGATGACACCGGTTGCAATGACTTTGATGCCTGTTCCCATGACAGTTGACAGATGACCGGCGGCACTCATTTCGCATATCATTGTGAAGATATAAAACGGCAGGAGGGGAATGATGGCACGTTCAATTGTGAGTTTTACTATTTCTCCGAATTCATCAAAGGCTTTTTTCAGTCCCGGAGCTTTGGTGAAAATGATGCCGACACCGAGCATGAATGATAGAAGGAGAGCCGTCAGTATATCGCAAATCGGAGGGAATTTGATATTGAAATAAGGTTCGAATACTTTTCCTTCCAGCGCGGAAGTGGAAATTTCACCGATACTTAGATAATGGGGAAGCAGGTTTGAAGCACAACCGTATGCAAAAAATCCTGCACCTATCGTCGACAGATAGGAGATAACAATAACACTCAACAGCATTTTTCCCGCTCCGCGTCCTAAGTTGGCAACGGAAGGAGTCACCAGACCTAATACGAGCAAGGGCACGATAAATTTGAGAATTTGCGCAAAGAACACATTGAAGGTCTTAAGTATTCTGATCATAATATCCGGGGCTATCAACCCCAATAACGAACCGATAGTTATCGCAATCAATACTTTAGGGAACAATCCTAACTTTCTTTTTTTCATTTTGTCAATATTTTAATTTAAAGGAACATTCATTCAAGGAACACATTACATCATGCATCTACGTAGCCGGTATTTTTATTTGGTTTGAATATTGTGGCTTGTGACGGCTTGGATTATCAGAATAAAGCATGTTAATGTTTTTTAAATCAGTGTTGGCTTTGTATTGCCGATTACGTATTCAGTGCCTTTTGCTAAGTCTTCATAGTATAATTTTAAAGATACATATATGAAAAAAAACATTCTTTTATCCGGCATTTTACTGCTGAGTTTTTCTTGTGCCGTCGCCCAGGATTATCATGACGATGTTGTCGTGCTGGATTCTGTAAAGGTGATGTCGTTCAATATTCGTTTCAATAATCCGAACGATTCTCTCGATACGTCATGGGATCGGCGTCGGGAACCATGTACCCGTATGATGGCCCAGTATCGTCCCGACGTGGTGGGGATGCAGGAACCACGCAACGAGATGTGGCAACAAATTTTTGATATGCTACCTGATTACGGTTATTATCGTATAGAGATGAACGACACACTGTCCGATTCCCGTACCGGAGGAGTATTGTTGTTATATCTCCGTGATAAATATTCAGTGGAACGTTCGGGACATTTTTGGTTGAGTGCTACTCCGGAAGTTCCGTCTCAGCCGTGGAATTCGACTGACCGGCATTATCGGGCTGCCTTGTGGTTGCAACTCAAAGATAAAAAAAGCCGGAAAGACTTTTATATTGTCACCACCCATCTGCCCTATAAAAAAGATCCGGTGGATACTGAGGTACGTGCCCGGTGCGCCTCATTGATAAACAATCAGATGAAGACCATCGCCGGTGGGGACGCGGCCGTATTCGTGACCGGTGATATGAATGCTTCCTACAATTCCGGTGATCCACGGCGTGAGAGCCTGACTCCGTTTTACCGCTGGTTCGCTTCTGCCAGAGAAGATGCTGTTAAGACGGATGATTATTCCAGCTTTAATGGTTTCGGGCGTGTCTCTCCTTTGGTCAGAGGCAAAAATCTGGATCATATTTTCTACCGTAATGCTTGCCCGTTGGTGTTTGAAACGATTGATAAGCCGGTTTACGGTGTAAGGTGGATTTCAGACCATTATCCTATCATTTGTACATTTACTTATTGATTTGAAAAGATGAAGAAATATAAGATAATTTTTTTGATGTTTATAGCGGTTTTCACTGCTACAATGGTTGCTGCTACCGGATATAAGCTGGTTTCTCCTAATGGGAGGCTTGTGAGTGAAATAAATGTCGGTGACAGTCTTACGTTTACTCTTTCTGACGAACGTCAATCGATATTGTCACCATCGACCATTGCTATAGAATGGGCGGATGGTACAGTTTGGGGAGCCGGTATGAAAGTAAGAAAAGCACAACGCTTGTCTGTCGATGAAGTGATTCCTTCTCCAATGTATAAGAAATCGCAGGTACGAGATAAGTATAACCGATTGGTATTGAACGCGACTGCCGGTTTCAGTATTGAATTCCGGATGTATGATGATGGAATGGCTTATCGCTTCATATCTTCGCTTTCGGGGGAGCATATCATAAAGAATGAAAAGGCGGTGTATCGGTTGTCTCAGAACTTTGAGACATGGGCTCCGTATGTGCGTGACCGTAAGAAACGAAAGAACGCTACCCGTGAACAGCAGTTTTGGAATGATATGCAAAATCTTTATACATATCTTCCAGTGCAAGACTTTGATGCTAATAATCTGTTGTTTACACCGATACTTGTCAATCTGGAGCATGACGAAAAATTGTGTATTGCCGAAGCTGACGTTGAAGATTATCCCGGGATGTATTTAGCCGCAGATAATTGCAGGCCGCAGTTGCAAGGAGTCTTTGCTCCTTATCCGAAGAGTGTGGTGCGGGGCGGGCATAATGACCTTGAATATCTGGTTACTTCGCGGTATCCCTATATGGCAAAGATCGATGCACCGCGTACTTTTCCGTGGCGTACTTTCATAGTAACGAAGCGCGATGGAGAGTTGACGGAAAATGATATGGTATACCGGTTAGCTGCTCCGTCACGTATTGCCGACCGGTCATGGATCAAGCCGGGGAAGGTTGCCTGGGAGTGGTGGAATGACTGGGGGCTTTACGGAGTAGATTTCAAAGCCGGCATCAATACAGAAACTTATAAATACTACATCGATTTTGCTTCCGAAAACGGTATCGAGTATGTTATTCTCGATGAGGGATGGGCTACCAAAGGAAAGTGTGATCTTTTTGATGTCGTTCCGGAAATCGATCTTCAGACAATAGTAGATCATGGAAGGAGAAAAGGGGTCGATATTATTTTGTGGGCCGGTTATCTGGCGATGGAACTTAATTTGGAAAAGGTGGTATCGCATTATGCCGATATGGGTATTAAAGGTTTTAAAATAGATTTCCTTAATCGTGACGATCAGGAGATGATTGCTTTTATGTACCGTACAGCCAAAGTATGCGCTGCTCATAAAATGCTTGTCGATTTTCACGGTTGCCCCAAACCGACGGGCATGCAACGTACGTATCCCAAGGTGGTCAATTATGAAGCGGTATTCGGCCTTGAACAATTGAAGTGGTCTAAACCCGATGTCGATATGGTTGCTTACGATGTTTTATTACCATACATCCGTATGGTGGCCGGCCCGATGGATTATACGCAGGGAGCGATGCGTAATAGTGTCAAAGGCGGATATTTCCCGAACAGGAGTAATCCGATGAGTCAGGGCACCCGTTGTCATCAGCTTGCAGAATATGTCGTATTCGATTCCCCGCTTAACATGCTTTGTGATTCTCCGTCCAATTATATGCGTGAACAGGAATGTATCCGCTTTATTTCCCGGATTCCTACTGTTTGGGATGACATTTTCGTGCTCGATGGTAAAGTCGGGGAGTATATCGTTGTGGCTCGGCGCAAAGGTGATGATTGGTATATCGGAGTATTGGGCAATTGGAATGCTCGTGAACTGACAGTGAAATTGCCGGATGATTGTATCGGGAAACGAATCGAGATATTCAGTGATGGGATAAATGCCCATCGGTCGGCTCAAGACTATCGGAAAACGTCCGGGATATTGGAACAGAATGAGATTGTCATCCGACTTGCGCCGGGTGGGGGATGGGTAGCTTGTATTCAATAAGATCATCCATGCTACAGTCTGAACTATATTCCCAAAGTTATCTATCCAACTTTTAGAATACAGTCAGACTGTAGTATGGGTGATTTTATAAAGGTTTTTGATGTAAAATGGAAACAGATTCTTAATTTATCCTTTTACAAATCGGGTAGTTCCTCCTTTCCAGGACAATATATATACTCCGGAATAAAGTCGGGAAATATTGACCGGAGTTTCTCCTGCATTAACTTCACCTAAATGAATGACTGTTGATCCGGTCATGGAGAATATCCTCACATCCTGCAACACCATAGCAGCAGACAGATATAGAGTCGAACCGTTCTGGTATGTGCTGACCGGACTGGTGGCGGCTGTTTCGGTGATGCCCGTACCTCCCTTGCCATACTCATACGCACCGATCGATGAAGTACCATCCGTCGAACGTTCTACTCCTCGTTGGTCGAATATAAGCTTGTCTCGTAATTCAATCGTATTGTCTACATCTCCTTTCAATAATTTTTCTTCAAACTGCGATGCCGGCAGCACATTGATTGCATTTGATCCGAAAAAGCGTCTTTTCACCTTGACTGTCTCAATTGAGCCACCGTTTAAAGCCAAAACAGGAACGATATCTCCTTCTACTATATTGCTTTCGAGCATATTGCCGAGCAATAGGATCGATGCATCGGCTGAAGTTCCTAAAATATCGGTTTCTGCCGGTGTTATACCGATGTTATCGGTACTCGAAAAGATATTATAGCCGGTAGTCGCCGGTTGCCCTGCATTGTAAACATCACCGGTATATATAGAGGTAGAACGGTTTCCGGCAATCACGTTGTTGAAAATGAATGGTGTGCCGTTGTAGATATGTACGGCAGCACCGTAAAAGTCGGCGGTAGGTGTACCGTTTTTATAGCACGAGGCATGGTTTCCGACAATCGTATTGTTGACGATCGAAAGTGTAGATGCTGCATTCAAATTGGCATAGACGGCCGATCCTCCTTTTATTTCGTTGATGACACCGCCGGTAGCTTCTATCCGGTTGTTGACAAAAGTATTATTGACTAAGGTTGTTTTAGAAGCATAAGCCGTTCCGTTGAGTGAGACGGTGCCTCCGTAAGTTGCCCTGTTGCAGGCATACGTGTTGTACCCCAGATAAGCCCACGAGTATCCGGAATGGTATCCGGCAGAACCTTGTACCGCTTCATTTTCAGAGAAGTAGCAACCTGTCATGGCATAGCGCCACCATAGCTCCACGCCGGCATAGGCGGTGAAGTATGCACCACCGTTGGCTGATGAAATGTTACGGATAAATCGGCAGCCGGTGCATAATAATTGGCCGGCTGCATAGATTCCCGCGCCCTGACCTGTGGATTGGTTGTCGCGAATAATCACATTGTTGAGTATCAGTGGCGAGCCCAGCCCGGCGATGCCTGCACCTGTGGTAACACTTCCGTTGGCGTTCCCTCCCACAATTTCAAAATCGCAAAGCGTCAGTGCACAGTATTTTTGAACGGTCACTACGCGATAAGCGTTTTCTTCGTTACCGGTCAATACTCCGTCGGCAATTTCATCATTGCCGTTTATATCTCCCGATAGGACTGTGCGTCCTGTCACTTCTTTAAATGCAGAATCGTAGCCGCCGAATATATCCAGCGAATGGGGAATGTTGAGTGTAGCACTACGGCCTTTTAATAGCTCCGATTCGGTTACGGAATAGTGTCCTTGGGCAACGTAAATGGTATCACCGTTACAGGTGGCATCGACAGCCTCCTGAATATTGCGGAAAGGGGCTGACTTGCTTCCGTCGCCGCCATCAGCGGCGTTTATATCCACATAGCGGGTATGGGAGGCTACGAAAGGCATTAATGAAATGCTTACTATCACAGGGAAATGATCGGAAGGCGTGACACCGCGTCCAAAAGTTTCATTAATGTGATTGTATGTATGCACTTTCATTCCTTTTACCCATACATAATCCAGACGGGTCCCATCTTTTTTCTCAGGATTCCATTTGCACAAGGTGCCGTCCTTAGGCCACGGAAATGGGGCTTCCGACACTTTGCGGCTGTCCGACAGATAGGCACTGCAAAGGTCATAGAACGGATAGCGTATGGCCGATGAGTTATGGTCACCACATATAATTGCCGGATAATGACCGGAGATGGAACGTACTTTTTCTATGTTAATACGTGTTCCTTCATTACGGGCATCGCTTCCTAAATGATCGAGGTGGGTGATGAAATAGTAAAACAGTTCACCGGTCTCTTTCACTCTTAACTTGGCCCATACGGCAAAACGTTTGTTACCACTGCTGTTGTCCCATGAAATTAGCGATTTGGAGGGGTCTGTACATAAAAAGTAATGTCCCTCTTCAAGAAGATCGAATTTGTCGGTGCGAAACAATACCGCATTGACTGTGCCTTGATTGGGCACCGTCGACGAGTTACCTCCCCATTCTACAAATGAATACTCCGGAAGTAAACTTTTCATATCCTCTTGTTGCGAACCGGCGTTCATTTCATTGACCCCGACAATGTCGTACTTGAAATCGATAATTGTCCGGGCAACATAGCTCTTGCGGTTGTCCCAGCTTAATTCTCCTTGATCGGCAGTTGTTTTGAAACGGATATTGAAACACCCCACATTTAAAGTCGTGGTATTGGCTACACTGACCGTTGGAATGGTCGGTAGAAGCACCCATAGGATGGCAAATAGCCTATATTTGATGTGATAGAAAGCCATATAATAATGATTTATAAAACAAACAAGTCGTCTGCTTCCTGTATCCGGGAGGCAGACGGACCTGTTTAATAAATGAGTGACAATATTATCTGGTAACTTTGAACGTTTGTCCGTTCACGTTAGCCATGTAAATACCCTTTGCAAGTTTACGCAAATCAATCGTATCGCTTTGTGTAATAGATTGGATGCGCATACCTTGTAAATTATAAATATGTATGGTAGCATTATCGGTGAGTCCTACCACCTTGTAGATACCATTACCCGAAGCTTGTAATTTGAGAGAACTCCCCGGGGAGGCCGTATTGGCAATACCGGTCCCATGATTGGTTAAGAAGTCATAAGCTCCCGGAGCAGTTTCACCGTTAACCTCTTCCTGACTACGTTTCGAACCGGTTTGGTCTACTGTAACATCAATCTCAAACGGTAGATATCTGCCTTCATCTTTTAGCGTTTTGATGTACTCTCCGAGTTCGAAGCCATAAAGGGCATAAACCCCGAGCTGATCGAGAATTCCATTATCCACAGGTTTCAATGTCTTGGTAAATCCACCATTCTCTCCGGCTGCTGTTGTACCGAATATCTTTGAATAAGTATTCGGGTTGTTGCCATCCATATGATCATTGTTCCAGTTGATAGCAATAGTAGGAGATTCCATGACCGAGCCGAATGTGCCCAGTATGCTGCCGCCATAAGAATTTAGATAAGCGCTGGAAGGTGTTTTCTCCGTACCGGTAAGAACGATGGCAGCTTTGGCTACCGCACCGTCATCATCGCGTCCCACGATGATCGAATTGCAGATATTCACCGCCGGATCACAGGCAATGCGTATTTGCGCCCCCAACCATGAACCGGGGTTAGTGACAGTACCGGTTTCCGTATCTTCGGTATATAGCTCCGAAGGGTCGGCAGAACAGGTATTACCGGCAATGGTACAGTTAATAATATGTACCGCGCGTACATCGTCATCAAAAGAACTGCCATTGGCACAAACTCCTGCACCTTCATAAAAAGCCTTGTTGTCGACGATGGTAGAATTTATGATCCACATATTCTCTCCCGAAGACTGGGCGATGGCACCACCATAACGGGATTCTACTTCATTATTACCGAAGTAGCAACGTTCGATTACGCCATTCGCTTTCTTCGAACTACGGGTGGTACAGCGGAATCCGGCTCCGGTCTTGTGCGCTTTGTTGTTGTATACATTGCAGTCTTTTATATGATAAAGTCCGCCATAGATGTGGATACCGGCGCCGATTCCGTCTCCTGCACCTTCGCCTTTGCTTACATTATTATATATATTGCAATACTGGAGCTCGATGGCCCCCTGTGTGCAATAAACGGCTCCGCTTGCATTAGTCGAACCTTCGGGAGAGTATGAACAGGTGAAATCGATACCTATCAGCCGGCAGATATGGGCCAAGTTCTCGGCATCATCGTTCCTTGCTTGGCGCACATGGATTAAGTTGCGGAGGTCGCCTGCGCTCGGCCCCCCGTTTTCATCGAGGTCGCCGGAGAATATCGTGGGTGTGTCCGATGGATAGGCAGGCCATTCGGTAACCGCGCCTTTGCTCTGATCGCATCCTCCTACAAAAACATAACCACGGTAAATACGCCCGGCGTCGGCACCGGGACTGGTAGCATTGTAATAGGTACCGCCTGCAAGAAAGAATACGTCTCCGGTTTTATATTTGGATACCTCGTCGTTTTTTGCAGCAGAGGCATCATTCTCGAAAACGTCGTACATGGTAATCGCTTTTTCCCAAGATGAACCGTCGTTACCTGTGGAGCGTAAACCCGGTACGACATAGTATTCGGCCGAAAAAACGGTTGTAGGAATCAAAATTCCCATTGCGTAGAGTAAGAAATGTTTTAGTTTCATAATTCTCATAGATTTGTTAATAATGTATTGATAAAATCACTTGGAACTTTTAGTGCCTGTTTAAATTTTGTTCAGTATTATTTTAAGAGGAAAGTTTAAACAGGCTCTTATACTTTTGAGGGAGTCCCCAAGGCAGCTTTTTAAAGTTGTAAAGACCTTATGTAGTCTTCATAAATCCGGTGATAGGTGGCAACGAGATCCGTAAACCCATTGACCTCCTTTGCCCTTATTTCGTAGAGGAACGGGCCGGTATAGCCGGCACGGTCAAGCGCCTGAAGAATAAGGGTCCAATTGTTTTTGCCACGTCCCGGGAGCTGATGGCACTCTTTCTCTCCGTCTCCGTCGGCAATATGGACACTCTTTATGCGAGAGCCGAGTGCTGCGATCAGCCGTTCGGGATTTTTAATGTGATTCATGTCGATGGCAGCATAAACATCAGCCGGCATTAAATCCATGATTTCAACCATCTCCTCGACCGTACGGCCCAGCGGGCGTTCTACTCCTGGGCTGCGAAGCAACTTATACCCGAGAAGATTTTCCAGTACGATAATGGCTCCTGTCTCCTTTACATCTTTATTCAGGGAGGTGATGGTTTTTACCAACTGGCTCATGCGTTGCTTGCGTTCGTTGAGGCCCAACCGCCAGCTTGGATGAAACAGTATAATTTCCGGTTCCAATACACCGACAACATCAATATAGCCACGGTAGGCATTTTCCGAATGCGAACGGATCGCTTCGTCAACGTGCGACGGGTCACAGTCGGCCCCATAAGGCATATGTATCGACCAGATGTTGATTCCGGCACTGTCGGCATTGTGTTTTACCCGGCGGAACTTCTCTTTTAATTCGGCATTTGGAATAGGATGATCTCCATTGACTAAGCCGGTGAGAGAAATCTCTATGTCGGAGATACCTGCAGACCGCGCTTCTTTCAGATTTTCATAGGTCAGTCCCTCTAAACCGCCGAAAACGCTTATGGTTGTTCCTATACGCAACTTCTGCGGAGTGCGTACTTCATCTCCATTCATGGTATCCATGCAAAAACCGCTTATGGAAACCATCAAGACAGATATCCATGCATAGATTGATTTTCTTTTTAACATACTGTTTACTTGTAATTTAAAACTTAGTAATAGCTTATTTGTGAGTAACGATTAAAAATCAAGTCCATCGTCCCAGCCGGTGTTCTGTGTAATCATGCCTTTGGTAAGTGTGCGTTCATTGCTTGGAATAGGATAGAGATAATCGCGGTCCTTATTGAAAGCCCTCATCAATTGTCCGTGAGCCAGGATATAGCCGGTCTCTCCTTCTGAAAGGAATATATCCTGATTTATTTTCAATGGAGTTACTCCCGGAGCAGGAATACGGCGGTCCAGATAAACCACAAAGTCGATTTTTCCATTACCATCCATGTCATAACGGCCTTCACCGGGTACATAAGGACCATAAAATGGCTGGGCCAGAAGCTGACCTTCACGCCATCGGCATAGATCGGAAAAACGGATACCTTCACTTACCATCTCTATCGAACGTTCCCGGCGGATCTCAAGAATAACTCCTTTATTGGGGCCACTGTCTACATTCTTATATCCATAAAGTTCAGATGTAAGGAACGGGTCGGGATCAGCATTTGCAGCCGATTTATTCAGATGAGGCATCCCTACGCGGTCCCGGATTAAATTGACAGAGTGATCGAGATCGTCTTGTGTCAATGTCCCTAATTCGGCTTTGGCTTCGGCGTAATTGAGATATACTTCGGCCATACGGTAAATAGGCACATCTATTGTAGAGGCATTGATATAATTGGGTCCCGAAATATACTTCAGCATCGGATATCCTGTCACGGTATTGGCAAAATTGAAAGTTCCTTCTGTACCATCGACGTATTGGGCATTTTGTGTCAGTACTGTCTGTGCAAGACGGGGATCGCGCTCTTTTGTCTCTTCAGTAAATGGCATCGTTGCCCATCCCTCTCTATCGGTGAAGCGGCTGCCGTCTTGCATTAAATAAGAGAAAACGAGTGCTTTGGTATAACCGGCCATACCTTTGGACGGCATCAGTGCATAGGCGTCGACTGCATGTGCGAAATTACCCCCATAACAACGTGCAAGGATCACTTCCTGTGCAATGGCGTTTTCTGAAGTAAAGAGCGAATAATAGGGATTTTTCCCTGTCGAGTAGATAGAATACTTTTTATCATTCATAATATCAAGTGACGCATTGACGCATTCCTGCAAGATAGCTTCATAAGGTAAGTTGTTTTTATTAAATGTGTGGCCGGCATGGTATTTACGGAAAGTACCTTCAAAAAGACACGCACGCGATTTTAACGCAAGGGCTGCATAACGCGAAACTTTGTAAATAGAGGATGATGCCGGAAGATTTTCTGCCGCCTTATCACAGTCTTCTATAATATGATTTATGATGACGTCGCGACTGTCGCGCGGCTTGGCCAGAAGTTCATCTTGGTCTGATGCCAATACTTGGTCATACCATGGCACTTCGCCAAAGCGTTTCAGCTTTTCAAAGTAAAAGTAAGCGCGCCAGAAATAAGCAACACCATCGTAGCGTTTGCGGGCGGTTGCATCTTCGCAACGGTGGGAGTTCTGAAGATAATAATTGATATATCTCAGATAAGACCATGACCATCCTCCACCGGAGGAAGGAACAGTGCGTGTCAGCCCTACTACGACATCGCTTTGAGACAGACCGTCGACAATTAGGTTAGACGGTTCGTCATACAGATTGACTGCGGTGGGTTCCATGAGGTAAAACTGGTTGGTATAAAGTTCCAACTCTGACTCTGTATGAAAAAAAGTGTCGGGACTGATGGAATCCTTAGGAAACTCATTAAGGTCACACGATGCAAAGCCTGTTAATAAGGCGGCGGATATGAATATATGTTTTATAGTACGCATAGCTGGTTTGTTTTTTTAGAATGTAATATCGATGCCAAATGAGAATACCTTGCTGAAATTGTATACTTCACCGGAGTTCTCAATGTAAGATGAAGATGAAACTGCCGCTTCGGGGTCGATGTATTTACAGTATTTTTTCATCGGCGACCAGTAAGCAAGATTCTCTCCGGTAAAATAAATGCGTATCTGCTGAAGATATTTTTTTAATACCGGAAGGGTATAACCTACTGTCAGATTCTTAAGCCGCAGATAGGCCACGTTCTGAATATACCGGTCATTAGGCGATGTCAGAGTATAGTGGGAATTGGTATTATCGGAGTATGCTTCATAACCGCGAGGGAATGGAAAGTATGCATCCAGATTATCTTCACTCCATACCTGATCTACCAATTGCTGGCTTAAGAATGTATTGTGCGGACGACAATAGGGACCCCAGAAAAGATTGGCCTGGCCGGAGCTGGGATACCAGTTGCGTTTGCCTACACCTTGAAACAGGATAGAAAAATCAATACCGTTCCACGAAAAATCACCACCGAATGTATAAGAGTATCTTGGAAGTGAATTACCGATGATTACCCGGTCTCCCGGATCTTCGACAGTGTTTTTCCCGATGGAAATTTTATTGTCGCCGTTGAGATCCAAGAATTTCGGATCACCTGCATGAAGTCCCTTACGGGTGGCAGTAGCATCGATGCGTTTGGTAAAGTAGGAACAGTCCACTTTTTGGGTATATTCTGCCGCTTCTTCATCCGTACGGAAAAGACCATCGATTTTGTATCCCCAGATATCTCCGAGTTTTTCGCCTACATAGTGTTCCGAAATTAGTCGGGTATCATTGTCGAACCGGGTGACTTTGGTCTGGTAATCGCCAAGGCCAGCACGTAATGAGTAAGAGAATGGCCGGTTAAGCAGGGTCGTTCTGTCACGCCAGACGAAACTGAGTTCCCAACCTTTGGTGCGCATATCGGCAGCATTGGTGCGCGGTTCGCTTGCACCGTAAACTCCGGGGAGCGATGCACCCGGCATCATCATGTCGGTAGTGTTGCGTACGTAATAATCGCCGCTGAATGTCAGCCTGTTGTTTAGGAAAGCAAGGTCGACTCCCCAGTCATACGTCGTTACTTTTTCCCATGTTAAATCATTGGCTACAGGGGCGTCTTCACGAGCGTATGTCAGTTTATCCGTACCGTTGAATGTAAAATCTCCATTGGTGAGATTGGTATTGATCTTTTGAACAAACAGATAGTCAGATACCTGTTGGTTGCCAAGGCTGCCGATAGAAAAACGTATTTTGGCATTGTTCCACCATTGTCGCATAGGTTCCCAGAAATTTTCCTGACTGATACGCCATCCTACAGAACCTGAAGGGAAGTATCCCCAACGGTTGTGACTCCAGAAGCGCGACGATCCGTCGGCACGGCCGGAGGCTTCGAACAGGTATTTGCCATCGTAGTCATAATTGATACGTCCGAAGACACCGAGTGTCTTATATTTCGATTGTCCGCCACTGACGGCATAAGTCGATCCGGCTGATAAGTTGAAGTCATTCAGGTCTTCCGAAAGATTTCCATCAACCGATATTGCATTCTTGCGGTAGTAACGGGTGTCATATTGCATACCACCTACAATCTTGAAGTTATGTACTTTATTCCAAGTGTGTGAATAATCGGCAAATGCTTCAAATGTCTGTTTATAGAGTGACTGGTTAGTTTCTTGAAGGTCGTTACGGAACTTGCTGGTGGTTTCCCATGAAATCACGCCTTCATGTGAAGAATATGGTGCATTATTATAGCGATACTGTCCGAATTCATGAGAAAAACGATAGGCATGACTTAAATGTAGGGTTAGCCCTTTAACGATATCTAATTCAAGGTTGTTTTTAATCGTCGCTTCATTTACTACCTCTTCGTTGGACGTTTTTCCATAAGTAAGCATCAGATTCATGTCACCGAGTACACCGGCTCCTTGATTTACTATTTCAGTGCTGTGTACGATAGTTCCATCAGGATTTCTGGGGACAAATAACGGAGAACCTCCCATAGTTACGTTACGAAATGTCGTTTGCTGGTTTTTCATTCCCGGCCACCACATTTTACCATAAAAATAGTTCAGGTTGGTACTAAAGCGGGCCCATTTTGTAATGTTGATATCCAGTTTTCCGCGAATGCTGTAATTGTCATAAGGGTCATTCTGCTGGTTCATAACCCCTTGGGTATTGTAATAGCGGCCGCTGACGTAGTATTTCACCCTGTCATTTCCCCCTCTTATCGATACATTATGCTCATGTTGCATGCGGGTACGTTTGTAAATGTAATCGTACCAATCGAAATTTCCGTAATACTTGTATGTTCCGTCTTCTTCGGTTACTACCCATGGGCGGGCGGGATTTTCCGTCTTATCGCCGCGACGCATCTCGAGTTCGTTCCAGTCGTCCTCATCATATTTAAGATAGTTTATCCCTTTATTCGAATAATAGAAAAAGCGGTCGACTACTTTGGCCCAGTCGTAACCACTGGTTATGTAGTCGGTACTCGTGGTGTTTTTTAATAAACCGAAACGACCGTTATAAGTAACCTTTACGTTCGAATCACTGCCGGTTTTAGTAGTAACCAATACTACACCGGCTGAGGCCTTTGCACCGTATACCGAAGCTGCTGCAGCATCTTTTAATATGGAAACCGATTCTATATCGTTAGGGTTGAGTCTGTTTAGTTCCATTTCTACACCGTCGACAAGAATGAGCGGGGTTCCTCCGTTTAAGGATGCGGCACCGCGAATATCTATTTCATAACCCGAATCGGCCCTACCGGTATTAATACCGATGTTTAGTGATGGATCCAGGCCTTGCAGGGCTTGTGCAGCCGAAGAAACAGGACGCCCGTTGATCTCTTCATTTCCGATAACTCCGACAGCTCCTGTCAGGTTTACCTTTTTTTGGCTGCCGAATCCGACTACTACTACTTCATTGAGTATAGTCGAATTTTCAGTCATGGTAATATTCAAAACGGTCGAGCTACCTACTTTTATCGAAATATCGGAAAAACCTACATAAGAAAATTTGAGTGTTTGTCCTGGAATCGCTTCAATGGAATAATCACCGTTTACATTGGTGATTACGCCTTTGCCCGATTCGGGATTTTGGACGGTAACACCGATCAATGGTTCTTTATCTGCACCGTTTATCACTCTCCCGGTAATCAGGCGTGGCCTTTGTGTCGCAGGTGTATTCCCAGTAGGTTGTTTCCGGCTTTGGATGACAATACTTTTGTTGGTTACCGTATAGGTGACATTTTGCCCCGTAAATATATGGCTGAGTATTGTACTTATGGATTCATTTTTAACTGAGACTGAAACTTTACGATTCATATCCACCTCATTCGATTCTACTGTTACGGAAAATCCATATTGCTGTTGCAGTTTCAATACAGCTTCGCGTACAGTCACATTCTTTACTTGAAAATCAATACCTGTAGCAAGTGCCTTACCGGGAAGCAGTACACTGATAACCAGCGTGAGCACTATGAAAGTGTTTCTCATAATTGATTGATTTAAATGATAGCTGTTGTACATGTTATAAGATTTATTATAATTGATTGATCGGAATTGATTCATTGACATTGTTTTCATTTGTCATAGCAGGGGTGTTTTTTAGTATTTCATAAAATGCTTCATCCTATCTATATTATTGGACTTAGTTTTCTATGAGTCGTCGTCCCATCGTTTCCGGGTGGATGAGGGAACTTGGTCTTTCATTGTATTGGATGGTAGTTTTCTTATCATAAAAGAAACTGATATAGATGGTTTTACTTAAAGAACTCGTGATAGGAAGAGATTACGTAACGGGGAGTTGTTTTTTTGTTTCAATTCAGTATCTCTTACGTGAATTGATTGTGAAATGCATATTTTTATGGATAGATAAATTGTGATATTTTATCCACAAATGTATTTGAGTGACATTAATGGCTTTGTATGTTGTAACGGTTTTCCGGTATGTAAAAATAAAACAATATATGATCTTCTATTTTTTCTTTCTATTTAGTGTGTAGATGATTAAAATAATAATATATTTGCGGTGGTTTTTATATCTTAAAAAAAACAAAGAA
>ENA-ORNZ01001052-ORNZ01001052.1-human-gut-metagenome-genome-assembly--contig:-NODE-1052-length-29627-cov-3.823346_pt1 | contig 29627 bp, 33 predicted proteins | sample MGYA00242124_ERZ509040 | MGnify/ENA primary metagenome ERZ509040 (study PRJEB26280, sample SAMEA2338733) | human gut metagenome | biome: human gut; feature: human-associated habitat; material: faeces... | reverse complement strand
TTCAGACGCGACAGCGAACGAAGGGAACGGAGTAGCGAAGCAGCTTAAGCCTTGACTTTTTGGTTACTTTTGGGTCAAGCCAAAAGTAACATCAAGGTTCCCCAAGAATCCTCACAATCTGCTCCACCTGCCTCGGCGTCAGCACCCTTCTCGAAGCCGTCCAGCCGTTCTCGTGCAGGAGTCCGAGCAGTACGGGATTGCCGACGATCCACTGTTTCAAGCGCCTGGAAGCGACTTCGGGCGTGACATCCGGGCTATATTGCCGTCCCAGCCTCCGGAGAGTGGTGGAACGGTTTTTCCATTTTTCTTCTTCCTCATCCGTCCTCCCGGTCATACCCACCTCCAGTCCATTGTCGCCGGACGGCAAGCTGCGGCGGACAAGCCCTTCAACTGCGCCAGGCAATCCTCCAGCACCATCAACAAGCGTTCCCGTTTCTCCGTCTCCGCCACACCGGACAAAAGCCCGACGCCTTTCCGGATACGTCCGAGCAACACCAGCTCTTCCGAAGGCTGGACCAGCCGTACCGCCTCGCGGACATAAGCGGCAAACGCCTCTTTCCCCAGACGGCGAAAGAGCGAATCCGGATCGTCCCCTTCCGGCAACCCGATCCGTACCGCCTCCATCCCTTCGCCTACAAGCGTCGGGACAATCGCATCCGTCGCCTTACGCCCCGCCTTGTCGGCATCCAGCATCACGCGGACAGATGTCGTATATCGTTTCAACAAAGCAATGTGCCCCGTACAAAGCGCCGTCCCGCATAACGCCACCGTATGCCTGAATCCCGCCGCATGCATCGCCAGCACATCCTTATATCCTTCCACCAAGAACACGCTCCCCTCCCGGCGGATCGCCTCCCGTGCCTCATACAACCCGTATAACAGCTCGCTCTTCCGATACAGCTCGCCCGTTTCCGAATTGATATATTTCGGTTTATCCCGATCTTCGTCCGACAACCTCCGGGCGGCAAACCCGACCAACCGTCCCTCCTCGTCCCGCACAGGGAACACCAACCGGTTCCGCATCGCCTTCCAGCGTTCGGGAACCAAGAAGGGCGACTGCCCCACCCCGAAATCCAACCAGGTAGGAGTCAGTTCCGGACAACCGCTACCCGCAGGCAACAATATAGCCAAGAAAACTTCGTTCTCCACGGACAATCGAGAATCGACAACGGACAACCGTTCCGGCAGCGCCCCCGCATCCTTATTGTCTTTCCTCTCGATCGTCAATTGTCCTTTTTCAATCGTCAACTCCTTTGTCAATCGTTTCGCCGCCTCAGCAAAACCGACCTTCTCGATCTTACTGACAAAAGCAAACACATCCCCTCTCTCCCCGCAAGCATAGCAAACAAAGCTGCCCTTCTCTTCGTTGACGGAAAGGGAAGGATGGCGGTCTCCGTGGAACGGGCAAAGCCCCATCCACCGGCGGCCGACGCGTCTCAGTGTCGTATAGCGTCCGATCACCTCCCTGATCGACAGGGAGGCTTTCAGTTCTTGTATCTCTTGCTTCGTCATATCCCTAAAGAGGTTTGTGTACCGGGCTGGATATAATCCGTGATACGGGTGAACGAAGGGTTGTACCGGAAACGGGCGATCCCTGTCGAACCATTACGGTTCTTCGCTATATAGATCTTGCCGACTCCCACCAAGCTGTGCCCCGTCTTGTCGTCGCGGGTGAAGCCATAGCGTTCGGGACGGTAGATAAACGCCACACAGTCCGCCACCTGCTCGATCGTCCCCGAATCACGCAAGTCGCTCATCACCGGCAGGTACGCCTTGTCGGCACGCGCTTCGCAGGCACGGTTCATCTGCGAGACCGTGAGCACCGGACAATTACTGTCCAACGCCAATTGCTTCAGCGCCCGGATATTCCGTCCCACCATCTGTTCCTGCGTCTCCCCCTTCCGGCGGTCGCCTCCGAGGAGATGCAGGTAGTCCACGACCACCAAGTCGCATTTCCCCTGCCGGCATTGCAGCAGCACCTTCGCCCTGATCTGCTCCACGGTAGCCCCGACCGTATAGTCGAGGTAGAAAGGCAGGTCCTTCAACCGGAGGGCGGCCTCTTCCAAATGCTCCACCTCGCGGCCGGTCGGCTTGTTGATGCGCAGGTGGTCCGGGTTCACGTCCGTCATCCCTGCCAGCACGCGGTTCAGCATTTGCAGGCTCGACATCTCGAGGCTGAAGAAGCAGACCGATTTTCCGGCACGCGCCGCGTTCAGGGCCATCTGCAACGTGACTGCCGTCTTCCCGTCACTCGGTCGTCCGGCGATGATCGTCAGCTCCGTATTGTGGAACCCTCCGGTCACATAGTCGAACTCGGCAAGCCCGCTCTTCACCTGTTCGGCCTCCAGCTCGCCACTGAGGCGCCGATGATGCCAGGTCACCGCCTCGGCAGCCAGTTCCCCGATCGTACGCACCGGAGTGCCCTCGGCCGTCTCCTGGCGGAACTGCATCAGAAGACGTTCGGCCTCGCCGGCCAGTTCCTCAGGGACGGACGACACCTTGCCCGCCTTGAACGCCATCGTCCCGAACAACGTGACCAAGCATCTCAGTTTATATTGTTTCTTGATTCCTTCCACATAGGCCGCCACATTCCCGTCGTGGCGCACATTCAGCATATAGGGTAGCAGGAACGACAAACCGCCTAACCTGGCCGCCTGTTCCTCGTCCGCTTCACGCATTCCGCGTTCCACCAGCACCATATCCGGCCGTACCCCCGTTGCATAAATTTTCATGATCACTCCATAGACGAACCCCAACGAAGCATCGGCAAACATTTCCTGGGTCAACCCGGCCGATTCCGCCTGCACCGGCGCTTCCATCGAGGTCATCAACAGGCAGACCAACGCCTTTTCCATATCGTTCAAGGAGATGCCTCCGTTCATTTCTTCACCGTTCATCATTGCATGCCTCCTTCCCCGTTTGCGCTACAACAATCGAACTGCATGCTCCGTCCGCCCATACGTCGTTCGGCTTCTTCCAAGGCGAGGAAAGCGGCCTTCGCCGGTATCTCTTCGCCTTTCCTGCGAAAACCCATAATAAAATCATATCCGCAGACACGGATAAAAATTCCGTCTTCAAGGCGCTTCATCTCGATAAGCCCTTCATCTTTCAACCACTTCAAGCTCCGGCGCAAAGTAGTGGCACTCATTCCGCAGCATCCGGCCAGTTCCTCACATCGTCCGACATACTCGCCACGTTTGCACGTATAGGAGCGTCTTTTCAAACATACGCGTCCGTCAGCAAAATAAACTTCCGAAATCAAAATCAAATACGCCATGCCGATCGTCTTTTCCCGGCCCTTACCGTGAAATAACATGGTAAACACTTTGCGCGGAATTCGGACAAACGATTGTCCCAGGAATCCGGCTACCTTGTCTCTGCTTAAATTTGCATCCATAACAGTTGGATTTACAGTTTATAAAATTGGTTACTCGGTTTGGTGTTTTGTTGATCGGTCTGAGCAAACTATGAAACAACTACTTATGGCATGGTGTGGCGCGCATATGCCCACTCGCTTTGGCGATCTCTCTTAATATAATAAGAAAGATTCTTCTTATAAAGATTTATAAATAGCAATTTTTCAATTTTTTCAGAACATCAAATTCATACTTACCGACACCACAAAGGTATAGTCTATACCTCCGTTTAAAAAAACTGTTTTATGCAGATTTTCAATTCCCTCTATTCCTCAAAAAAGAAGCCATATAACACTACCAATCGGTTCATTCTTTATTTTTTATCACGTATTTTGAAGTTCTTGAATTCCGCTTTCATCCCGTCCACGATCTGATCGGCCTCCGGAAGTTGCTCCTTCAACTTGTTCAGAACCGTGTTTTCCGTATTTCCCGTGTCGAAGATGCGGTCCACATGGCCGGCCATCCGGGCGAACGAGCAGTCCTCGATAATGCCTGCCCTCATCATCGCCCCCATATAGACCATAAACAGGTCGGGACGTGCCACCCATACCCGGGCAAACCCCGGAGTTTCCATCTCGTAGCCGCAACAACGGTACAGCTCATCACTGTAAACTTTGAAAAAACGATCCGCCAAATGGTTCCACGATTCGTTTTTCTCATCTCTCAACCCTTTGAACAGGAAAGCGAGCGCAAACAGCTCCACCTCCCGGTCTTCTTCCAACTTAGCGATATAATCCTGTAGAAGCGGAAAAGACAAATATTTTCCTGCTATCGCCCTCACTTTTTTTTATAATACCATAGGAAATCTTTCATGAAATCATCCCTTTTATTCTTATGCTTGTTCATTGCTTTAAATGTTTTTTCAGATCGTAGTATTATATGGCATTCTTCCTTTTTTCTTTCCTTTCAAAACATATATGTTTTGATTTTAAAACACCTATGTTTCGTTTTCAAAACACCGGTGTTTTGAATCTGACTGATCGGATGCAAATATACAAAAGATTAATCGACTCTATTCGACCCTAATCGACTCTAATCGACCCGGCGTTTTTCCCCTGCCGTATCTTTGTATAGTCAAAAGCGACATCTCCCTAATTATCAATCTTTTAATTTTTCAATCCCTATGCCATTAATTTACACTCTCGTCAAACGCAAAGACATGAGCAAAGACGCAGCCTCAGGTGCAACTCTTTATCATGCACAGACCAGCATCACAAAAAAACTGACGCTGAACAAGATCTGTACCCGTATCGAAAACATCTGTACCGCCAGCCGCGGTGAGATCATCTTGGTGCTCGACGGCCTGATCAAAGTCATGAACGAAGCTCTTTCAGACGGCGAATCGGTTCACCTGGGCGAATTCGGCAGCTTCCGTATGGTTGCCGGCAGCAAAGGTTCGAACACCGTCGACGGTTTCAACACCGCCTTGTTCAACCGTGCCCACATCGTCTTCTACCCCGGCACGATGCTGATCAACCTTGTCAATAACGTCTCCTTCGAACGCTACGTCCCCAAAAAGGACGCCTCCAGCGAATCATCCGGTGGCGGGGGTGAGGATGACCGTCCGGGAGAACTTTAAATCAAGTGAAAGTTGAAAGGTGGAAGTAACTCCACGTTGCTATTTTTCAACTTTCACCTTTCAACTTTCACCTTTCAACTAAAAAATCACCTTTCAACCAAAAGAAATGAAGCAAAGCGAATTTTTTTCCTCCCTCCTTCCCCTTGCCCAAAAGGCAGGGGAAGCGTTCCGGATCAATCCGGCGGTCATACTGGCACAGGCGGCTATCGAGTCGGGTTGGGGACAAAGTGATCTTGCCAACGAGTATCATAACTATTTCGGCATCACCGCCTACGGCCGTTCCAATGTATGGTGGAAAGGCCAAAGCATCGAGTTGGGCACCCATTCCCTCCGTTTCCGTGTCTACGACACCCCCGGCGACTCCTTCATGGACTACGCCCGCCTGATCCGTTCGGTCTACCCGTTCGCCGCCGACGTCAGCGACGACCCGAAAGCCTTCGCCCGCAAAATCGCCTACAGCAAATACATCAGCGAAGTCAACGGCGACAACCGTGCCGCCTATCAGGCGTTGTTGGTCAAGGTTTGCAGGAAGATCGGGAAAAAGTGATGGACAGGCTTCCTCCAACGACATAAATAGGATATGCCTCTACAACCGGATTTTCCTGCGGGTAAGAGATTCTCAACCCTCTATCTTCTTATTTTTTAATCGATAATTTATAATTCATAATTCATAAATCATAAATCATGAACCTCCTTGAAACCATCCTCAATTTCCTCACCACCCTCGCCCGGATCATCTTCCCCCGGCGCAAACACCCGGTTGCCGGTGACGACCTTTGTCCTTCTCCTCTGCCTGAGCCTCCTATCCCTCCTCTCCCTGTGGAGGGGAGAAACGGAAGTAACCCTCGCCGCTCTCGGAGCAATTCTCTCCCTCCTCTCTCCCCGTCCCCCGAAACTCCCCACCCCGAAGCCGACTGGCTCGGCCTCTCCGGCTACACCCTGATGCTGGCGGGAGGAATCGGGAGTCTTTATAAGGTGCTGGCGGGATAAAGGGCTACAGCAAGGAACGTGTCAAAAGCCATTCCGATAGCTTTTTGACACATTTCTCCTTTTTATTTTAACAAATCACAATATTTCCTTTTGGGATATGGCCTTCTGTTTTTATTGTGCCACATACGCACCATCTTTAGCCTCAAAGATGGTGCTTGGTTCTTTCACATCCACGCTATGCCACACACCCAACGGGATCTGTACCCCATATTTGCCTTCGCGCGGACAAAGCGTAACACGGGAAACCTCCACGAACTTCCTTTCCCCGCCCGTTTCATCCTGACCGGAAGCCTCGGCATATAGAACAACCTCCAAATATCCCTCTATACAGATCGTCGTTTCCGCCGTTTCCATATGTCGGTGAACAGGTACTTGTGTCCCAGGCTCCAACGCATTCAGCATACGCTGACTCTGATCCAAAGCAGAAGTACGCAAGTCAAAGTTCATACGCTTCCGCTCATTCGCAACTGCTCTCTGATGAAGATCGGAAAGCAGATTCTTATCTATTGTTTGTATATCCATACTTTCTTTGATTATTCAACAACCATCCTACTTCTTCAATGACTCAAGATATCTCTCATGAAGATGATAATATTTCCTCATGAACAAGAGATAAACCACAGCCAACAAAGCGATCACTATTCCCAAATAAACCCAATGAACAAGCACCCGATCCGGTAACGCATACACCATGACCAAAGAAACGGCCAACTGCAAGACCATATAAACAAGGCTGACCACCGGATGAGACATGTTCAATTCATTCGCCATCAACTGGTATGCATGTTTACGGTGTGCCTCTCCCAAGTTTTCATGAAGCATAATCCGATGGCAGATCGTAAAACAACCGTCCACCCCGTACACAACAAGAAAAGACAGCCATGTTATATCTCCGGTCTGTATCACCAATTTCCCGATAGAGAACAATAAGATAAAAGCAATTCCGATACTTCCGACATCCCCGGCAAAACACTTCGCCTGGTTTTTCGGACGGAAATTGAACAGGCAAAATACCACTACGGACAAGATCGCGACAATCAAAAACGAACTCTCCATAAACTGGATCTTCCGGTTCATCAACAGCAGCGGAACAAGCACCGCTAACGAATATCCCCCCGTGATTCCATTCACCCCATCCATAAAATTGATGATGTTCGTCGCTCCCACGCATACGATCAATGCAAGAAGCACGATCCACCACATATCCAAATACAGGATATCCAACTGATAGAACATCAATCCCATTGCCACAAATTGTGCCACAAGACGCAAACTGTCCGGCAAACTGTGAATATCATCCACAAACGATATTCCAGCAGCTAAAGTCACCGCTGCCAACATCCACGGATACTGGAAACCATAGAGACAACTCCACACCCATGTACCGACCAGAAAGATGACTCCTCCCCCACGCAACACCACCTTTGAATGAGAACTGCGCTGGTTCGGCTTATCAATGATATTGCATTTGTCGGCAAGACGGAAATAAATCAGCTCTGCCATAAGCAGAAGCACAAAAATCAACAGATACAACATATATCAAAAACTTTTAATCGTCTTGATCAAACCTTCCTTAGCCCTGACCGGCATCTTATCTACTCCCAAAGCCGACTTTATCTTCCGGTTGGAAACGACATAATTTTCAGTCAACTTGGCCAGACGCTCCCTGTTCAAGGGCAGATGCAGACAACCTCCGGCACTCGCCGCCATCTCCATCATCTTCTTGTTCAAATGCCAGATATGCGCCCTCCGTCCCATAGCCTCACAAATCACAGCTATCAGTTCGTTGGTCGACAAAGCTTCATCATCAGCCATATGATAGACTCCCGAAGCTACCTCTTTGGTTAACAGACCTTCCACAACATAGCACAAATTATCGATAGAAGTAAATGTCCGTTTATTCTCAAAAGCCCCCAACGGCCATGGGATTCCTTTCTTCACCACATTATAAAGCAAATTCAGATTTCCTTTGTTTCCCGGCCCGTGAATCATGCAGGGACGCAATATATAGACCGATTTGTCAGCCGGCCATTTTTCCTGAATATATTCCTCGGCCTTGATCTTGCTCTCACCATAAGGTCCTTTGGGCGAAGGCACAACCTCTTCGGTCAGGATATCTCCCTCCACCTGATCAGTAGCCGCTTTCACCGAACTGAAGAAAACAAACTTCTTCGCAGAAGAACCCAAGAAATAGTCATAAATCTTTTGTGTCAGCCCTGTATTGATATCAAAATAAACCTGCGCCTTAGATTGATTCTTCGTATCATGCGCTTTCCCCGCCAGATGAATAATGGCATCTACCTCCGGAATATTCCTTTTTCCAAGATCATCCCAACTATAAGTTTTTACCACTCCATCCTTTTCAGGAGCAACAATATCTAATCCGTAAAGAATATGTTTTTCTTTTAATGCATTTACCAAATTAGCTCCCACAAAACCATGGATACCGGTTATTAAAATTTTCATTTATATAATTTTTCTATTTCACACCAAACCTTTCGACAATCGAAATACTCTTTTACCCATTCACGTCCGAACTTACCATCTATACGATGTTTCAACCGGATCTCATCTATCTTTTCAACTATATCTTCCGGATCATGGGTAATAAAAAGGCCACTCCTACCATCGCAAATGGCATCACAACAACCCGTTACGCGGGTGGTAAGCACTGGTAATTCCATTGCCTGAGATTCCAAGACACCAGTAGGAAATCCTTCACGATAGCTGGGTAATACATACAGATTCATCAAGGAATAATAATATTCCATTCCTCCATTGACAAATCCGGTATAAATGATACGCGGATCATTCTCAATCCTTTCCTTCACATCCTCCGGCAAAGCATCCCGGACCTCAAACATACCTACCAACAAAAGCTTGCAATCGTCCGCATCTTCCAGCATGTCGAAAGCCCGTACCAAAGAAATAATACCTTTATCTCGTACAAGACGACCGGAATATCCAATCACAAAATCACTTTCTTTAATCCCCCACCTCTTACGAAGGTCAGCCACTTTCTGCCGATCCACAAGGGCCGGATTAAATTTGAACTCCGTATCAATTCCTCCACAAGTACCATGTCCCAATACTATTTGTTTATTGGCAGGCGCCAATCGATCCTCAATACTACGCTTAAGAACCGAAGGACTTACACATACGATCTCAGTAGCACAAAATGATGCCAGCCTGTCCACGCTCATTAAAATAAAACGTTTAAGACCACGACTCGTCTCATAAACCAACCCATGACGAAAATAGATACGGTTAGGAACTCTCATCAGCCAAGCAGCCACCATAGCCAAAAGTCCTCCTTTCGGAGTATGTCCGACTACTATATCAATATTTTTTTTCTTAATGAATTTACAAATATTCCGAATCGTAATAAAATCCTCTTTCAACGAAATACTACGATTAACCGGACTCTCTATATAATCAAAACCTTGTTTCTTAGCATAATCAGCCAAATACTCGCTCGGACTACACACGACATTCATATTATAGCCTTTACTTTTGAAGTATTTGAATTGATCACCAATAAAATATGGAAGAACAAAGTAGATATTTACAACGTGTAGGATGTTCATAAAAATAAACTTAAAAATCCACATCATTAATATTAACAAAATTGAAATATTAATTTATAAATAAACAACTCCAACCCAACTAACAATTTTCTTTTATCCTTGTTTTATTCTGATCAATTTGAAAATTAAAATAAAAAACCAAGCTAAATGGTATTCAACAAAAAATAAACGTATTTTCCCCTTTATAGAAAAAGCATTTTTATCAAACCCACTTGGAGGATATTTTGTTTTAGGGAATGTAGAATTAAACAGTTTAATATCAGAAAAATTTGTGGTTATAAGATTTATTTTAGCCAAATATTGAATAAACTGCACACAATTTACAAATTCAGCTGCGTCTGGTTTTGATTCAAAAAACTCAGTAAGTAACGATGCACACTCAATCATCTGCCCTACAGCCTTACTTCCATATCCTGTCGTAATAGACCCTTCGTTACATCGATTATAGTTATAATATGAATCTCGCACTTGAGCCAATCCATTCGCACAATAAAAAACACGATACATCAAACCATTATCTTCCCACATATTTATTCCCTCATAAGGTAATAATTTATTATCAACAAGAATTGATCTACGGACTAACTTGTTTGCCGTACTTAAATGAAAATAGTTTTTATAAAGTCTTTTTATTGTCTCTTTTGCATTAAAACAAAATTCCGGATTATAATGTATAATAGAATGAGTTTGATAAATATCTTTTAAATCACATACCACAATATCTGCGTTGGTTTGAATGGCCTTTGTATACATCTTCTCGTACAAATCAACATCAACCCAATCATCACTATCACATTGTATAACAAAATCACCCGTTGCCAATTTTATACCATGCCGACGAACGGCGGCCTGGCCGCCGTTCGTCGGCATTTCCAAAATTCGAGTTTGAAATTTTCGTTTTGGATAATCCTCTATTACCCTCGTCAATATATCCATACTACAATCTGGACTACAATCATTGACAAAGAGGAACTCAATATCATCAAGTGTTTGTTCAAAAAGACTACGAGCACAACGCTCAATATAAGTGGCAACATTATATATAGGAACTATCACAGATACTTTAGGCATACTCTTATATTTAAACAAAAACAATTACTATCGCTTATTAAAAATATAAAGCAAACTATAAAACAATCTATCCGGAAATAATATCATCCACGCAGCCAATCGAAAATTCGTCAATCTATAGATAGGGCTAAAAAATTTATGATAAAAATGTCTTTTACTAGCAACTCTCAATTGTTTATTACCGTTGATTGCTTCTTCCACAGTTCGCAGTTCATGATAAAGTTTAGACTTACATTGTTCAAATAAAGCTTTTCCTTTGGTTGTATTAGGCATAACCAAAGAAAGCCCTTCTTTATGTGCCTCTTTTAAACTTAATTTTCCACACCCCCAAAAATCACCAATCGTAATATCAGAACTACGTTCTTCTTTTGCATATTGGCAAACATAACATGCATCATTATAAAAGGCGCTACGCATAAAACCAACATAATACCAATTTAGATGTAATCGTCTATAAAAAATCTGCTTCTTCACTGAATATACTGATAAACCAAATCCTTGAACATCCCTAAAAATAACACGGTCAACATCATTCTTCATTATTCCATTCATTGACAAATAGTCAAAAAATAGTTTTTGAGAGGGTACTCCATGACAAATAATATCAACAGTAATTAAATTTTCATATTGTTTTAACAAATAAGATTTCACACCTGCCACTTGGCAAGGAGTTCCTATAAAGAGAACTAAAAGTCCCTTCTGCAAATCGTTTTTTATATTTCTAAAACAACTTTCTGAAATAAAACTTTGGACATACTTTGATCCTTTCAATAAGACCAAATCCGACAAGTGGCTCACTCGAATATGACAAATCTCACCCTTTGTTGCTGCACAACCATATACTACACCTCCTTGATTTAAAACAAACTGAGACAATACAGAAGCGGCTCCACCTGAAGTACTAGTCAAATAATCATCTCGATCTTTACTCCAAACTGCATAAGCTTCAATAGGATGCTTCAATTTCAATTTCTTATTCTGCGGACAAATTTTGGCACATAAACCACAATCTACACACAACTTAGTATCTATCTGAGGCTTAAAATGCCCCAATGTACCTTGTGTTTTCATCTTGATAGCTTGATGGCTACAAATATTTGCACAAGCTGCACATCCTGTACATAAATCCAATCTACAAATCTGTTCCATTTAAACTATTTTTAAGAAAAGACCTACCCTCACTTGAATAATTTTTGATTTTCTCATTGACCAACTCATAATCTGTCATCACATTTAAATCAAAACTCCTCATTTTCTCAAGATTAGCTACAGAACGATCTTGCATTCCCATATATTTCAATAAAGAAGAGATACGACTATCTCTCATACCACGAATACAGACAAGCTGTTTATTCAACAAAACAGCAAATGCTGTTCCATGAAAAGAACTCGTACATACCATTTCCGCATAATAAATAAAGTTTAAAAAATCAATAGGTCCACTATTATAATGCTTCTCAAAAGGATTCACGAAATCGTATGCATTAGTAAAATTCGCAACTACAATAGGCAATTCTGTCCGCTTCGATAATTCTTTAACCATAGCAATAGATTCAGCATCAGCAAAAAGTGTATAAAAAAATATATACTTCTTTTTGAGAATAGGAACTCGACCTATCAGTCTCTCTACCCATTCTTGCTTAGAAAATAAAAACACAGGATCACATACTATTTTCACCCCCCCAATTTGTTAAAATTTGTTTTTGCATTAAAATTCAACAAAAGATTCTGTATCAATAAAGCTGATTTATTCTCGCGTACACTAATATATTTATAGCGAGCCAAAGATTCAACATATCCCTGTGGTAGAGGACGAGTAAAGATTCCAGATGGTCCCATACTTGCAGCATAAGAAATACGCTTAGATTTTTCTGGAATAAAAGGAAGAAGATATGCCATACTAAAATCACAAGGATTTGGATTCCATATCTGATCACTACCACTAATATAGCAATCATAAAGAGATAGCTCTTTTGATAAACTTTCTAACGAATCAAACTCTTTTTGAGATAATATCAAGTTATGATGAATGAAATATTCAAATTTTTGATATTTCACTTTAAGACTTTTATAATATAGCAAATGCGTAATATCCTTTAAAATAGCCACAAATTTAGGACGCTTCGTTATTACACGATACATCTGCTTTTGAACTTTTGGACGATAATTAATAATCTCATTATGACCAGCTATTTGTAAAACAGTTTGTTGTAATGCATATGCTTGAAGTACTGATCCAAAATTGTGAGCAGCATGAAACGTTATAGTTCCTGTTTTCATTTTTTATTTGTTTATATATTATTAAGAAAATCGTTCTCGAAATTTACGCAATGCAGGAACAAGCCATTGTGGTATTAAAACCTTACTTAAATGTAAAACAGGGTAAAACCAATAAAAAGACAAACCTAATCCTTTCGTTATTTCTAAATCTGTTTTGAATCCTCTAAGCCTACCAGAGGGCTTTCTACGTGCCACAGCGGCTTTATCATCACGCATTTTATATAGATGCTCCTGAAGATTATAACCTACATATTTCGCACGATAGATTTTATACCAAAGATAATAATCTTCCATTCGAAGAGTTTTTGGCTCATCAGTATAACCTTCAACTTCTTTGAGTACAGAAGTTCGTATCATCACCGGTGCGTGACAAAATGGTGAAACTTTTCGAAAATCCTCTTTTGTCGGCTTTTCTATTGCCTTACCGTAACGCCAATCACCATGTTCATCAAAATGAATCATCGGACAACTAACCAAAGCATATTCAGGATGTGCATCTAAAAAATTAATTTCTTTCTCAAAACGAGTAGGAAGTGAAATATCATCACCATCCATACGAGCTACATATTCCGTGTCTGCATATTTCAAACAATGATTAAGAGTTGCTGCCAACTTCATATTTCTTTCGTTTTTAATAAGTACTATATTATCATACTTATCTGCATATTTTTTAGCAATTTGATATGTATTATCTGATGAACCATCATCACATAGGATAATTTTAAAATCTTTATAAGTCTGATTAATAAGAGAATCTAAAGCTTCAGATAACGTCGCTGCACAATTATAGATTCCCATAAGAACTGCTATACGATACATATATATATAATTAATGATATTGACCTGTGAAAAAAGTAATTACTGTAAACATCATATGCAATAACATAACAATAGAAAACTGAGAATATCTTTTACTTCCCCATGCACATTCATTATCCAAATATGGATAAATCAATACGATTGGATACATAAGCCATGACAGATATGCTATTCGATTTGTAAAACCAGCATACATACACAAAAGCCATAATCCATTAACCAGAAGATAAAGACACAATATTTCATTATATTGTCTAGACATAATTTTCTTTTTGTAGATGGCATACCAACCTATCAAAACAGGCATCATACTATACAATACAAAATCATATCTAAATCCTATTTTTCCATCCCATCCCGCTAAATTATTGGGATCTAAATAAGAAGCCCCTTTTTCATCAGATATATTGATAAATATATTTTGAAAATAAGAGATATGTGCTAAAGATAATAATAAGCAAACCACCCAAAATAGGAAATACCATTTTGGCTTACTATAAAAACAAATAACAAAATATGCAGCTAAACACACAAACATAGAATGATGAAAAGTCCATGATAAAACAGCCAAAAGAATAGATATTTTGGGGTTATTTTTTTTATAAGCAATAGCACATAAAAATATAGCAGAAGCAGCTCCTGCTTTAATTCCATTCACTGCGTAAGAAAAAGTAGAAAATGCTATTAAAAAAACCAAATATGATGCCAGTGTATTATTAGGAAAAAATTCTCGACAGGCAATATAAGTCCCAATAAAATAAATTGTAGCAATAAATATAAAAAACAATTCATATCCTAATCCTGATGTCGCAAAAAAATGTATTACATTATCAAATACAAGGTTTTCAGGATTTTCTAAAAAGAAAAATGTGCCTGATGTTATATATTTGAAATAAGCAGCATAACCTACAGTATCAGCAAATACTGCATCAATAGGACGCCTTCCGATAAACAAAGAAAAAATAATGGCCAAAAACAAAGCATAACCTTTTTCATCAATTAGCAACAAACCGTGATAAGATCTATACTTTTGAATAACAACTACAGAACTCAAGATCACTAATATAAGATAAATAGGTAAATAAGCAGACCCGGGTATCATCTTCTATTTAACGTTTGTTCTTCCTTCAAATTATCTATTAATTTTTCCGCAACAGCATTTGCATTAAAATTAATTCTTACATACTCACACCCAGTCTTAGCTATTTGTTCCAACTCTTTTTGGTGTCCTTCTTGCTGATAATATTCAACTACTTGTCTCAATCCCTCTTTTGTACCATCATAACTGATATAATGTACTCCAGGAATTAATCCTAAATTTCGATACATAGGTGAATCCAATCCTATATAAGCACAACCACAAGCCATACCTTCAACATAGCCAATGCCTGGTACTCCCAAGATCTCTTCTCCAACCAAGCACATTTTATACTCATTAAACTTCTCTACCATATTAAATGAGAAATAGGCTTTTTGATGTCCAGTATTAAACCGGTTATGAATTTTTTTATATAAACGGACTATCTTACTATCTGTTGGTAAATAAGGTTTCACATCGCTACCTTCCAAATAATCACTGCTATAACTGTCCACAGTATTTTTAAAAAACTCAGGATTGTCTTTCACAAATTTACGTGCCGGCTGATCACAAGGGTCTTTATATACAGAAAGGAATTCTTCATGTTCTTTATAGGTTATTGTACCAGTGGAAAATACCTTATTTTTACGTTCAGCAAAAGGCTTTATCGGCTTGAAACGTTCTTGATATACAAACGGATGAACAATCCAAGGTTTATCTATATGATAATATTTCCGAAACAACTCCGAGCTTTCCTGCAAATTGACCTCGTTAAAGAAGCAGTTGATATTAGCCTCTTTAATCAAAGCCTCTTCTGTCGAACGTCCGTGAAAATGTAACATACTTAATGCTTTAAAAGCTTTTACACCGGACATGCCTCGATAATTATCAGTCATTATATTATAAAGAATAACTATATCATCTGGACGGATATCTTCCAATCGTTTGATAACTGTTATCTTCTTAGGATCTATTCCGTTTTTCTTCAAAATAATTTTATGCTCTAAATACTTGAAGAGATTTAAAAACTTCAAAAAGGTTTCATTACCTTTTGTCAAGATTGAAAAACCTCGATCGTTAATATAACTACAAACTTCGTATTCCGGATGATTCAACAGATAATCCAATAAATACTTATGTTTTACTGCTGCTGAAAATTTAAAAATAAACACAGATGAAGGTTTTACCAACATCCAATCAGTATGAAGATTTACAAATACGATTCTCATGTTTCTTCTTATTTTTTTGAAATATTTGTTGCATCTGTTCGGTCATACATTTAATTGAAAACTTCTGCATTTTTGATCCATCAACTTTCAATATTTTTTCACCATCCAAAATTTTATTAATTGAATCGATCCAAGTCTCTTTCTTCTCATTTAAAGAAATATATTGACAAGCTCCACAGTTAGCTTCTACAGGCACGACATCAGAAACAATACAAGGTAGACCAGCAGCCTGAGCTTCAATAATAACAATCCCCAATCCTTCAAAAGCACTAGGCATAAAAAACAAATCACAACATTGCATAATTTCATTTACATCTGCTCGTCTTCCCAAGAAATGTATTTGATCCAAAACATCATAATCTGCCAATATTCGTTTACACTCCTCTTCCTTGGGACCGATTCCAACCCACACAAAATCACAGTCAACACGCTGTTTTAAGAAACGACCAATCGTATCGGCAATAAAAAGGGAATTTTTTTGAGCAGAAAAATGCCCAACGGTGAGCAAATTATATTTAGCTGTTAAACCCAGTTCTTTTTTCTTTAGTATTTTATCCTGTTTTCTAAAATTTCGAAACCTCTCTATATCGATTCCATTATTGACAACAATAGGATATTGATCCTGGTACCAATCATGTCCCTTGAATAAAAAATCCATCGCCTTTTCAGAACACCCTGAATGACGATTTGCAAAATGCCAACATAGAAAACGCATAAAATTTTGATATAGACGAACTGCCAAGGTATTTCCCTCAATAAGTTCGCGTTCCTGCATACTATTATGAGAATGACAACACCTAATTGAAACCCCAGCTAACCATGCAATAAACAGATTTGGACCATTAAAAAGGTCTACATTTGTCTGAAAAACATCAAACTCTCCTTTTTTTAGAATGTGATACAACATTTTCAAATGTTGTATCTTATCCTTTAAACCTAAACCCACATCACTTGTGTAAATTAACTGCACTCCCGTCTCTAACAAATCCGGTTCTCGTACATTCTTCTCAGGTACTAAACAGGAATTTACAACCGTAATATCAAATTTGTCTTTATCAATAGCCCTACATAAATTAATCACAAAAGTATCAGTTCCTCCACGAGCCAATCCATTTTGTAATATACAAACTTTTATCTTTTCATTTTTATTCATTATATTTTGTAAACTTAACTATTATATTTCGAAATAGATCCTGTAATAAGAAATATCCTATAGAAACCAATATTATTATTAATATTACAGATTCAGCATTCTAAAATGCAAGAGCGTTTATCCCCAACAGAAAAGCAACTTCTAAAATTGAAAAAACCAAAATATGAAACAAATAGATATTTGTCGCAAACTTTTTACCTACAATAATCAGCGGATTTTTCAAATACTTACTGATATTCGGGATAGGATATTATGCATAATAATATTGAGGCAATTGCTAACGGATATGTCATCATATTATAATCAGCTCAGAACCATTAACATCGTAATGACTAAGTAATAACAATTCAATATAAGCAAAAGCTGATATTAATAAAAAAAACGAATTACGTTTCTCAATATATTAATCTTTACTTGAATCTTAATATATATTCCCATCAATACAGAAAGGAAAGCACAAAATAAGGCACTCCTACTTATTTTAGTATCCAATACTTGATCTGTCAATATAAAAGAATATCTATTCAACAACACACTTAGAACGAACAAAATAGGGATAAGTATGTATATATAATTTAATATCTTTAATTTAGAAACTATCCACAAAACAATTAATACCTGAAAATAGGCAGTCAAATACCAAAAAGGATAACATATATTATCACCCTTAAGTAACCATTCTAACCAAAACTCCATCAAACGCCACTTCTCATCAACTATTGGCAGTGATAAAAGATAATTACTAAACATTCTCCATAGTAAAAATAGTCCATTAGAAAATATAACTAAACAAACTATTTTTTTTAATTGCACAATTACTTTATCTCTATCTAAATCATTATTTAATACTAAATAATATCCTGAAATCATGAAAAAACAAGGTACTGCAATACGTAAAAATGGTAAAAACAATAATGACTCCTTTGAGATTCCAGGTAAATGAAGAAAAACTACCCAACATGCGCAAAATGTTTTTAAAATATAAAAGGCTTCATTACCCCCCTATCTTTAATACATTTAACATATATAACTATTTGAGAATATTATTTATCCGAATAAATCCCCCCCCTATTTGATACCATCGACTAATAATCCAAATGAAAATATATTTTTTCATCCCCAACAAATGAGATCTCCTTATATTCTTCAAATTTTCCCGAATATTTTTCTGACGAAGTTGTATATGTTCATCATATTTATAATCAGAAAGAGAAGCATAATACAATGCCCACATATCTTGAATCGCAAAACGAGCTTTTGCTATAGTCAAATATTGAGGCCACCATTTTTCTGTATCTGAACTAATAGCTTCCCATACTCCATGATCTGTTCCTTTTTTTTGAGGACTCCAACTTTGATGACTAATACTCGTCTGATTCATCCGATAATGATACAATTGCCGATCAGTATAAAGTAATGAGTTTATATTTTGGAAGAACTGCCAACAGAAGAGTGCATCTTCTCCATAAGAAATTCCACAATGAGCCTGACAATTCTTTATGGAATAAAAATTTTTGAATGGCTACTTCTTGATTCCAACATTCCTGTTTATATTCCTTCCTTACTGCCGTGTCATTCACTACCATGCCACATGTAACAACATCTACTTTATATTTCTCGATTTTACTTATCAAGAACTCTATCATATCCAATTCTAACCAATCGTCAGAATCAACAAAAAGGATATAATCACCTTTTACATGCGAGAGTAGATTATTCCTCGCCGCTGCCACACCTGCATTTTCTTGATGATAAACTTCCACAAATGAATATTTAGCAGCATAATCCTTGGCTATAGACAATGAATTGTCGCTTGAACCATCATCCACTACCACTACTTGTAATTGTTGATAGGTTTGATTGACAATACTATCTAAACACTTAGGCAAGTATTGTGCTACATTATACACAGGTATTAAAACCGATACTAACATCTTCGTTCTTTCTCTATTTAGTCATCCATTATTCTAGTTTCTTCTCAATTTTATTCACGACAAACAGAATACACCAAGAACAAACAAAAGTCAATAAAATCGTCCAAGACGTAACAATCCAAAAAGAATCGCTGACAGCAACAAACGGCTGGTATAACTCCCGAGTTACTTTCGTAAAAAACAAAGCATGAAAAAACCACATATATACAGATGTATTCCCTAATACCGTTAAAACTTTAAATACACACCTATTACTTAACTGATTAGTCATAATCAAAACCGAAAAAATAAACAGAGGAGCATAAAAAAAATCTAAGTTAAAACCCAAAAATGCACTTTTCAAACTTCGTGTAATTAAGATCCCAACTATTAAAAAAAATGCCAATAGAGACATATATTTAGATCGAGGTATATGAATCATTGTAAACCAATGTTGTTTTGCAAACAGATAACCTAATATCATACAAGGAGTTTGTAACAAACAGTCAAAAAGACGCTGTGTCCAATCATTTTCCGTATAATGAGGATAAAATTCATATAAAGCTACTTCACCTATGAAAAACGCTCCGATACAAACTAATGAATAGAATAGAGGCTTTTGATCTATTAATCTACCCACAAAAGGCATTACTATCATTGCAAAAATATAGAACGCCACAAACCAACTAAACCAATTAAGTCGACTATTAACACCTATCATATTGAGAAACAACATATTACCCCCCCCTATTTGACTATAACAGACTGGTAATGTAAAAATTATCAGAATTATCCAAAAAGGGATAAGTAATTTACGAATATGTATTAAACCATACTTCAGATCCTTGTTCTTTGAAAAAGCATATCCATATCCCACCATAAAAGTAAAAATACCCACACACAACTTAAAAACCCCCATGAAACGAACCCAATTTTCACTGCCAAACTCCATAAAAGAAATATCCCAATTTCCAGGAATAGAACAATGCAATATAATCATGAATATTATTGCCAATCCTTTAATAATAGCAGTCTTTTCTTTTCCAAACTCCAATGTCATATTTCCTCCACATTTAAATAAAACCAAGCATTCTCTTTGATCCCCAATCTTTATAATTCTTTACCAGAAAAGGGCGAAATGTTTTTTTATCCAACAACATGGCATAGATGATATGTGACAAATACAAACGATCATAATGGCGTAAACTAGTATAATATCTACAAAACATATCACAATCTTCAAAAGCATATCCACCGGCACTGATATAATGACCAATTACTGATTTTTCTATTATATTCGTAATATAATACATATCATCTACAGCGACATAACTCTTATCACGCGGATCAAGCATTTCCAACTCTTCAATCGGATAAATTGCAACCCCATTTCGTATCGCTTCCTTCGATTCAAAATAGCAATCGGCATCTTTTATATATATACTACCGGAAATCCGTTCTTGTTGAATCGTCATAAACACTGTTTCTACCTGATCGCGTGTAGGTTCATCAAGAATTACAATCTTGACATTGACAAGTCCCAAACGTTTACACTGCATCCGTAACGAATCGGCTATATAAAAAAGATCATCATGTTTGCGAAGAACAGTAAAATAAATATTATCAAATCGATCCAAGGGAAGTCCCAATACAGATTTGATACAAACGATTATGCCATCTTCACCTAAAGCAAACACATAAGGAAGCTTATTACTGTATTCCGGCTTATCAGCTGCTACAGGTACAATCAAACTACTACTCATGCAACAAACTATTTAAAATATTTTTTAGATAACAAACTACTTTTTCCTCATGTGCATAAGGTAGAATACGCAATATATTCATAAGTTGGACAGTTCTATAATGATCTGTATACCACTGATATTTATTCGAAAAATATAGATCTATTTCATGGTCAATCTTATCGCAGATAATACCTAAGCGAACTGCATCATACCGTTTAGTATACATCAATTGAGACCAACGATATGCCGTATCCTGACGAATCTTTACTATATCTTGCAGTGGAGTTTCTATAAAACTATCCAAAAAATCAATCAGATAATAATTATTACCATTAAAAAGAATATTTGAGAAAGTCAGATCGCCATGACATACACCAATGGGGAGCAACATCTCTTGAAGGTGACCAAAATAAGATTGACAATCTTCAATAATACGAACCACTTGGGCATCTTGTTGAAAAAATGCATTCTTCTCTAACTTCATACGGATGTCGTCAAACTTCGCACGAAATATTTGAGGAGATACGACTTGAAGCTTACATTTGTTAATTTCATACTCAATGAAATATTTCAAAGCCCCAACCAAATAATCGATTTGCTCAAAACCTGCTTGTTCAAAAAATTCAATAAAATTCTTTGAATAAACATATTGCATCTTTACAATCGTTTTCTTATCCGTTCTTTTCAATTCATAAATAAGAGGTACACGGATATGCTGAAACTCTATCAAACTGGCATTACGTTGTTTTTCAGCTTGTAAAGCAAGACGATTCAAATATAAAAGATCCGCTGTCGATTTATAAACAAAAATCTGCCCTTCTTCGGAAACAACATCTATCTGGCAGCCGGAATGGCCCTTCACTTCTATTTCCATTATCTCTAAAATGTTATTTTAATGAAATAAGCGCCGGAGGCTTTTGCAGCCTGAATACCAACTTCTGAATCTTCAAAAATAAGAGTATCCGATGGTTGAACTTGAAGCTCAGCCATCGTTTTATCATATATTTCAGGTGAAGGTTTCCCATTCTCCACATCCTGTCCTGTATAAATCAGATCGAACAAATCAACAATCTCCAAGTATTTTAGCGCATTCATTAAATTTTCTTTACGAGCCGTTGATGCAATTGCTGTTTTCCCCCCAAAACATTTAAAACTACGAATCAATTCAATTAGTGCATCATTCGGATGCAAAGATTCAAAAAACAGTGGATAATAATCTTTCTTCAAACTCTTTATACGAACTATGGTTTCTTTTTCAGAAATTCCCATCACTTCCATAAACCGATCAAAACGAAAACCGAAACATTCACGATACTTTTCTTCACTCAACACCACACCGACTTCTCCAAATGCTTTTTGGTAAGCCTTTAGATTTGCATCAAAAGTATCCACTAATGTTCCGTCAAAATCGGTTATTATTGCTCTAATCATAAATATCGCTTAAGTTCTTCAGGAGTTCCATAACTATAATATTCTTCCATAAGAGCAAGCCAAACCTTTTCACCATCTTTTAGAAGGTAATTAAAAAGAAGGCTCACATAATATTCCGGCTTAGTAAATGCAGGCTCAGCCAAGAGCAGATGGGCAATTTGCTTAAAACGTCTACCGGAAGCAAAGAAGTAAGCTCCGCAAAGAGCATGATTACTGATAACCTCTTTTTCTGCTGTACGAGCTACAAAACCGTCTTCCCCAAGTGCCGCATAGCTATATCGAGGTTCATTGGATTCAAAAGAGACTAACGCTCCACCTGTTGCTTCTTCTATCGGTTTATTAAGAATTTGCTTAATAATTTCCATAAATTTCTTACTACGAAATTCCAAATCGCAATCCATAACAATCACTGCATCATCATCAGTAATGGCATTTTCTGCTATCAAACAAGTCTCCACTGCTCCACGTGTTGTCTTTACGACAGAAAACAGATTTGCTTCAGGTAAAAACGATCTAATACCTTTATCTATTTGGTATTTATCGATATGCTCTTGACGGACGATGAATGAATATTTCATCTGGATATCTTTATCTGTCACGCTACTTATAGCATGTTTAAATAAAGGTTGCCCATTAAGTTCGATTAAAGGTTTAGGTGTTGTCCATCCTTCTTTGAGGAAACGACTGCCTTCACCTGCCATAGGCATTATTATATGTAAGTTTCTCATAAATTCAAATAGAACAACAATTTATTTTATTTGCTAAGAGATTCTTTTAAAAAATTCTCAGACAAAATGACTTCTTTCTCTAAAGCTAAATTAATAGCTTTATAATCAATCAATTCAAAAGTAGGCAATATGCCTTTATTCAAAAATCGCTTCTCTAATCTCAATTTATTAACAAGAGAAGAGATTCGATTATCAGAAGAGTTATTTTGCTTAATTGCATAAAATGGTTTATTAAAAATAATGGATAATGCAGTTCCATGAAATGAGGTTGTAACAATACAAGCCGCATTAGCAATATACTCCACAAACTTTTCTGGAGATGTTGCCATATCTTTCTGCTTCAACCGTTTTGCAGACCAACAACCTTCTAATTCAATAATATCTGCATTTAATTGTTTAGCCACTGAATTTGCGACATTCAATGTTTCATCATGACTACTCAATTCATAAATAAAAACATAAGGATTTTTATGTGGCTTATTCGAACAAGAAACAAAACGTGATAAAACTTCTTTTCCGGCCAATAAGGTCGGATCCACAACAGTAAAAATATAATTGTCTAAAACTAATGGTTGCAAAAGTTTTGCTAACGAAAGTTCGCGTACACTAATTGCTGATAAATGGGATAAAGCATCTCTAAAATATTCAGCTTCATTTTGTTCTAGCTCAAAACTTTTATTACTCGCTGCATATGATATAACTTTACATTTAGCTTTTTTCCCAAAAAAGGTATCATCATAAGATCCTCCAGTTATATCACGATTCCATATTTGATCACTTCCCAAAATCAAAGCATCAAACTCTGAATAATCAGAATCTGCATTATAAGGATATAATCTTAAATTATCATTTATAAAATGCATAAAGCTATCATAACGACTTTTTCTATCAAATATTAAAAACGGTTCATTACTCCATTTATAAAAAAAACCTTTAATAGATTTTGATATCCAACATTTAAAACTAAATCGATATATTGTATCAACTATATAAGAAGGACGATAATTTATAACATAAACATCATGACCAAGTTTTTTTAGTTTTTCTTGTAAACAAAAAGCCTGAAGAACTGCACCATAATTATGTGCACAGTGGAATGTTAAAATACCTATTTTCATCTTACTTTACGATTCTTCTAATTACTACTTTTATTGATTTCGGCATAATACGTTTTACAAAATGTTTCCAACCAATAAAACCATAATATTTCAACACATAGCTAAAACCTTTATTTGTATAAAGATATTCAAATTCTAAACGTTTCGGATGAAGTTCTGTAGGATAAGATAATTGAGGTTGCATACAATCTCTTAATGAAACTTCTTGATATTCCATCTTATTCTTTACCTGCTCAAACCAACATCTGCCTTTCTCAGTATTTAATAAAACTAAAGAACATCCTCTATTATCAATCCCCATAGAAACAGCCTTTGTTTTCTCTATTCCCCAAAAGTCAGCAACCGTTATATCAGAAGGACGTTTTAGATTAGTATATGGACATTCCATACACGATTGACGTATGGTCATAGTTGTATAAAATGTAAACGAATATGTCTTTTTCTTTCCATTTGAAAACAAAAACGATTCAACTTGAGACCGCCAGCCAAAAGACTTATCACGAAAATTTGTTTTTACTAATCTCTGGCCTTCTCTTTTCTCCAAAAAGTTTAAATAATCCTCCCAAACAAAAGGAGCAGCAACGCCATGACAAACCACATCTACCAAAAATAAGTTTCCTTGCAATGATTTTTTAATATAGGACCTTAATCCTGATGTTTGGCAAGGAGTACCAGAAAACAATACTATTAAACCTTTTTTTAAATCTTCTTCAACTTGAGAAAAAACAGAATTTAAATCACTTTGAACATATTTACTTCCTTTAAATTCATTTCTTTCTACTTTTGTTGTTGCTTTTTTATGAACGACTCGAAAATGTCCTATATAACCAACTCCATATACAACACCTCCTTTATTCAATATCCAATCAGAAAAAGCAACAAAAGCCGCTCCACTTTGAGAAGTCTGTATTTCTTGCAAATCTTTATGACGAACAGCATAAGCAACAGGATTTAACAAATTCAAACTTTTATCATAATCTGTGTGAAAAGAACAAATTTTTTCACACAATCCACAATCAACACATAAAGAATCATCAATCTTTGGATAAAGAAATCCCAAACTATCCGGCTGCATTACAATAGCCTTATGTGGACAAATATTTTCACAAGCTGTACACCCACAACAATCTGTTTTCGTTTTATTTATTCTCATAAAAAGAATTTCTGTTTTAACTGAAAAATTTTCTTTAATGCAAAAGAACGTTCCTGCTCAGAACAACCTATAAAAAATATAACACAAGTTGTTGATATCATACATATTGGCACACTGATAACCAAACGAATAATACCTTCTTCAAAGAGGAACGTAGTACAATAAGGAATTATTAAAGACAAACAACTTACTAAAAGTACATTCAGAACTACTACATGCAAAAAACGACGAATATCAAATCCAATCATTATACGTAACATATAAGCACGCAAAAACATACAACAAAATGCTATACCAATAGCTACAAGCACTGTTGTTTCCGGAGCATACCCAATTTTCAATAATAAATAAGAAATAGGAAAATTCATCAATTGTAGTCCTCCTACTAATAGTTGATAGTTTCGAATTTTACCCGTAGCTAACATTAATGTAATCATTGTATTTGATATAGACTCAAAAATTGCATACAAAAGAATCAAACGGACAAAAGAAACTGTATAATCAGGTACTATCTTCAACCATAATTTGAGTATTGTATGTGTTTCCATTAAAACAGGAAGAGATAATAACAACAATAGATAAAAAGAATAACGAGCTCCTTGTAGAACTAAATCCATGGTACATTCTAAATTCCCTACTGCATAAGATTTTGTTATCTGTGGATTTAAAGCCATCATAAAATTATTAGCAAAACTAGTACCAGCCCCCCTTACTTGCATAGCAACACCACGAGCCGCATTTACAACTGGTCCACAAAACACATTCAACAAAATATTTACACCATGATCACGCAATATACCAGAAGAAGCACCAATAAAATTCCATCCAGCAAAACTAAATATTCTTTTTATCAGAAAAACATCCCATAACCAAATAAAATGACATTCTGAAAAATGTTTCTTACAATACCACAAATAAAGACAACGTATCGAAACAGACAACACCAACATTAACATTGTGTAAAATATCAAACGATCAAATGGAGCATAATCTATCAAAAAAGCAACAAATAATGTTCCTATAGCTTGAACAATGCTAATATAGGCAAAAGCTCCCATTTTTTCATGAGCAACAATACTTGCATTATATGGGATACTCATAAGATTTGTAATAAATGACAACAAAGAAAACTGAAAAACCCAATTAGTAGCAAAAAGTCGCTCTGATGGAATATTCATGCATACATTTAAAAACCAAACACCTAATGTCTCAGATAAAAATATAACAATACAAGAAATAAGCAATTGAATAATAACCGTTGTAGAAAAAACTTTACGTAATTGATCTTTATTACCACCAACTCCCAATTCATATGTGATAAATCGACTTATTGAAGCAGTTAAAGAATTCGATATAATAGCAAACATCGCAACAAAACCTCCAACCACAGAATAAAGCCCAAAATCATCTACACCTAATGCATTTAAAACAACTCGTGAAGAATAAAGCGTAATAGGCATAGTCAAAAACATTCTAGCATAAAGCATCAATGTATTTTTAGCGATTCGCTTATTATTACTTGTATTTGTATCCAATCTTTTTCCCTTATTGCAATTTTCCACGCCAAATCACCATATTATGATCACTAAAGAAAAACTCCGGAGAGGTATAGGTTAATCCGGTGAACTCATTTGAATAAAAAATATAATCAAGCCGCCACAGCCTATACAACTGCCGAAAAGTATATTGATAGCCATTTCCGACATCTTGAAAACCGTCTGTCAAACCCTTTCTCACTCGATGATAAGTAAAAGAAGCGGGCGTATCGTTGAAGTCGCCGCAAACCAATACCGGATAAGGTGAGCGTTCTATCTCAGCATGGATCGTATCAGCTTGTTCTGCTCGCTTCTGATAGTTACTTTTCATTTTCAATACCAAATCCTTGACTGCTTTTGCACGGACTTTTAAACTCTTGCCGGGAGCAGTTATGATACCGCGATAAGCATTGACACTTGTTGTCTCGAAGTGGTTGTTGATCACGCGGATGTATTGATTGTTTATCCTTACATCGGCTATTAATGACATATTCCAAGAATCTTTATAATAAATAGCTTTCACCGAATGGATCGGATAACGGCTGTAGATGGTTACTGGTGAATGGTCCGTACGGCGGCTGATATATTTATACAGTACATAATCGAAAGCGTACCGGATACTGTCCCGATGATAATACCCGTCACCGGGAGCTTCCTGGAAGCAGACGATATCGGGTTGTAGCTTCTTGATATAAGCGGCGGCTTCGTTCATGGTGTACTTTCTGTCCCAATAGAAATGGCTGGCGTTGTAGGTGACTACGGTCAGCGGGGTTCCTTCTTGTTCGGATGCAGCCGGTTCATTCCAATATGGGAGTTGATAAACGGCTAACAGATAATCTGTATGAAGCAGGATCGCTAACAAGGGAACTATAGTTTTCCATTTCGTCTTCGTGAATAATTGTATCGCTACTAACAACAGATTCCCTGCCAATATCGGCCAAACCAGTAATGTCAGGAAGGATAGCCAGATGCAAATTCCATCGGCGTAATAGCCTCCGGCCAAACAAAGGACGGATAATACCGCAAAAAACAGGAGTAGGGTATTATTCAACGTTAGCAAATCGTATGTTCATTATTGGGAACACTTTACTTTCCGAAATCATGATTCACATCCATACAAATTCAATCTCGATTAAATATGCCATTCTCCGCATTGGGTAATACCTGGTTGTTTCCTCCGGCTATATTGATGATGGTCTTGACGCTTTGACCCGGTTTGATCTTTTTTATGGCAGGATGATAACGTTCGGGTAATAAGTCACAAAACAATTCATGTATGGCATGGATGTTCAGATTTGTACTTCCATTAACAAAATCCTGCGTTTTGGCAATCGTTTTTTACCGGATGTTTATCACTGATTCATCACCGGTTTATCACTATTGGCCGGTTAACGGGACGACCCTACTTTTGTCTGCTAAAGTTTTACGACGGATACTTGTATCCCAAAAAACGATTATTCACACTTAAAATTTCAAGTTCTGCAAGAAGCAACATTCTGCATCTGCCCTTACTCCAAACGCGAGTTGGTAAGCCTCTATTTTCCTGAAACGCCGACCATCGACTCTGCCGTCTCTAACCTCCGCTTATGGATAAAGCGAAACGGGGAAGTATCGGAGAAACTCCGCGAGACAGACTACCGTACGCATAGTAAAATATTCACGCCACAGCAGGTACGCATATTGGTAGAGATCTTTAGCGAACCGTAAACGATAAAGACACGACAGAGGCGAATGATAAACTATAGTATCGTCATGAGGATAAATCCTCTAAAGAAAGAAGAGCCTAAAAAGGCGTATGCCTGCGCACAAAGCAGCAAGACTATGAACATCAACCAGTTTACAGAACACATCGCTACTCATGGAGCGTCTACAGCCGTGCGGACATTGCGGCTATCGGAGCACCGGAGCAGAGAGTGCAACTGAGTTCAAGGCTGACACGCATATCGCAACTTGCTCCATTAAACAGCAGATGGTTCCGAAGAATGTGCCGGCAGTAGGCCTTGCGCCTTATACGGCAGGTTCTTCGGAATTTTATTATTTGTCCAGCGCCTCGTATTCCGAATTCTTACTCTTGAACTCCGGCACAATCTCTTTCATCAGCTTCACCGTCCGAACCTTATCCACACAAACAGCCAAGTGCACTAAAGGGTCCATCAGTTCATTAATTTCTTTGAAATCATATTCACGAACCTGGGCACGATAGATTTTCTCATTTAATGTGGGAAGCGTGTTCTCTTTTATTGCCAGAAGCTCTTCGTAAAGTTTTTCACCCGGACGAAGCCCCGTGTATTGAATTTCTATATCCTTATCAGGAACAAGACCGGCCAGCTCAATCATACGACGTGCCAGGTCGGCAATTTTCACCGGAGTCCCCATATCGAAGACAAAGATTTCATTTCCTTTGCCCATAAAAGCTGCCTCCAACACCAAACGGCAGGCTTCGGGAATAGTCATAAAATAACGGATAATATCAGGATGGGTAACAGTGACAGGCCCACCGTTCTCAATCTGCTCTTTAAAGCGAGGAATAACAGAACCGTTACTGCCTAAAACGTTACCAAAACGGGTGGTTATAAATTTCGTCTTACCCTTTACCTTTCCTTCTTTAATGGCCGTACCCAAACTCTGAACATAAATCTCAGCCAGACGCTTAGAGGCACCCATCACATTCGTGGGATTAACCGCTTTATCTGTAGAGATCATAATCATCTTCTCTGCTTCATATTCCACTGCCATATCGGCTACCTGACGGGAACCTATTACATTGACATAGACCGCTTCACAAGGATTTTCTTCCATCAA
>ENA-ORNZ01001020-ORNZ01001020.1-human-gut-metagenome-genome-assembly--contig:-NODE-1020-length-30461-cov-4.925245_pt1 | contig 30461 bp, 54 predicted proteins | sample MGYA00242124_ERZ509040 | MGnify/ENA primary metagenome ERZ509040 (study PRJEB26280, sample SAMEA2338733) | human gut metagenome | biome: human gut; feature: human-associated habitat; material: faeces... | reverse complement strand
ACGGAGCCGATGAACGGCTTGTACTCGTCCTCGGACATGCCTGCGCCTGCGAAAACCGCCGCTGCTGTAGCCTCGTTGAGGTCGCGGAGCGCCTGCTTTGCCGTGGCGTTCGCGGCGTCGAGCTGCTTCTGCCACTGCTCGTCTGCCGTGAGGTTCTTGTTGGCCTCGTCCTCAAGGGACGAAATCTTGCCGTTTGTCTCCTCCAGCTGGGCTTTCAGCGCGTCGATGGGGGCCTTGGCGGCGTTGACGTCCTCGCCGTTGGCCCGCATGATCGCGTCGATGACCTCCTTGGAGGCACCTTCGCCGAGCAGAGACTTGAGCTGGTCACGATTCATTTAGTTGCTTTCCTTTCCTTGGCTACGCTTTGTTGACGGGGGTTGCGTCCCCTTGCCTGCGGCGCTGACGCTGCCGCCTGCGGACTCGCCGGGTTTCCCGGCATTGCTATCTGCACCGGAGTCGTCTCCGGGGTTGACCGATTTGGCCTGGGCCAGCTCCATCTGGCGCTGCGCCTGCTCGTCCGCGTAGGACTTCGAGAGGTCGTAGGCCGTCTCGGGGTCGGGGAACATGCCGCAGTACTCGAACGCGAGTCGCGGATGCACCTTGCCGCAGCCGAGGATGGTCGAGAGCACCTGCGCCTTGGACTGGATTGCCTCGTAGTTGCGGCGCGTGAACTTGATGTCGACGTCGCGCGGCCTGAGCTTTAGGTTGATGGAGGTATCCAGGATGGTTGCGACGGCCTGCAGGAACAGGCGCTCGCCGCGCTTGAAGTGGACCTCTGTCTCCTTGCAGCGGCTCTCGCTGTTAGACCAGCCGTCGCGCATGGTGACTGCGGCGCCCGTGTCCGAAGTGGAGCCGGAGCCGCCCACGTTGAAGGGCATGCCGCAGATGGACAGCGCGGTCTTGTAGAGCGCATCAACGAGCGTCTGGGTCTGGTCCTGGTTGAGTTCGGAGGTCAGCATCTGCACCGATGCCTTGTTCTCGTCCGTGGAGTGGATTTGCAGGCACCCCATCTCCATGAGCTTCTTGAAGCCCGTTTCGGCGTCATCGTCCTCGAACTCGACGTTCTCCAGCACGAGAAGCGCCTGCACGAACTGTGCGATGGCGTCGACTCGGTTGGACTCGATTTCATTGATGGCGTCCAATAGGCTCAGGACGGCCTCGAAAACGCCCATGCGCTCTGAGTTGGCGTCGTACTCGATGATCGGCACCATGCCGAGCGGGTTCGCGGCCGTCTTCACTGAGTCGCTGTCGACCGTGAATACGAGTCGGTCGGTGTAGACGCTGTAGATGGGTTCGTTGGTCACGTCGTCGAGTACGTAGGTGACGGCATACAGCGGCTCGTGGAACGCGTCGTTGGTGTAGACCACGAACGTCCTGCGCGGGTCGAGGGATGCGACCTTGAACGGCTGCTCGTCATCGATGGTCTTGCCGTCTCCCGAGTTCGGGAGCACGAGCCTGTAGCCGATGCCGCAGACGCACATCCACTGGACAATCTCCATGTCGCAGGCGTGCTTGTCGGCGGCGATGCAGAAGTCGTTGAGCTGCTGGACCTTATGGCTCAGCTCGTCGTTGACCTTCTCGGCGTCCTCGCAGTCCTTGGAGGAGCCGTGCGCACTGTAGGCGATAGGCTCTCCCGCCAGCGAGTCGGCGCGGTCCTTGGCGATCTGGTACGCCCTGTTCTCCAAGACGATGTTCTTGATTTCGGGACGGACTTCCTTCTTGCGGTCGATGACCGGCTGGTAGCCGAGGAAGTACCTCCACAGGTAGTCGATGTCGGAGGAGTTGCAGCCGTGGACCATCGTCGAGCGGTCCAGCACCTCGCGCACGTTCGCGGCGGTGATGTTCTGCTCGCCGCACACGATACGGCGCCTGCCGTGGAGCAGGGTGCTCTGGATGCCCTTGTTTTCAGATTCGCTGTAGTTCTCAGCCAACTTATCTCCGCTTCTCGCTCGATGCTGGCCGGCCGGAAGGAAGGAGGTAAAAACGGCCAGCCAGCAGCGATTCGATGGGGATTGCGCCCCTATTGGGAGATGTTCGGTTCGGTGCCGAAAACCTTCGTGCCGGATTAGAACGGCCTCTTGGTGACGCGCGCCCTCGCGCGGCGCGACTTGCTCAGGAAGTCCGCGAGCATCGACAGCGCGTCCGGCGCGTCGTCGTGCTGGTTCTTGCCGTCGAGCACGTAAGAGGTGATTTGGCCCATGGCGATCGAGTAGTCGGAACCCGGCTCATAGAGCGTCGTGTCCCTGAAAACGCAGTTGTCGATGACCCAAGTGGAGCTTGCGAGGATTCGGGTCTCCTTGTTCGACCCGGTGTACTTCTTGGAGACGGCACACAGCGTCCCCTTCTCCTTGAGCATGTCGGCGACGTCCTCGGCGACCTTGCCGCCCGCCGCGTTGGACTCGAAGCGCGCCTGCTGGACGCCGTATTTGTCGATGAAGTTGACCAGGCGCTGGTTCACGGTCTTCGGGGCGGAGTGGTCGCACAGGAAGTCGACGATGAACCACTTGTCTGAGCCACGCCACTGCGCGGCGATGGGCATAGCGCAGCAGTCCTCTCCGGCGCCCTTGGTGTCGACGACGGCCATGACGCGATCCGGCTCCCCTGCTGGCAGCTCCAGATAGCGTTCGAGGGAATCCGGGCTGTACAGCTGTCCCTCGCGGACGAACGGCGTGCCGTCGTACTTGGCGGCATAGGTCGCGCTGTCCGTGGTGCGCTGCATGTCGATGTAGTACTTGCGGTCGAAGCCGACGCCGTACAGGTAGTCGAAGTTGCTCTCGCCCGAGATCGGGTCGAGAGCCGGGATTGTCAGGATGTGGAACCCGCTCTCGCCCTCGTGGAGACGGGTCATGCGGCCGATTGGGTCGTTCACGTCCCAGCGCGTTCCGACCATGAGCTGCCTGGAGCCTGTCTTTCGGCGGTCATAGCACTGGTTGATGTAGGCCTCCCACTTGCCCTGCAGTCGACGCGGCGACATGGCCTCCTCCAGGTCCTTGACCAAGTCGTCCGCGTACAGCCAGCCGCCCTCGCCGACCTCGACGGCACCCGTCAAGGTGCCCTCGACCGATCGGCAGGTGCATGTCGGGTAGGCGCCGTGCTTCTTGAGGGAAAACGCCTCGTCCTCGGAGGACTGCCATACGAGCGGAGAGTCGGGGAAAATCTCGGAGAACCTGTACTCAGGGTCGATTACGAACTGCAGACACTGCTGGTAGAAGTGCTTGGTCAGCTTGTCGGAGTGCGCCGTCATCAGGTTTGAGTGGAGCGGGTCGCGCCCGAGGTGCCAGACCATAGCCATGGAGCAGTTAGACGATTTTCCGGTACGCGGAGGCATGGAAACACTCAGGAACTCGGCGTTCGGGTCGGTCTCGAACCACTGCAGCTCCCGATACAGCCGCCACAGCTGCTTTCGCCTCGGGAGCCAGAGCCTGCTGTCCGGGGTTCGGTCGATTTCCATCGCCTGCGCGAAAGAGTCGAAGTCCCACTTGCCGTCGAGCGTCAGAAGGTCGCGGTGCGCCTCCATGAGGACCGAAATGCCCTCCACGTCGGCCCATCCGCCGCGCATTGCGGCAATCACGGCATCGAGCGACGCTTTCAGGGCGTCGTGCTCGTCCGTACCGTCATGCCTGCGCTGGCGCTGCATGGACACGAGGTCGCGGTAGGCGCCTATGTCTCTCGGGTTCAGGGAGATGTAGTTGAGTATGTTCCTGGTGAGTGCATCCATGCCGCATAGGGTCGCGGCTGCGCGGATTTCGCTCGTGCGGCAAAGAAAAAGCCCCGCAGGGTGAATCCCCACGGGGCTTGCGTCTAGCCTTCAAGCTCTCCTGAATCGATCAGTCGGCGCCTTATCTTCGTGTAGGTGCTCACGCCTATGCCGAGCTGCGCGCAGGCGTCGCGCCGTTTCTCCTTCTTGGCCTTCACCAGCGCAACGTGGCGCTTGAACTCCTCAACGTCAACCTCGGCGGGCGGCCTGCCCTCGCGCCAGCCCGGTTTCTGCTTGGCGACGGCCTTGCCCTCCGCCGTGCGCTGAGCGATCATGTCGCGCTCGAACTCGGCCATGGCGAACATCACGGACACCATCATCTTGCCGACCGGGGTGTTATCCAGCGTTCCCATGTTGAGCACGCGGACAGTAACTCCCCTGTCGAGGAGCGACCTAACGACCTCACAGCCTCCCGTCACGGTGCGCGCGATTCGGTCGAGCTTGGTCACGACGAGCGTGTCGCCGTCGCTCAGGCGCTCCAGCAGGGCATCGAACTCCGGTCGGTCGGTCGTGGTGCCCGTGAACGCCTCCTGCACTATCTCGGTGCACCCCGCCTCGGTCAGCGACTCATGCTGTGCGTCTAGCGAGTTTCCGTCCCTGAGCTGCCCCTTCGTGGACACTCGGGCGTAACCGTAAATCATCTAAAATACTCCTAGTATCAGCCACTCAGCGCAAAGAAGTGGCGGCAGGCCGTGAACGCGAGCACGCGGCCTGCCATTCTCCCCTAACAGTCCAATACGTGAGAGCCGTCCGGCAGTCTCGACCCCACGGGCACCAGGGCCAGCTTGTATCCGAGCGGCCCAAGGTACTTCCCCGCTGTCGAGAGCGTCGGGTTGCCGTCTTTCAGCGAGCAGGACAGCGAACCCTGCGCTATGCCGATGACCGCTGCCAGCTCCCTCTGGGTGTATCCGCGCGATTTCATTATTTGCCTAAAAGCATCCGAGTAGTTCATGGTTTCTCCTTCCGTTACCGACAATATAGGTTATTCCCGTTCGGCTGTAAAGGCCTTTTTGTTTTTTTCGGCGGTCGGGGGGCTTAGTAGCGGGGTTGCCTGGGGTCGGAAAAACTGCCCGGTACCCCACGTTTATTAGGTGCTATAGTGCAAGCAGTCGAGCAGCGAGCCACAAACTCAACGGTTTGCAACTCGACATAAATGAACGGATATAGCCTATATATCTAAGGAGGATCAAAAACAGAAACGGGCTATATGAACGGATATAACCTATATCCGATTGAAAGAACGGAAATAGCCTATCAAGGAGACGAAACGAAATGGCTAACAGCATCAACTACAACGACGAACTAAAGGCAGCTATCAAGGCCGCGACCCTGTTTACCTACGGCAAGAACGACCGCCTGCCGCTAACCTGCGTGCTGATTAACGCCACAGCAGACAGCGTTAACGTGTACGCCACTGATACCTTTACGGCATTTCGCTACACCTGCAATAACGACGAGGGCGGCCAGTTTACGGCCCTGTTGAGCGCCGCCGACGCTAAAGCCCTAGCATCCGTAAAGCTCCAGGCTAACGCGCTTTACAACTTGGCTGTCGAGGACGGAACACTAAAACTCACGCATTTCGACGCTGTTATTAACGTTTTCGTGCTGCAAACGCTCACGTATCCCGGCGCTGATAATCTCGACCGCCTCATTGACAACGCCGACAACGCGACGCCTGGCGTCGCATGTTTCAATGCGGCGTATATCGAGCGCGCATGTAAGGCCGTGCGTCTAATTGCCAACAAAAAGGAAAAAAGGGCCGTGTTCACGTTTAGCCCCGACCAGGCCAGTTTGATTAAATGCACTGGCGAACGTGGCGCGGCTCAGATGCTTATTATGCCAGTTCGCACTAAATAACCGGCATTTCATCGACATATAAAAACGGCCCGCGCAAACAGAACTTGCACGGGCCACGGTACGCTATTGGAGGGCATACCATGAAGAAGTTTACCACGCTTGAAACCAACGACGACGTTAAAAAGGCCGTCAAGCAGGCCGCGCATATGTTAGAGCTTGCAGACGCTGAGAAAGTAGTGCTAGACACTCACGAGGCAAGTATGTCTGACCTCAAGAAGCAGTATAGCGCCGCGCTCGATGCTTATATTCAGGCCAAACGCAGTGGTGAAGGCTTGGAGGAAAAAGGCGCGGAACTGAAAAAGATTGAGGACGCCACCAACGAACTCGACGCGGCCGCGCGTTACTCAAAATACCTGCTTGAGGGTTACAAGTACGCCGCGCGCCTGCATTATGCAACGGCGGCCGTCGAGCTTGTAAACCTAAACGCCCAGTACCTAAACGGCGCGAACGCCGGATATAAGCAGGTTAGGCGCGTTACTATGGCTATCGAGGAGGAGCTAGGAGGCGCGCGCGTCTCCGGCGCCCGTGAGTATGTCGACGGCCCCGCAAACGTGAGTATCTACAACGGAACGTTTGGCGGATACGTGCAGCTATACGTGAGTCTTGGCCGCGAGTCATATAACAACGCGTACCGTTTTGATATGTTCGACCGGGCCGCAAACGATACCGTTACCATCAACGTTACGCACCTGGAGCAAAACGAGCATATCCCTACACCTACGGAAATACGCGCGGCCGCAAAAAAGATGCTAACCCTAAAGCAGAAACTGCACGACGAGCGCGATAAATACCAGACGAGGATCAAAAAGCTATACGAGCCTTGCAGCATGTTTTCAGACGCGCGCGAGGCATACAACCGCGCATATAGCGCGAGGTACTAGAAATGAGTCTCTTGCACACCGTCGCCCTCGTTAACAACGTCCGCGCGGCCGTATACACCACGGCCGCGCCCGGTCGCTACCTGATAGCCGTCGAGGAGCGCCACGGCGGCAACTGGGAACCAGCAGGCGACGCGGGTACGACGTCGGTAGACCCCTTCGACGACGTCGCGATTTATTCGATATGTTTCTTTATGTTCTCCGATTATTGGGAGGCCGAATGATGCTATTCGAGCTTGCCAAAACGTCAACCTGGTACGCGTACTGGTTAGGCGTTGCCGTTGGCGTTGCAGCGTGCGCCGTTACCGCCGTTGTTTTATCAATCCTCAATAACTAGGAGGTGTAGCCCGTGAGAAACGTATTTATCTACCTGCTAGCGTTGGCGTTGGCCCCCGTTATCCTGCCCGTTATCGTTCTCGTTTTCCTACTCAAAAACTAACGCGCGGCCCTGTTTCGGCGGGGCCGTTTTTTATGCCCCAACAGCGGCTCACGGCCAACACCGTGGGCCGTTTTTCGTTTCTGATCCTCGTTACCAGTGCCACAGACGCGCCCATATAGCAGGGCCGTTTGTGTTCAACCTATGGAGACGCCTACACCTGCGTAACGCCCGCACTGGGCATACCAGCGCCCCGTTCTAGCGCGTTATAACGGCGTTTTACGCCCAGTTTTTATGCCCGTGGCAATGCTACACCGCGCCCGTTTTTGCGCCCGTTTTTGGGGCATTGCAGCGCCTCATACTGGCATATCCAGCGCGGCCCGTGAGTGCGGATATAGCAGGTCAAACCGCCAAAACGCCCGCGATCGCGCCAATACTGTGGACACGGAAAACGGCCGTTCGCCAGCCAGTTTGCGCCATAGCCAGAAGCCGGGAACCAGAAAACCCTATAGTGCGCGCGAAAGTCGTGACAGTCGCGGCGCCCAGGCGGATTTTCCTCCCTTAGTGGCTGCGAAAGTCGTTAGAACCCTATAGTGGCCGCCAAAGTCGTTAGTGGCCCCGAAAGTCGGCACAAAAAAAGACCCCTCTGCGTTTATTGCAGGGGGGTCTTTCGCTTTCTAGTCGTTCGGCGGCAGCTCCTCGACCTTCTCGATCGTCACGTCCTCGGCTGGCAGCGCGGCCATGTACTTGGCCTCCAGCTCGGCCTTGGTAGGCCCCTGAGCTGCATCTTCGTGCTTTATGACCGTCTGGGACTCGTCCCTGTAGCCGAAATTGTTCTTACCGAGAAAGATTCCTGTCACCGGGTTGCGGTAGCCGTTATTCTGCATCGCCGATTCCCAAGAAACTTCCAAACTTTGCAAAATATTTTTGAGCACAAGAGCGGATTCGGTGCTCAGCATCTTGTCCAGCCTCGTCCTCTTGCCCTTTGCCCAGTCCATGACGTCGCTGCGAGTCATGCCGAAGCTCTGGCACATGCCGCTGACCAGAATCTTTGACTCGTGCCTCTCGCACAGGTCGCAGTAGTCCTCGAACCTAGTCATCAGCTGCTCCGGGTCGCTCACATCGATGGTGGGCCACCTGATAAGCTCCCTGATCATGCTGATGGTCTCGCTGTTGTTCGCAGGCGTCTGCGTGTTCGGGCTGTTCCCGTACCTTCCCTGCGTCATGTATCATCCTCCGTCGCTGCACCAGATGCCGAAACGTACATGCCCTTCGAGTCGCGTAGCGGTTTCCAGAACGTGTCCCGCAGCTCCGCGTACCCCCCTACCCCTAGAGGCGTGAGCGAGTACCTGTGGGTGCCCCTCTCACGTCTCAGGAGGCCCTTCGAGACCAGACCGTCACACACCTCGGCTATCCCGTCCCTGCCAATGCCCCGGAACAGCTTGACGTTCTCGTCGCCGCCCCTGCGGGTTACCTCGGTGGAGCAGAAAGCCGCGCCGTCGCGGTGCCAGCGGCCCACGACCCGCAGGAACGCCAGCTCGCCGACAGTCAGGGACGCCAGTATGCCACCGGGACGCCTAGCCAATGCTCTGCCTGTAATGTAATGCTATGCTATGGCAATGCAAGTGCATATGCATTTGCATACCTCCTATGAACGGTTATTACCTATACTTTATCGTTCCACCAACGGGCGTTGGCGGCGCGTTTTCGCTGGTAGGAGATGCTGTTGTACCTCTCGACCTCCTGCTGGAACCCATAGCCTGAAACCGTTCGCTTCTCGTCGTTTTTGACCTCGAAAACGCCGCACTTGGCGGCAGTCTCGAGCACGCTTTGCGACTTTTTCCGGCTGATGCCCAAATCTCGGGAAACGGCACGGGACAACTCGTCGAACGTCAGCTCCAGGCCCTCGGCGGCGGCTCGGTACAGCTCGCACTTGGCGGCCAGCCAAACGCCTGCGCCCTCGGCACCGCATGAGTCCGTGAGTCTGCGCACCCTGGGGCTGTCCAGCTCGCCGATCGGCTGCGGGTACCAGTTCATCACCAGCGGTCGGCGTAGCGGCCGTGGACTATGTAGCGGTTGTACTGCGCGTAGCCGAAAACGCTGGTCCTTCGCCTGTTGTCGGCGTGCTGGCACTCTCGACACTTGCGCTGCAGGCCGTCGGCGTTGGCGCGGTTGCGGTTGAACTCGGATGCCTCCAGCAGCCGACCGCAGTAGTTGCATCGCTTCACCTTCACCCCCCTATCAATAAACCTTGATTTCGAGTCTCGCATACGGGGTCTAACAAACCGCTCTGGAGTCGAGCGACTTGATGGCCGCGTAGGCGATCTTCTTGGCCTTGTCGTAGGGTATGCCCATGTCGGCGGACACGTCGTGCCAGTCCTCGTCGAACAAGAAGTGGCGCACGACCAGCTGGCAGGCGGTGTCGCCGCAGGTCCACTCGATTTCGGCGACGTCGTCCCACGCGCGGTCCAGAATCTCCTCGCATCGGTCGATGCACCAGCCGATTCGCTCCTTGCCGACCTGCGGCTTGGTGGTCTTGAGCTGGCGTTTCAGGCGCTCCAGAGAGCGCGCGGTGACTTGGTAGCCGCGAAAGTCGTGGAGCGACTGGCTGATTTCGCCCTGTCGTAGCACTAGCGGGACTTGCGGTACGACACGGACAGGTTGAACAGGGCGATTAGACCTGCGAGCGCCCACAGGTTCAGGCACTCCACGCCGAATGCGACGGACAGCAGCGTGGAGACCACCCACGTCTCGGCCAGGAGCAGGGCGACGATGCCGATGGTCAGGCCGACGACGGCGACGATCGCGACGACGACTTGCTTCACGAGCGATGCCTTGGTTTCAGTCTCGTCCAACAGAACTTCCTTCCGAACGAATGAGAGCCGTTTTAAGGCCCCGTTTTAAACAAAAAAGGACAGTGACTGGTTTCAAACCAGAAAGTGTCCTTAAATCCAATCCTGTGGCTTTCTAAGCCCATTTGAGCGATATGCTCACCAGCCGAACTCCTTGGCCATGTCCGCGTAGCGCTCTCGGGTCGAGCGCCTGCGGCCCGTGTCCACCTCCAGCGGCATGCACATCTCCAGGACTCGGTTGTACGTCCTGCGACAGGCCATGTCGTCGGGTGCCGCCAGCTCAGTCCTCGTCAGGTTCGTGCTGATGACGGTCGGCCTGCGGCTCTGGTAGCGGGTGTCGATGACGCTGTAGACGATTTCGCGGCCGTAGTCGGTTGCCCGCTCGGCACCGAGGTCGTCGAGCACCAGAAGCTCTGCGTGCCCCAGCTCCTCGATCGTGTCGTCCACCTCGCCGTACCTGCGGCTGAGAACCCACGGCATCGAGCGCATCAGCACCCTCATGCCCTTCTCCAGCGCCGCGTTGGCGATGCAGCAGCTCAGGAACGTCTTGCCGCTGTCGGGAGGCCCGAAAAGCAGCAGCCCCGAGTGCAGGCCCGGCAGCTTGTCGGCGTACTTCCGGCACTTCTCGACCACGTCCCGGCCGAACTTGCCGTCGTCGGCGTCGAAGGTCTGGGACGCCATCTCGGGGACGGGGAAGCACTCCGACCTGCGGGCCTCTAGCGTCGAGCACCTGCACTTGCAGGGAATCAGCAGCTCGCGGTCCACGTCCCAGACCCTGCGCTCCACAGGGAATCCGCAGGTGGGACACGTCCTCGGCTCCATCACAGCGTCCCGGCGAAGTCGAAGGCGTCGAGTGACTGGGCGTCAGCCGCCGTGGCGGTCGCGGAATCGTCCACGTAGTCCTTGAAAATCCATGTCCTGACCGCTCCCTTCCAGTCCTTCATCGGGTTCTTGCCGACTTTCCAGCCGTTAGCATCGTACCACGAGACGAACCTTTCGGCTCGGAACGTTTCCCCTGTTAATCGCAGGTTTCTGGATTTGATGAAGCCCTCGGCGTACTCGGCGACCTCGGGAATCGTGGGCTTCACGAACTTCTTCGCCCGCCGTTTTTTCGGTTGTTCGGGCGCGCACGCGCCAAAACCCTTGGGATTAGGTTGAGTATCAACCCTAGAGGAGTTACTAGTACTCTCTCCTAACCTAACCTTACCTAACCTAACCTCGGTATCCACTTTGTCTACCAACTGACAGTCAGGTGTCTCCAGTTTGTCTACCAGTTGGCTACCAAGTGCCTCCACTTTGGCTACCGGCTTGAACATATCCGCAGGTAAGCCCGTGTCCCTCGTCGTGTACGATTTGTTCTCGTCAATGTAAAGCGTGGCTAACTCGTCTGGGTAGCGAGTTGCGTGGCGCCTGTCTGACCGGACGTAGTTGTTGACCCACCACGCCTTGATGACCGCCGCGCCCGAGTCGAACGTCAGGATGAACTTCTTCGCCACCAGCAGCCGCAAATCGTCCTCCGACGCACCGCACATCCTGCGGATTGAGCGCGGGTTGTTGACGAAACCCCAGTCGTCCGCGTTCATCCCGAGGTGGATGTAGAGCGACTGCGCCGATAGCGGCATGTCGAGAAAGGCGTCCGACTCGACGATGGTCTTGGCGAACATTCTTCGTTCCGCCATATAGTGACCCCCTATCAATAAAATATATATTTGAGCCTATTTTGAGTAGTTCCAGGCTGCGACCAGCTCGCCCTCGCTCGGGTACAGCCCGACCACCATCGGGCAGTTGTCCCTGTAGGCAGCATCCTCGTCGCAGTGCCTGATTTCGAACTCCTCTGTGCCGCCGATGATGATGACCTCACGGGCGTACACATCGCCGCCGCAGAACGGTCAGCGCCTGAGAGCCGGTGCCATGTTGCCTCCAAAGTGGAGTGCCCAGCATCGTGCCGGGCGCTCCGATCGACTAGTCCTTGCTTGTGATCTTCACGCCGGGCAGCTCTTGCGGAAGGAAGTTGAACTCATAGTTGTACTTGTCGGTCTTGGTTGAGTCTATTTGCTCCACCGTGTACATAGTCCAATCATTGAGGTAGATGAAATGCTTCTGGTACTCGCCGTTGGGCAGTTCGGCGATAACGTTCAGCTCGTTAGTATCCGGGTCGGTCTTGATGGAAAGACAGCCCTCCATCTGCAACAGCACCTTGTCCGAGCGCATGTTGATAACGGTCACACGGCGGCGAACGTTGAAGTTGTCGGCATCTTGGGATAGGTTGTAGCTAACCTGACCGCGCTCGGTGCATCCAGATAGTCCAAACGCGGCGATGATACCAACCACGGCCAAAATAAAGGCCACCGTTGCGGCGACCGTTCGCTTCGGGTTATTCATTTGTAGTCCTTTCCTGTAACTGCTCTGCCTCGATGCCCAGCTTGCCCAAGATGAACGCGAGCGCATCGTCTGCGGATATGTCGCCGTGGACAGTCCGATCGGGCAGGCGCACATACTTGCTGGCCTTGTAGTCGTAGTAGAAGTACGCGAGACGCGACACGTCAGGGCCGTCCGGGTACACGATGCAGTCCACCATGTACGCAATCCAGCTATCGTCGTAGATGTTCCAGCTGTAATGGACATGATTGACTGGATTGATTTCAGGCACGACCTTGAACTTGCTCATTTTGCAACCACCCTTCGCCTGCACTTGGGGCAGAAGTTCCACGTGCCTTTAACGTAGTAACCTTCGCAATCCTCGACCCTGCATCCGCAAGCGGAGCACTCGAAGCCGTTGGTACATGCGCCGCATCCGCTTTCGTCGTAGACGTTTTTGCAGGTCTGCTCGGTTGGTACATCCATGAGCACTGAGATCGGTACGACATTGGAGAAGCTGTACTCGTCCCAAAATGTCTCAGGCCATTCTTTTCCGTCGTACCTGTTGCGCTTGCATCGCTTCTCGGCGCATACCTCGGCATCATGCTCGTTGTCGAACGCCATATAGGGAGAATCCCATTTGTCCTCCCATTCGCCGCCGTAGTCGACGACCAGGTAGACGGTGCGCTTAGCTTTCATCTTCCACCTCCACGCCACAGCTTTTCAAAAAGTCGATAATCATGAGCGTGTAGCAGTCCATCAGCACTGAATCGCCATCATCGAAATCCATGCACTCAGCTCGGCAATTTACGCACGATGCCTTTGAAGGTATTCCACCGACTCTGACAAGGGCATCGAAGTAGTAACACGGCATCGGAATGTGACTGAAGTCGCATTCGTATGAATCAATGGCTGCATCTCGAAGGTGGCAAATCTGCTTCTCCAGCTCGGGCTTAATCTGCATTTAGCACCACCGCCCCGCACTCAGGACAGCGCTTGTACGGATACCGATCATAGTCGGGCATGTCGAACTCGTTCATGCAATTGGAGCACTGGAATGAGTTCTCGAAATCGCCCCCAACGTTTGTCATGACGCATGTGGGAATGTCGATTAAGTCGGCGAGCTTCTCGACGATGGGGATGTAGTAGCCAGTAAAGTTGTTGCTGTATTTCTCAACTGAATCCGCGATGTTGCGATAGGCGCTGTTACCGCATTCCACAAGGTCGAGGTCGTTTTTGTAGTACTCCCCGTTTTCTCGCATGTATGTGAGTTGGTTTCTCAGTTGCGCCGCTACCTCACGGCGTTCGTCGTCACTAGTCATCGGTAATCACCCCTCCACAATCAGGACAGTACGTTGCATCGCTTAGGTACAGCGCAGTGCATCCACACTCAGAGCAGGCCGTGCGCCCGTCCTGGTCCTCGATAAGGTGGCATGTCGGACGATCGATTAGGTCTGCCAGCGTCGGGCCGTACTCCATGCCCTCCGGCAGGCACTCGTTCATCGTTGAGGCGACCATGCCCTGAAGCGAGACGTCCGGGTTCTCTCGGCATGTCTCGCGCATCTTCGCCGCTACTGCTCGGCGCTCGTCATCACTGATCCTCATACAGCACCTCAAGCCCGTACGCGACGGCGGCATCATGCTCGATGCGGCATCCACGTGCGTTCTCCCAGCCTTTGCAGAAGTAGGCCGCATGGCACAGGCTCATGTTCTCGAGCGATTTCGCGAGGTAGCAGAGCGGGACCTGTACCACACCGCGCTCCTTCATCGCCTCGTCGCTGTACCACTCGTCGGTGAACAGCGTGTTTACGAACTCGTAGCCCATCTCGCGTAGCTTGGCGTGCGCCTTATCCCTCGCCTCCGCGATTTCCTCGTCGGTCCTGCCAGCCATAGGCTGAGAAATCATCGCTCGCTTATTCATTTCTGCACCGCCTGCAGCATGTCGTTCAGCATGGCCGCCTCGGGAGACGCGATATGCGTCACCAGGTCGATTGCGCAGTACATTAGCGCTATGAACAAGCAAAGGGCTACGATGCAGCAGGTTATGATCACGAAGATACTGTAATCTGAGAAACAGCACGTCACGTCATGGCAGTAATCCGTGTCGCTGTCGTCATTCGAGTGGACGGCCCACATAAGTATGCGAATCGCCACGGCAAGCGCGACCGCCAGAAACACGCAAGTTATACCGCTCTTGGCGACCTGTATGGCGGCCCATTTCGGCGCGAACTCGGACAGAGGTCTCAGCAGGTAGTCGGCACCGACGCCCAGCTGGTTGGCTATCTCCTTGATAGCGTTGGAGTCCATATCCTCCTCCTTATTAGGTTGTGTTGTTAGTGAAGCTCCTCGTACTTGCAGTACCGGGTGCCGCGAATCTCTGAGCAGAACGTGCGCTCCAGCTCGTCACCCTCAAGCTTCTCGTACCGATCGCGGTACTTTTGGCAGTCACAGAATCCAGTGCCGCGCTCACCGTAATGGTGGATGCAAGTCTTGCAGGTCGGCAGAAGCAGGCGCCTGATGAAGATGATGGGGTGGCGCCAGAAGCTAAGCATTGTCGCTCCTAGAGTTCCAGGCATATGCAGCCTCCTCCATAGAATGTCCCATCAGCATGGACGTAGCGGGCATGACGAAGCACTGCGGGCTTTCGCAGCAGATAATCTCAAGATCTTATTGCCCCATTTTCCGTTCCTGATAGTCGGTGCCTCGCCGCAGAACGGACAAGGTTTAAGGTCGAACGTCTTCATCAGTCCTCCTTCTCCTCGACCGAATCGCAGTAGGAAAAGTTCTCGAACATATTGATGAAGTAGTCAGGGTCATCAAATATGTCGGCAGCATTGAACCCTGCGTCATCTGGAACTTCGACGATGTGAACCGTGCGAATGATGTACTTGCTCATTTATCCTCCTTGGATATGGCCAACGCCACGTACTTCTGGGCCAACCCCTCGAAGTCATCGAGGATGTAGTCGATTCGGTAGACTGCACCGTTGAGCGGGTGCCTTGCCGCTGCTCTGACGTCGTAGCCTTCGTTCGCGACGACTTCGAATACGATTTTGTCGCCGACCTTGAAGTTGCGGTCGTTCTTGCGGACCTCGAACGTCTTGGTGCCGTCCATGATTGCGTCGGCGTATTTGATAAGGACCTTGAGCGTATGTGTCGTCATTCGTTCTCCTTCAGTGATCGACCGCAAAACGGGCAGAAGTTGACGCCCTCGATGAAGCCTGTAGCAGTCACGCTGACATCCTCGCAACCACGGAACGACCCATCTACCCTGATGTCGAGCGTCACATCTGTATCCAGTTCGACCTTGACCATAGGCTCGCCATCGTAATGGCGCATCAGAGTCATAGTCCCAATTGTCTTGTTTGGAAATCCGTGATGTGGAAAGTCGTGTATAGATTCAATACGAGACCCGTCGCAGAAATAGCAACTCATTCGCCCTCACCCCTCAGCTTGCGGATGCGGTCGGCAATGTCGCGCATGGCAACTGAGTCGCAGCTGCTTAGATCGCCAATGGTGCACTTGTCGCAATTGATTGAGTTCATGCCAAAATAGGTGCAGGCGCCGCAGTATGTTTTGCTTGCCGCCTTGTCCAAGTCATCAAGCAGCCTCTTCCAGCTGTCGGGCTGGACTAGATGCAGGAGATGCGGCAAGAAGTTGCATTTCTCCTCTTCGTCCTCGAATACACCTCTGATTGTCCAGAAACTTGTCCGTGATGATGGCAATGCGCAGAGGCGGAACTCGTCCACGTTGAACTTCACGCCGTTGTTGTCATACAGAACCTCGGTATCAAGCGGAATCTCGCGGCCTTCATGGTCTTTTGGCAACTCGACACTCATTCGCAGCGCTCCTTAAGCTCGGTGAAGGCGTTCTCCAGACGAGTGCGGAACTCGTCGCTCTTGGCAATCTCGTCAAACGCTCGGACCAGCTCGTCCATACCATCGCTGGGCTTGTTAAGATGTAGCTGGCGAGGGTTCAGGATATTGCCGTCAAAGTCCGACGCGGACCATACGCCAACGCGCGTCACATATGCGAACCCAGTAATATCGACCGCGGTTCCATCGTCCTCGTAAGGCTCCCACGTGTCCAGCGGGATATAGTTACCATCTGCGTCTTTCAGCGGTTGAATCATTTATTCTCCACCTCGTTCAGAAACTGTCCAGTGATAAGGCGGTGCAGCCAGTCGGCGCACTTATAAAGGTCCTCGTCGTAGTCGTCCTTGAGTCCAGCGCGGTCGAAGTACTTGAGCGCGTGGGCCACGTCCGAGATATGGGCGCCGCCGACCATGTCGCTCTTGCCGAGCAGTTCGGTGACGGCCTCAATCTTGTCGGCAGTCTCGATGCTGCCATGCTTGTAATGGCTCGCGTACTCGCTCATTCTGCCGCCCCCAATGCTGCGGAAACCTCGTCCTGGACCTCCTTGAGGAGCTTGCAGATCATGGCCCCAGAGTACTTGCTGGTCGACTTGGTGCTCAGGAACTCGATGGTCTTGGTCAGCTTGCAGACCAGATCGCAGAGCACCTGCGTTCGGGTTCGGCTCTCGGTCATTTCCATTCCTCCCTTACGTTGCGTACTCTCAGGTACGAATCGACTTTCGCGTTCTTGGAGACGTATCCGGCACTGGTGCCGACTCCGTTGCGGTGCCTGCTGGACGTGTGAATCCTGCGCCTGCCCTCGTCCCTGCACTCCTGAGAGCAGTAGACTGCGTTCTTGGCTGCGCCGCCGAAAGCCTTGCCGCAAATCTTGCAGGTGCAGGCGTAGCGGCGACCGTCCTCCTCGTAGCTGAAATAGTGCCCGCCGACCATGTTTCCGTCTCGGCAGGCAGCGCTAATGGAGGACTTCGGGCAGGCTACAGATGCCGCCGCAGCGGCGACGCTCACGTAGCGCTTGCCGTCATCGCGCAATACGGCGTGCCATTTGCCAGCTGGCTTCTTCTCGGCCGTCATTTATTGATCCTCGCGATGCAGATATAGCCGTTGTCCCGGTACACGCGGATAATGTCGGAGAGTCCGTTGTACCTGATATAGTTGTTGATGCTGGCCTGCACGTTGTTGGATGCCTTGCGGCCTTCACGGTAGTCCGCGTTGCTGGTCGTATACTTATGCTTGATGACCGTGAGTCCGCTTGCGATGAACGCGTCGATAAGCGGCTTGAACCGACTTACCGAGCCTCTTCCAGCGTTGTGGACGCCAGCGAAGGCAGTCTCGGGCCACAGGGACTCGTCGAAGGCCTGCTTGAAGGCCACGGACTCGGCTGCGTCATGCGACTCCTCGATAGCGGTGTCCACAAGGCAGTCGATGCGGGTGTCGCAGAACAGCTGCGCGATGGTGCGCACCGAGACGCGCGTGGTGAACGTCGGCATCGTGCGGTACGACTCCTGCGGCACGACGGCCGTGATCAAATCCTTTACGGTGGCTCCCATGTCGCGTGCGACCTTCTTGCAGATGGCCCACGACACTCCGAGGTTGATGTCGTACTCGTCGCCATCTCTGCACTTGGTGACGGCCTTGGTACCGTCCTCGAAAAAGACGATGGTTGCAGGTCCGCTGAACTTAACGGACTTGACCTTGATGTTATTCATTTGTTCTCCAATGGTGGAGCCGCCGGGAATCCGACGGCTCTGCTGCTCTATAGCCTGTCGACCGCCTCGATGCGCTCGCCGAGCCAGCGCATGACTGGGACTGCCATGCTGTTGCCGCACGCTTTGTAGCGCAGTGAGTCCGGGCACTCATCGGCAGGCTTTCCCTTCCACGGGATTCTGGTGTGGTTGTCTGGGAAACCCTGCAGCCGCTCGCACTCCAGCGGAGTCAGGCGGCGAACTACCGAGTTGATGCCGCTTTCTGCGGTCGTATTATCATTGAGGTTGTGATAACCTGCGATCGGCTCCGATTCGTCGGCGCCGCTGCCGGAAGTCGCTAATTGGTGATGCTTGAAAGCGACTACTGGCGGGTCTTTACGAGTGTGGGCGCTGATTGTTCCGCTAACTTCGGTGTCCACGCTCGTGTTCTTCTGCGTGTCGGTCATGCACACGAGGCTCTGGTTGTTGACAGTGCTCAGGGTGCCGCTGATTTCATCTTGAATCAAAGGTCCTTTGCCCCCCCCCCTGGTTTGCCTGCCCTGTCTCGGATAAGCCAGCTGTGCATGTCTCACTCTCCTCGTACATAACCGCAGGATTGTGATAGTCAGCGGTAAGCGTCGGTGACTGCTCTGCAGCATCTCCGATACCGCCTGCCTTTGATCCTTGGTGGTACTTGAACGCCACCGCCGGGTTTAGACGTCCTGCTCCGCTACCTTGCGCAATGCTGCGTCCAGAAGCGGCGGCAACGGCTTTCCTCTTTTCTCGGCTCGACGGAGTATCCCAGCACATGCTTTCTGGCTCAAAGAGTACTTCGCAGGCGCGTGCGTCTCCAAGGTGTCCGACAAGAAAGAGACGTTCGCGTCTTTGGGCCACGCCGAAGAACTGCGCGTCCAGAACTCGCCACGCCAAACCGTACCCGAGGGCATCCATTTCTCGCAGGAGCTGTCCGAAAGCCGCCCCCCCCTCACACGAGAGCGCTCCCTTGACGTTTTCCCACAGGAACCACCGAGGCATAAGCTCTTGAACACAACGTATGTACTCGAACATGAGTCCAGAAGCTCCCTTAAGACCTTCTCGCTTTCCTGCAATCGAAAACGAGGTGCAGGGACTTCCTCCGACCACAAGGTCAACTGCTCCATGAATCTCCTTTTTCCAATCTACTTTGGTGATGTCTCCGAGGTTCGGGACGTTCGGCCAGTGCTCCGCAAGCACCGCGCTCGGGAAGTCGTCTATCTCGCAGAAAGCGAGCGGTTCCCATCCGAGCGGTTCCCAAGCAAGCGTCGCCGCCTCGACTCCCGAGAAGATGCTTACATATCGCATTTGGCACCGGCCCAGAACATGCAAGAGCCGTCGCAGGGCGTGATGCTGTCGTTGATCGTGTCGATAAACTCCCTCGTCGAGAGCTGCTTGTTCTTGATGTTCAGCAGGTAGTTGTGCTGCGCCATGCGCTCACACACGCCGTAGTGGCCGCCGCTGAAATCGTCCCACTTGGCACAGCTTTGGCAGTCGTGCTTCATTTGAACCGACCTCCAATGCAACCGACAACGACAATCAAGATGAACAACACGACTACGGGGGTGGCATATGCCGTTTCACGCTTACATGGAGCGGTCATGTCGCCACCCCCTCATGTCGGTCGCCTTGAGGTTCCAAATCGGCTTTAGGTGATGGATGACCTCAACTGTCGGCTCGATAAGCCGCAATATCTCGTCGGCGCTCTTATATGCCTCAGGCGATTCGTCGAGCGTCGCTTCACAGGCGCTCGGGCAGTAGATGCCAGCCTCTTTCATCTCTGATACAAACTTCTCGGTGTCCAAGTTGGCGCGTGCCTGCGCACGACTCATGACACGACCAGCGCCGTGGGGAGCGGACTCGTTCCAATCATTGTTGCCCTTGCCGACGGCGATTACTGAGCCGTCGCGCATGTTGAACGGGATAAGGACCTTCTCGCCAGTGTGTGCGCTGATTGCGCCCTTGCGGATAACGTTGTCATCGGATATGTAGTTGTGCATCGTCTCGAATCGAGCGCTCAGGTCCAGCTTGATTCCAGTACGTTCCTTAATCTGCTTGAGAATGTGGAAACGGTTATCAGTAGCGTATCTCTGGCAGATACGCATGTCGTTGAGATATGCGCCTGCCGCAAAGCTCACGAGGTACTTGAGAACGCGAGGAACATCTTCCTTGCACATTTCCTGCGCCATTGCCTGGTGATACTCGGCTACCTGTTTGCCCAGATTGCGAGAACCGGTGTGCACCACAAGATATTGATACCCATACTCGTCCTCGTCGAGTTCAACGAAGTGGTTGCCGCCGCCCAGCGTGCCCATGGAGCACTCAATCCGCTCGACCCCTTTGAGATAGGCGCCATTCACAACACCGTAGTCATTCTCAAGGCTGCATTTCGGCTCGTTGTGAACGCTGAACCCAGTTGGTACAGCTTTCTTCACGTCGCGGTTGAATTGAATCAAATCGCCGCGGTCGATACGCTCGTCGAGAGGGACGCAGAGCATACCGCAACCGATGTCGACTCCGACCAGATTCGGAATAACCTTGTCGCCAAGGTTCGCTGTGAACCCGATCACGCAACCCTTTCCGGCGTGGGCGTCGGGCATGATGCGAATCGTGGCGCCCTCGAAAGCCGGACACGATGCAATCTCGTCAACCTGCTTCTTGGCGCTCTCCTCAAGATTCTCAGCGAAAATCTTTAAATCTGCCATTTGACCTCCTTTTATATAAGTGCGTTACTCGACCCCAGTGCTGCCGTAGCCGTTCGCCCCACGGTCGCTGTCGGACAGCTCGTCGACGTTCAGGAAATCGACGTACTCGCACTTGATGATTAACATCTGGCAGACGCGGTCGCCCGGATACACCGTGAAGGCCTTCTCGCCCAGGTTGAGCAGCTTGGCCTTGATCGGGCCTCGGTATCCCGAGTCGATGATGCCGACGCCGTTCGCCAGGCAGATGCCGTAGTTGCAGCCGAGTCCGGAGCGCGGTGCCTGCAAGCCGAAATAGCCCTCGGGAATCTCCATGCTCACGCCGAGGTCAATCCAGGCGGACTCCCCGACCCCGATGGTCACGGGACGCGGGATGTAGGCCCGCATGTCCGCTCCGGCGTCGCCCTTGTGCTTTCGCTCGGGCGTGTGCCCGTACTCCGCGACGGTCTTAATCTCCATCTGTTCCATCTCCTTCCAGCGGGTTCGCTCGACCCGCCAACGGGTAGCTGGCCTTGAACCAGTCGCATTTGCAGGGACACTCGATGCACAGTCGGAAGTCCTCGCGGTCGAAATCGCCGTCAGTCACGACGGCGCCCGTCTTGCACTCGTTCAAAAGCCACCTCCTTCCAGAAGCGGGTGCAGCCGATGAAGGCCGCACCCGCGCACAAATCAGTACTCGACGAATCCGTTACAAGGATCGTCGCTCTCGTTTACAGCGTTCTTCTGCACCCATTCGAGCACGTCCGCAGCGCCGATGCTCGGGCGCTCGTCGTACCACTGGGCGTACTTTCGCTTGCAGAAGCCGCAGCCGCTCTCGCCGATGAACGCGAACGACTCGCATTGTCCGCACTCGTAGTTGGGTCCGGCGTCGGGTGCGCCGTCGCGCTCAAGATTCATCTGAATCCTCCTAGAACGGAATGTCCTCGTCGTAGACCTCGGCAGCGGCAACAGGAGCCGACTGACGGGGCGCTGCGGGGCGAACGGGAGCAGGAACAGGCGTGCTGATGACGGCACCGCCCTGCTCGTCTCTGCGGCTCATGAACTCAATCTCGTCCACGATGACCTCCAGCTTGGAACGGCGCTCGCCGTCCTTCTCCCAGCTGGAGTAGCGCAGCTTGCCCTCAATGGCGACCTTGCTGCCCTTGGCGATGTAGTTGGCAATCTTCTCGGCGCGTGTGCCAAACATGGTGCAGTCGACGAAGTTCGGGTAGTCCTCCCACTCTCCGGACTGCGGGTTCTTTCGTCTGTCGTTGACGGCGATTCCGAAGTTGAGCACCTGCGAACCGCTCTGGGTGGCGCGAAGCTCGGGGTCGCGGGTCAGGTTGCCCGTGATGCACACTCGGTTGATGGACACTATTTCTTCCTCTCGTTGAGCAGCTTCACAATCTTGTCGCGCTGTCGGCAACCGAGGCTACCGAGGCGGAGCTTCTCGTCGATGCCAAGCTCCTCAAGAATCTGCTTGGACTTTGTCTTGCCGACGCCCGGCAGGGACTCGATGAAGTAGCGCAGGCGCATACGCTGTGCCTTGGGATCGTCGAGCACTTCAAGCGGCTCGACCTCCATCCACTTCATCTTGCGGCGAATCTCGGCGAGCTGCTTGCGCGCCTCGGTAGCCTTTTTGAGCGCCAGCTTGCGTTCGTCCTCGGTAAGCTCGTGGTTGATGGGCATTACTCGGAAACCTTCTCGATAATCTCGCCAGTCTCGGCGTCTACGTTTGCGGGAACCTCGGTCGGCTCGGGAGTCAGCGGGTCCTCGAAGATGCGGTTGCCCTCCTCGTCGAGGACAATCGGGGTGCTGTCATCAGCCGCGACGGTGTTGGCATCCTCGACTGAGCGCGGCAGCAGGCCACGGTTGAACGCTCGACGGATGACGGTCTTTTCTGCCATAGCCGCATAATCGGTCACCCAAGGTCCGAACTTAGAGGTCTTGGAGCGCTCCCTGATTTCGTCGACCTCCTTCTTGCTCATTTGGAGAAAGACGAAGCCGCCGTCCTTGAGGTGGCAGGACATGTAGACCAGCTTGAGGTTCTTGTTGTCGTGGTCGGCATCGAGGTTGGGCTTGAAGCTGAAATGCACGCCCGTCTCGTCCTCCCAGTAGTCGAAGTCGTCACCCTCGTAGACGCACTGGGTTCGGATGGTCTTGACCTGCTTTGAGCGGCGAACCAGCTCCAACATGCCGTTCTTGCCGAGCTGGAACTGGGCCTCCATGCGCTTGGTCTTGCTGTTGTAGTAAGGCAGGACGTATGCGTTTCCCATAATGTCGTTAGGCTCGACGCCAAGCTCGGCGCACTTCATGCAGCACGCGAGGATACTCTGTACGGAGCACTCGGCGAGTTTCGGGGTCTGCTTGTAGGTCGCGATCGCCAGTTGCGTCAGTCGCTCCGGGGTCATGCCCTTCGGCATGACTGCCTGCAGCTGCGGAGCGCAGCGCTTGATAAGTCCGGCGAAGGAGTTGTCCTGCTGCTGGGACTGCTTAATCTCCTGTTTCGCCTGTGTGATAGCTCCCAAAGTTATTCCTTCTCTTTCTTAGCGGCGGCGAACCTGATGCCGCCGTTCGTGTATTTGCCGTTCTTCTCGTAGCGCGACCAGGTGAACCTGCCGTCCGGAGTGACAATCCCTCGGTTGTCGCCGATTAGCTGGCACAGCCTGTTGACGGCTCCTTGGTATTCCTTGGTCGCAGCGTCTCGGGACTCCTTGGCTTTCAGCCAGTCGGTTGCCTCCTTCGGCGTGCTGTCCATGTCGGCAAGCTCACCGGGCGTCCGGTGCTTTGCGAGCAGGGCCTTGATTTCGGCCCCGACCTCTCCGATCGGCGGCTCGACATCGTCCTCGACCATCGACCAGAAGTCATCGACCTCCTTGTTGACGGCTCGGACGTCGTCCTCGTCGCGCATGACGCGGAACTCCTTGTAAATCTGGCCGCCGATAAGCACGGCCACGTCCGCGAACTTGCGCCCGGTCACGCTCATGTAATGGGTAATCTGCGTGATGTAGTAGATGGGCACGCCCTCGTCCCAGTCGTGCTCCCTGTAGAGCGACGCCGTCTTGATTTCCAAGATTCCCCAGCCGAGTTCCGGGTCTTTGACCTCGTAATCTAGTGATGCTTGGGCGTGGGGACGCTCGATGCTCTGGCAGACGGCGTTGACGCGCCTGACAATGCGGTCTGGGTGCTTACTGGCGTAATGACCACCCACGATGGGTTCGAGGATGTTCCCCCATTCAACAGCCTCATTGTCCGAGAGGTCTGCTGGCTGGATGTACCCGAGCTTTTCTGCCCAGACCTCATATGGCCCGCGATAATGAGAGAGTCCCATGATGGCAGCGACATCTGAACCTCCGATTCCCTTGCGGCGCTGGGCCAACCATGCGTCGGTATCGCCGTCAGGAGTCCTGATTAGCGTGAAGTACTTGTTCTCACCTACGATCGACATAGGTTCACCTCCGAGACCTCGTCCATGTTCATCAGTCAGAGCGGTATGACGGTGATGACCATACGGTCGTTCTCAAGGCCCCTCATGCGAGGCCACTTGCTTATGTCGGCCTTCACGACCTGGGAGTCATCCTTCCAAGCCAGACCGTTGAGCGCATCGGACACCAGCTTGCCGATGTTGTCCCAGTCTGGCTTGAACGTATCCTCCTCACAGAGGACCTTCTTCGGACGTGACTTGGGGAGGACGCGGTACGCATCGACAATTAGGATGAACGGCTCACGCCCTGTCTGGTGTTCAGCCGGAAGGACGTTGCCCTCCTTCTCGATTGCATCAATATAGGCCGCTCGAATCGCCTGTTCATCATCGTGCGTCCGCTTGGTCGTGTAGGTGCGGCCGGTTCCAGTGAAGCGCGGCCTGTCCTTGCCACGGACGAAATCGACTCGGAACGTCGTCATAGCAGCGCTCCGATGTCCTTTAGATAGCGGTCAAGCTCGAACACGCTGATGCGTGCGCCGCGCTCGCCGTCAGGCTCGATGAAGTCGATAAGGCCCTTCTCGCGGTCGCGCCGGAGCCTGTCCTGACCGAGTCCGGTGAACTTGCCGCACTCGGCTACCGTGTAGGTCATTTTTGCTGGTAGCCCGGCCGCCATTGCGATCGACAGCGCCGATTGCTGCGGATGCCCCTCTTTGTTCGCGTCCTCGGCGAGCGCCCTGATGCAGACATTGATGACACGGACAAGCTCCTTGGCGCTATCGGCCGCCAAGCCCTTGTCGGTGTTAGAGTCCATCTGCCACCGTCCCGCAATAGCGTCCGATGAAATATGCTTGGCCTTTTCCAGTTACCTTTGGCGTGCGGTTGATGGTGACTCGACCGTCACTATGGGTAACCGCCGTCTCCTTGATGCGGAACAGCTTCATGTCCATGGAGCGCTGGGTCGGAACGTTCCGGTTGGAGCCTGACTTGCCGAGGTAGCCGTCGCGCTGGAGCAGCTTGAATAGTCGGTTCTGACCGATCTCAAGACCGTTCTGGCACATCATCTTGGCAAGCTCTCCGATAAGGCACGTGCCGTCGGAGTCGGCCACGGCGTCTGCGAACAGCGCCTTTGGCTTCATGTCCTCGATGGTCGCCTCGTGGAGTGCGATAAGCTCGTTCTTGCGGTCGATGGTCTTTTGGGCAATCAGCAGGGCACGCGCCATAATGTCGGCGTCGCTGTCCTCGGTGCTTGTGGCGATATAGCCGCCGTTGCGCCTGATTTCAGGGACGACCTCATGTGCCAGCCATCGCTGGAACGGAATCGCCTCCGGCCGTTGAGAGCGCATGAGCACTCGGTAAAGACCGGACTCGTTGATAAGACGAATGCCGAGGTGGCTGTGGGTACACTCTGAGAGTGTACCTTCTGACCAGCGCTTTTCGTCATCGTCGAGCGCTCGCGTAATCTGGTTGGCATCTCTGTAGCCAAGCGCTTTCGCAACGTCGGTAGCGGCGAACCAGACCTCGCAGTCAATCTGCGTCGCTCTGAGCTTGCCGAACCGCTCACTGCTGAACAGCTGCAAATCTGCTACACTCATGCCGACCTCCTTCCTAGGTCAAAGCCCCCGCGCTGTGGAATGTGGCAGGGGCTTTTTTCGTGCTATTCGGTTGTGTCTTGGTTGGGATAGACCTTCGACAGGAACATGCCGAGAGCCGTATAGATGTAGTCATCGTCGCTCAGCGGCTTTGCGTTCTCTAGGCAATCCTCGAAAACGTCCTTGTGCTCCGGGTCGATTTCGATTCTGATGAACTCTGGCTCATTTTTAAAAGCCTCAATCGGCTTGAGTCCAGACAGGCACGTCTCGTCGATGACCGGATAATCGTCCATCCGCTACTCCTCGACGTAGTGCTTGATGACGTTGTTGAAGCTGCCCTTGTTGCCGTAGACCTTCTTGGCGATGGCGGCGAGCAGGCCCTTCTCCTTGTCGAACTTCTCGTTATTGGCCTTGACGACGGTCTTGGTGCCGTCCATCCAGTAGACGATGGTCGCGGGGTCATGGAAGATGACGCGCTCGATTTTGGGCTTTGCCGGACGGTTTCCCCACCAGGTCGTGCCGATGTAATGGGTGTCGGGCATGCCTTGATAGAGCCTGCGTCGGAGCGCGAGCAACAGGACATGTGCGACGGAATCGGATGACTTGCAGCCGCGCAGCATATCTGCATCGTCTGCGGTCAAAACGAGATTCACGACGGCATTAGCCTTTGTGCTGCTACACGAGCTTACTTCGATAGAGGGATCGGAAATATAAACCATCAGTTACCTCCTTCTTAGGTATTTGGTTTTGAGAAAAGTGGGCAGGCGCGGAGGGATTCGAACCCCCATCGGCGTTACCGCCACGGTTTTGGAGACCGCTGCTCCACCAGTTGAGCTACGCGCCTGTGGAGTGCTGCCCAGGAGTCGCACCTGGTTGCGCGGATTTGCACTCCGCTGCCTAGCTGTTCGGCCAGCAGCACATGGAGTCGCCAGAAGGACTTGAACCTTCAACCTGCTGTTTAGGAGACAGCCGCCCTATCCCTTGGGCTATGACGACGAAAATGGTGCCGCATCTAGGTAATGCTCCCAGCCAGCCAATAGGCACCTGATTTACAGTCAGGCCCCCGTCTTTAGGGGAATACTGCGGCAGTGTGGAGGAGGGTGTGGGATTCGAACCCACGGGTCGCTACTAACGGCCTACTGTTTTCTGGACAGCTGCGATAATCCTCTCTGCCAACCCTCCGTTGGCGGAGCATGTAGGACTTGCACCTACGGGCCTCGTGCGAGGTCTACGGGTTAGCAACCCGCTGCAGTAGCTACTGTGCCAATGCTCCGAAAGTGGAGCCGCCTGCGGGAGTCGAACCCGCATCACCGATTTGGAGGACCGGCGCTCTACCTTTGAACTAAGGCGGCATGGTTGGTGCGGCTGGATTCGAACCAGCAGCCTCTCCGTTATCAACAGAGTGCTCTGACCATTGAGCTACGCACCAATGGACCCGCCAAATGGGATCGAACCATTCACTCAGGCAAGGGCAACGTAATCCCCTGCGTGCGTCATCCCCTAGTGGAATTGGCGGCATGGCTCGCGCGGCAGGCCTCGAACCTGCGACCTCCCGGTTAACGGCCGGGCGCTCTACCAGCTGAGCTACACGCAAATGGTGGCTTGGGGAGGAGTCGAACCCCCGACGCGGTGAACTTCACTCACCCGCTCTTCCTACTGAGCTACCAAGCCGTTGGTGGGGCAAACCATACGGCACAATGGCTGCACCGCTGGGCATGCCCCGTGTTGGTCGCGGGAGGGGGATTCGAACCCCCATGTCACGGCTTATGAGGCCGTTGAGTTACCTGTACTCTATCCCGCGATGGCTTCTCGGCAGGGAATCGAACCCTGATTGACTGAACCAGAATCAGCCGTGCTAAAACCGTTACACTACCGAGAACGTGTTTGCCAGCGGCGACGGCAACCGACACGGCTGCTGTACACATCTTCTTGCGACGCGACCGCCGAAGGGCAAATGGCGGTCTGGGTTATCAGATGCCCGTATCGGCTGCTGTCGCCGCTGGCGGCTGGGGCAAGGTCACAAAACCCCAGCGTGTCCGTGGTTACCGCGCGACGCGGTCTGGCACTCACGGCTTACCACCCGCACGGCGCGATGCCGATTGGGTCCTACCACTTTCGTGGCGAATATTCGGTACTCAAAGTGCGCGTCCCGTCTGGGACATTGCGCGGTTTCCCGCGCGGACTCGGCTGCTAGTAGGGGTTCAGCAAGGAGACGACACTGAACTGGCTCCGTGGTATGGGAGGAGAGAAGAGGACAGTCGAGTCCGCGAGGGAAAACGCGGATTGCATCTGCTAGTCGGAATCTCGACCGACGAGCCAATCGAGCGAACAGCCGATAAAGTCGGCGAGGATAACGGCCTCTTGGAGAGTGAACGGGCGCTCACCTGTGAGTTTTGCGTGAGTCGCGTTCCATCCGAGTCCTAGCAAATCGGCAATCTTCTGCTGGGTGATTCCCTTTGACTCGATGTACTCCGAGACGTTCTTTGCGCAGCTATTCACCAGCGGTTCCTCCTTTCTCGTGTGAACTTGATTGGCTTTATGCTCCTTATCCGGCGCTTCTGGTTCTGCATAATGCGCCGGATACGGCGCTGTGTCAACGACAATTTGGGTAAAATTGCTCTCAACTAGGAGGAAAGGAGACGAAAATGACCCTTCTAGCTGGGCTGCAAGGCATCCTCGACAGCCGAAATATGAAGCCTGCCGACTTGTGTAGGCTTTGTGGAATGAGTAGCGGAGCCATCTCTAGCTACATGAACGGAAAGCGCGTGCCGTCAATCGCGAACGCGATTACGATCGCCGAATCTCTCGGCGTCACGCTCGACGAACTCGTCGGCAGGGAGCCGACGCGATACGCGCCGCCGCCGCTGACAAAAGACGAAGAAGCGCTTCTTGACGACTACCGCAACTGCACGCCGACCTCTAAAGAGAAAATCGACGAGTACGCGGAGTTCCAGAGCGCTAAAAGCAAAGAGTCCACGCGAGATTCCAAGCGTTCTAAGAGGAGTGCGTAATGGCTAAAACCAAAGAGCCGCCGCTTCTGGTGGGGCTTATCGTCCTGTTCTTGGGCGGCATAGGCTTTCTCGTGACGCTACTCGGCGCCGCGTGCTCGCTTATCGTCGAGGACTACAGGCCATATGCGCCGTACTGGTGCGCCGCGTTCGCCGTCTGCCTGGTCTGCGCCTTGGTACTCAGGAACACCGAATGGGGCAGGCGCGAGCTGTATGGCGGGAAGAAACCGACTGCGACGGCGAAGCCAGAAACTGCCGAAAAAGGCTACGCTCCCGCCAACCCGAACGCAACGCTCAACCGTGCAGCGCTCGACACAACCCCCGAAAAGATGAAGAAGGCCCAGCGCAAGGCGGGACTCCGCTGTCCCAAGTGCGGCTCAACCGACGTCACGTTCCTCAATAACACGTCGAAGTCAACCAGCGCTGGGAAGGCGCTCATTGGCGCGGAGACGTTCGGCCTTGAGGGCATGGTGGTCGGTGCCGCGATGGGCAGGAAGGGAAAGCGCGAGTACCTTTGCAACCACTGCGGCAAGCGGTACTCGGTGAGGAACTAGAAAGCAGGAGGCGCCGCCACCCGCCAAGATGAACGACGCCTCCAGAGGACTTATCCCACACACGGTAGGAAAGCAGGTTAATTATGCCACGGAAACGCGCTGAGAGGGGTTCTATCGCCCGTTTAGACCGAAACCGCTACAGGATTAGGTACTGGGGAGACAAGGGCGACGGAAAGGGCTACAGGCGCTTGAGCGCGAACTTCACCGGAACGCTGACGGAGGCGAGGGTCGAGCGCGACAGGCTGATAGAGCTGCACTCGACAAATCAGCGCACGCAGCACACGGTCAGGTACGTGTTCGACAAGCTGTACTGGCCGTCATGCGAGAAGCGACTTGCCACGAACACGCTCAACGTATACCGATCGACTTGGCGCAAGTACGTCGGACCGAAGTTCGGCAGCTGCAAGCTGGGAACCGTGAAACCGCTCATGATACAGGAATGGCTCGACGGCATGACGAAAGCCCAGGCGCAGAGAGCCGTGAACATGCTGTCTGGTATTTACAAGACAGCGGTGAAGTTCGAGCTTGCGGAGACAAACCCGACCTCGGTCGGGCTGACGCTGCCGGACAACTCAGTGGAGATGGACAAGGGAATATACGACCTTGCCGAGTTAATGCGAATGGCAGAACTGCTGCGCGGCTCGCGCATGGAGGGCATTTTCCTGCTGTGCGCATTCGGTTCATGCAGGCCAGGAGAGGCCACGGCTGTAGACCCGGCGTCGGTCGAGCTTGTAAAAGCGAACAACGGCATGGCATGCGCCGTGGTGCCGATAGAGCGAGAAGCGGTTCGAGGAGCCGTAGTCGATAGGGTCAAAACCGAGTGCAGCCGACGCTATGTTGTCGTTCCCGGAAAATGGGGCGAGCGCCTTGCGGAGGTTGCGGTGCAGCGAATAAACGGTTGCCACAATCTGTTCATCGAGAACATGAACGGTGAGCCACTTTCATCGGCGACATTGAAGGTGAGATGGGAGAGCGAATCCAACAGGCTCGGGTTCGAGTACCATCCCCTGCGCAACCTCCGAAACTCTTGGCGAACCAGCTGGGAGTACGAGGTCAGGATACCTACTGCGACGCTGGAAATATTGATGGGCCACTCGGGGTCTGGAGTGTCGGCGAAGCACTACGTCAGGGCGAGTTTAATGATGCTGGTGAACACTGTGGCCGACGCCTTCGCTGACACCGGACTTGTTTCATAGGGACTTTTAGGGACTAAGTCGTTTTATGCAAGCGTTCTACCTGCTGTTTTAGAAAATCTAATAATGTTGGATATTGTACCCGCAAGGACCATAGACAGAACGCAAAGCTCTGGTTCAAACGGGAATTGCAGACGGTTGTTTGAAAATAAAAAACCCGGCCTTCCATGGGAAGTCCGGGTATCAGATGCGTGGTAGCCCGTACCAGATTCGAACTGGTGATCTCCGCCTTGAGAGGGCGGCGTCCTAAACCGCTAGACGAACGGGCCATAAGCCTCAGCAGAAAAGAAGTGGTAGCCCGTACCAGATTCGAACTGGTGATCTCCGCCTTGAGAGGGCGGCGTCC